>CAJHZZ010000072.1_pt1 | contig 46373 bp, 34 predicted proteins | sample 9199071 | NCBI WGS metagenome assembly CAJHZZ01 (sample SAMEA7708275, study PRJEB35096) | sediment metagenome | biome: marine neritic benthic zone biome [ENVO:01000025]; feature: sediment [ENVO:00002007]; material: shallow marine sediment [ENVO:03000034] sea grass bed [ENVO_01000059] ...
AGCCAAGAAGTCGGGCAGAAGTTGGCCGGCCAGCTGCACGACTCCGGCAAAGGGCAGCGGTATCGCCGCGGCCAAGGCCATCCAGGCCGAGCCGCTGAATCTGCGGACGGCATGGAAGAAGAGCAGGACTCCCAGAAAGTAGAGCGTGACCACGAGAGTCGGAATCACAGCCCTCGAGGAGCCCACCCCGTAGAGCGAGCGGATCAGGGTGGGGAAGCCCATCGTCCGGTGATGGGAGAGAGCGGCCTTCAAGGAGGCGGCCCGCGAGGCCTCCATGTAGCTGGGCGTATCGGGTACCCGCTCTGCCACCAACTCGCCGGTGAACAGGAGCCAGAGGAACGCGACTCCCAGAAGGAGGAGTAGCAGAGCGAGGGCGAACCGATCGGAGCCGTTATCCGAAGCCGTTGGGGCGGGATTCACAGTACCGACTATATGGGAGGAGCCCGGAAGAGGGGTCGAGACCGAAACACCTTTTCGGCGGCACGCGAAGTGCATGACGTCGGCGGGATCGTGGCCAGCGGCGTCAGACTTGACAAAGTCGACCGGTCGATCTGTATGATGCGGAACTCAGCTGATATTTCAAGGAGATTCTCATGTCTGACGCCAGATTCGGTCGTACCTTGCTCCTCAGTATCTGCACGACTCTGACGCTCGGGCTCGTCCTGAGCTTGATCGCGGAACCATTGTCGGCGGCGGAGGAAGAGATGCCGCTCAACTTCCAGGCTACGGCGGTCAACATGAGCAATGTCGGTCCTCGTGGACAGGCTCGTCTACAGATCCGTGTCGAGCGTTGGAGCACCGACGAGGAGCGAGCCAAGCTGATGGAGGCGCTGGCGTCGCAGACCGGCAGTGCACGCGATCGTCAACTGGCCGACACCCTCTTCGGCAAGGAAACCGTGGGCTTCATCCGTGAGCAGCAGAGTCTCTCCTACGACCTGCGCTATTCGCGCTCCGTCGATCTGCCCGATGGAGCGCGCCAGGTCATCCTGGCCACCGATCGGCGAATCGGTTTCGCAGAGTCGTGGCGTTCCGCGAGGACTCTCGACTACAACGTCTCGCTCATCGTCCTCAATTTGGACGCCGAGGGCCGAGGAGAAGGACAATTGATGCTCGGTGCCGAATTCGTCTGGGACGAGAAGCAGAATCAGGTGGTGATCACCAACTTCTCCTCCGAGCCGATTCGGTTGACCAGCGTCCGGCAGAGATAATTCGATCACCAGCCTTCTTTCGGGAATCGGGAAGGGACCGTTCCCGATCTCGAGGTAGCTACAACTTCACAGAAAGGATACTCCATGAAGATCCGACCGCTTAGATTCCGCTGGTTCTTGTTGCCCGTTGTCGCGGCTCTCCTCGTGCCGACCGATGTCACCTTCGCATCCGACCAGGAGTTGGTCGTGACGGAAGAGGATTTCAAGCAGGATCCGGTCTACTCCCCCTACGCCGGCCGGGCCTACCCCGATCAGGTGTTCTTCGGGGATACGCACTTTCACACAGAGGTGTCGTTCGATGCCGGTTTGATCGGCACCAACATCGATATTCACGAGGCCTTCCGCTTCGCGCGCGGTGAGCAGATCACCTCCAACACCGGTCAGCCGGTGCAGTTGATCCGCCCACTGGACTTCCTGGCAGTCACGGAACACGCCGAATTCAATGGTCTGGCGACCGCGCTGCGCACGTCCGATCCCTTGTTGCTTGCGGATCCGTGGGGAGCGTCGATCTATGAGAAGTTCAACGCCGGCCAGGAGGGCCGCATGGCGGCCTTTCTGGAGATCATCCAATGGGGCTCAGTCAAGCGCGAGAATCCGCTCGACAATGACGACCTCTCGCGCTCGATCTGGATCGACTCCGTCAAGATCGCCGATCAGTACAACGAGCCAGGTCACTTCACTTCGCTGATGGGTTTCGAATGGACCTCGACCCCGTATGGCGACAATCTGCATCGCATCGTCCTCTTCGAGGACGGCGCCGACAAGACCAGCCAGACGCTGCCCTATTCGCTCTTCGACAGCGAGGATCCGCAGGATCTGTGGGCCTATATGGCCAGCTACGAAGAGAAGACCGGTGGTCGGGTCTTCGCCCTTCCCCACAACGGCAACCTGAGCAACGGCAGGATGTTCACCGACAAGACCTATAAGGGAGAGCCGATGGATCGGGCCTACGCCGAGGCGCGAAACCGCTGGGAGCCTCTGCATGAGATGACCCAGATCAAGGGCGACGAAGAGACCCATCCGTTCCTCTCTCCCGACGACGAGTTCGCCGATTTCGAGCGTTGGGCTGTGGGAAATCTCTCAGGCACGGCGGCCAAGGAGGACTGGATGCTCGAATACGAGCATGCCCGCTCGGCTCTCAAGCTGGGTCTCGAGCTCGGACAGGAGCTGGGAGCGAATCCCTACAAGTTCGGGTTGGTTGGCGCCAGCGACGTGCATACCGGGATTGCCACCACACGCGAAGAGAACTACTTCGGCAAATACGCCCATACCGAACCCTCTCCCGAGCGACACAACCGCGAGGTCATTCCCGCCGACGACCCGGCCTTGAGGATCATGACCTCGCAAGAGTCCGCCTCGGGTCTGATGGCGGTGTGGGCGCGGCAGAACACCCGCGAGGAGCTCTTCAGCGCCATGAAGCGCAAGGAGGTCTATGCGACGACGGGGACACGCCTTCGAGTGCGGGTGTTCGGCGGCTGGGATTTCGCTCCCGAGGACCTCACGACCGGCGATTTCGCGGCGAAGGGTTACCGGAACGGCGTACCGATGGGTGGTGATCTACGGTCCGCGCCTGCCGGCAAGGCACCGAGCTTCCTGATCCGCGCCCTGCGCGACGTGGACGGTGCCAACCTCGATCGCGTTCAGGTGATCAAGGGCTGGCTGGATGGCCAGGGTGAGCTGCAGGAGCGCATCTATGATGTGGCAGTTTCCGATGGTCGGGCCATTGGCACGGACGGCCGCTGCAAGACGCCGGTCGGAAACTCCGTGGACATCCCGACGGCCACCTATTCCAATACCATCGGCGACGCCATCCTGGCGGCTCACTGGACCGACCCGGACTTCGATTCCAAGCAGCATGCCTTCTACTATGTGCGGGTGCTGGAGATCCCGACGCCGCGCTGGACCACCTATGATGCGGCGTTCTTCGGCATCCCGCTACCGGACACCGTGCCACCGACGATCCAGGATCGCGCCTACACGTCGCCGATCTGGTATACGCCGTAGCGGCCCGGGATCCAATCGAATGGGATGAAACGAGGGGGAAGGAGCTGCTCCTTCCCCCTTTGGCTAACCTGAATCGATGAACGGGCGCGCACCTCGAGCGTCGCCGATCTCTCTCGAACCGCTGGAGGACTGCTCTCTGAGCTCTTCATCTGCGAGCAGATCGGGGCGGGCTTTGACCAGATCGATCTCGCGACTCAGGGTGGAGAATCGGCGTCGAAGCCAAAGCGCTCAGGGCCGTAGTTGTGGTGCACGATGGACGGGCGAAAGAGGGATAACCTTGTAGCGCCGAGGCCAGTCCAACCCCATGAACAGCTCATCAGAATCGAAACCGTCGGGCCGGACGTGGCTGCGTGGCCTGACGGTGGTTCTGGCCGCATTCGGCGGCTTGCTGGTCGCGCTCGGTCTGGCGCTGCTCCTCGGGCTGCAATCGGCCACGGTGCGTGGGGCGGTTCTCGGGTGGGTGAGCGCGGCTCTGGAGAAGGCCACCGGGATTCACCTCGAAGCCCGTGACTTCGAGCTCTCGCTGCGACGGGGCGAGATCCGACTGGACAGTGTGGAGCTCAGGGGTGATGGGTCTGGGTCATCACCCTTTCTCGTGGCGTCGGCACTCGAGGCGCAGGTGGGTTGGCGGTCACTCCTCGGCGAGCGGCCGCAGATCCATCGCCTGGTCCTGCAGAACCCGTCGGTCGATCTGAAGGCGCCTCTGCCGACCCCTCCGGAGGGTGCCGAAGCGGCTTCGGAGGACCTGTTTCCGGCGCTGGATATTCATGGTCTGGAGATCATCGAGGGATCGATTCGTTCGGCAGAGATCTCGGAGGACCTCGATGAGTGGCTGGACCGGTGGTGGGCCGACAGGGTGACGCTCTCCGGGTCGCTGGTGGACGGTATTGCCAACGTCGAGGTGCGAGGCGGGCGTGTGGTGGTGGAGGGTCACCGGCGTCCGGAGATCGAAGCCGCCCTGGCCGCGAGTCTCACCCTCAGCGAGAGCCGCGAGTTCAGCGTCGAAGGTCTGCAGCTCACCGGTGAGGCCCTGGATTTGCGCCTCGACGTTCGTGGTCGACTGGAGAAGGGGGCCCCCATCGATCTGGTGGTGGAAACCGAGGCCGATCTCGCCCGTCTGGTTCCCGATCTCACCCCCGAGGGGAGACTGCAGGGAACGGGCAATCTCACTGTGGCGGTCTCCCCGCAGGCCGGCCTGGAGGGCGATCTCGGCTTCTCCGTCAACGATTTTCCTGCCGAGCTGCTGGCCCCGTTGCTGGCCTCGGTAGGTCAGGAGGGGATCGATCTGGTCGGCACCCATCTGGATGGGGAGGCCGAGCTGGAGACCCGGATCGTTTTCGACGAGCTCGAGAATGGGCCCGGCGACGATGATTTGCAGGGCAGTGCTCGACTGACGTGGCGTCGCGTCGAGGAGCCATTGATCGTCGCTTCCCTCAGCACGCTCGGTCCTGCTGAGACCCCCGGGATCGCGCTGGAGGTCGCGGTCGAGCTGCTCCCGGCGGCCGAGGGCTCGAGAAGCCTGCACGGCACGGTCCTGCTGCCCGGTTGGAAGGACTTCGAGGATTTGGCGTTAAGGAATGTCCGACTGGCGGTCGAGCAGGGCGACCTGACGAACCTGGCGGCTGAGCTCGGTGTGGGTCCGGAGGCCCTGGGAGGCTTCCAGCCGGTGGGTGCGCTGGCCCTGAACGCCACCGCCAACGGACCCGCTCTGGCACCGGATCTGGAGCTCCGGGCCGACTGGCGTCTGGCGGGGGAACGGCTCCTGGAGCTGGAAGCTCAGTCGACCTCGTTGGACCGACTGGCGTTTGCTGGCGAGCTGCTGCCCGACGCCCCTGGAGGTCGCCGCTTCGACGGTCGGTGGGTCTTCGCAGATCCCGAGAGCTCGCTCCCGGGCCGCTTCGAGCAAGCCGTCATCGAGCTGGACGAGCCGGAGATCGGCAACTTTCTGGCGCGGCTCGAGGAGCTCCTCGAAGTGCTGGTTCCGGATCCTGTGAAGAGGCAGACTCTGCTCGAAACTCTGTCGCCCGAGGTCCGGGAGCAGCTGCAGGGCAGGTTGAATGCACGGCTGGTAGGAGCAGGCCCGCTGAGCTCGCCCCAACTCCAGTTGACGGCGGATTGGTCGAAGGCGGAAGACCAGGAGCTGCACCTCGAATCGAGCTTGCAGGACGGTGTGCTCACATTGGCAGAGGTCAGAGGTGCCGTCCCTGGGTTGCGTGGTGATGCAGAGCCTCTGCAGTTTGCCGGTCGGGGCGAGATCGAGCTCGAGAATCCGCTCCGTCGAGCCAGCCTCCAGATGCAGATCTTCGATCCCATCGAAGGGATCCGGAGGCTCGACCTCGATGCCCGTCTCGTGGGCGGCACCCTGAGTGCGGAGGCTCAGGCGCCTAGTGTTTCGGGGGGTGTCGAGGCGACGGTGCCTCTGGCAGTGGTGTTGGATCTGGTTCCGGATCCGGAGGGCCTGGCGTCTCTGCCTTTGGAGTTCGACTCCGGTGCCGTGGAGGTCCAGGTCGAGGGTCTCGATCTGGCCCGGGTCACCGATATCGGGCTTCTGATGGCGGACGCAGAGGTCGATGATCTGCAGGTTTCCGGCGTCCTGGACTCCCTGATCTCCTTCGATCCCAGCGATCCTCTGAAGGCCATCGGGACCCTGGAGGTCGAAGGCTTGCAGGTGCGCTACCAGGATCTCGGGCTGCGCTCGGAGTCCGCCCTGAGAATCGATCTGGGTGACGGACGTGTCGAGTTGGAGCCGGCTCGATTGCAGCTCTCGGGTAGGCGATCGGAGGCACCGCTGGATCTGAGGCTGACCGCGGATGTCGATCCAGCCTGGCGTGCGGGTAGCGATCCCATGAAGTTGATCCACAACCTCGATCTGAGTCTGCAGGGCACGGTGGACTCCACCATCCTGACACCCTATCTGGCGGGTGGCTCGGCAACGGGCCCGGTGTCTGTGGCGGCCACGGCCACCGGTTCCATCGAGGATCTTCGGGCAGAGATCCGTATCGACGGGCCCAACGCCGTCCTGTTGCTTCCCGGCAGATACCGCACCCGGATCAGCGATCCGGAGCTTGTCTTGTCACTTGGTCCCACAGGCCTCGAGCTCCGAGACTCCAGCGTGCGACTCAATCGAGGCGAAGTACAGCTCAGCGGAGGCTGGGGTGAGGACGAGATCCTGCGGGTGAGCGCCGACTTCGCGGGCGTGCGCTATCGACTGGACCACGGTCTGACGGTGCTGGCCGACGGTCAGCTGGGCCTGAGCTGGCCGCGGGAGGGCCGGCGGCGACTGTCGGGCACCATCGACATGGAGCGAGGTTCGCTGCGGCGCAACGTGCAGCTCGAGCGCGAGCTGATTCGCATGTTGAACCCGAGCGATCTGGCTGTCGGCGCCTCGGCTTTCCAGGACAGCATGGATCTGGACATCACCCTGGTGACCCGCGAGGGGGTCCGGATCAAGAACAATGTGGCCGATCTGCGGGCCGACTGGGATCTGATCCGAGTTCGCGGCACCCTCGCCAACCCGACGGTCGCCGGCACCATCGATGTGGATCCCGGCGGTCTGGTGACGGCGTACGGTCAGACCGTGCGGATCGATCAGGGCTCGATGATCTTCTCCGGAGTGCCCGGAGAGCCGCCGCGAATGGACTTCGAGACCACCACCTCCGGCGAGGACCCGCGTCTGCGTAGCCAGTGGGACAGCGTCTGGACGACGGGTGGCGGCAACAAGGGCCCCGGGGGTGGCTTCTGGGATCGCTACAACCCCCAGAGTGGCGCCAACGCCTTCCAGGCGGACGAGTTCGCCACCGGGCTGACCAGCTACTTCCAGAACCGCTTCCTGCAGTCCATCTCCGGCGGCGCCCCGATTGTCGAGCTGAGTGTCCAGCCGTTGCCGCTGATGGGTGAGACCGACACCACCGCCCGGGTGACCATGTCGTACCACCTGACGCCCCAGATCTCCTACGTCATCTCGCAGAATCCCCGCGAAGCCGAGGGCCGCACCGACATCCTCAATCTGCAGAACTTCGCCATCGCTCCCAGCTTGCGGGCGCAGCTCTTCCGCAACGATCAGGCCAATCACGGCATCACGCTGCAACAGATGTTGGAGCTCGGAGGGGGGCGCAATCCCGACGATGCCCTGCCCAGACTGCGATCCATCGAGTTGAGCGATTCGGACGGGGTGAGCAAGCGCCAGGTCCGCCGGGCCACCGGACTGCGCCGAGGCCAGCCCGTGGCAGAGGGAGCCGACTTCGACATCGAGATCGACATGCTCGACGCCATGGCGCGGCGCGGCTACCCGGCAGCGGAGGTGAGCGTCGACGTCGAGGCAGCCCCCAGGAATCGTGTGAATGTAGGGATCTCGGTCGAGGCGGGTACCCGGGTGGACTTCGAGTTCACCGGGGATCGGCCGCAGCGGCGCGCCCGTCAGGACATCATGGCCCTGTATCAGCCAACCGGAATGGAGGACAGTCCCGCTCTGCAGACCCTGCGCCGGGACACCGTACGGGCGCTCCGTGCCCGCGGCTTTCTGGATCCCCAGGTGGAGGTGACGAGCCAGCACCTCGACCCGGGAAATCCGGCGAGCGATCGGGTCCTCCGCATCCACAGCGAGGGTGGGCGGCAGGTCAACCCGCGGGTGCTCGAGTTCCCCGATCTGCCGGACGATGTGGAGGCCATTCTGGGTGGCATGTTCGCCTCGCGTCTCTCGCGGGTCGAGTTGGCGATGGAGGTTCCGGTGGCGGATCAACTCTTCGCGCAGTCGATGCGTGCCGAGGGTTATCCCGAATCCCGGATCGAATCGCGAAGTCTCTCCGCCGACGGCTCGACCCTGACTGTCTCTGTAGAGCCAGGCTATCGGCGACGGCTGGCGGCGGTGACTGTGGCGGGAGTGGACGCCGAGATCCAGGGCGAGCTCGACGAGATCCGTGTGCTGCAGCCCGGGGATCCTCTGCGGGTCGGCGAGGTCGCCCGCACCGCCTTTCGGATGGAGGACTACCTACGGGAACGGGGATTCGCGGCTGCCGAGGTCCGGATCCGCTACGAGCCGGTGGAAGACGGCCAGGAGAGCGATGTCGATCTCTATTTCGATGTCGATTCGGGGCTCGAGCATCGGATCGGCGAGATTCGGACTCAGGGGTTGGCTCACTCGTCGGAGAGGTGGGTCGAGAGCCTCGCGCGGCTCGAGCCGGGGGATCTGCTGACCGACAGTGGCATCACCAACGCCCGCCGAGAGATCGCAAGCACCGGGGTCTTCCAGCGGATCTCGATTCAGCGCCAGCCGCCGACGGACCCCGACGAGTCTCCGGTGGTCACTCCCATAACCTTCGAGTTGGAGGAGCACCCGCGCTACCGCGTCACCTACGGTGTGCGGGCCGAGTCCTCGCGCGAAGTCGGTGTGGTGGCCGACGTCGGTGATTTGAACTTCCTCGGCCGGGGTCAGACCCTGGGTCTGCGAGTGCTCTACGCCACGCTCGAGCGCAACGCCCGCCTCTACTGGTCGATCCCCCGGGTTCGCCGGAGCAACAAGAATCTGGAGTTCTTTCTCGAGACCCGGCGGGAGGAACAGCCGAGTATCCAGCAGACCGGAGAGAGCGACCTCCAGGCGCTCGACTCCGGGGGCGACTCGGAGAGCGTGGTGGCCAGTATTCAGGAGGCCTGGGCCCAGGTGACCTTCCCCTGGGGCCAGCGAAGTGTTCATCGCTTCTACACCGTATGGAAGCAGAGCGTCACCGAGAACCCGGTTGAGATGCCCGGTGAGGAGACCAAGGTGGTCAGTCCCTACACCGGCTGGCAGGTGTCGTTCGACACCGGCGAGAGGAGCTTCTTCGAGACCTCCACCGACAAGGTCACCTTCTTTCTGGGCTTCGACCTCTCTTTTTCCAGCGAGAGTCTGGGCAGCGACTACACCGGCTACTCATGGTTCGGCCAGATGAAGCCGCAGGTGCCGCTGGTCCGCATGCAGGAGAGTGCCCTGGTCTGGGTCAACAACTACCGCACCGGTCTCAAGGTCGCCAAGGACGACGCCGATCTGCCGTTCTTCGATCGCCTGTTTGCCGGCGGTGAGTTTTCCGTGCGTGGCTATCCCACCAACAGCCTGGGCCCGGTGAGCGACGAGGGCATCCCCCTGGGCGGCGAGGCCATGTTCGTCACCAACCAGGAGCTGCGATTTCCCATCTGGAGCCTGCTCAGTGGGGTGGCGTTCTTCGATGCCGGTAACGTCTGGGCCACCCGGAGCGACGTGGACTCGACCCTCTTCACGTCTGTGGGCGCCGGGCTGCGGGCCGATTCGCCCATCGGGCCACTGCGCGTGGATCTCGCCTTTCCCCTCGACCGGCGGGAGGGCGATCCCGAATACAAGGTGTACTTCGGTCTCGGTCAGACGTTCTAGCGACCACGGGTCAGGACCCAGTAGATCGATCCATCGGCTGTCTTGATGGGATAGAGCGGCCGCCGCTGGGGCGTGTCGGGGTTGATCAACCGCTGGAACAGGTCGTCGTAGACCTCGGGGGACTCGAGATAGAAGTTGTGGAAGTTGATGGTGCGATTGACCGGCGTGACATCGACCAGCGCTATGAGGTCCTCGTCGGGCTCGACCAGCTCGGCCAACCGGATGGCCTCTTCCAGTTGCTCCTGGTTGACATCCCGTGTGTCGAGAGTGCTTTGGCCCCGCCGTAGGCCACGGTTGACTATACGACTGGCCAGTAGCGCCCGATCGTTAGAGGAGACATAGACGGTGAGATGTCGGGCCAGCGCGCTGATTTCGGCCTTGAACTGGTCGTTGAACTCCGCGAGATCGACATCGGGAGCCGTCAGTACCACGTCGTCGATCTCGGTCAGCGGGTCCGCCAGATCGTCCTGCTGGTAGAGCAGGCCGAAGGCATCGGCCACCACCTGGGCGCCCATGCTGTTGGCCAACAGCCAGATCTGCTCGGGCTCGACCTCGCGAATCACCAACTCCAGGATCTGCGCCAGCTCGGCACCGGAGGCCTTCGCCACCTCCATGGCGTCGCGATAGGCCGCCAGCGGTCCACCCCCCTGGTCACCTGGCCAATCGAAGACCAGTACCGGTGTGTTGATGTCGAGCACATGACTGACAAAAGCGGTCTTGCGCAGGGCCGATGCGAACTGCTCGCGGTAGCCGTGGACGATGACCAGCAGAGACCGGTGAGGTGACTCCTCCGTCAGGGCCCGAAGCTGCTCGACCAGCTGAGCTCGTTCGAGCTCGCGGACCTGGCGCATTTCGATCTCGTCGTCGCGGAACCACTTGCTGGGATCGAGGATAGTGGACAGCCCGATGGTGGACTCCATGCGAGCGTCGTAGGAGCCGAACCGCAGTCGGGCCTCCCGCCGATTGGTGAAGCGGGACCTTAGTGAACCGTCAGCGGAGCCCGACTCCCGGTTGGTGGCGTAGAAGAAGCGGTAGGTTGCGCCGTCGTCGACCCGCGTGACCTGCATCCGCCGAAAGAGGAACGACTCGGCGCGCAGCAGCGACTGACGCGTCGAACGGAAGAAGAGGACCGTCAGGCCGGTAGCGAGGAATAGAACCAGCGCTCCGGCGATCAGGAGACGGCGTTGGGTGTGCGTCATCGCCGCGATCAGGGAATCGGCGGCACGGTCGAGCTCCAGGCCGAGGTGTCCCCCGACTCGAAGCCGTCGTCGAAGACCTCGGACGGATCCGGACCGGCGGGACAGGCGTCGAGGATCGTCTGCAGGACCATGTCTCGCGTCGCCTCACCGTCCAGGGCCTCCCAGGGGAAGGCGAAGAAGACGGTGGCGAAGTCGGTCGAACCCTGCGGCGCGGCAACGGGCGGGACCATCTGTTGGACCGCCGCTCCGTTGGCGTTGTTCCCCAGCAGTGCCGGGGCGCCGAAGCCGCCAGCGGTCACCGGATCCGAAAAGTCGTCCAACCCCGGCACCGCGTAGTCCAGGGCGTAGGGACCCATGCCGTCGAAGATGCTGCCGGTCTCGCCGCTCACTGAAGTGTAGTCGCCGTTGTCGTCGGTCATCGAGTCCACACCCAGGTAGTCCTGCATGAACGGGGTCAGACCCCGGTCGTAGTGGTAGTCCTGGCTGGTCATGAATAGGCAGGCGCCGTTGTCGAGGAAGCTCCCGAGGGCATCCTCACTGGCGCCGCTCGGGCCGGCCGCGCCGCCGAACTCGTCGCCGGTGAACCAGATGACCTGGGAGTAGCCGGCCAGATCCGCCTCGCTCGGCTCGTTGTCTCCATTGCCGGTGTCCCAGATGTCGTAATCGACCCCGAGATTGCCCAGACTCGCAGTGTAGAACCCGCGCACATCGGGGGCGTTGTCGTCGTCATCGACTAGCAGCACCGGCGGTAGTGTCCGAGTAGTGAAGCTGAAGACCGATGAAGAAGTGCCGTCTCCGCACTGGTTTGATGGAGTCACGCGCCAGAAGTAGGTGGAGCTCTGAGCCAGGGCGCTGGTGGCCGTGTGGCTCGTATCCGTGGTGGCAAAGGCGTAGTCGATGCTACCGAAGCCCGCGTCGTCGTCGACCTCCAGGATGTAGGTGGCTCCCTGGGTGCTGGCCGTCCAGGAGTAGGTGGGCGCCAGCGCCACATCCACGGCTCCGTTGGCCGGCATCAGCAGTGTCGGAGCCGACGGTGTGTCGCTGAAGATCGACAGATCGACGAAGCGGCTCTTGGTGCCGGTGGTCGAGGTGCCGCTGACCTGCAGGGTGTACTCGCCAGGTGTGGCCGAGCCGGTGTCGGCGATGGTCAGGATCGAGGTGTTGGGTGGAGTGACCGGATCGTCGCTGAAGAGCGGCGTGGTGCCCGCCGGTGCTCCCAAGACGTCGAGGTCCACCGAATCGTTGAAGCCGAGGACAGAACCAATCTCCACGGTGTAGTCCGCATCGATCGGCGCACAGATCGCCTGCTCCGAAGGTGTGACGTCGATGGTGAAATCGGGACCGGGAACACAGCTGTCGAACTTGAAGGCGCCGATTCGGGTCGACCAGGTGGTGGCGCTGTTGTACTCGCCGGTGAACCAGAAGGTGCAGTCGTCGACGGGGTCGACGCTCATGGCGCTGTAGTCACCGTAGCGGTTCGAGCCGTTGGAGGCGGTGCCGGAGACCAGAATGGTCTCGCCGTGGGGCATGGTGCCGGCTGGGTCACCCGCCAGCCGCCCGACATAGCCCAGGCTCGGGAAGGTGCTGCTGCTCGAGATGTTGTAGCCGACGGCGATGTTGCCGTCGACGTCCATGGCCGAGCCGCCCATGAACCGGCTGTCGGCGTCCGGGGAGTAGGTGCCCTCCTGGAAGAGCGTCCAGTCCGAGGGGCCGGCGAAACCTCCCCGGCGGAGCTCGAACCAGCGGATTCCACCGTGGTCCGTGCCGTCCACATCGGTGACCAGGTTGCCCACCAGAACCTCGTGGGAGCCCATGTTGCGGTACTGGAGCCGCCACATGATGACCTCGCGCAGTGGATCGAGGGTCGTCGAGGTGCCGGGCTGCGGAAAACAGTTGAAGCTGGTCAGACCGCAGAGGTCGGAGTCGAACTCGCTCACCGAGATGCTGGGCACCTGGGTCAGCGACGAGTTGCCCGGCGTGGCCCAGTCGACCGAGAACTCCCACATCTCCAGCAGGTCCTCGCTGGGCAGGCCCGAGGGGCCGTGGACCTCGGTGTCCCGGTGACGCATGATGATGCCTGGCGGCGTGGGACCGTCAGGCTCGCCGAGAACCGGCAGGTCCTCGCCGTCGAGATCGGCCGGTGTGGCGGTCTGGAAGCCGAAGCCACTCAGATCCGGGATGGTGAACCGCTGGCTGGTGGCCGCGCTGCCCACCAACATGCTGGCGCGATCCAGGGCATAGACCGAGGAGGTCGCCTCGTTGGTGGTCACGTAGTAGGCATCCGGCCAGACGGCGTACTTCGGATAGTCGGGAAAGTTGGGCGTCGGAAAATCGTAGAGGAACCAGCCGCCGGAGATGGGGTCGTTGCTCTGCGAGACGTAGACACAGAGGTGGTTGCCACTGCCGGCGAACTCGCTCAGCATCCAGCGATCGGCCATGCGGTCATAGAGCACGATCGGGTCGCCGAAGCCGGAAGCGCAGGCACCGCCGCCCGTCCAGAGAGAGTCGAGGGTGATGGGACCAGCGGCTACCGCACCGGTCTCGCTGTTGTAGAACGTGACCTGGGTTCCACCGTTGCCGTTGATCATCTGGATGTAGTAGCCGGCACCGACATCCCCGACGGTGTCAGGAGGGTTGACACCGGAGAAGCCCTGGCCATCCATGTTGTGGATGGGGAGATTGAAGCCATCGCTGTCCGGTGCCTTGGGGACGTTGGCCTGCTTCTCCAGCAGCGGGTCGATCTGCGGCGCTCTGGGTGGTACGACTCGGTCCTCACCAGGGCGAAAGTAGTGGCGTCGTGGAATCTCCTTGATGGGATCGCCCGGCTGCCATTCGGCGGCCAGGGGGAGATCGCGCAGGTCGCCCTCGAAGACGTACGGAAAGATGGTCTCGCTGACCTCGGCGCCGAAGACCTGCTTGGGGGGATCGTCTCCTGCGGCCGACCCGGGCACCAGGACCAGTGCCCACAACAGGCAAAGAAGCAGTCTGGAGAGAAGCTGTCTCGACGATGAGTGGTCGCATCGGGTCTTCGAATTCACGCTCCTGATCATCTCTTTCCCCTCCTTGGGTCTGGCACCGGCCGGGTATCCGCTACGGATCATCAGAACGGCGATCGGAGAAGCTTCAGGGTACCCCTCCTGCTGGTGATCAGCAACTCGGATGCACCTTTGCCGATAACCGCTCGGCCGATCTTTCTGGAACCGCCTTCCGGGCGTTCGATGGTCAAGGTGAAGTCGGTGGTCATCTCACCTGAGGATTCCATGGTCACCGAGGTGTGGGCCGACTGCGGCAGGGTGACGGAAATCGGGCCGGTGAGGGTCTCGAGCTCGGCCGCTTGACTCCACGTTGTCGAGGTGAATCGCACGGTGATGGACCCCTGCTCGGTGACTGCGCTCACGGCTCTGGCAGAGGCGAGAACGATATCGCCATTCTGCGATCGAGCGGTGACCCGGCGATCGATTCCCTTGGCCTCGATCAGTCCAGAAGTCGTGACGAGATCGAGGGCGCTCTTGGCGGGTACGAAGATCGTCAGATCGACGCGTCTCTTCGTCCATTCGTCGGGGACCTCACCCGACCCGAGATCCTTTGATTCCGGGTAGACCACCTCGAGCCGGAAGCGCGATTTCTCTGCTGTTCCTCGAATCTCCGCCTGCCGGGGATCGTCGGCGTGGCGTTGGAGCATGGCCGAGTAGGTGATCTCGCTCTGGTCGGTTGGCCGCACCCGCAGGTCGCCGTGGGGATTGCGGATCACGACCCTATCGGCTCCGTCGGTGGAGAGGGTCTGGCGATGATTCTCCACCAGCCAATCAGGCGGAATCTCGGTCGCGCTCACCAGCCACGGCTGCAGATAAGACAACGCCGCAAGGACAATCGAGAGTGCGAGGACTGGGTGGCGGATCATCGTGTCGAGCCCGATGGCGAGTGTACCAACGCCTGTCGGTAGCGCAGCAGGACTGTGGCGGGGATGGCGATCAGCAGGGCGCCTAAGAGGCAGAGCGCATCGTAGCCGAAGGTGGCTAGGATCAGTCCCGAAGAGGCGCTGGCCAGGGCAGCGGAGGCCCAGATCATGGAATCCGAGACCCCTTGTAGCCGAGCCCGACGATCGAGGGCCAGACCCGAGCTCAACAGCGCGCTGCCGGCGACGAATCCCAGGTTCCAGCCCAGCCCGAGCAGAAAGAGGGCACCGGCCACCAGACCGACTTGGCTGGCGGGGATCAGCAGAGCGGCAACCGCCGCCAGCAGTAGGGTGAGCTGCCCCGCGACGACTACCGGCAGGGGGCCCAGACGGTCGACCAGACGCCCGGTGAGCGGAGAGAACAGGAACATTCCGATGATGTGAGAGCTCATGACGAAACCGATGGCCCCCAGGCCGTGGCCCGCCTGCTTCAGATTCAGGGGCGTCATGCTCATGATGAGAACCATCACGACGTGTCCGATCACCAACACCGAAAGGGCCGTACGGATCTTCGGGTTGTTGAAGAGGCGCCTGACGGGTTCTCGTGCCGATGGCTCCTCGGTCTCCTGCTCCCTGTAGACCAGGGTCGCAGGGTCGGGTCGCAGCAGCAGAGTGTAGAGGGCCGCCGCCAGGCCGTAGGCGCCCAGGGTCACCAGGAAGGCGCCCGCCAGATCCGGCAGACCCAGCGCCGCGGCCAATCGACCCGCCGGCTCCAGGGAGTTGGGACCGATGACGGCGCCGATGGTCCCCACCCAGACCATCCAGCCGATGGCCGAGGCCCGGCGCTCCACCGGATACAGGTCGGCCACCAGGTAGCGACTCAGCGAGTCACCGCTGCGACCGAGACCGAGGGTGAACATTCCGGCGATGAGCAGCAGCAGGGATCCATTGCGCACCGCGATCACCGCCGCCACGGATCCCAGAATGGCCAGGGCGTAGCCGCAGACGAGTCCGTTGCGGCGACCGATTCGCTGCATGACTTCGGCCAGGATCGCGGTTCCCGCGGCGGTACCCAGGATGGAGAGGGCAGCGGGGAGACCGCTCCAGGTGGTGTCGTGCGAGATCTGCTCCGCCGCCAACGAAGAGGTGATGATGGCCGCGGTCAGACCTATGCTGCCAACGCCCACTCCACCCAGAAAGAGCGCCGTGGTCCGGCGTCGCAGTCCCTGGAGTCGAGAAGCTTCTGTGGCACTCGGTTGTGTCTTCGGGTCGCGACTCAAGTAGCGGGTCCCTCGGGTCGCGAAAGCGTCCGCGACCGGCGTGGATCAGGTCTCGGAGCCCTGCTGCTTGAGGTACTCGGCCAGTGACTGGTCCGACGAATGGATGTGGGTCAGCAACCAGCGTTCGAGATTCGCCGCCTCCTCGGCGGCATCCAACGACTCGGCCGCCTGCAGCCGCTGGCTGAGCTCCTTGAGCTCGGTCATCAGATCGTCGTGCTCCTGCTGGTGGGCCTCGTACCCGGGATAGGCGTGCAGTCGCATGAGCAGCTGCTCGGCGAGGAAGTGGGCGTTGGTGAAGTCCTCGAGCTGCTGTAGGAGCTCGACGATCTTGTCGTTGTCCGAGTCGGCGATAGCCGTTTGCAGCGAGCGGACGATCTGGAGCTCGAGCGCGTGCTCCTGATCCATCTCCGCGATACCGGTCTGGGCGTGGTCTTGCAGCTTTTCAGAGCTCATCTCTCCTCCAGTGCGGCGTGCGAATCTAGGGCCTCGGAGCCCGCATCATCTCACAGGCCGTGGGGCGTCCTCGGTCACACGGGTACCGCTGCAGGCCTGCCGACCGGGGTTTGGCAGCTGGCGATCGGGGAGGTCAGCTGTCGGTGAGAGCCCTGGGTCGGCGACCATAGAAGAGATCGTCGAGATGGAGAGCGGCTCGGCGGGCGGCACCCGAGGATCGGATCGCCCAGCGGACCAGGTTGTGGGCGCTGTTGTCCGGATGCGAATACGGGCAGACGGTCATACAGCGTCCGCAGTCGGTACCGACCGCGTTCCACATGCGGAAACAGCTGTCGGCATCGATGGCCCAGCGTCGACCGCCGGCGAGGGTCTCTCGATCTCCGAAGGGTATCGATCCGGTCGGACAGTTCTCCGCGCACTTCTTACAAACCGTGCAGAAGTCGAGGACCGAGGTGTCGTCTCCGGCGGGGTCGGCCACCAGCGGCAGATCGGTGGTCACCACGCCGAGCCGGACACGGGGGCCGAGGCGCGGCGTCATAAGAATTCCCATGCGACCGATCTCTCCGAGACCCGCGTCGCGGGCCACCAGGGGAGCGATGATCCGGTAGTTGCCGTCGATGTGGGCCCGGGCCCGGTACCCCAGCGATCGGATCAGGGTTGCCAGCTGGATCCCGAGCCTCGCCGACTCCACGTATTGACGGGCCGACTCGGCCACCACCGGGGCTGCCGGGGCCTGGCGCATGGTGGCGTGGTCCATCTCCACCGTGAAGGCGATAGCCCAAGGATGATCGAGATCGATGGGCTCACCCCAGGAACCGGCGCCACGGCCGACGTGTGTGTAGACGTGATTCGGGTCGAGCCTGGTAATGCCGACATCACAGGCGCCGTGATGCAGGACAAAGCCCTTGATCTCGCCGGTCCGCTCGCTGGGCGGTCGCTCGAGTCTCTCCGCGGCCACCGGGCCATCCACTTCGTGGCGAAGTGCCTCGGTGATGGCGAAGGAGGCCTGGGCCGCACCGAAGGAGACCGGCTCGGCCAGCGGCGCCTCCGGAGAGAGGAGCCCGGGAAGCTCCCGGGTCTCATCATCGCTCTTCTGATGCTCCGGCCGCATGGCGTAGTAGGTGTCGTATTCCGGACTGTCCGGGACCAGCCGGGCCCGGGCGAACATGATGTCGCGCTCGTCCACCCGTCGGTTAGGCCGGCCCCCTGGTGGAATGGACGACCCGATGGGCAGCAACCAGACCACGACGGTGACCAGGGCAGCGGCTGCCAGAGTGATCAGGACCCCTCTCTGGACCGAAAACGGCAGCGAAGCGGCGAGAAGAGAGAGCAGGGCGCTGCCGACCGCCAGAGCGAAGGCCCATCTCGCGGCCCGCGGCTCCCGCTCGCGAATCGAGATCCAGCCAAACGCCAGCAGAGCCAGGGCCAGCCCCAGGCCGAGAACCAGGAGCGAGAGTGGCAGCGGGTGGAGGAGACCCGTCATGGGGTCATTCTATGTGTGCGGGCTGCTTGGGAGCAGCCGGCGGAGGCCTGAACAGGACCTGGGCTTCGGGGTCGGTTCAGCTCGCCTCGGCGATCATCTCTTCCAGGCGTCTCAGGCCGCGCTCCACCTCTTCCCGGGAAGGACCGAAGGAGAGCCGCACGTGTTCGTGAAAGCGTGAGAGATGCAGCGCCCGTCGGCGGCCCGGATTGACGTCGAAGAAGACCCCCGGCACGCAGATGACCTGCCGATCGAGGGCGGCGCGAAAGAACGCCATGCCATCGGAGAGGGTTGCCGGCAGGTCGTGCAGGGAGGCGAAGACGTAGAAGGTACCGTCCGGCTCTCGATCGACCACCATCCCGAGACGCCGGACCCCCTCCAGCATGAGCTCTCTCTTGGGTCGGAAGACCTCACCGATGGCCTGTGCCTCGCGGGCCACCCGCTCTTCATCCAGCAGGCCCACAGCCGCCCGCTGCAGCGGCTTGGACCCGCCGCCGTCGAGAAACGAGCCGGCGCTCTCGATGGCCCGGATGACCTTTGCCGGTCCCAGGGTCCAGGTGACTCGCCAGCCCGGGTAGCGCCAGTTCTTGGTCAGCCCGTCCAGGATCACCACCGGGTCCCGGTCGACGTCTTCGACGTAGCGGGCAGCGCTGACCGTGGGTCCGGGCTCGCTGGCGGGATGATTCCAGATGAAGTGGGAGTAGAACTCGTCGATCAGCAGCGCGCACTCCAGCCGACGGCCCACCTCGACCCACTGTGCCAACGACTCGCCGGCAACCAGTCTTCCCATGGGGTTACAGGGATTGGACAGCAGCACGGCTCCGAGACCCCTGCCCTGGATCTCGCGTTCCAGATCGGCCGGTGTGAACTCGTAGGCCCGTTCGCGGCTCAAGAGGATGGGAATGGGGGTGACCAGGCGAAAGATCTCCAGCAGCTCCTCGTAGGCGGTGTAATCGGGCAGAAAGTGACCGAGATTGACGTGACCCAGCGAGGCTACGGCGCGGGTCAGCCCGGCCCGGCCGCCACCGGAGATGGCGACGTTCTCGGCCCGGTACTGGGAGGGCATTCCCCGGCGATAGAGATGGTTGTAGAGATCGGCCACCGCCTCCCGCAGGTCACAGAGTCCCGGGATGGGGGCGTAGTCGTGATCGGCGGGATCGATCCCCAGTTCGTCGATGCGGGACGGGGCACCCGGCAGCACGCCGGTCTCCGGCTGACCCTGACCGAGGTTCGACCAGTCCGGGTGACCCGATCGATATCCGCGGGCGTGGGCCTCGGTGGTGACGAAGATGACCCCGGTTCTCGGCACCGGCCGAAAGGCCTGCAATCCGGGTTGTTGCTCCTCTGGAGAATTCCGTGCGGATCCCATAGCGAGAGGTTAGCAGGGGGGGCGGAACCGGTCCCCTCAGGCTTCGGAGGGCAGGCCGCTCCGGGCGACCTCTTCCACGGCGTCTGAGAACCGATCGATCTCCTCGACCGTGGTGTAGACACTGGGTGACACTCGGATGCCCTCGAACTCCGGATGTTTGATGCCGACCACCAGGATGCGGTGGCGGTCCCAGAGGTGCTCGGCCAGGTCGTGGGAGTCGATGCCATCGATCTGGACCGTGGCGATTCCGCCGGCGAATCCGGGTTTGAGGCTGGTGTGCAGCCGGATGCGATCGCTCGCCAGAAGACGCTTCGCCCAGCGGTCCCGCAGATAGACCAGGCGCGCCTGCTTGCGCTCGATTCCCAGACCCTGGTTGAAGGTCAGGGCCTCGGCGATGGCCAGGTAGTTGGCGGCCGGGTGGGTGCCGATCTCCTCGTACTTGCGGATGTCGTCGTCCATGGCGTCGGGCGCCGCCATCAGCGGCCACAGATCCTTGATCTTGTCCTGGCGCACGTACAGGAAACCGGTGCCGTGGGGCGCGAAGAGCCACTTGTGCAGGCTGGTGGCGTAGTAGTCACAGTCGAGATCGGCATGGGTGAAGGGGAAGTGGGCGAAGGCGTGGGCCCCGTCGACGATCACGGGCACTCCCCGTTCACGAGCCATCTGCACGACACCATGCACAGGCAGGATCTGACCGGTGATGTTGATGATGTGGCACATGAGGATCAGACGGGTCCGATCGGTCATGTGATCGGCAAAGAGTTGCACGATCTCGGCCGGGTCTTCGCTGGGAATCGGGATCGGGAACTGCTTGAGGACGATGCCCTCACGACGCTCCCGCTGTTTGAAGGTGGTGACCATCCTTGGATAGTCGTGGGTGGTGGTCAGCACTTCGTCTCCCGACTTCAGATTGAGACCGAACTGGCAGATCTGCAGGCTCTCGGAGCTGTTGCGGGTCAGAGCCATCTCTTCGGGGTCGCAGCCGAACTCCCGGGCCAACCGCTCTCGAACCGGCTCGCGCTGCGGCTCGAGGATCTTCCACATGGTGTACGGGGGCACCGTGTTGGAGTAGTCCAGGTGCCGCTTCATGGCGTTCTGGACGATGGCCGGCGACGGGCTGACGCCGCCGTTGTTGAGATTGACCAGGCTGCGATCGACGGTGAAGGCCTGTTGGGCCCGGAACCAGAACGCGGAGTCGCGCGCGATCTCCTCGGATGTTCCCGGTATTCTGGAGAGCTCCTCGGCGATGGCGATGGCGCGATCGGGGCGTAGAGTGCCGACGGCCGCCAGGGCGGCGGGGGCGGTGATAGCGCCGATGAACTGGCGGCGATCGATGGCCATGATTCCCTCCTCTACCTGTTCGGTACCCCGACCCTATCCCATCGAGGCGAGCCGAGAGCCCGCCGATCGACTAGACTCCCACCGTGCCGAAACCACAAGCTGACAGATCCGGTCTGACTCGGGAGCTGGGGCTCCTCGGGCTGGCGGCGACGGGCATCTGCTCGATGCTGGGCGCCGCCATCAATGTCATCCCCTTCATGATCCAGCGCAGCGTGCCGGGGATCGGCCCCTTCGTGCTGCCGGCGTATCTGTTCGCCGCCATCCCGGCTCTGTTTGCCGCCATGGCCTATGCGATCCTGGCCTCGGCCATGCCCAGGGCCGGGGGCAGCTACATCTATGCCAGCCGCTCCTTGAGCCCCTATCTCGGCTTCGTGGCCAGCTTCTCGCAGTGGTTCGGGCTGTCCATCGCCATCGGGGTGGTCTCCTACGTCATCGTGCCGTTTCTGCGGGACATCGCCGCCGCCCTGGACATGGCGGGGCTGGCGGCGACTCTCGATACCGGCGGTGTGCGGGTGACCGTTGCCATGGCGTTCCTCTGGCTCTTCGTGCTGGTCAACCTGCGCGGGGTGAAGCTCTACGAGCGGACGCTGGTTCCCCTGATGTTCGTCATGTTCGCACTGGGCGGGATCGTCATCGTCGCCGGATTCGCCTTCGATCACGCCGATTTCGCGTCGGCGCTTCTGGAGCGGGAAGGGGCGCGGATTCCCGGCACCGGCGCCCAGTTCGACTGGGGCAGGTTTCTCGCCGCGGCGGCGGTTCTCTTCGCCAGCTTCATCGGTTTCGACTCCATCGCCCAGGCGGGCGGCGAGGCCCGCAATCCCGGTCGTTCCCTACCCCTGGCCATCGCCATCGCGGTGGTCACCGTCGGCACCTTCTACTTTCTCTTCACCGCCGCGGTCTACCACGCGGTCCCCTGGAGCTTCATCGCCGAGCGGGCGCAGATCATGGATCTGACGGCGCCCGGCCTGCTGGGCTACCTGTTATCGCCCGGCTGGACGGTGGCCATCGTGGCCGGGGCGGCGGTGGCCCTGATCAACGACCTGCCGGCCATGCTGCTGGCCGTCTCCAGGCTGATGTTCGCCTGGGCCGAGGACGGGGTCTTCCCGCGGATCGTCGCCCGGGTCCATCCGCGTCGGCACACGCCGCAGGTGGCCATCATCGCCAGTGGAGCCATGGCCACGGTGGGGATTCTCGGAAGTCACCTGGCCGGAGACTTCTTTCTGGGCGTGGATATCCTGGTGACCTCGATGCTGGTCAACTTCCTGGTCATGTGCCTGTCGGTGCTCTGGCTACCGAGGAACAACCCCGCGCTGGCCCGCGAGATCAAAGTCGTCCGCTCACGCCCCTTGCAGATCCTGGTGGCCCTGGGCGGAGTGGTCTTCCTGGGCGGTTTTCTGGTGATCCATGTCTGGAAGGACCTGACCTCCTCCGTGGCGGCCTGGTATTTTCATTCCAGTGTCGTCTGGGTCGTTGTCATGCTGGTGGCCAGCGCCATCTTCTTCCGCGAGATGCGAAGCCTGCGCCGCCGAGGAGCCGATATCGATGCGATCTTTTCCGACCTCCCACCGGAGTAGCCCATGAGTGGCGGCGTTGAACGGTGCGAGCTCGCTCCGGGGTTCACCATCTCCCGGGCGCTCACCGGTCTCTGGCAGATCGCCGACATGGAGCGGCACGGGAGGAGTCTCGATCTCGAAGCGACCGCCGCGGCGATGCGAGCCTATGCCGAGGCCGGGCTCACCACCTTCGATATGGCCGATCACTACGGCTCCGCCGAGGATGTGGCCGGGATCTATCTGGAGTCGCTCGGTGACGCTGCCGGTGTCGAGATCGCCACCAAGTGGGTACCCACCCCGGGGCCCATCGGCCGAAAGGATGTGCGGCAGGCGGTGGAGAAGGCCCTCGAGCGTCTCCGCTCTTCGACCCTCGATCTGCTCCAGTTCCATGCCTGGAGCTATGCGGATCCGTCGTATCTGGACGGGCTCTTCTACTTGCAAGAGCTGCAAGAGGAGGGGCTGATCCGGCATCTGGGTCTGACCAACTTCGATACCGCCCATCTCCGGGTGGTGCTGGCCAGCGGCATCCAGGTGGTCTCGAACCAGGTCTCCTTTTCGCTCTTCGACCAGCGCGCCCGCGGGGGCATGAGTGCCCTCTGCCGGGAGTACGGAGTGAAGATCCTGGCTTACGGCACTCTGGCCGGAGGCCTGCTATCGGATCGCTTCCTCGAGCGGCCGGAGCCTGCCGAGATGACCACCTGGTCCGAGAGGAAGTACAAGCGGTTCCTCGATGTGGCCGGCACCTGGGAGGGCTATCAGAACCTCTTGAGGGTGCTCTCCGAAGTCGCCCGCCGGCACGGAGTCTCCATCGCCAACGTGGCCAGTCGGTCCATCCTGCAGGAGCCGGCGGTCGGCGGCGTCATCATCGGAGCCCGACTGGGTGAAAGCCAACACATCGAGGAGACCCTGCAACTCTTCGAGTTCGAGTTGACAGCGGCGGACCAGTCGGAGATCTCGGCGGCGCTGGCAGGGTTCCAGCCGATTCCCGGGGACTGTGGTGATGAGTACCGCAAGCCGCCTTTTCTGACCGCCGCCGGCGATCTGAGCGATCATTTCGAGGAGTTTCCGCCGCCGTTCGAGGTCCAAGAGCGAGACGATGGACGCTCCCGGGTGCTTTCGGGAACCCGTTGGGAGAACGACTACGGTTACTGCCGCGCCCTGCGCGAAGAGGACACGATCTGGGTCTCGGGAACGACCGCTTCCCATGGTGACCGGCTCATCGGCGGTGGCGACGCGACCGCCCAGGCCCATTTCATCCTCGACAAGATCGAAGGGGCGATCCGGTCGCTGGGAGGGCGGCTCGAGGATGTGGTGCGGACGCGCGTCTATGTGGCGGACCTCGACGATTGGCAGGCGGTGGCCGAGGTCCACGGCCAGAGATTCGGCGCCATCCAGCCGGCCAACACCCTGGTACAAGCGAAACTGGTGGGGGAGGAGTACAAGGTGGAGATCGAGGCCCAGGCCCGGGTGCGGCGATAATCAGTCCGGCTGGCAGGAAAAGGAAAAGGGAGGCCCGAGCGATGCGAACGAGAACGAGAGGGGCAGCGGCCGTGTCGTTGTGGATGCTTGCCGCCGCCGGCTGGGCCGCAGATCCGGTCGACGACCTGGAGGCGGTGAAGTCCACCCTGGTGGCCATGTGGGATGCCATCGAACGAGGCGACGCAGATGCCTATGCGGGATTCATTCACCCGGAATTCACCCAATTCGGGGAAAACGACGTCTATCTCCTGGAGGGAAAAGAATTAGAAGTAGCCTCCATACGTAGGTTTGTAGAGAGGGCGGAGGACGTGCACACGGAGATGCATCAACCGCGAGTGACCATCTGGGGAGATGTGGCCTGGATCGCCTACTACTGGACCGACTCGGGAAGAGTGGAGGGTGAGCGCTTCACCAGCCGCGGCAAGTCCACCCGGATCTTCGTCCGTGAAGACGATCGATGGCTCTGCATCCATGGGCACTACACGGCCGTCCCTTGAGACAGCCCGAATCGACAAGGAGGTTTGATCATGGAGGTACTCTTCGGCATCCCCTTATGGCTCCTCTTCGGCATCCTCGGGGCCTGGATCGCCACCACCAAAGGCCGCTCCGGTTGCGGGTGGTTTCTGCTCTGCTGCATCCTCGGTCCCATCGGTCTGGTGATCGCTGCGGTCATCTCCAAGGCCGATTGACCATCGCTGATAGAGTCTGGCGAGACCCGAGGTCAGAGCGGCCGAAGGAGGGACCGATGCAGACGCTTTTCCGCTATGGCGTGAGCTTGTTGTTGGTGAGCCAATTGGTGGCCTGGCCGTCTCCGGCCGAGGCGCAGGAGGAAGCGGCATCCGAAGCGGAAGCCGATCTCCAGGCGATGCGCCAGTCGGTGAAGACCGTGCGGAGTATGGGCGCGCAGCTCTATGCCTGGTTGGCGGAGGCCGATCCCGAGTCCGCCACCAGCAGCTGGCAACCCCCCAAAGAGGTCGATTGGCAGGCCTGCCCGGCGGTCTCGGCGGAGAGGATTCGCGAGCTCCTGGAGCCGCTGGCGACCGAGGAGCTGGTCTTCACCGATGGCTGGGGTCATCCGCTTCAGTTCTGCCTGCAGGAAGACCCCGAGACCGACTCCTGGTACCGGGCCGGGATCCGCTCTCCAGGCAAGGACGGCGTCTTTCAGGACACCGCCTACGAGCCCGGTCCCTTCACCGTGCAAGAGGTCGATCGTGACATGGTCTGGGTCAACGGCTACTTCTGGTCCTACCCGAGCCGCTAGCCGACCGGCGGTTTCCAGCTGCCGCAGTGCTAAACTGTCCGGCCGTGCTACGTCGAAACGAGAAGAACACCTTTGCGGTGGACTACGACCCTCGAGCAGGGCAGTACACCGCCATGCTGACCATTCGCGGTGCGGTGACCTTTCGCGAGGCGCCCGAGCTGCGCCAGCAACTGCTCAAAGCCATCGAGACTCACCCCGAGCGTAATCTGGTGGTGGAGCTGGGCGAGGTGACCCAGTTCGACACCGCCGCCATGGCGGTGCTCCTCGAGGGTCTGATGCTGACGACCGGCATCGAGCCCGAGGTCTTCCTGGTTGGTGCCAGCGAATCCGTGACCAAGGTCTTCAAGCTCGCCGGCTTCGAGGACGCCCTGCTCCGCTGCTTCGGCTGCATGGACGACATCCGACAGCAGATCGCCAGCTAGTCATGCTCACCGAGATCCTCCACTGGTCGGGGGCTCGGGCTCTCCAGGTGCTCGCCGACGCTGGTCGCCTTTGGCAGGTGGGTTTCGGTGCCATGAAGAGGGCCGTCATGGTGCCGCTCCGGGGTGGCAAGCTCCGCATCGGTGCCACCATCGACCAGGTGGTCTCCACCGGCAATCGCTCGCTCGCTCTGGTGGCCCTCATTTCGGTGTTGATCGGCATGATTCTGGCCCTGCAGTCGGCCTATCAGCTGCGCCTCTTCGGGGTGACGAGCCTGGTGGCCAATCTGGTGGCGGTCTCCATGACCCGCGAGCTGGCGCCGCTGATTACCGCCATCCTGGTGGCGGGTCGGGTCGGCTCTGCCATCACCGCCGAGATCGGCACCATGAAGATCTCGCAGGAGATCGACGCCCTCAAGGTGATGGGGATCGATCCCATGACCCTGGTGGTGGTGCCCCGGATGATCGGTCTGCTCATCGCGCTGCCCGCCTTGACGATCTTCTCCAGTCTGCTGGGAATCCTGGGGGGCTCGGTGGTCGGGCTCTTCGTCCTCGGACTGGGCGCCACCGGCTACTTGAATGACAGTCTCAGCGCCCTGGTCCAGCAGGATCTCTGGAGTGGAGTCCTGAAGGCGTTGGTCTTCGGATTCCTGATCGGGGTGGTCGCCTGTCAGCAGGGGCTGGATACCGAGGGTGGGGCCGATGAGGTCGGCCGCGCCACCACCCGTTCGGTGGTGCGATCCATCGTCCTGGTCATCGCCGCCGATCTCTTCGTCACCACCTTCCTCTATCTCCGAGGCCAGGCGTGAGCGGGGCCGAGCCGATCATCGAGGTGCGGGGACTGAAGAAGAGCTTTGGTGATACCACGGTTCTCGACGGAATCGATCTGGAAATCGAGGCCGGCGAGACGCTGATCATCCTGGGTGCCAGCGGTAGCGGCAAGAGCACTCTACTTCGCTGTCTCATCGGTCTGGAGCAGCCCGATGCGGGCCAGGTCAAGGTGGCTGGCATCGATATCTTCCGCACCCACCCCCGGGATCTGGCACGCCTTCGCCAATCCATGGGGGTGGCGTTTCAACGCGGGGCACTCTTCACCTCCATGACCGTGGGCGACAACATCGATCTGCCCCTGGAAGAGTTGACGGATCTACCCGAGTCGACCCGCAGGCTCATCGTCCGCATCAAACTGGCGCTGGTGGGTCTCGAGGGCGCCGCCGACAAGTATCCTTCGGAGCTCTCCGGCGGAATGCAGAAGAGGGTGGCCTTTGCCCGCGCCATGGCGCTGGATCCTGCGATCCTGTTCGCCGACGAGCCTTCGGCCGGTCTCGACCCGATCACCGCCGCGGGTCTCGATCAACTGCTGATTCGGCTGCGCGAAGTATTCGGGGTGACCCTGATCGTGGTGACCCACGAGCTCGAGAGCGCCTTTGCCATCGGTGAGCGGATCGCCTTGATCGATCGCGGTAGGATCCTGACCATCGGTACACCGGAAGAGGTCCGGGCCTCGATGGAACCGCGGGTCCGACACTTCCTGGATCGCCAGCCGGAGATTACCGAGGAGCATGGCGAGCGCTATCGGCGATGGATGATGGGCCAATGAAGAACGGCAATACCATTCGAGCGGGTCTGTTCGTGTTGATCGCCCTGGCGGTCTTCGTCATCGCTTCGCTCTGGGTGGCCGGCTTTCAAATGCAGGGGGGACATGTCCGCTACGACGTCAAGATGAAGACCGCCGCTGGTATCCGACAGGGAGATCGCATCCGCGTCGCTGGTATGGAGATCGGCCGGGTGGTCAGCGTCGAGCTGCGTTCCGGGGAAGAGTGGCCCGTGATCTTCGGGGTGGCGCTGGACGGTGAGATCCCGGTGACCACGGCGGCAACCGCTGCGCTCAACAGCGACGGTCTGCTGGGAGCGCCCTATCTGGAGATCGATCCGGGTCCGGCGGGCCTGGAGCTGCTGCCGGAGGGCTCCACCATCCCGGGTGGAGGGCGCGGAGGCGCTGGTGAGGCCATGCGTGGTCTGGGTGAGCTGTCCGACCGCGCCGGTGTGGCGCTCGACGAGGTCACCGCTCTCCTGCGGAGTCTGTCCGCCCGCACCGGCCCACTGCTCGAGAAGTTCGAGCTGCTGCTCTCTGAGGAGAATCTGGCTTCGATCAGCGCCAGCCTCGCAGCCATGCAGGAGACCATGGAGGCCAGCGGTCCCAAGCTCTCCTCGATGTTGACCCGTCTCGACGAGCTGGCTCTACAGCTGCAGACCGGGGTCGAGGGTCTACCCGAGGTCACCGAGGAGATCCAGGGCCTGGTAACCGACCTGCGGACCGCCCTCGGTCCGGAGGGCCAACGGGTCTCGACGTTGCTCGAGTCCGCCAACCGCGGTATGGAGTCGATGACCATGAACCGAGCCGAGCTCGAGACGATGGTACGCGACCTGCGTATGGTCACGGCGAATCTGAAGGCGTTCACCGAGACACTCAAGGAGCGACCGTCGTCGCTGGTCCGCAAGTCGCGGGGACCGGACCGCAAGCCGGGGGAAGGAGTCGACCCGTGAGGCCCCGAGCATTCATCGCGCTGTTGGTTTGTCTCTGGATCTTCGTCGGCTGCGGTTCGACTCCGACGACCCACTACTATGTTCTGGCACCGACCGCGGTGACGGGTCCTCCGGCGCCGGCCTCTGAGGGGCTGCGGATCGCTGTCGAGCCCTTCACGGTGGACCCACCCTACGATCGCAATCAGCTGGTCTACCGTCTTGGAGCGGACTCGCTGGAGGTGGGCTTCTACACCTACCATCGCTGGGCCGCGCCGCTGGGTGATCTGGTGGCACTCTCCCTGGCCGAGGGCCTGCAAGGGACTCCGGGGATCCGATCGATCGAACCCTGGAGCTCCAGTGGCGAATACGATGCGCTGCTCCGTGGACGGGTGCTCTACCTGGAGGAGGTCGATTCCCCGGGAAGCCAGGAGGCGCGACTACGACTGGAGCTGCGCCTCGTGGATCACGACGGCGTCGTCTTCTGGTCCCAGGAGGTGGCAGGCTCTTCGGCTGGTCAGGCCGAGACTGTAGCGGAGATCGTCGACCAGATCTATTCAGCCTTCGACCAGGCCCTGCAGCAGGCTCGTGCCGGTCTGTCGGCCGCCGATCTCTGATCCCATGAAGAGCTTCGACGACGGTGGGCTGGAGCTTCTGGCCCAGGCTCTGCAGATCCTGGAGGCGGGTTTCTCGGGTCTCCCGGATCCTGGACGAGAGGTGGGGAGCGCCGATTTCGGTGCGTGGCAGCAGGTGCTGGCGGAAGTCGCCGAACGCATGCACGACAATTACCCGTACCACCATCCGCTCTACGTGGGACAGATGCTCAAGCCACCCCATCCGGTGGCCCGAGCAGCCTATGCCCTGGCCATGGTGCTGAATCCAAACAACCACGCCCTGGACGGTGGCCGGGCCAGCTCGGACATGGAGAAGGAGGCGGTGGCGAAGATCGCCGACATGTTCGGCTGGGGTGCCTACCTCGGGCATCTGACCAGCGGTGGCACCATGGCCAACTTCGAGGCTCTCTGGGTCGGTCGCGAGTTGGCTCCAGGCCAGGCCATCGCGGCCTCGTCTCAGGCCCACTATACCCACTCACGGCTGTCGGCGGTCCTGGGAGCTCCATTCCGGGAGATCGAGGTGGATGAGCGGGGTCGGATGGATCCGGCTGCGCTGGAGCGGGAGTTGGAGAAGGGTGACATCGGCACGGTTGTGGCGACTCTGGGAACCTCGGGAGTGGGAGCCGTCGATCCGCTGGTGAGGATCCTGGAGCTGCGACGGCGATATGGGTTTCGGGTTCATGTCGATACCGCTTACGGTGGCTACTTCGCGTTGGCGGAAAACCTGGACGGCCCGGTGAGCACCGCCTTCGAGGCAATCGCGGAGGCCGACTCGGTCGTGGTCGATCCGCACAAGCATGGACTCCAACCCTACGGCTGCGGTTGTGTGATCTTCAGGGATCCGGATGTGGGCCGGTTCTACAAGCACGACTCGCCCTATACCTACTTCAGCTCGCCTGAGCTCCACCTGGGGGAGATCTCGCTGGAGTGCTCGCGGGCCGGCGCCTCGGCTGTGGCTTTGTGGACGACGTTGAGGCTCCTGCCTCTGGAGCGGGGGGGAAGCTTCGCGAGATCGCTGGAGACCTGCCGCGAGGCGGCCCTGGCTCTGTATCGAACCCTCTCGAAAGATGCCCGCTTCGAGCCCCTCTTTCCGCCCGAGCTCGACATCGTAGTCTGGGCGATCCGCGCCGACTCGGCCAGCCGGTCCTCGGAGCTCGCCAGAAACCTCTTCGATCTGGCGGCCGAGCACGATCTGCATCTGGCGCTGGCGCAGTTTCCCCGCCAGATGTGCGAGCCCACCGGAGCGGTGCAGGACTGGGACCGCCCGGATCTGACCTGTCTACGGGCCTGTGTGATGAAGCCGGAGCACCTGGAGTGGATGCCGCAGATCCTCGAGCGTCTCGACCGTGCCTGGGCGGCGAGCACCGTCGATCCCGCGTAGCTGTCGAATCGCCCCAGACCCCTGTAACGGCCCTGGATTCGTTGGTAGTCTCTACTCTTCTGACCTATTCATAGGAGTCTTCGAAATGCATAGATATCTTTCGATCGTCGCCGTGCTCGGGCTGCTCGTGGCCGGTGTGGCGTGTTCCAACCCGTCGGCCGAGCAGGCTGGCAGCGAGGAGGGCAGCGGAGTGGATGGCAACGTTCTGCTAGCGGAATGGACCGGGCCCTATGGCGGCGTGCCGGCCTTCGACAAGATGGATCTGGCCGATCTCAAACCGGCCCTGGAAGCGGGTATGGCCAAGAACCTCGAGGAGATCGAAGCCATCGCCGACAATCCGGCGCCGCCGACCTTCGAGAACACCATCCTGGCCATGGAACGCTCGGGGCGGGACCTCAACCGCGTCTTTCCGTACTACGGCATCTGGGGTCGCAACATCTCGACGCCGGAGTTCCGCGAGATCCAGACCGAGATGGCCCCGAAGCTCTCCGAGTTCCAGTCGAAGATCACCCAGAACGACAAGCTCTTCGAGCGCATCCAGGCCGTTTACGAGGGCGAGGAGATGGAGTCGTTGCGACCCGACGAGCAGCGTCTGGTCTGGTTGATCTACAACGGCTTCGCCCGTAATGGAGCCACCCTCGAAGGGGAGGCGAAAGAGCGCTACGCGGCCATCAATCAGCGTCTGGCTGAGCTCCACACCCAGTACGGCAACAACATCCTGGCCGACGAGGAGGGCTACGTCACCTATCTCACCGAGGAGCAGCTGGCTGGATTGTCCGATTCCTTCGTCCAGGCCGCAGCGGCCGCCGCCACCGAGCGCGGTGAAGAGGGCAAGTACGCGATCACCAATACCCGGTCCTCCATGGATCCGTTCCTGACCTTCTCCGAGGAGCGCGATCTGCGCGAGAAGGTCTGGCGGACCTACTACTCGCGGGCCGACAACGGCGACGAGCACGACAACAATGCCCTGATCCCCGAGATTCTCGCCCTGCGGGATGAGCGGGTCAAGCTGTTGGGCTACGACAACTATGCGGCCTGGCGGCTGGAAGACCGGATGGCCAAGACGCCGGAGAACGCCCTGCACCTCATGGAGACCGTCTGGGAAGCTTCCATCGCCAGGGTCGCCGAGGAGGTGGCGGACATGCAGGCCATCGCCGATGCCGAGGGCGCCGGCATCACCATCGAGCCCTGGGACTACCGCTACTACGCCGAGAAGGTGCGCCAGGCGAAGTACGATCTCGACTCCGACGAAGTCAAGCAGTATCTGCAGCTGGAGAAGCTCCGCGAGGCCATGTTCTATGTCGCCGGCCGGCTGTTCAACTTCGAGTTCACTCCGGTTCCCGAAGGCTCGGTACCGGTGTTCCAGGAGGATGTGCGGGTCTGGGAGGTCACCGACAAGACGACCGGCGATCACATCGGTCTCTGGTATCTGGATCCCTACGCCCGTCCGGGCAAGCGATCGGGTGCCTGGGCAACGATGTACCGCAGCCACGAAACCTTCGATGGCAAGGAGACGGTGTTGGCGGCCAACAACTCGAACTTCATCAAGGGAGCTCCGGGAGAGCCGGTGCTGATCTCCTGGGACGACGCCTCTACACTGTTCCACGAGTTCGGCCATGCTCTGCACTTCCTGGCCTCCAATGTCGAGTACCCGACGCTGAATGGCGGTGTGCGGGACTACACCGAGTTCCAGTCGCAGCTGCTGGAGCGCTGGCTGCCCACTGACGAGGTCATCGACCAATACCTGGTGCACGTGGAGACCGGCGAGCCCATGCCCGACGAGCTGATCGCCAAGCTCGAGCGTGCCAGCACGTTCAATCAGGGGTTCTCGACCACCGAGTACCTGGCGTCGGCTCTGATGGACATGAGGTACCACACCATGGATCCGACGGGTCTCGATGTCGACTCCTTCGAAAAGGAGGCGCTGGCCGAGTTGAACACGCCTGAAGAGCTCGTGATGCGGCATCGGAGCCCGCACTTCAGTCATATCTTCTCCAGCGAGGGCTACTCGGCCGGTTACTACGGCTATATGTGGGCCGATGTACTGACCGCCGATGCGGCCGAGGCCTTCGAGGAGGCGCCGGGCGGTTACTACGACGAGGAGCTGGCGAAGAGCCTGGTCGAGAATCTCTTTGCGCCCCGCAACGCTGTCGATCCGGCCGACGCCTATCGCGCCTTCCGCGGTCGCGACGCCGAGATGGAGGCGCTGATGAGGGATCGGGGTTTCCCGGTGCCGGGAGGGGAGTGAGGCGTGGGCAGTGAGCAGTGGGCAATGAGCAGTGGGCAGTGGGCAGTGGGGAGTCGGAGGGAACTCTGAGGGGCGGGCTCCGGTCTAACTGGATAGATCGGAGCTCGATATGGAAGAACGACGATTCCCTGACGACGAGACGACCCCGGCCTTCTATCTGCGGGAAGAGACCCAGGACCGGCGCACGATGCGGTCGGCTGTTTTGGTGGCGATTGTTGTGCACGCCGTGCTGTTCGCGGTGAACTTCCCCAAGCTCACACATCAGGTGGCGGAAGCCCAGGCCAGGGAGGTCTTTGTCGTCCGGCCGGTGCCTTTCCAGAGATCGGTGCAACCGCACGAAACCGTCAAACCTCGACAGCGGTCCCGTCGGGTGCCGATTCCCGACCCGACCCCGGATGCGCCCGAGCCCCTGGTGTTGGCCGAACCCCAGGCGCCCGAGATCGAGGCTCCGAGTGATCTGATCGGTATCGATTGGGTGGTACCGCCGCCGCCCGTGGAGGAGGGACCGGTCGAATATCGGCTGGAGATGGAGCGCCCGATCCGGATCTCGGGTGAGGACCCCCAGTACACCGAGATGGCCCGCCGAGTTCGCCTGGAGGGCGTGGTCATCTTGCGGGCGGTGATCACCAGAGAGGGGCGGGTGCGCGACCTCAGCGTCGTCAAGCCGTTGGGCCTGGGCTTGGAGGAGTCGGCGCTGTCGGCGGTCGAGAAGTGGCGGTTCGAGCCGGCAAGACTCCATGGCGAGCCGATCGATGTGGTGTATCGGGTGACCGTGAGATTCAGACTGCGGTAGATCTGTCGGGGCCGATGTCCACAACCAGCAGGGTCAGGTCGTCTTCGTACGAGGTGTCCGACGCGCTCTCGGTCCAACCATCGAGCGCGGCCATCAACGCCGTGCAGAAACCCTCTGCCGACAGCGAGTCGCTCTCTGCCAGCACGGTTTGCAGCCGCCGCTCAGCAAACATCTCTCCAGCTGGGTTGAGCGCCTCGGTGATGCCGTCGGTGTAGAGGACCAGTCGATCGCCGGCCTGGAGCTCGATCCGCTGTTCCTCGAAGGTGGCTTCGGAGAAGCGGCCCAGGATCGCACCGGTACCGCCGATCTCGCGCACGGTGCTGTCGGATCGACGGCGTAGCAGGGGGTAGGGATGCCCGGCGCTACTGACCACTGCCTCCCCACGCTCCTGATCGAGGTACAGGTAGGCAGCCGTCACGAAGCCGTGCTCGAAGCTGCCATAGAGGGTCTGATTCACCTTGGTCAGCAACTCGGAAGGACGATCCGCGAGATCGGCTCTGGATTCGAAGGCGACCTTCACCATGGAGGCGATCAGAGCTGCGGGCACACCGTGTCCACTGACATCGGCTACCAGGACTCCAAGCTGGCCACGGTCTGGCGTCAGGAAATCGAACAGATCACCTGCCACCGCCGAGCTCGGCAGAAACCGGAAAGCCAGATCGGCACCTTCGACGCTCGGGGCCTGGGCCGGGAGGATCGAGGTCTGGATCCTTTTTGCGGCTTCGAGCTCGCCCTCGACGCTGGCCAGGTCTCGCTCGTTGGAGACGAAGCGGCGGGCGGCGATCCAGCCGAGACAGCCGACAAAGACCAGGAATCCCCAGGTTTCGCCCCGCCAGGTCCAGGGAACCAACCCCAGCGGCACGACGTTCTCGTTGATCGCGGCGATACCGAAGACCGACAGACCGATCGTCAGGATTCGCAGGTCTTGGGTCATGCGACCTCGTCGCTCCCACAGACTGATGATGATTACCAGCAGACCCAGCAGGACCATCAGATTGTTGAGGACCTCGAGGCGACCGGGAGCACCCAGGGCAATCTCGGTAGCGATGGCGACCACGGCGAAGACCGTGACCACCCGTACCCACCAGAAATTGAGGCGGTGCGAGCCGTCACCGAGGAGCGTCCAGAAGAAGTACCAGGCCGCGACCAGAATGGCGTAGGTGACGATCTGGGGGATCCAGATCGCGATGCCGGATGAGACCCCGAGGGCGGGGGTCAAGGGATTGCTGAAGATCAACCGGATCCCGTAGAGCGCGGCAAAGGCTCCGAACGACGTCAGCAGAGCATCGGCCCCGCGCCGGCGGATCAGGGAGAAACCGACGGCCGCCATGCCCAGGAATGCCAGGAGGCTACCGATCAGAACGTCGCCGAGACCTGTGAGAGATGGGTCCATGGATCCTTACGACACCGGAGCGCGGCCGCAGCTCAGTCCTCGCCGAACAACCAGGTCATGCCCTGGCGGAAGGCCGCCGGAACGGCGGAGAAGTGTGAGTGACCCTCCAGAGAGCGGCTCTCGAGCTCCCAGGGCAGAGGCTCCTGTTTCGACCAGTGCTCCATCCAACGGAGCGCGGGCTGGCGGAATCGGGGCACATCCAGGGTGCCACTGGAGACGAAGAGTCGGGGTTGCGAGCCCGTGGGCACCTTGGGTCTGGTCTCGAGAAAGAACGACAGATTTCGGTGCAGAGCGGGGTTGCTGGCGATGTGGCCCCAGAACAGATCGGGCCGGGTCTGGGCGGTGAAGAGCACGAACTGCCCTCCGAGCGAGTGCCCGAAGATCACGCGACGAGCGCTGTCTGAGCGATAGGTGTCTTCGATCAGAGGCAGCAGCTCGGAGCCCAGCATCTCCTGGAACCGACCGGCCCCTCCCCAGTAGTCGCGTTCCGGCGAAGGGGCCGTGTAGTCGGTGCCGCGCAAGTTCCCCTGCCGATGGTCCTCCGTGCCATAGGCGATACCCACCAGGATCGACTCGGGGATCTCTTCGCCGAGACGCAGATAGCGGGAATACCCCGACAGCAGGGGAAAGGTGATTCCGCCGTCCAGCAGGTAAAGGGTGGGCAGCCGATCCGATCCCTCCTGGTACCCCTCGGGCAAACGGACGAAGATGTGCAGGCTCCGTTCGAGGATCTTCGACTCGAGGTGGTGGTAGCGCACCTCCCCGAAGCCCTGGAGAAGGCCAACGTCGATCTCCGCCTGGAGAGGGACCGCCAATAGGGTCAGAAGACAGAGGATTCCGCGTCTCACACTCCCCAGATACGTGGAGCTCGAGGAGACGTTGCGGTAGCGGCGAGTCACCAGCCCTCGCGGTCCGCCAGGGCCTCGATATGGGCCAGGTGGTGCCGTCCGTGCCAGGCGTAGTTGGCGACACTGGTACCGAGGCTCACCGGACCGGAGTCGGGATGCACGAACTCTCGCCGCAGGTCATCCTGGGTAAGAGACCGCAGCAGGGCGCACCAGCGGAGGTGGAGGGACGCCAGAAGGTCCAGGGAGACGGCAATGGGTGTCTCTCGGTAGTCGGCAAGCTCCGCCCATCGATCCTCCCAGTAGGCCTTGATGGTCGGTCGATCCTCGGTCAGAGCCCATTTGAAGCGGATGTAGCTGTTGAGGTGGCTGTCCGCGAGATGATGGATCACCTGCCGAACGGTCCAACCACCAGGCCGGTACGGGGTGTCCAGCTGGTCGTCGGTCAGATCGGCAACACGATCGCGAAGATCGCCTGGCAGTCTCTCGATCTCGGCGATCCAGGCAGCAACACGCTCGGCCGTAACCTCGTGAGGAGCTTCGAACGGTCCGATGGGGTAGCGCAGGTCCATGGGTTGCTCAGACTAACCCACGCCATCAGTCACGACCAGAGTAGGTCGACGCTCCTTTGCGTGTTTCTCGCTGAGTTGACGCGTTCAAGTGCGGGATGGTGCGAATGCGGAGTGATCGCAGTAGGATTCTCGAAGTCCTGTGTCATGGGGTGGTGGTATCGGTGACGACTCCCTGCCAGCGGTCCTTCTTCTCGCGCGCCGCGAAGATCGCGCTGGCGCTGCTGATCCTCGGGCTCCTCGGGACGCTGCCCGCCAGCGCCGATCTCTGGTACCAGCACTACGAGAAGGCAAAGCAGGCTCTGGAGAAGGAGCAGTGGACAGAGGCCATCGAGGAGCTCAACCAGGCGATCCAGAGGCGTGGTGACTCGGGTGCCCGGGTTCGCACCTACGGCATGCGGACCACCGACTACTTCCCCTATCTGGGGCTGGGAATCGCCTACGTCAACCTGGGGCAGCCCGACGCGGCGCTGCAGGCCTTCGAGACCGAGGAGCGCCTCGGCGCCATCGAGGACTCCGTCAAGGCACGGCAGCAGCTGCGGGAGTTTCGCGACGAGGCACTGGCGGCCATCGACGCCCGTGGCGAGGAGGAAAGGGTCCGTATCGCCCAGATCCTGCGTGACAGTGTCACCCAGGCGGAGAGCCTGGCCTCCAGCGGTCAGCTCGACGAGGCCATGGTGGTCCTGGGTCGTGGCCTGGCCGTATCCCCAGAGGATCCGATCGCCAACCAGCTGATGGAGGAGCTGCGCGGCGAGGCGCGGAAGATCGAATCGGAGCGACAGTTGCAGAGCCAGGTCGACGCCCTGATCGCCGAAGGTGAGGGTCTTCTGGAGCAGGGGACTCTGGATGAGGCTGCCCGGCGGTTCCGCCAGGCGCTGAGCCTCAAACCGGACGATGCCGCGATCGAGGAGCTGCTCGAGTCCGCCCAGGCCGGTCTGCGGGAGGAGATCCAGCAGGCCGAGGCTCTCGGGGAAGCGACCGGGATCGAAGAGTCGCTGGCAGAGGTCGGCAGTCTGGTGGCTGCCGAAAGACTGGATGAGGCCCTGACGCTTTTGCAGTCGGTTCTGGCGCTCGATCCCGAAAACTCGGAGGCACGGGCCATCGAGAGTCGTCTGATCGCGGCCAGAGACCAGAGCCTGCAGGAGTCCAGTGATCGGCAGACGGGGGAGGCCGAGATCGCTGTCGCTGCCGAGCACTTCAGGGCCGGACGATTCGAAGAGGCGCTCACCTCGGCCAATCGGGCGCTGGTCTTTCTCCCCGGCGACGCTGCCGCGCTGGAGCTGGTTGCCAAGTCGTACAAGGAGATCAGCCGTGTGTTGCTGGGTCGGGGGAGCGGTGGCAACATTCCGCCGGCGATCCGTTTCGCGGATTTCCGTCAAGAGAGCCAGGACGGGATCCTCATCCAGGTGGTTCGGGATCCGAGATTCCGCCTGACCGGGATGGTGATCGACAACTCTCCCGTCGATATCGAGATCACCGACTCTCGAGATCAGCCGCTGTCTGCCGAGATCGATCGACAGCAGCTTGGCGATTTCTATTTGACCGAGTTCCAGGTCGACCACGAGCTGTCAGTGGGACTCGAGAGTCTGCGAGTCGTGGCAACCGATGCCGAGGACCTGACGGCGAGCAGTGGCTACACGGTGATCTACATACGACCGGCCTGGCGGTCACCGTGGTGGCTCGGTCTGTGGACCGTTGTTCTGGTCGGTCTGATGGGTGCCGTGCTCATGCGACGATCCAGGCGACTGGCCAAGCGACGGCGTCGACGATTCAACCCCTATGTGGCCGGAGCGCCGGTCCTGGACGAGGATCTCTTTTTCGGCCGTGATCGCTTGATCGACCGCATCCTGCAGACCATTCACAACAACAGTCTGCTGCTCTATGGCGAGCGCCGGATCGGCAAGACCTCGATCCAACACCACCTGAAGCGCCGCCTGCTGGAGCTCGAAGACCCCACCTACGACTTCTATCCGGTGTACGTGGACCTGCAGGGGACACCGGAGGATCGCTTCTTCGCCACCATCGCGGAAGACGTCTTTCATCAGCTGGCAGACGACGTGGACGTACCGGAGTCGCGCGATTTCGAAGACGAGAGCTCGGGCTATTCGTACCGGGATCTGGTGCGGGATCTGCGGGGAGTGATCCGTCAGCTCGACGAGAAGAGCCAGCGGCGGGTCAAGTTGGTCCTGCTGATCGACGAGGTGGATGAGCTCAACGATTACGACCCACGGATCAACCAGCGACTCCGCAGTCTCTTCATGAAGAGCTTTGCCGAGAGCCTGGTGGCGGTGGTGTCGGGAGTCGAGATCAAGAAGCACTGGGAACGGGTGGGCAGCCCCTGGTACAACTTCTTCGAGGAGATCGAGGTGCTGCCGCTGAGCGAGGATGAAGCCAAACAGCTCATCGAGCGGCCCATCGCCGGAGTCCTGCGGATCGGCGACGGCGTGGTAGAGCGTATCCTCGAAGTCACCGATCGGCGGCCGTACCTGATCCAGAAGCTGTGTGTGTCGATGGTCAATCAGGCTTACGAGCGGGGCAGTACGGTCATCTCGGTGGCCGATGTGGAGACCCTGGCCCCGGCGGAGGTGTCATGAACCGGCGTCCCACCATCCCCTACGTGGTCGGTCAGTGGGTGCGGGGTGACCGCTTCTACGGTCGGCAGGCGGTCCTCAGCGAGATCCTGGAGGGACCGCGCGAAAGTCTCTGGCTGATCGGCACCCGGCGCATGGGCAAGACCTCGCTGCTCAAACAGTTGGAGCACCTGGCCTCGATCGAGGGCGGCCCTTTCATGCCCCTCTTCTGGGACTTCCAGGGAGCCGACGAATCGGCCGAGCTCCACCTCAGCTTCCACGACGCGCTGCTGGATGCGGAAGAGCGACTGACGGCTCTCGGTGTCGAGATCGAAGCCCTCGATCCGCAGGACATGTTCGCCTCCATCGATCGACTCCGTCGCTACCTGCGCTCCACCGACAAGCGGTTGCTGCTCCTCTGCGACGAGGTCGAGGAGCTCATCAAGCTGCACACTCAGGATCCCTCGCTGCTCCGCAAGCTGCGGCGGGCTCTGCAATCCGGTGGCGAGATCCGTTCGGTTCTGACCTCGACCATCCGGCTCTGGGCGTTGGCCGACGAGAGGGGCAATACCTCGCCATTTCTGCACGGCTTCGCACCTCCCCTGTATCTGCCGCCGATGACCGATGACGAGGCGCGCTCGCTGCTGCGTCAGGATCATCTGCCGCCCGCGGAGCGGCCCGAGCTCGAGGAGGAAACCCTGGAGGCTCTCCGCCGCGCCTGTGACAACCATCCGTATCTGCTGCAACTGGTGGGCAAGAGATTCCTCGAGATCGGCGCCGTCGAAGAGACCCTCGTGCAGGTGGCCACCGACGAGATGGTGAGCTACTTCTTCGCGGTCGACTTCGAGATGCTGAATACCACCGAGCAGCACGTCCTCAGGACTGTGGCCGAGTTGACCGCTGCCAGCAGCGGCTCGCTGGAGGAACGGCTGGACCTGTCGACGACCGCGGTGGTCGCGGGTCTTCGACGGTTGGAGAATCTAGGCTTCCTGCGTCGTGACGCCGAGGGCCTGCTGATCCTGGCCAACCGGTTCTTCCGGGAGTGGATCCGGCGATCGGCGCCACCTGTCCAGCGCAACCCTGGCGCCGCCGAGGAGACGCCGCCCTTCGCCGAGCGGGTGACAGAGGTCCTGTCCCAGATCGACCAACGGAGTCGTGCGGATGATCCGGCTACTCCTCAGGAGCTTCTCGAAGGGGTCTACGACGACCTGCGGCGGCTGGCCCGTCGCTACATGAGTCGCGAGCGCGCCAACCACACTCTCCAGCCGACGGCTCTGGTTCACGAGGCGTACATGAAGTTGGCCGACCAGTCCCGGGTGGAGTGGCAGGGTCGCACGCACTTCTACGCGGTGGGAGCGCAGGCCATGCGTCGCATCCTCATCGATCACGCCAGGGGACGGCAGCGGAACAAGCGGGGCGGCGACTGGTTGCGAGTGACCTGGGCGGAAGAGGTTTTTCCTGGCGGCAAGCGCTCGCTGAGCGCCGAAGAGCTGATGGATCTCGACGACGCCATCGAGGAGTTGGCGGCCCTCGATGCGAGACAGGCACGGGTGGTGGAGCTGCGGTTCTTCGGCGGGCTCACCGTCAAAGAGGTCGCCGAGGCTCTGGGAGTTTCGGAGCGCACCGCCGATGGGGACTGGGCCAAGGCGCGGCAGTGGCTCAAGGACCGACTTTCGAGAGAGGTGGATCTGCCATGAAGGGCGCACGTTCCGGGATGCAGATCGGCGAGCTGGCGGTAGCCGTCGCAATGTTGATTGTCCTGGTGGCGGTGGGCGAGGGCGCGGCGTCTGCGCAGGAGGCCCCGCAGCCGATCCTGGCGTCGCAGTTCAGCTTCTCGAATCCCGGCGCCCGTAGCCTCGGCCTGGCGGGTGCTTTCGTCGCCCTGGCGGACGATGCCACGGCGGCCTGGGCCAACCCGGCAGGGCTGGTGCAGATCACCCGTCCCGAGATCTCGATCGAGGGGCGCCACTGGGAGTACTCGACACCGTTCGTGGTCAGCGGGCGCGTGCAGGGGGAGCCGAGTGGCATTGGTCTCGACACCAACCCCGGCCTGCGCACGGAGCGATCGGCGAGCGACGCCACGGGGCTCGCGTTTCTGTCGTTCGTCTACCCGAGGAACCGCTGGTCCCTGGCTCTCTATCGGCATGTGTTTGCCAATCTCGAGACCCAGGGAGCGACCCAGGGCCTCTTCGCGGGTGGCTCGGACTGCTGCCAGCAGCGCTTTCTGGAGCAACTGAATCGATCCAGTCTGGATATCGTCTCCTATGGTCTGTCGGCGGCCTACAGGGTGTCGGACTCGGTGAGCCTGGGCTTCGGTCTGGTCTATTACGACACCAGGATCGAGATCCAGTCGGATTTCTATCTCTGGGACGATCTCGACGATCCGGCCGGTAGTGGCACGAGTTTCCTGCCGGAGCGATTCGTTGGTGGACAGACGCTGTACGCCGATGACACCAGCCTGAAGTACAGCGGTGGAGTCTTGTGGAGAATCGATGACCAGTGGAGCCTCGGGGCTCGCTTCCGGCTCGGTCCCGATTTCTCGATTATGGGGGTCGGCCGGGTCGGCTCGGCCCTCGACATCGGCGTGCCGCCGGGAAGCATCGTCGATCTGGGGTTCTTGGAGACCTCGGAGCTGCCCGATAACTACGGTCTGGGCGCCGCCTATCGCACGGTCGACGGTCGGCTGACCCTCGGCTTCGAGTGGGACTATGTGACCTACTCGAAGACGCTCGAGGGTCTCGAGATCGATGACCAGGAGATTGCAGACGGCAATGAGATCAGATTCGGTGGGGAATGGGTCTTTCTGCAGACCCAGCCCCTTCTGGCTCTGCGGGCGGGTCTCTGGCACGATCCAGATCACCAGTCTCAGCCCAACGAGAAGGCCAACGACTACACCCGTGCCCTTCTGCAACCCGGTGAAGACGAGCTCCATTTCTCTCTGGGGATCGGCGCTGCCTTCGACAGCTTCCAGATCGATGCTGCGCTGGATCTGGCGGAGTCGGTGAAGACCTTCTCCATCTCGGGCATCTACAGCTTCTAGACCAAACCCTGCAGCGCCGTCCTCATCTCCGTCGCCGAGGCGAAACGTGCCTCGGGTCGTTTCTCCAGACAGCGGAGGATCAGGCGACTGAGCTCTTCGCTCATCTGCGGGTTGTGCTCGCGGGGGTCGGTGGGTGGGGTGTGCAGGTGCTGATCGACGACCTCGCCCACCGTCTTGCCCTCGAAGGGCTTGCGACCGGTGGCCATCTCGAACAGCACGACTCCCAGAGAGTAGAGATCGGCTCGTTCGTCCACCGCGCCGGCCTCCGCCTGCTCTGGCGACACATAGTGGGGGGTGCCGAGAAAGAGCCCCGGGCGAGTGATCCCGGGGTCGTCGAGCTGGCGGGCCAGACCGAAATCTGTGAGCTTGGGCTCCCCTGTGCTGTCCAGCAGGATGTTCTGGGGCTTGATGTCCCGGTGCAGGACCTTGCGAGCATGGGCGGCCTCCAGCGCCGAAGTCAGCTTGAGACCCACCTGGATCACCACCGACTCGCTCAAGGGGCCCTCCTCGTGCAGAATCCTGCCCAGGGTCGGACCATCGACCCACTGCATGGTGAGGTAGCGTTTTCCCTCGGCCAACCCCAGGTGGTAGACCCGCAGGATGTTGGGGTGAGCCAGATCACGGGAGAGGACGATCTCCTGGCGAAAGCGCTCGAGGATCTGGGGGTGATCCGAGTACTCGGGTCTCAGGATCTTGATGGCCAACCGGGTCTGCAGCACCTGGTCGTGGGCCAGGTAGACGATCCCGGTGGCTCCTTCGCCCAGAAGGTCCAGAATCTCGTAGCGCTCGTCGAGCAGCTCGCCGGTGGGCTCGCTCCCGGTGGCGGCTGGTGTCGAGGTGGGCAGATCCGCCAGCCACCTCCTGAAGAAGTGATTGGCCAGTATCAGTTGCCGATTGGGCGTCCGCCGCAGGAAACCCAGGCTCTCGAGACGGAGCAGGCCGCCGGTGACCTGGCTGGTTCCCAGGTCCAGTCTCTCCTCCAGCGAGCCGCTGGACGCGGCGGCCTCCTCGCTGACGCTGCGCAGAATGTGCTGCTCGACCGGCGACAGCATGTCGAAGTCGACGGCGAAGAAATAGCTGACCATCTCGTCGGTTTCGACCTGCTCGCGAGCCTCGTCCACCGACCCGAGCTCGAGTGTCCGCTTCCCCATGAGCTGCAGCAGATACGGGTGGTTGTCACACGATTCGCGGATGGACGTCACAGCCTCTGGGGTGAGCTCGGGTCGCGAAGACTCATCGAGGTTCTGTTGTCGGAGCAGAGCCTCGGCCTCCTCGTCTGCGAGGGTCGCCAGGTAGACCGGCGGCGCGAAACCGTGGAGAAACGGCGAGGTATCGGCTCTCTCGTCAGCCAGGGCCCAGAGGCGGATCGTCGAGGTCAGAACCGAGCGCACCTCGCCACCCGACTGCAGCGCTCGCCGAAGCTTGCGCAGCAGCGAGGAGTCTTTGCCGTGCAGCTCGATGAGCTCCTCGACCTCGTCGCAGAGCAGCAGCAGACGCTTGTCGGTCGAGCGCAGATGCCGGCGGAGGCGGTTGAGGGAGCCGAAGAGATCCTGTGGATCCATGGTCGCCAGATCGACACCCTGGGCGGCGAGGCGCTCCTCGGCGTCGAGCAAAGCGTCGTGGAAGCTGGCGTGGAGCTCGCTCGGCTCGTCGGCGCCCTGCAGGTCCCAGAAGAGGGGCAGATAACGACTCGATGCGGGCTCTGTGCGCAGCTCGAGCTCTTTGAGAAGCGAGGTCTTGCCCGTCCGGCGGGTCCCCAGCAGCCAGAGGCTTTCGCGGGGCCCCTCGAGGATCTCGTCGATGATGGCGTGTCGACCGTAGAAGGCGGGTCCACGGACCCACTGACCCACGACATAGGGAATGGTTGGTGTGGCGCCCATGGTTTGCCGAGCCGCTGTTTCCGAGGAGTATTTCGTCAGCGAGTATCGCATATCGACCGGCGCGAAACGTAGGGTGGAGAGATGCAGAGTGCAGAGTCAGCGGCGTTCTGTCGCGTACCAGTACAGGAAGGATGGAGAAGGTGAATCTTTCGTTGGATCTGCAGGGCTCATGGGCGAGGATCGGAGTCAGCGGTTATCTCAGCCCGCAGGCCAGCGGCAACCTGGCCGCCCTGTTGTCGGACCTGGCGCGGATGGAGTTCGAGGAGATCTGCCTCGATCTGGGGGAGTGCTCACCGGTCAGCGTGGCGGCTCTCGAGGTCTTGCTGGAGAGGAAGTTCCGACTCGCGGAACTGGGGGTCGTGGTGCGCTTCACCAGCCCACCGCGGACGGTGTCGAAGGTCTTCCAGATCATGGGCCTCCACCCCGACGGTGAGCTTCCGGACATGTCGCTCTCGAACGGGCCGAGCAACTGAAGGCGGCTCTCGACGTATAGTCTTCTTGGGAAGGATCGCGTTCAATCAGATGATCGGCTCGTCTAGATCTCACTCTTCAGTGTCTGCCATGCGGTGGATGGCGGTCGCCGTCCTGCTGACGGGCAGCTGGTTGCTGGCGGCTGCCGCCCAGGCGCAAGGTGGACCCACCACCCTCCAATTCAGCTTCTCCAACCCCGGAGCCCGGAGTCTGGGTCTCGGAGGAGCCTTCGTAGCCCTGGCCGACGATGCCACCGCCGCCTTTGCCAATCCAGCCGGTTTGATCCAACTGACGGGTCCCGAAGTTTCGATGGAAGGACGGTACTGGAAGTACCGGACTCCGTACGCGGTCGGCGGCCGCACTTCGGGCGAGCCAACCGGGATCGGTCTCGATGGCCCGATCCGGACTGCCGAGGCAGAATTCGAAACCTCGGCGGTATCGTTCCTCTCGTTCGTCTACCCCTGGCGTAACTGGACCTTCGCGTTGAGTCATCACCAATCGGCACGGTTCGAGAATCTGACCGAGACGCAAGGGCTGTTCACCGATCGAACCGAAGATGATCCCCGTCCGAGATGTATCACCGGCACTGACATCTGTCGCTATCCGGATATCCGCCGGGACACTCGGCTCGATCTCGAGACCACCTCGGTCTCGGTCGCCTATCGCATCGGGGAGGACTTCAGTATCGGCCTCGGGGTGTCCTACTTCACGGCGGACTTTCTGGTACAAAGCGACACCTACCTGATTGTCGATGAGACCTTGCCGGAGGGTTTCTTCGGTCCCAACGCTTATGCTTCCGAGGCCCTTCTCGGAAGTCAGATCATCGCCTTCGACGACACCGACATCCAGTTCAGCCTCGGCTTTCTGTGGTTCATGTCCCCGCGGTGGAGTCTGGGTGGGGTCTACCGGCCAGGAGCCGAGTTCAACGGTCCGATCGTAGAGGTGAGCGGCCCGGCACTCGACCCGCCATTCCCCGTTGGCAGCGTCCGCGTAGAGGACCCCGCTTTGCCGCTGGATATTCCCGACGTTCTCGGCGTAGGTGTGGCGTATCGGTCGAAGGGTGGGTCCTGGACCGGCACCTTCGAGTGGGATCTGGTGCGCTACTCGGAGCTCGTCGAGAGCATCGGGCGCAGTCCGGCGGTCAATGTCGATCAGGTGACCCTGGATGACTCGATGGAGCTGCGGCTCGGAGTCGAGTACGCGTTTCTGCAGGTGTCACCCTTGGTGGCGGTTCGGGCTGGAGTCTGGCACGATCCGGATCACACGATTCGGACGTTCGAAGACGATCCGTTGGAGCAGGTCCTGTTGCCCGGAGGCGAGGACGAGCTCCACTTCGCACTCGGAGCTGGAATCGCCTTCAAGCACATCCAGATCGACCTGGCCCTGGATCTCTCCGAGCTGGTCGATACCGCGGCCCTGTCCTTCATCTACCAGTTCTGAGATCGGTCGCCGAGGCGACGGGTCGTGGCGGAGTCAGACGCTAGACGTTGAAGCGGAAGTGCACCACCTCGCCGTCCCGGACCTCGTAGTCCTTGCCCTCGAGCCGCAGGACGCCCTGATCGCGACAGCTCGCCAGGGAGCCCAGATCGAGAAGCTCCTCCCAGGGCGTCACCTCGGCACGGATGAAGCCCCGCTCGATATCGCTGTGGATGGCGCCGCCGGCCTGTCTGGCCAGGGTACCCTGGCGCAGGGTCCAGGCTCGCACCTCGTCCTCACCGACGGTGAAGAACGAGATCAGACCGAGCAACCGGTAGCTGGCACGGACGACCCGATCGAGGCTGGCCTCCTCGAGACCCAGATCGGCCAGGAACTCGGCCTGGTGCTCGGAGTCGAGGTGCGAGATCTCCTCTTCGATGGGAGCGCTGACGGTGACGATCTCGGTGGGGGAGCTGGAGTGGGAAGTGGGAAGTGAGGAGTTGGACTCCGCATCGGCTGTCAGCTGTTGCTCGTCGACATTGAGAATCAGCAGCAGCGGCTTGGCGCTCAGCAGCTGGAATCCCCGCAGCCGCTTGCGGTCTTCGGCGGAGAGGTCGAGGGTCCTGAGAGGCTCCTCCCGTTCGAGCTTCGGCAGGACGACCTCGGACAGCAGTTTCTGTTCGCGCGACTCGTCGGGAGTCAGACCTCGCTTGAGGCTCTTCTCCAGTCGCTCCAGACGCCGCGAGACAATCTCCAGATCGGCCAGGATCAGCTCGAGATCGACGATCTCCATGTCCCTCTCGGGGTCGACCGAACCCTCGGAGTGCAGAATCTCGGGGTCCTCGAAGGCTCGCACGACGTGGGCCAGGGCGTCGGCTTCCCGTAGCCGGGCCAGGTCGAGGCTCTCCGCTCCGCCACCCTTCTGGATGCCGGGGATATCGACATAGGTCACGGTGGCCGGGGTGAACTTCTTGGGATCGTAGTGGTCGCGCAACCGGTTGAGCCGCGGATCGGGCACCGAGGCCACGGCGACGTTGACCTGGTTGGAGACTTGATAGCGATCGGTGGCCTGACGCGATGATGTCAGCGTGTTGAACAGGGTGGTCTTGCCGACTTTGGGCAGACCGATGATTCCGACTTCCATGACACGTGCCTCGTCGATTGTGAGGATGAGTGGGGCAGAGCTGGCCCCAAGACGGCGAAGGATACACCAATTCGCCGTCCGGGCCTACTCTCTACTGAGGGTGCGAGAACTGGAACCTAGCTCTCCAGCGGCTCGAATCGCCCCTGGAAGAAGCGCAGCTTGTCGG
>CAJHZZ010000139.1_pt1 | contig 46336 bp, 44 predicted proteins | sample 9199071 | NCBI WGS metagenome assembly CAJHZZ01 (sample SAMEA7708275, study PRJEB35096) | sediment metagenome | biome: marine neritic benthic zone biome [ENVO:01000025]; feature: sediment [ENVO:00002007]; material: shallow marine sediment [ENVO:03000034] sea grass bed [ENVO_01000059] ...
CTTCTGACAGATGATCTTCAGCAGCTCGACGCTGTCGGCGTCCTGCCACTGGATATCCCCGGGAGGGAAATGGGAGCCGATGTCCCCCAGACCGGTGGCGCCCAGTAGGGCGTCTCCCAGGGCATGCAACACCACATCGGCATCGCTGAAACCCTCGAGACCGAGCTCGAAAGGTATCTCTTCTCCACCGAGAATCAGACGGCGTCCCTCGACCAGCGGATGCACGTCGTAACCCTGACCGATCCGATAGCTCATACCCCTCCTTCCCCCATCAGCAATCTCTCCACCCAGGGCAGATCTTCTCGCCGCGTGAGCTTCGGATTGGGTTGGCTGGCGGTCACCGCCCGAATCCGCACCCCCGGCAGACGCTCGACAATGGAGGCCTCATCCGTACCGGTGAACCCGTCCTCGGCTGACTGACGCAGCGCTTGTTCGAGCAGCCGCCGGCGAAAGACCTGCGGAGTCTCGGCTCGGAAGAGCCCCTCGCGGTCGACAGTTGCCGTGATCTCACCCTCGTCGACCCGCTTCAAGGTATCGGCCACCGGTCGACCCAGAACCGCTCCATCGGCTCCGGCTGCCGCCTCGATCGCCTGCATCAGATCGACCACGGCTACCGCCGGTCGTGCTCCGTCGTGGACCAGAACCGTCGAATACTCGGCGGGACACGCCGCCAGGCAGGCGGCCACGGAATGTTGGCGAGTCTCTCCTCCGGCGACCCACGACACACGTTCATCTGCCGGCAAGAACGTCTCCGCCGAGTCCAGCCAGGCAGGGGGGAGAGCCACCGTCAGACCAGCCAGGCCGGCCTGCAGCAGTCGCTCGACGGTCCAGCCCAGGACGGGGCGACCGTTGATGCTGATCAACTGTTTGGGTGTCCGGCCACCGAACCGCTCACCCCGGCCCCCGGCGGGAACCAGGCCCCAGACTGAGGACTGCGGTTTAGGGTGGCGCAAGGAACTCGATCGACTCTGTGCCGGTCAGACCGTCATCAGGTCCTGTTCTTTGTGCTCCAGGGCCTGATTGATCTCACCGATGTAGTGATCGTGCAGCTTCTGGTGCTCCTCCATGCCGCGACGCTCGTCGTCCTCGCCGATCTCCTTGTCCTTCTCCATCTGCTTCAGGGCTTCGTTGCCCTCTCGACGGGCATGGCGTACGCCATTGCGCGCCGCCTCCGCCAGATCGTGGGCTCGCTTGACGATCTCCACCCGACGCTCCTCGGTGAGCGGCGGTACCGGAAGACGAACCACCTTGCCATCGCTGGCCGGATTGAGACCCAGATTCGCCTGCATGATGGACCTCTCGATCACCGGGATCAAGGAGGGGTCGTAGGGCTGGACCAGAATCGTCGTCGGATCGGGCACCGACATCTTGGCGACCTGGTTGATCGGGGTAGGCGTGCCGTAGTAATCCACCGACACGCCATCCAGCATGGCCAGCGACGCCCTGCCGGTTCGCAGATGCTTGAGATCCTCGTGAAAGTGATCCACCGAGCCCTTCATCTTGAGCTCGGTCTCCTGATACAACTCCTTCATTGATCCTCCTTCCCGGTGGAGACCACAGATCCGATGCGTTCGCCGCAGACGACCCGGCGAATATTGGCCTTCTCCATCAACTTGAAGACGATGATAGGAATGTCGTTTTCTCGGCAGAGGCTGATGGCGGCGGCATCCATGACCCGCAGGTTCCTCTCCAGAACCTGTTGATAGGTCAGATGCTGCACCAGCTCGGCCTCCGGTTCCAGCTTGGGGTCCGCCGTATAGACACCGTCGACGCCGGTGGCCTTGAGCAGCACTTCGGCGTGGATCTCGTTGGCCCGCAGCGCGGCGGCGCTGTCGGTGGTGAAGAAGGGATTGCCGGTGCCGGCCGCGAAGATCACCACCCGCTTCTTTTCCAGATGGCGAATGGCCCGCCGGCGGATGAAAGGCTCGGCCACATCGCGGATCTCGATGGCTGTCTGCACCCGGGTGGTCACCCCCTGCTTTTCCAGGGCGTCCTGCAACGCCAGGGCGTTGATCACCGTGGCCAGCATGCCCATGTGGTCGCCGGTAACTCGATCGATACCTCGGTGACTGGCCGCCAGACCCCGGATGATGTTGCCACCGCCGATGACGATGGCCATCTCGACACCCAGCTCGTGAACCTCCTTGATCTCCCCCGCAATGCTGGAGACCAGCGGCTCTTCGAGCCCGAACTCCTTCGAGCCCATGAGGGCCTCCCCGGAGAGTTTCAATAGGACGCGACGATAGGCCGGTTGCAAGCTCACCCTGACTTGGCTTTCGATCTTCGATTCTCTGGCCGGACTCGGCCGGCCTCAGGAGCCTTCGCCCACCTGGAAGCGAGAGAATCTCCGTATCTGGATATTCTCTCCCAATTTGCCGATCTTTTCCGCCACCATCTGTTCGACCGTCACATCGGGGTTCTTTACATACGGCTGCTCGAGAAGAACGCTCTCGGCGTAGAACTTCTCCATCTTGCCGTCCACGATGCGATCGACGATGTTCTCCGGCTTGCCCGAGGCGAGGGCCTGCTCCTTGTAGATCTCACGCTCCTGATCCAGAACTTCCGGGGTCACCTCGTCGCGCCGGACGAAGCGCGGGTCAGCGGCGGCGATGTGCATCGCCACGTCCTTGACCAGCTCCTGGTAATCGTCGGTGCGGGCGACGAAATCGGTCTCGCAGTTGACCTCCACCAACACACCGATCTTGCCACCGGCATGGATATAGGAGCCGACAACTCCCTCGCCGGCATGGCGTCCGGCCTTCTTGGCCGCCGTGGCCATACCCTGCTTGCGCAGGATCTCGATGCCCTTTTCGATATCGCCCTCGGCTTCGACCAGGGCCCGCTTGCAGTCCATCATCGGAGCTCCGGTGCGTTCTCGCAGCTCCTTGACCATCTCTGTCGTGACTTGCATGGCTTTGCTCACTCTCCAACTCGGGCCGCCGAGATTCTCGGGAGCCCGGGACTTGTCCCGATTGTTTCGGGTTCGACTATGGTTTCTTCACCGGTTCACCAGACTCCTCGCAGAGCTGGTCGGCGGTGCAACCGGCCTCCTCCGAACGAGGACGACCGGATCGAGATCTGCTACGAGGTTGGAGCGGGACTCTCGACACCCTCGGCCTTGGCTTCCTCCTCGGCCTCACTGTCTCCGGCTGCCGCCGGCGCCGCCTTGGATTCGGCCGGCTTCGACTGCGACTCCTCGGCCTTGGCTTCCGTGTCCTGCGACTCGGCCACCTTTGTCGCCGTTGGCTCTGGCGTCTTGGGCTCTTCGGCCTTGGGCTCCGGCGCTACCTCGGGTTTCTCGGCCTTGGGCTTCTCGACCGCCGCCGCAGCTGCCGCCGCCTTCTCGGCTTCGGCCTGCTGAGCTTCTAGCTCCTCGGCCTTGGCCTTCGCCGCCTTCGCCTCGGCGGCCGCCGCCTGTTCCTTGCGACTCGCCTCGATCTGGCGCTCCAGCTCTCCGGCACCTTCCATGTAGGCATCGGCAATGCGGGAAGCGAAGAGCCGGATGGAACGAATGGCGTCGTCGTTGCCGGGGATAACGTAGTCCACCTCTTCGGGATCGCAGTTGGTGTCGACGATGGCGATCACCGGGATCTCCAACCGGTTGGCCTCGGCGATGGCGATATGCTCCTTGCGGGGGTCGACGACGAACAACGCGTCGGGCAGCGAAGTCATGTCGCGGATGCCCTCGAGGTTGCGGGACATCTTGCTCCGGTCTCGCTCCAGGCGCAGGAGCTCTTTCTTGGTCAGCGGGCTCGATTCGTCAGCCAGACGCTTCTCCGTATCCTTCAACCGCTCCACGGAGGCCCGGATGGTGACGAAGTTGGTCAGGGTTCCGCCCAGCCAGCGGTGGGTTACATAGAACTGCCCGCAGCGTCGAGCCTCTTCTTCGACGACCTCCTGGGCTTGGCGCTTGGTGCCGACAAAGAGCAAGCGGCGGCCTGCCAGGCCCAGACCCTTGGCAAACTCCGCGGCATCACGGTAGAGACCGAGCGTGCGTTGCAGGTCGATGATGTAGATGCCACTGCGCTTGCCGAAGATGTAGCGCTTCATCTTCGGATTCCAACGCCGGGTCTGATGCCCGAAATGGACACCCGCTTCCAGCAGTTCCGACATTTTGATGTCTGACAACAAACCCCTCCTTGACTTCCCTACCGCTTGCTGAACTGGTAGCGAGCGCGAGCACCCTTCTGCCCGTACTTCTTCCGTTCCTTCTTGCGAGGATCTCTGGTTAGCAATCCGGCGGCCTTGAGCCGCTCTCTGAGCTCGGCGTTGTACTCCAGAAGGGCCCTGGAGATGCCGTGACGCATGGCACCCGCCTGACCGGTAGCACCGCCGCCGGTGACCGTGGCAAAGATGTCGAATTTCTCGTCCGTCTCGGTGGCCAGCAATGGCTGCCGAACCACCATCCGCAACACCCGGTTGGGGAAGAAGTTCTCGAAGGACCGGTTGTTGATCATCACCTGACCGTTCCCCGGTCGCAGGAAAACCCGGGCCTTGGCCGTCTTCCGGCGACCCGTTCCGTAGTACTGAAGCTCACTCAAAGCCTTGCTCCTCCTCCGTCACCCGGTGTCAGGCGAACGTGATCTCTTCTGGTTGCTGGGCCTGGTGGGGATGGTCGGAGCCGGCATAGACCTTCAGCTTCCTGAGCTGCTGCCGTCCCAGCTTGTTCTTGGGCAACATTCCCCAGACCGCCTTTTCGATCATCTTGGTGGGCCGCCGCTGCCGCAGCCGCGCCGCGCTCTCGGATTTCAGGCCGCCAGGATGAGTGCTGTGGCGGTAGTACACCTTCTGCTCTTCCTTGCGACCCGTCAGCACCGTCTTCTCGGCGTTGATGACGATGACGAAATCTCCGGTGTCCACATGCGGAGCGTACTCCGGTTTGTGCTTGCCGATGAGGAGGCGGGCCACCTCGGTGCAGACTCGGCCCATGGGCCTGCCGGCCGCGTCCACCACGTACCAGCGCCGATCCACCTCGCCCTTCTTGGGGCTATACGTCCTAATCATGATTCCCGACCGTCTCCGTGTCTTGACAGAATTTCCCCTGCCCTTCGCCAGGCAAAGGATCCACGATGTTATGGAGTCGTCCGGGACCTTGTCAAGAGTCCGTCGCCACGGCCCCGGAGAAGGGCGAATTGTACCATCGTTTCGATCCCCTGAGTACCGGTGTGTCGGGTAGACTCCGGGGATGGTTGCGGAGGCCGAGCGGCTGGACAAACGACGGTCCGAGATCCAGCGCATGTTCAGCGATGTGGCGCCACGCTACGATCTCCTCAACCGTCTCCTCTCGGCCCGGCGCGACGTCTCCTGGCGACGCTCGGCAGCGGCGGCCCTCGATCTGGAGCCCGGCAGCAAGGTCCTCGATCTCTGCTGCGGCACAGGAGACCAGGCGCTCGCCGTCCACCAAAGAGAGGCGCGAGTGGCGGCGGCGGATTTCTCTTTGGCCATGCTGGCCCTGGCGCGGCGCAAGTTCGCCGCTGTCGGTGCACCGCGTCCGCAAGCCTTTGCGGGGGACAGCACGCGACTGCCGCTGGCCGACCAGCGGTTCGCCGGTCTGACCGTCTCCTTCGGTGTGCGCAATGTAGAGGATCTGTCGGCGGCGCTGCGCGAGATGCACCGGGTTCTGGCACCGGGCGGCGAGGTGGCCATTCTCGAATTCGCCACCCCCACCGGAGCTTTCTTTCGGCGCCTCTATCTGCTGTACTTCCTGCACATCCTGCCCAGTATCGGCCGCTGGATCTCTACCCGAGGTTCGGCCTACCGGTATCTGGCGCAGTCCGTTCTCGCCTTTCCCCAGCGACAGGAGTTCATCGACGAGATGACCCGAGCTGGATTCTCCAACCCCGCCTGGCAGGACCTGTCAGGCGGAATCGTTTGTCTTTATACGGGGACCCGATCGACATGACGACAATACTCGATGGCAAAGCGTTGGCTCGACAGATTCGTGCAGAGGTGGCCGAAGGAGTTCGGGCGGTGACCGCAGACGGCGACCGGCCTCCCGGACTCGCGGCGGTCCTGGTGGGCGACAATCCGGCCTCCAAGGTCTATGTACGCTCCAAGGCCCGGGACTGCGAAAAGGTCGGTATCGTCAGCCAGACCCACACACCGCCTGAGGACGTTGCCGAGGACGAGCTCCTGGCGCTGATCGACAAGCTGAACGCCGACAGGAGCGTCGACGGGATTCTGGTGCAGCTGCCGCTGCCCGATCACCTGGATGAGAAGCTGGTGCTGTCACAGGTGTCCCCCGACAAGGATGTGGACGGATTCAACCCGGTCAATGTCGGCCGGCTCTGGACCGATGAGCCCGGCTTCGCACCGGCCACCCCGAGTGGCATCGTCGAGATGCTCAGGCGCAGCGACATTCCGCTGGTCGGCAGTCACGCGGTGATCGTCGGCCGCAGCACCATCGTCGGCAAACCCATGGGAGCCCTGCTATTGCGAGAGCATTGCACCGTGACCTTCTGCCACTCGCGGACCCGCAATCTGGAGGAGGTCTGCCAGGAAGCCGATCTGCTGATCGCCGCCATCGGACGACTGGCGTTTTTTGGACCGGAACACGTCCGCGAGGGCGCCACCGTCATCGATGTGGGGATCAACCGCATCACCGACATGGCCGAGGCCGAGAAGCTTTTTCCCGACGGCAGTCGTCGGTCGCAGATGGAGACCAAGGGTTCGACGCTGGTGGGTGACGTCGACTACTTCCGCGTGGCTCCCAAGGCCGGCGCGATCACACCGGTGCCCGGCGGGGTCGGTCCGCTCACCCGGGCCATGCTGTTGGTCAATACGCTCGAGGCCCGACGTCATCACCAGGCCTGAGGAGCGAGGGATGTCATGGCGACCCTGCGAGTCGGGCTGACAGGTGGTATCGCAGCCGGCAAGTCGACGGTCTCGTCCTAGCTTCGCGACGCCGGCTACCTGGTCGTCGATGCCGACCAGATCGTCGCCGACCTCTATCGACCGGCTGGGGAAGGCGCCCGGCTGGTCGGCGAGATGTTCGGCCTGTCGTTTCTGACCACCGACGGCGGTGTCGATCATCGGCGTTTGGCCCAGCGAGTCTTTGCCGATCAGGAGGCCCTTGGGCGATTGGAGGCGGCCATCCACCCCCTGGTCCGCCGGGAGTTCGCCAACCGCAGCCGCGAAACAGAGCAGGTGGCGGTCCTGGAAGCTCCCCTGCTGGTGGAAGCGGGATTCGCGCCCGACTTCGATCTGCTGGTCACCGTCGAGTCTGCGCCGGCCCTACGCCTCGAGCGAGCGGTAGCCCGGGGTCTGTCGGAGAAAGAGGCGGCTTCCAGGCTCGCGGCCCAGACCGACGAAGCGACTCGGGTGGCCGCAGCCGACGTGGTGTTGCTCAACGAGGGCTCCCTGACGGACCTCCGGCGGCAGGTCGATGAGCTCATTGAAGAGATCGCAGAGAGGCTCGATCATGGCGGTTAGCACTCCCGACCTCTTCAGTGGTGCCGTCCTGGTGACCGGCAACCCGGGCAAGCTGGCCGAGGCCCGGCGGCTCGGAGCCGCCTCACTCGAGGCTGTGGATATCGATCTGCCGGAGATCCAGTCCCTCGACCTGCGCGAGATCCTGCGCGCCAAGGCCGCCGCGGCGTTCGGTCAGCTGCAGCGGCCGGTCATCGTCGACGAAACCTCGCTGGAACTGGCGGCGCTCGGCGGATTCCCCGGTCCACTGATCAAGTGGATGCTCCAGTCGGTAGGTGCCGCAGGGGTGGCCGGAACGGCCCGCGCCGTGGGAGATTTCCGAGCCACCGCTCGCTGCGCTCTGCTCTACTCCACCGGTACCGACGAGCTCATCGCCGAAGGCTCGACCGAGGGCGAGTTGGTGCTGCCACCCCGGGGCGAGCACGGATTCGGCTGGGACCCTGTCTTTCAGCCGCTCGGGGAGAAGAGGACCTACGCCGAGCTCTCCGGTCCGGAGAAGGACCGGATCAGCCACCGGGGCCTCGCCTGGCGAAGACTGGTCGAGCTGCTCTCCGGGACCTAGATCTCGACCCCGGCCATCAGCCAGAGCATGATGGCCTTCTGCGCGTGCAGGCGGTTCTCGGCCTGATCGAGGATGCGGCTCTGCGATCCGTCAGCAACGGCCGAGCTGACCTCCTCTTCCCGATGGCAGGGAAGACAGTGCAGAAAGATGGCCTCCGGCAGCGCCTTCGACATGAGCTCGGTATCGACCATGAAGCCGGCGAACAGGGCCAGACGCTTCTCGGCCTCGTCCTCCTGTCCCATCGACGCCCAGACATCGGTGTAGATCGCCGAGGCATCGGTGGCGGCCGCCACCGGGTCGTGGATCACCTCGAGCTTGACCCCGGTCTCCCTGGCGTCGGCCTGCGCCAGGTTGAGGATCTCGGCATCGGGCTCGAAACCGACAGGTGTGGCCACCGAAACATCCATCCCCACCTTCGGTGCAGCCAGCAGCAGAGAGTGGGCGACGTTGTTGCCATCGCCTACATAGGCCAGCTTGCGTCCTCGCAGGTCGCCAAAGACCTCCTGCAGAGTGAAGTAGTCGGCCATCGCCTGACAGGGGTGGAGCAGATCCGTCAGACCGTTGATCACCGGAATCGAGCCGTGCTCGGCCAGTTGGACCACGTCGTCATGGGAATAGGTCCGCGCCATGATCCCGTCGGTGTACCGCGACAGCACCCGGGCGGTGTCGGCGATGGTCTCACCCCGGCCGAGCTGGATGTCGGCACTGGACAGGAACAGCGCCTGACCGCCAAGCTGAAACATGCCGACCTCGAAGCTGACGCGGGTGCGGGTCGACGACTTCTGAAAAATCATCGCCAGGCTCTTGCCGATCAGAGCAGCAGAATAGCTACCCGGATCCGATTTGACGCGGGCGGTCAACTCGAAGAGACCCCGCATCTGATCGACGCTCAGATCGTGGGTGGACAGAAAGCTCTTTGCACTCACTCGATTCCCTCCATTCCCATGTCGTACCGGCCGCAGATCCTAGCAGAACAGCGCCAGACACTTTGCTATGCTCGACGGGACCCCATGGTCCCTTCGCCCACCCAGAATCCCCTCTACGATCGCTACGCCTCGCGCGAAATGGCGGAGATCTTCTCGGCCCGTCATCGGTACGGCGTCTGGCGGCAGATGTGGATTGCTCTGGCGGAGTGTCAACGGGAGTTGGGTCTGCCGATCACTCGAGATCAGATCGAAGATCTGCAAAAGGTAGTCGAAGATCTCGACTTCGACAGGGTGGCCGAGATCGAACGAGAAACGCGACACGACGTGGTCTCTCATCTGCGCCACTTTGCCGAGCAGGCGGGGGATGCCGGCAGCATCCTCCACCTGGGCGCCACTTCCGCCTTCGTCACCGACAACACCGATCTGATCCTCATGCGGCAGGCGTTGGAGCTCCTCCGTCAGCGGACCGCCGCAGTAGCCCGCGAGCTGGCGGAGTTTGCCGAACGACATCGACAGATCCCGACCCTGGCGTTCACTCACCTGCAACCGGCACAGCTCACCACGGTGGGCAAACGCGCCTGCATCTGGTTGCAGGATTTCCTCCTCGATCTGGAGGCCCAGACCCGGTTTCTGGAGGTGATGCGAACCCGTGGCGTCAAGGGAACCACCGGTACCCAGGCCAGCTACCTCACCCTCTTCGATGGCGACGAGTCGAAGGTCCGCGAGCTGGATCGAAGCTTCGCCAGACGGATCGGCTTCGCGTCCAGCTTTCCGGTAACCGGCCAGACCTACTCGCGAAAACAGGACTCCCAGATCCTCGCCCTGTTGGCCGGAGTCGGCGAGTCCTGTCACAAGATGGGAACCGATATCCGGCTGCTACAGGGAATGGGAGAGCTGTTGGAGCCCTTCGGATCGGGGCAGGTCGGCTCCTCCGCCATGGCGTACAAGCGCAACCCCATGCGCTCGGAGCGGATGTGCGCCCTGGCCCGTCGCCTGATCACCGACTCGGTCAACGGCCCGCTCACCACCGCCACCCAATGGCTGGAGCGCAGCCTCGACGACTCCGCCAACCGCCGATTGGTGCTGCCCGACTCGTTCCTCCTGGCGGACGCCATCCTCGGTCTGGCCGCCGGGATCGTCCACGGTCTGAGCGTCAACGAAGCACGGATCCGGTTTCATGTGGCGCGAGAGCTGCCCTTCATGGCCACCGAGTCGCTGCTCATGAAGGCTACCGTCAAGGGCGGCGATCGCCAGCACCTGCACGAAGTGATTCGCCGACACAGCATGACTGCCCACGAGGCGGTCTCCCGGGGTGATGAGAATCCGCTCATCGACCTGCTGATCGACGATCCGGAGTTCGATCTCGACCCGGCCGAGATCTCCGAGGTGCTGGATCCGGACGGATTCACCGGCCGCTCGGCCAGCCAGGTCGAGGAGTTCCTGGCCGAGTTCGTCAACCCGGCGCTGGCCGACATCGATTCGCTGGCCATCGAAGAGCCCAGGGTCTGAGCCTGTGGCTCGTGGGAGCGCCCCTGGTTCACTGGTCGCCGCGGCGCTACTGCTGGGCCTCCTGGCGCTGACCCTGGGCTGCGCCACCAAGGGCGGCGCCTACAAGGGAGAGCCTCGCTACACCGAGCGCGGCCTGGCCTCCTGGTACGGCCCGGGCTTCCACGGCAAACAGGCCGCCAATGGCGAGATCTACGACATGCACGAGTTGACGGCAGCCCATCGGACGCTGCCCTTCGACACGGTCGTGCAGGTGCGCAATCGCGACAACGGCAAGCGGGTCGAGGTCCGCATCACCGACCGCGGGCCCTTCGTCAAGGGGCGCATCATCGATCTCTCCAAAGAGGCCGCCCGGCAGCTGGACATGTTAGGTCCCGGTGTGGCACCGGTCGAGATCCGGGTCTTGGCAGGTGGACCCGACACCGGCAAGGTGAGTCGCTACTGGGTGCAGGCCGGAGCCTTCCGGGAGGCCGACGAGGCCAGACAGCTGCGGGCCAGGTTGCAGCGGGACTTCCACGACGTGCGGATCTCCAGCGACGGCACCTGGCACCGTGTGCAGCTGGGCCCGTTCGACGACAAGAAGAAGGCTCAGCGAACCCTGAGAGACCTCGAGCGGCGGGGGGTCGATGCTTTTCTCACCCGGCTCTGAAGCTCACGAGCCGACCTCCTCCAGCCAGCTCTTGATGCCCCGGTCGAGCTGCTGCCGACGTTGGTGCCGGGCGATGCCGATATCCACCAGACGATCCACCAGCTCGGGCAGAGCCACCCCGGAGAGCGCCCAGAGCTTGGGATACATGGAGATGCGGGTGAAGCCGGGAAGCGTGTTGATCTCATTGACATAGAGCTCGCCATCGCCTGAGAGGAGAAAGTCCACCCTAGCCATACCGGAGCCGCCGATGGCAGCAAAGGACCGAACGGCGATCTGCCTTAACTCGGCAGCAATCTCCTCTGGGAGATCGGCCGGCATCTGGAGGTCGGCTTCGTCCTGCAGGTACTTGTCCTGATAGTCGTAGAAGTCATTGCCCGGCACGATTTCGCCGACGATCGAGGCCTGTAGATCGTCGAGTCCCAGGACCGAGCACTCCAGCTCCCGCCCTACGATTCCCTTCTCCACCACCACCGCGTCATCGAACTGCAGGGCGAACTCCACTGCGTCGCCCAGACCCGGCAGCTCGTCGATCCGTCGCACCCCGACACTCGAGCCGCCGCAGCTCGGTTTGACGAAGACCGGCAGGGCCAGTCGCTGCAGCCGCGCCAGGCAATCAGTTGCCGAGGCCTGCATCTGACTCTGGGTGATCGCCTCGTAGTCGACCACCGGGATCCCACAGCTCTCCAGGAGTCGCTTGCACTGCAGCTTGTCCATGGCGATGGCACTGGCGGTCACATCGGCACCTACGTAGGCCAGATCGAGCATCTCGCAGAGCCCCTGGAGCGTTCCGTCTTCTCCCCAGGTTCCATGAACCACCGGGAACAGGATGTCGATCTCCGCCTCCAGCAACCAGTGCAGGCTCTGCGAGATCGGCGCTCCGGTCGCCTCCAAGGCATCGAGATGACCGGCCAGGGCGGCCTCACCCTCCTGGGGTGCCACCCAGCAGCCATCGGCCGCAATGCCCAGGGCCACCACCTGGTGACCGGCTTCGCGCAACGCCGCGGCAACGGTTCGGGCGGAATTTACCGACACCCGGTGCTCGACGCTACGACCGCCGAAGGCCAGCCCCACCCTCACTCGCCCAACCCTCCCAGGTCGATCATCGTCACCTCCAGGATCTCGGGGATCTCGCCCAGCGCCTCGAGCACGGCCGGCGCCAGCTCGCCGTCCAGGCGAACCACCGCCATGGCCTGCTCACCCTCCGGACGTCGAGCCAGATGGATCTCGGCGATATTGACCGCCGCTTCGCCGAGGAGCGTGCCGACTCTGCCGACCACGCCGGGCACATCCCGATTGCGGATCACCAGCAGGTATCCCTTGGGTCGGAACTCCAGCAGATAGCCACCGACCTTGACCACTCTGGGGTCGCGCTCGCCGAACACCGTCCCGGCGACTTCGATCTCGCCCGCCTCACCCTTGAGGGTCACGGCCACCAGATGGGGATACTCGCCGCTCTGGTGGTGGGTCGATCGCACCACCTCGACACCCCGGTCGGCGGCCACCTTCTCGGCATTGACAAAATTGACCGCCTCTCCCAGAAAGGGGGTCAGCGCACCCTTCACCGCCGCTACTGTCGTCGGCACTCGAACCTCTTCCTCGACCCCCCAGAGATCGACCTCGATCTCCAGCAGGCTGCCGCCCAGGAGCGCACTGGCCAGTCTGCCGAGCTGTTCTCCGAGTACCAGAAAGGGCTCGCCCAAGCCGCCGATGGACCGAAACGGAAGGTTGACGGCCGTCACTGCCAGCGAACCATCCAGCGCCGCCAACAGCATCCTGGCGGTTTCGGTAGCCACACGTTCCTGCGCCTCGCGGGTCTGGGCACCGATGTGCGGCGTGGTGACCACACGGGGATGTTGGATCAGCCTCAGGTCGGTAGGCGGCTCGACGGCGAAGACATCGAGGGCGGCGCCGTCCAGGTGACCGTTCTCGAGTGCGTCGAGGAGGGCAACCTCGTCGACGATTCCACCGCGGGCGCAGTTGACCAGCATAGCGCCGCGCTTCATCTGAGCCAGGCGCTCGGCGCTCATCAGATTCCTCGTCTGCTCGGTCAACGGGGTATGGAGGGTCAAAACATCCGCCTTGGCGACGACCTCGTCGAGCTCCGCCAACTCCACATCCATCCGGCGAGCGGCCGAAGCGTCCAGGAAGGGGTCGTAGGCGACGATGTCCATGCCAAAGGCCCGTGCCCGCGCCGCCACTCCCTGGCCGATCCGTCCCAGCCCGACGACCCCGAGGGTCTTGCCGTGCAGCTCGCTGCCGAGGAACTGCTTGCGGTTCCATTCGCCATCGCTCAGCGAAGCGTTGGCCGCCGGGACGTTTCTGGCCAGGGCCAGCAGCAGTGCGAAGGTGTGCTCGGTTGCCGACACCAGGTTGGCCGTGGGAGCGTTGACCACCAGAATCCCATGCTCGGTAGCCGCTGCCACATCCACGTTGTCGACGCCGATTCCCGCCCTGCCGACGACCTTCAAGCGCTCGCCGGCGGCCAGCAGGTCGGCGTCCACCTGCGTCATGCTGCGGACGACCAGGGCATCGAACTCGGCCACCAGATCGGGCAGCCGAGGCCGCTCTTCGGGCGCCAGCAGGTGCAGCTCCATTCCGGCCTGCCGGAGGATCTCCAGGCCGGCTTTTGCAAGGGGGTCGGCGATGAGGATTCGATACATGTTCAATCAGCCTCTATCCGTCGTCGATGATTGCCGAGATGGTTTCGAAGAGTCGCTCGAGGTCTCTTCCGCGAACCTCTCCCATGTGCCCGATACGAAAGGTCTCGGGCTTCCAGCTGCCGTAGCCGCCACCGACCACGATTCCCCGCTCGGCCAGAGCCGCCACCAACTCGGGAGGATCCGTCCCGGACGGTGGACGCAGGCAGCTGATGGTGGGCGACCGGTGGCCCTCCTCAGAGGCATACTCGAATCCCCGCGCCCCTCCCCACTTGGCGGTCATGGCCTGCAGAGCCGCATGCCGCTCCCAACGGGCCTCCATGCCCTCCTCCAGGATCGAGTCGAGCTGTCGGTCGAGAGCGTAGAACACGGAAACCGCCGGCGTCGTCACCGTGCTCGACTTGCGGTGATTGTTCAAGTAGCGGAGGAAGTCGGTGTAGAAGCCCCGGTTGGTCACCGACTCGGCCTGTCGGGCGGCTCGCTCCGAAAGGCTGAACAGCGTCAGACCCGGCGGCACGGCCAAGGCCTTCTGGGTGCTGGCCAGAACCACGTCCAGACCCCAGTCATCGGTCTCGACCCTGGCTCCGGCCAACGAGGAGACCGTGTCGACGAGGATCAACGCGTCGCTCTCCTCGCGCACCACCTGCGCCAGCTCGCGGATCGGGTTCAGCACCCCGGTCGAGGTTTCACTGTGAGCCATGGTCACAGCCTCGTAGCGCTTGCGTCGCAGCGCCTGTCGCACCAGATCCGGATCGACGGCTTGTCCCCAGGGCACCTCGACCCGATCGGCGCTCCTGCCCAGCTCGCGACTGATGGTGTGCCAGCGCTCCGAGAAGGCACCGCAAGTCAGGTTGAGGACGTCGGCCTGGACGGTCGAGACGATGGCGCTCTCCATCACCAGCGTCGCACTCCCGGTGGCGACGAGAACATCCCCCTGGGTGCGAAAGACCTGCTGGAGCCTGGGTGTCAGGGACGCGTACAGATCCTTGAAGCCGGTGGAGCGGTGACCCATCATGGGACCGGTCATGGCCTGCAGGACATCGTCCCTCACCCAGGTCGGACCGGGCAGAAAGAAATCTATTCCATTCTGATCCATCTTCGTTCGCTCTCGTCGGTTGATGGCGGCTTGCCGCAAGGCGGCATTCTGGCACCGCCCCCGACGCCGGTCAACCGAAACTCACCGGCGGCTCGACTGTCTTCCTCACCTCTGTGGAGGTCCCGAACTGCGGCCTACAGATTCGCTGACCCAGGACCCCGATGGCTCTCCGGATAGAGCAGAATCTCTGCGCACTCGCGGCGGAATGAAGCCTCATCGGCGGCCCAAGAATCCATCCACTCTGTGGGCTCTCGCCCCGCTTCCAGTGCTTCCCGCAGCGCTGTGTCCCCGGCCAGCAGATCGAGGGCAGGGCGATCCACTACGAACTCGTACGGCTGCTGTCGCCAGATCAGTGCCGAGGGCGCCACCTTGCGAATCGCCATCAGGAGCTCGACCCCGCACCGGTAGGGTTGGCAGCTCTGCAGATCGACCAACCGAATCTCGACTCCCGAGCAGAGCTGACCCGCGTGCTTGTGGAACTGGGGCCGAAACTGCGTCGGCACGAACTCGACTCCGGCCAGACCGCGGGTGCTCAGCTCGTCGGCGAGACCCACGGCATCGATCCCCGGAGCCCCTACCAGCTGGAAGGGTCGGGTGGTCCCCCTTCCTTCGGAGAGCTCGGTACCCTCGACCAGACACAGACCGGGATAGAGAAAGGCGATCTCGACGCTCGGCAGGTTGGGAGAGGGAGCAAACCAGGGACGCCCCAGGTCTGGCCACAGGTCATTGCGTCGCCAACCCTCGGCCTGCCAGATCCGGCAGTCGGAGCTCAGCCTGCCACGATGGGTTTCGAGGCGAACCAGCTCGCCCAGAGTCAGACCGTGCCGCACGGGCAGTCTCAGGGCGCCGACAAACGACTCCAGAGATTCGGCTCGAAGATTGCCTTCCACCCGCACCCCACCCAGGGGATTCGGCCGATCCAGGATCCATACCTCCAGACCCTGCCGGAGAGCCTCCTCGGCAGCCCAGATCGCTGTCGCGGCATAGGTGTAATACCGGGTACCCACATCCTGGAGATCGATGACCAGCAGGTCGAGACCCACCAATCTCTCTGGATGCGGTCGCAGGGAGTCATCGGAGTCGCCGTACAAAGACAGCGTGGTCACACCGGTCCAAGGGTCGACTTCGTCGACGGAGGGGACCATGTCCTGCTCGACGCCATAGAAGCCGTGCTCGGGTCCCAGCAGCAGGGCCGGCGCCGGCGCGCCGCTGCGCAGCAGCGCCACATGGGCGGGCCACAGATCGGAGCTCCGCGCGGCCACATGCGACAGCAAGCCGTAGCGTCTGCCGGCCAGCTCCGCCGAATTCTCCAGCAGCCTGTCGAGGCCGGTCCGCATCATGGTTGGCGATGGAACTCCCCGCTACGGCCGCCACTCTTGTGCTCCAACCGCAGATCGGTGATCGAGGCTCGACGCTCCACCGCCTTGACCATGTCGTAGAGCGCCAGGGCGGCCGTCGAGCAGGCCACCAGAGCCTCCATCTCGGCACCGGTCCTGGCGTTGACCACCACCCGACTGCGGATCTCCACTCCGGTCTCGCCGGGAGTCACCTCGACTTCGATCTGGTCCAGGGGTAGGGGGTGGGCCAGGGGAACCAGCTCGGCGGTGCGTTTGGCACCCTGCACTCCCGCCAGACGGGCCACCGCGATGGCGTCACCCTTGGGTAGCTCGCCGAGAATCCGCACCGTCTCGGCGGTCAGCTCGACTCGGCACGAGGCCTCGGCGACGCGCCGGCTGACAGGCTTCTCGGACACGTCCACCATGTGGGCGCGACCGGATTCATCGATGTGACTCAGAGGTTGGCGTGGGGTCATGCGAAGTGCGGCCTATGCTAGCATTCCGCCACTTTGCCGGCCATCACCGTCGCCGTCGTCATCCCCACCCTCAACGAAGAAGCGACCCTCCGGCAGTCCCTGTCGGCTGCATCTGCGCAGGCCGACGAGTTGATCGTCAGCGACGCCGGCAGCACCGACGCTACCTGCCATTTGGCCGCTGAGACCGGCGCGCGCGTCGTCACCGGGGCCCGGGGCCGGGGACCCCAGATGAACCTGGGAGCTCGGCACGCAGAGTCAGAGGTTCTTCTCTTTCTGCATGCGGATACCCGCCTGCCAGAAGACGGGGTCGAGCGGGTTCGCCAGGCGGTATCTCAGGGCTCCACCGGTGGCGGCTTTCTTGCCAAGTTCGACGACCCTGGAGCGGTCATGCGACTGGGATCTTGGCTGGTCAATCTGCGCACCCGATGGACTCGTCTACCCCTGGGTGATCAGGCCCAATTCGCCACCCGCAAAGTCTTCGACGAGCTCGGCGGATTCGCCGACTGGCCGATCCTGGAAGACCTCGATTTCATCCGCCGTCTGCAGGCACGCGGCGGCACGACTCTGATCCGGCAGCCGGTGACCACTTCGGCCCGGCGCTATCGCCAGAACGGCGTCCTCGCCACCATCGTCAACAACTGGACGATCTGGATGCTCTTTGCCCTGGGTGTCGAGCCGGCACGATTGGCGGAGCGGTACCGGCAGACTCGCTGAACCCGCGAGAGCTCAGGGCCGTCGCCGGAAGACATGCACGGTGAAACCGTCGTGGCTACCCCGTGGCATGACCTGCCAACAGCCCGGCGACTTGACCCAGCGGGCCATCGACGGCGGCAACGCACCCTCCAGCGGCAACAGATCGAACGCCGGGTGGCGGTCCAGAAAGCGCCTGGCGACCTCCGAGTTCTCCTCGCGCTCGATCGAGCAGGTGAGCAGACAGAGGAGGCCTCCGGGACGGACCCGGCGAGAGGCGACCTCGAGCATCGCCAGGCCCTGCGTCCCGAGGCGCTCGATCTCTGCCGGCAGGACTCGCCATTTGAGCTCCGGATTCTTGCGCAACGTACCGGTGCCGGTACAGGGAGCGTCCAGAATCACCCGATCGAACCGGCCCTGCATCGGCAGCTGCCGGGCGTCGGCCGCGACCAATCGAACCGGTAGTCCGAGTCGATCCCGATTGGCCCGCAACACATCCATCCTGCTGCAGCTCGAATCGACGGCGAAGATCTGCAGATCGTCCTCCCAGGAGAGGAGACTGAACGACTTGCCCCCCGGTGCTGCCGCCAGGTCCAGCACCCGTTCGCCGCCGACCGGCGGGGGTACCAGCGCTGCTGCCTGGCTCGCTCCGTCCTGGAGGTAGAGGCCGCCGGAGCGGAACAACTCTGTGGACAGGACATCCCCGGTCAAGATCACCAGACCGTTCGGCGCCAGACTGGAGGGTCGGCTCTCGACTCCTGCCCTTCGCAGCTCTTCGGCCGCCCGTTCCCTGCCTTCGGCACCGCCAAAGGTGAGAACCTGCCGGGGTTTGAGGCGATTGTTGGCAGCCAGGAGGTCTCGGGTCTCGCTCTCGCCGAAGAACTGCAGCCAGCGACGTACCAACCAGTCAGGGTGACTGGTCTCGATGCCGAGGCGTCGGACGAGATCGGTCTCTTCGATGGGCCAGTCGTTCAGTACCGGGGTGCGGGCGACCCGCCGCAGCACCGCGTTGACAAAGCCCGCTCCTCCCTTGTGGGTGCGACGGCGCGCCTCGCGCACCGCCTCGTCTACCGCCGCGTGATCCGGGATCCGATCGAGGAACAGGAGCTGATAGACGGCGATGCGGAGAGGTGACAGGAGCGCGGCATCGATACTTCCGAGATCCCTCGAGCTGGCGGCCCCGATGACGTCGTCGAGTCGCCGCAGCCAACGCAGCGAGCCGAGGACCAATTCGTGAACCAGTCCCCGGTCGCGGGGCTCCAGGCTCGCCTCCACCCTCTCCAGAAGCCTGTCGACCCGCTGTCTGCCAGACAGGGCGCGGTCGAGAACGCCGGCCGCCAATGATCGAGGCCTGCGGCCTTCAGGCATCAGCCCAGACGTTCTCCCGGTAGCAGCCTCTGTCCATGGGTGAAGGCCGGCGCGTCGACGGGTTTGCGACCGGCCATCTGGAGTCGTTCGAGACCGAAGACCGTGGAGTCCCCGCAGACCACTTGCAGACGATGGTCGCGCAGACCCAGGATCTCTCCGGGCTGCTGTCCGGGGGCCGGGACGGTGGGCTCGGGGCGGCCCCAGAGGATCTTCAGGGGTTGCTCGCGGAACCGAGTCGAGAGTCCCGGCCAGGGAGTCAGACCGCGCAGGAGGTTGAAGATCTCTGCGGCGGGCCGACGCCAGTCGACCACGCCGTCCTCACGCCTGAGTCGCCGAGCGACGCTGGCTGCCTGATGATCCTGAGCCTGGGGTACGAGATCACCCCGGTCCTGGACCTCGAGGGTCTCGACCAGCAGCTCCGCTCCCAGCGCTGCCAGGCGCTCCGCCAGGGCACCGGCGGTCTCCTGCGGACCGATCTCGACCGATCTCTGCAACAGGATCGGTCCGGTGTCCAGACCCTCCTCCATCAGCATGGTGGTCACTCCGGTGACGCTGTCCCCGGCGATGATGGCGGCCTGAATCGGTGCTGCACCACGATAGCTGGGCAGCAGCGACGCGTGGACATTGATGCAACCGCTGACCGGCAGATCCAATAGGCTCGCCGGGAAGATCTGGCCAAAGGCCACCACCACCATGACCGTCGGCTCCAGGTCTCTCAATCGCTGGACGAAATCAGCATGCCTCACCTTCTCCGGCTGGAGCACGGGCAGTCCACGATGCAAAGCCCATTCGGCGACCGGGGGTTGGCGAAGCCGCCGACCCCTCCCCTGGGGTCGCTCCGGCTGGGTAACCACCAGGATCGGTTCCCGGCCGTGCTCGCACAACGCCTGCAGCGTCGGCACCGCGAAGTCGGGAGTGCCAAAGAAGATCAGTCGTCCCAGGGGTCTAGACCTCGTCGCGAGACTCGTCGATCTCGCTGAAGTAATCGGCGCGCACCAGCACCTCACGCGGCTTGCTGCCCTGAGGCGGGCCCAGGAGCCCGTCCTGCTCCATCATGTCGATGAGCCGGGCCGCGCGTGAGAACCCGATCCGCATCCGCCGCTGCAGAAAGCTGGCCGAGGCCTGCCGCTCGGCCACCACCATTCGTGCCGCCTCGTCGAACAGCTCGTCATCACCGCCACCGCCGCCGCTACCCGCCTTGTCCTCCTCCGGCGGCGCTTTCAGCACGGCCGGATCCAGATCGGGTTTGCCGCGCTTCTTCAACCAGCGCACCAGGGCCGCGGTCTCCTGCTCGGCCACGTAGCCACCGTGCAGGCGGACGATACGAGAGGTGCCTGCGGACATGAACAGCATGTCCCCTTTGCCCACCAGCTTCTCGGCTCCAACCTGATCGAGGATGGTCCTCGAATCGTGCCTGCTGGCCGTGGCGTACGAGAGGCGGCACGGGAAGTTGGCCTTGATGGTTCCGGTCAGGACATCGACAGAGGGTCTCTGGGTGGCGATGATCAGATGGATTCCCACGGCCCTGGCCATCTGTGCCAGCCGGGCGATGGAGGACTCGACCTCCGAAGCCGCTACCAGCATGAGGTCGGCCAGCTCATCGATGACGATGACGTAATAGGGCAGCGGCTTGACCTCCTCGTCGAGGATCTCGGTCTCGCCCTCCGACAGGGCCAGTCGTTTGCGCACCGCCGGATCCTTGATGGCCCGATTGTAGAAATCGATGGAGCGGACATGAGCCCCTGCCAGCAGCCGATAGCGCCTCTCCATCTCGCTGACCGCCCAGCGCAGGGCGTAGGCCGCCTTCTTGGGCTCCACCACCACCTCGGCCTTCAGATGGGGGATCTGCGAATAGACACCCAGCTCGATACGTTTCGGGTCGATGAAGATGAACTGCACCTCTTCCCGCCGGGCTTTGTAGAGGATGGAGGTGATCATGCTCTGTAAGCCGACGCTTTTGCCCGCCCCGGTCGCCCCGGCCACCAACAGATGGGGTGCCGTGGCCAGATCGGCATAGTAAGGCTCGCCGTGGATGGTCGTGCCGATAGCCATGGTCAGGCTGGACTTGGCTCGGCGGAACTCCTCCCGCGACAGCAGGTAGCCGAGATGGATGACGCTGCGCTCCTGATTGGGGACCTCGATGCCCAGAGTCGACCGGCCGGCCAGACGCTCGATGCGGACCGACTCGGCCTTCAGCGCCAGTGCCAGGTCGTCCTGAAGGTTGACGATCTGGCTGACCTTGACCCCGGGCGCCGGCTGGAACTCATAGACCGTGATCACCGGTCCGGGGCTGATGCCGACCACGGTCCCCTCGACTCCGAACTCTGCACAGCGGCTGCGAATCACTTCGCCGAGCCGCACCAACTCGTTCTCGTCGACCCGCGACTCGACGGGATCCAATTGCAGCAGGTTGATGGGCGGCAAGACCGAGCTGTCGTCCTCGGAGGCGGCAAAGGGAATCTGGGGTTGGGGCGAGGCCTCGGAAGTCTGCTTGGCCTTGGATCTCTTCGCCGGGGCTTGGGCGGCCGGTGCAGTCTTCGCCGGCACTCGGACGCGACGCATGGCAAAGCCTCCTGCACCGCTCTTCTCGGTGACCCGCATGGGTGGACTCGCTTCCGCAGCTGCCGGAGCTGCCGAGACGACCGGTTCGGCGGTCTCCGCCTTGGCCCGCTCCTTGGCGGCCTGCCTCTCGAGGTGCTTGGCCATGACCCGCCGCCTGGACTTCTCCTTGCTCTTCTTTTCGCGGCGACGCATCGAGGCGAGACGGTGATTCTGCCAGCTCTCCCGCAGGCGGTCGGACCAGCGCCTGAGAAACTCACCCAGGGTCGATTGCAGCAACAGGGCGACGCCCGCGATCACCGCGCCCGTGAGCAGCACGAAAGCACCGGTCCGGTTCAGGTACCTGGCCAGCAAGTCGGACAACAGTTTTCCCACCAGGCCACCCGAGGCGATGGGCATGCCCCGCCAGGAGATGGCGCCGACGACGACCTGCAGAGTCGCAGGCAAGCTGATCATCAACACCACTGCCCCTAGGCCCCGGCCGACGATCCGGGTGCCGCCCTTCCCTTGCAGGTGTCGCCAGGCCGCGGCCGCCAACAACAGCGGTAGAAGCAGGGCCGGCACACCGAAGAGCTCGAAGGTCACCGCAGCGATCTGGGCGCCCACCGGACCCACCAGGTTGGCGACCTCGGGGTCACCGGTGGTCTGATGCAGAACGCTCGGATCGCCAGGGTGATAGGTGATCAGGCTGGCGCCGAGTAGCAGGGCCACCACCAGGAGGAGTATCCCGAGAAGCTCGGTCCGTTTCTCGGACGTGATGCGGGACTCTGTCGGCTTCTTCTTCGATCCAGATGCGGTCTTGGCCAGGGTTCGAGCCCTCCTGATCAGGACTCCCGAGGGAGTCTCCGCTGCATTATCTCACCCCGGCCGCGACCGGGTCCGCGATCCCCGGCGCGCCGTCTCATCGCGGCGGGTTCAATTCTCTACGAACCTCGTACAGACGCAGGAAACGCTCCAGAGAGATCTCCTCCGCCCGGGCCCGCGGATCGATCCCCGCGAGCTCCAGGGCCGCGGCGGCCGGTTCCCGGCCCCAACCAGAGGCCAGCGAGTTGCGCAGCTGTTTGCGACGCTGGGAGAAGGCCAGGCGTACCATCGCCGTGAACCCGACCATCTCAGTCTCGGCCAGTGGCGGCTCGTGCAACGCGAAGCCCACGAAGACGCCATCCACCTTGGGTGGCGGCCGGAAGCTGCCTCGGGCTACCCGCCCCAGCCGCGTGACTCTCGCCCGGGCCGTGGTCAGGACGCTCAAAGCACCGTAGGCGCCGTCGCCGGGCACCGCCAGCAGACGGTCTCCCACCTCCCGCTGCAGCAGGAATGCCATGCGGGGAATCCGTTGCCACATGGGAAGCAGCTGCTCGATCAGCGCGGTGCCGACATTGAACGGTAGATTGCCGGCCACCAGGGTCTCCTCCGGCAGGCGAGACCACTCCACTTCGGTGGCATCCCCGACGAAGATGGATAGCGCTGAGAGCCGCCGTGAAAGCTCGCCGGCCCACGACAGATCGATCTCGACGACCATCACCCTGGCACCCGCCGCGAGCAGTTGCCGGGTCAGAACTCCTCCCCCGGGGCCGATCTCCAGGACCCGGCGCCTTCTCGGATCGAGGTAGTCCACCAACGGTGTGCAGAGCGATCCCTGCACCAGGTGGTGTTGTCCAAATCGTTTCTTGAGAGGGGGTGAGACCCGGTCTCTCGAGCCCTTGGTTTCACCGGACATGACGGATGGAATGATGGCACAACCGATCCAGCCACAGCTCTCTGATGACCACCTTGCGATGGCAGTCCACCCTCTGGCGAGCTCTCCTCGAGGGTCGACAATCGCCGCCGATGTTGAGGGTTCACAGCTTGTTGGCACCGGCTTGCGCTAAAGTGTTCCTGGCTGGAGAGGAACTCCAGTGCCGACGAGGACCCTGCCACCGGACATGACCGATTTCCACTGCCTGAAGCCACCCAAGTTGGTGAACTTCCTCGAGCGTCGCCGCGCCGGTCGCGCCTTTCCGGTGGAGATGAATCTGTCCGACAATCTGGTGGCGATTCTCCGCAAGGCCAATGAGTTCGTCCCTTCGGAAGCCGGCTCGATCCTGCTCGACAACCCGGTCGACAAGAAGCGCCAGAGGGATAAGAACAATCTCACCTTCATCGCCGCCTTCGGTGAGAAGGCGGAGACCCTGGTAGGTCAGCTGGTACCGGCCGACAAGGGGATCGGCGGACACGTCTACATCACCGGCTCCTCCTATCGCGCCTTGCGTTTGTCCGATGAGCAACACTTCAACCCGGTGATCGACAAAGCCCTCGACTATCAGACCCGCTCGCTGGTGGCCATCCCCATCCGCATCGAGCAGGAGGTCTGTGGCGTGCTGGAGCTGGTCAACCGGCGTCAGGCCGATGAGTACAGTCAGCAGGACCTGAACCTGCTGGAGATCTTCGCCGGCTATATCTCCATCTCCATTCAGAACGTTCTCGATGGCAGGCTGGCCCAGGAGATCGCCAAGAAGGACAACCTCACCGGTCTGTTCAACGATCGCTACCTCCACATTGCGCTCAGTCAGATCATCGAGGAGTGTCAGCAGAGCGACCGGGATCTGTCGCTCCTGTTCATCGACCTCGACTACTTCAAGCGAGTCAACGACACCTATGGGCATCTGGCGGGCAGTCAGGTCCTGCGAGAGGTCGGCAACCTGCTGGAGAGTATCGGGCAGCCGAAGGAGGCGGTGGCGGCGCGCTACGGCGGCGACGAGTTCGTCATCGCCGCACCCGGCATGCCCCTGGAACGGGCCATCGACCTGGCCGAGGAGATGCGCGAGGCCGTGGTCACCACCACCTTCTGCTCCCAGCCTGGCGAGGTGCAGCCCGACGTCCTCAATCTCACCGGTATCACCTGCTCCATTGGCGTCGCCTCGCTGAAGGAACACGCCAACACCGAGACCCAGGCCGAGCAGCGCAAAAGCACCCTGTTACGGCTCTCGGACGCCGCCATGTACGTGGCCAAAGAGACCGGTCGGAACCGCACGGTCGTGGCCGGACAGCCCGTACCGCGGCGAGCTTCTCAGCAGCAGCGTTTCGATTGACCCTCTCGAAGAGCCGGTGCTAGCATGACTCCCGCCAAGGGGGTCTGGCTCATCCCGATTCACTCCCGATGACCGGTCTCGGACCCCTCGAGAAACCCCGTCCTGTTCAGGGAGGATTCCCCATGATCTCCAGCACCGAATCGTCTGTCCACATCACTCCTTCGGAGGTCCACGAGCGACTCAGGGGCCACATGCTGGTCGATGGATACCCCCTGGTCATGGATCTCGACAAGAGCCAAGGAGCCTATCTCTACGACAGCTTGCGAGGCCGGTCCCTGCTCGATCTCTTCACCTGCTTTTCCACCTGTCCGCTGGGTTACAACCACCCGGGTCTGGATACTCCCGAGTTTCGTCAAAGGATCCTGGCCCCGGCTCTGAACAAGCCTTCCAACTCGGACCTCTACACCACCCAGATGGCCGAGTTCGTCGAGACCTTCGCTCGCACCGTGCCGGAGACCCTGAACCAGCGCATGTTCTTCATCTCGGGCGGTGCCCTGGCGGTGGAGAACACGCTGAAGGCGGCCTTCGACTGGAAGGTGCGCAAGAACATGGCGGCGGGCAAGGGAGAGAAGGGGCTGCAGGCCATTCACTTCCGGCAGGCCTTTCACGGCCGTAGTGGCTATACCCTGTCGTTGACCAACACCTCCGATCCGAAGAAGTATCAGTACTTCCCCAGATTCAATTGGCCACGCGTCTCCAATCCGAAACTCCGTTTTCCGGTCACCGAGGAAGTGCTCGCCGAAGTCGCGGCCGCGGAGGCCCAGACGATCGCCGAGATCAAGCAGGCCCTGGTCGACAACCCGGACGATATTGCGGCCCTGATCCTCGAGCCGATCCAAGGCGAGGGCGGCGATAACCACTTTCGCCCGGAGTTCCTGCAGCAGCTGCGAGACCTCGCTGACGAGGCCGAGTTCCTGCTCGTCTTCGACGAGGTCCAGACCGGTTTCGGAACCACCGGCAAATGGTGGGCCTTCGAGCACCTCGAGATCGAACCGGATCTCTTCGCCTTCGGCAAGAAGACCCAGGTCTGCGGCATCTGTGCCAACAGTCGGCTGGACGAGGTCGACTCGGTCTTCAAGGTCTCGAGCCGGATCAACTCCACCTGGGGCGGCAACCTGGTCGACATGGTGCGCAGCCAACGGTACGTGGAGATCATCGAGGAAGAGAACCTGCTGGCCAATGCGACCGCCGTCGGTGAGCACATCCTCGAGGGCTTTCGAAATCTCGAGACCGAGTACCCGAAGAGGGTCACCAACGCCCGCGGACGGGGGATGTTCGTAGCCTTCGATCTTCCCGACGGAGAGACTCGCGACCAGACCCTGAAAGCCATGCTCGACGCCGATGTGCTGGGGCTGGCTTCGGGAGATCGAGCGATCCGCTTTCGACCCAACCTGGCACTGACCCGCGACGAGGCCGACGAAGGACTGGACCGTCTGGCGCGGGCCCTGGCCACCGTGCTCTGATCCTGGAATGGGACGAGGTCCATAACCTGCGGAAAATCAACAAGATACGGGCTGTCAGGTGGTTCGAGCCGGTTGTTCACCGATTACGGAAGTAATTGAAATACAAGAAGTTACGCAATTTGCACAAGAATCTGTGCAAAATGTGCCAAAGTGCCGAAAAATGATGGTTTGACTCATTCGGGGCCCGGGTTTTCAACAGGGTTTTCCGCAGTTCCTGTGGAGAAGCCGGTCGCTTCGAGAAAAGGAGACACCCCATGACCAGCGTCGCCGCTTCCTCTGCTGAACTGCAAGAGATCCTCGACTCCCTGGGAATCGAGGAGAGCAATCCGGGAGCCTTCTGTGGCCGCTGGCTCGACACCCAGGGGCCGCTGATCGAATCGGTCGATCCCAACACTGGCGTGCCCATCGCTGGGGTTCGTTCGGCGACCGCCGCTGACTACGAGCAGGTGGCGAACATCGCGACGGAGGCGTTTGTCGAGTGGCGCACCTGGCCCGCACCACGGCGGGGCGAGGTAGTTCGTCAGCTCGGTGACGAGCTGCGGCGGCACAAGGAAGCCCTGGGTCGGCTGGTGACTCTGGAGATGGGCAAGATCCTGAGCGAGGGGCTGGGCGAGGTCCAGGAGATGATCGATATGGTCGACCTGGCCGTCGGCATGTCTCGTCAGCTCTACGGCCTCTCCATGCACTCGGAACGGCCGGAGCACCGGATGTACGAGCAGTGGCATCCGCTGGGCCCGGTCGGCATCATCACGGCCTTCAACTTCCCCGTAGCCGTCTGGGCCTGGAACTCGACGGTGGCGGCCATCTGCGGCGACTCGATGATCTGGAAGCCCTCCTCCAAGACGCCGCTCTGTTCCATCGCCATCACCCACATCGCGCAGCGAGTCCTGGAGGCCAACGACGCCCCGCCGATCTTCTGTCTGGCGGTCGGGGACCGTCATCAGGTCGGTGATCCGCTGGTCAACGACCCTCGTGTGCCACTGATCTCGGCCACCGGTTCCGTGGCCATGGGCCGCAAGATCGGCGAGAACGTCGCCAGGCGTCTGGGAAGAAGCTTGCTGGAGCTGGGTGGTAACAACGGCATCATCGCCATGGACGACGCCGATCTCGACATGGTCTTGCGAGCTGTCCTGTTCGCGGCTGTCGGCACGGCGGGACAGCGCTGCACCACCACCCGGCGCCTCATCCTGCAGAGAGGCATCGCCGCCGAGATGAAGGAACGGCTGGTGCAGGCGTACAAGTCGATCCGCATCGGCAACCCCATGGACCCGGGCACACTCATGGGGCCCCTGGTGGATGCCAATGCGATCGAGGATATGCAGAATGCTCTCGCCAAGGCCAAGGAGCAGGGCGGTCGCATTCTGTATGGCGGCGGAGCCCTGGAAGGGCCGGGATACTTCGTCGAGCCGACTCTGGTGGAGGCTACCGGCGAGATGCCGATCACCTGTGACGAGACCTTTGCGCCCATTCTCTACCTGTTCGAGGTGGAGGATCTCGCCGAGGCCACGGCTCTGCAAAACAGTGTGCCTCAGGGTCTGTCCTCCGCGATCTTCACCACCAACGTGCTGTCGGCGGAGCGCTTTCTCTCCCCCGCAGGCTCCGACTGCGGCATCGCCAACGTCAACATCGGTACTTCGGGAGCCGAGATCGGCGGTGCCTTCGGTGGTGAAAAGGAGACCGGCGGTGGTCGCGAAGCCGGTTCCGATTCCTGGAAGATCTACATGCGTCGACAGACCTGCACCATCAACTACGGCACCGACCTACCGCTGGCTCAGGGCGTCGAGTTCGACGTCGACTAGGGGTCTTGGAAACCAGGGGGCTCAGGGCGCGACGACCCGCAGAGCCCCCCTCTCCACCGTCACCCGAAGCTCCTCTCCTTCGAGACGTCCCAGGGGCTCGCCGTCGCAGGCGACGGCAACGGATCGGTCGGCCGCGATCCGGACCTGCCGGATTCGCTGCAGGATGACCGCCGGGTGATGGACGTGCTCGCCGCTGTAGACCTTCGGGAAGACCCGCAGCAGGGCCACCTTGCCCAACTTCTTGGCCAGCACCAGATCGAGGACCCCGTCATCGAAACGGGCCTGTGGGGCGATCTTCATGCCGCCACCAAATCTAGAGATATTGCAGGCGACGGCGAACATCGCTGCCCCCTGGAACTCTCCCTCGTCGTGCCGAACCGTCAGCCGCGGTGGTTGAAAGGCGAACATCGTGCGCAAGACGCTGTACACGTAGGCCGCTGTCCCGCGCAGAAAGGCCGGGGCTTCGTGGGCGTAGTGGGCCGCTTCGCTATCGAACCCCATGCCGCAGTAGCCGGTGAAGTAGCGCTCTCCGATGCACCCCACATCGATGGACCGTATGGACCCCTGCAGGCCGAACTCGAAGGCCTCCGACATGGCGTCGGGAACTCCCAGGTCGGCGGCGAAATCGTTTCCCCTACCGAGTGGAATGACCCCCAAGGCACAGTCCGTCCTCACCAGTGCCTGAGCAACATGGTGAAAGGTCCCGTCCCCGCCTGCCACCAGGAGGCGGTCGACGCCGTCGCCAACCGCTCTCTCCGCCTGCTCCGTCAGATCGCGTGCACTCTCGCTGATATGGAGCTCGGCACCCGACTTCTCAGCCAGGTCGGCGAGACCCTCCAAGGCTCGACTTGATCGGCCCTTACCAGCCGCCGGATTGACCAGGACTCGATGCAACATTCAGCTCTCCATGACCGTCACGACGTCGTCAGCGATGTCCGTGCCCTGCTCGTCGCCCCACCACCAACTGGTGGCCAATAGAACGGTGAAAGAGGCCATCAGGGCTACCGCAGCTGGCAGGGTCCCGGCGGCCATACCGATCTCTTCCAGGGTTCCCGCCGGCGACAGACGACGCACAGCCTCCAGACCCAGGCTCATCCCCAGACCCGTGGCCATCGCCGCGATCGCAGCCCCGGCGGTCACCCGTTTCCAGTTGAGCCCCACGGCCAACACCGGTGCCAGCGACGCACCGAGTGTACCGAAGGCGAAGGTCCCCAGGAGCGCCACCAGATCGTCGTAGGACCAGGCCAGGCCAGCTGCCAGAGCTGCAATCCCGACCGTCGCCCAACGCGCCCGGCCCAGGGTCTCTTCGACCCGCCGGCCAAGCAGCCGTGGTAGGTCTCGGACGAGAGCCGCCGAGCCTATGTTCAACAGCGAGTCGGCGGTGGACATGACGGCAGCAACAACCGCCGCCACCACCAGACCGGTAAGGGCCGGGGTACCGAATTCCAGCAGGAATCGCGGCGCCGCGCTGTCGGGGTGCGCCAGCGGCGCCATCCTGCCCTCTGCCACCAGGGCCGGCACGCCGACGCCCAGACCGATCCAGATCAGCAGACACAACGCCTGGCTTGCCGCCAGCACCAGCGGCAGCCAGCGCAGCTGGCGCGGGTCCTTCATCATGTAGAACTTGTGCAGCATCTGCGGTTGGCCCAGGACGCCGATGCCAAAGACCAGAAAGAATCCCAGGGTGGCGGGCGCCAACCCACCCAGAGGCTCGAAGAAGCCGCTGAACTCCTGGCTGCCGGCCACGCTGGTCACCAGCTGTCGGACTCCCCCGCCGACCCACACCACCCGCAAGGAAACCACCAGGGCGGCCATAAGCATCAGCAGACCCTGCAGGATGTCGGTGTAGATCCCTGCGACCATTCCACCCAACAGACTGTAGAGAAGTACGGTGCCCCAACCGATCGCCAGCGCCACCGGTAGGCTGGCCCACCCCAGACCCTGCCGCAACCCGAAAAGGGACTCCAACAGAATGGCGAGCGCCAGAAATTGTGCCGCCAGGTAACCGACGACGCCGACGAAGACCGCCACCGCGGCCAGGCCGGTAGCCCATCGGCTGGCGAATCTGGCGGCGATAGCATCGGGAATGGTGTAGATGTCCCGCACCTCGGCCAGCAGCCGCAGCCGCTTCGCCAGCGTCCAGCAGAGCAGACCGGCGGTAAAGCCGACCGGCAGCACGATGGCCAGGGAGGAGAGACCGAGGGAGTAGGTGAGACCTGGGCCACCAAGGAAGACGAAGCCGCTGAAAGCCGCTGCCATGGTGGCCAGACCGGTGGCCAGGAGCCCCACCCGCTGACCGGCCAGAAAAAAGTCCCGATTGCTCTTGGTTCGGCGGTACGACCAGAGTCCGATACCGATGACCAGCAAGAGAGGAGCCAGCACCCATGCCAGGAGCCGGGGTTCGGTTGCCAGGCCGTCAGTCATCGCTCGCTACCCTCTCGCAGCCGTCGCAGGTCTTCCGGCGAAAGACCCGCACTGCTGAACGACCTGGCGAAGACCCAGGCCACCAGCACCAACGGCATCAGACCCAGCCCGCCGAGCATCCAGGAGGTGACGGCCAGCGCCTCTGCCGCTGAAGGGTGGGCCAGATCCCGCGTCGCCGACAACCAGCCCAGGCCGACCCAGCTTCCGGCCAGCAGCAGCCAGATGCCGAACAGCGAGAGTCCGGCCGGCCCTCGCCCCCGGGTTGCCACCACGATGAGCAGCACCGGCAGGGCGCAGATCAATGGGGCCCCGAGCCAGACCACGAGCGGTCCACCGAGAACCAGCAGGGTGAGGAGAAGAGGCGAGAGGGCCGTCAGCAGGACCAGCGCGGTCTTGGGTCCCATCCCGTGTCCGCGATCAAGAGACGACGGGCAGAACCGAGGGCGCCAGGTCCCGGTTCTGAGCGGTCAAAGCACCGCGGAATCTTTCCGCTACCTCGGCCGTATCCTGGCGGGTGACGAAGCGCTCGTAGAGGTTGGTGCGCTGTCGGGGCCGATAGCCCGCCGACTCGATGAGATGCTCCATCTCGTCCTGGCTCATGCGATAGGAGGTACCGGCGGCGGACACGACGTTCTCCTCGATCATGATGGAGCCCATGTCATCGGCGCCGAACGACAGACCCAGTTGGCCGATCTTCTTACCCTGGGTCACCCAGCTGGTCTGGAAGTGATCGATGCTGTCGATGAACAGCCGCGAAACAGCCAGCGTCTTCAGATACTCGTGGGCGAAGATCTCCGGAATGTGTTCCAGCTCGGTGTGATCATGCTGGAAGGTCCACGAGATAAAGGCCGTAAAACCGCCGGTCTCGTCCTGCAGATCTCGCACCCGCTGCAGGTGCTCCACCCTGGCTTCCAGAGCCTCGCCCATGCCGTACATCATGGTGGCCGAGGTCCGCAGTCCATTGGCATGCGCCTGGCGCATGATGTCGATCCACTCGTCCGCCGACGCCTTCGGGTGGGCCGCCACCTCTCGACGAATGTCGTCGGAGAGCAGCTCCGCCCCTCCTCCGGGGATCGACATCAGGCCAGCGGCCTTGAGTCTCTCGATGACCTGAAAGAAGCTCAGACGCTCCTTCCTGGCGATGAACTTGATCTCTGGGGGCGAGAAGGCATGCAGATGGATTTCCGGATAGGCCTCGCGGATGAAGCCGAGCAGCTCTTCGTAGTACGAGAGCGGCAGATCCGGATGCACCCCTCCCTGCAACAGGACCCCGGTGCCGTTGAGGGCCAGCGTCTCCTCGATCTTGCGACCGATCTCTTCAAAGGGCAGCAGATAGCCTTCGGCGTCGCCGGGTGGCCGGTAGAAGGCGCAGAAGCGACACTTGTAGACGCAGACGTTGGTGTAGTTGATGTTGCGATCGATGTTGTAGCTGGCGGCCTCGGAACCGTTGATCCGACAGCGCACCTCGTGAGCGGCCAGACCGAGCTCGAGCAGATCGCCCTCCAAGATCAGGGTGTGTGCGTCACCGGCGGAGATTCTCTTGCCGGCGACCGCATCGTCCAGGATCTCCTGGACCGGTCGACCAGAGGGTGCGAGGTTCATGGTGTCGGCTACTCTACGGAATCGTTGGCGGGGTCGCAAGAAGGGACCATTTCGAGGGGTCGCAGGCGGTCGATATGGCCCAGGGAATGGGCCCGGAGATAGTATTCGCTCAAACCCGCCAGCTCCTCCTCGCCAAGCTCGAACGACAGGCAATCGCTGAGGTAGCACCGAATGACGTCGTTATCCAACCCGAGCTCTTCGGCGGCCCGCCCGATCAGGCTCTCCAGGTTGGCTCTCCCGGCCGCCAGGCTGCGGTAGAAGATTCCCGCCCGGGCGCCCAGATCCACCTCGGCCCGAACTGCCCAGACCGCGAAAACGAAGGGTCTGCCGGTCATCTGGTGCCAGGCGGCCGCCAGGTCGAGGACCTGCAGACCGCTCCTATCCACGGCCAACGCCGGATCGCCGATGATCAGTGCGGCGTCGGCGTTCTCCATCATCTCTGCCAGCACCGGCGCTGCCGAGACACATTCCGGCTCGATCCCATGGAGGTCGCGTAAGAGGATTCGGACCAGGACCGCTGAGGTGCGGCTGTTCTCATCCAGCGCCAGCCTGGTGATCTGATCGACGGGGCAGCGACTCAGCAGCAGGACGCTGCGGACTTCGCGAGTGGCCGCCACGCAGAGACCGGGCAACACCCTGGCGTGCGGGATCCGCTGCAGCTCGATGGAGGGGATCAGCCCTACATCGAGATCGCCGCCAGCCAGCCGATCGGCCACCTGGGCCGGCGGCAGAAAACTGACCTGCACCGCAGACCCGACCTCGCCCTGGAGAAAAGACCAGGCCAGGGGTCGACTGTTCAGGTAGTTGACGATGCCGACACGCAGCGGTGTCGTCACTTGGACATGGCGTTCAGGAAGTCCTGATTCGCCTTGGTCTTGGAGAGCTTGTCGAGCAACAGCTCCATGCTCTCCACCGTCGACAACGGATTGAGGACCTTGCGCAGCACCCACACTCGGCGGAGCTCGTTCTCACCCATGAGCAGCTCCTCCTTCCGTGTGCCCGACTTGTTGATGTCGATGGATGGGAAGACGCGCTTGTCCACCAGCTTGCGATCGAGATGGATCTCGCTGTTGCCGGTACCCTTGAACTCCTCGAAGATGACATCGTCCATGCGGCTACCGGTATCCACCAGGGCGGTGGAGATGATGGTCAACGAGCCCCCCTCCTCGACATTCCGAGCCGCCCCGAAGAACCGCTTCGGCCGATGCAGGGCATTGGCGTCGATACCGCCTGACAGGACCTTGCCAGAGGGCGGTTGGACGGTGTTGTAGGCCCTGGCGAGACGGGTGATCGAGTCGAGCAGGATCACCACATCCTTGCCATGCTCCACCAAGCGCTTGGCCTTCTCGATGACCATCTCGGCCACCTGCACATGACGGGTGGCGGGCTCGTCGAAGGTCGATGAAACCACCTCGCCCTGGACCGACCGCTGCATGTCGGTCACCTCCTCCGGTCGCTCGTCGATCAGCAGCACGATAAGCACGGCTTCCGGGTTGTTGGCGGCCACCGAATGGGCCATCGACTGGAGCAGCATGGTCTTACCCGTTCGCGGCGGCGCAACGATGAGGGCCCGCTGCCCCTTACCCATGGGGGTGACGAGGTCGAGCACGCGGGAAGACATATCTCCCTTGTTTTCGAGGACCAGCCGCTCCAGCGGGTACAGCGGAGTCAGATTGTCGAAGAAGATCTTGTTGCGAGCCACCTCGGGATGCTCGAAGTTGACCGCCTCGACCTTGATCAGCGCGAAGTAGCGCTCGCCCTCTTTCGGCTGCCGGACCTGACCGGAGACCGTATCGCCGGTGCGCAGATCGAAGCGGCGGATCTGGCTGGGTGAGACGTAGATATCGTCTGGTCCCGGCAGATAGTTGTACTCGGGCGCCCGCAGGAAGCCGAAACCGTCCGGCAGGCACTCCAGGACCCCTTCGGCGAAGATCAGACCGCTCTTCTCGGTCTGGGCCTGCAAGATCTTGAAGATGAGCTCCTGCTTGCGCAGGCTGGCGGCACCTTCGACGCCGAAGCCCTGGGCCACCTCGGTCATCTTGCTGATGGTCATCTCCTTGAGTGTGCGGATATCGAGGGCGTCCTGGTTAGCGCCGCTTCCGGGGTGCTTTTCCCGGGGATCCTGATTCGGTTTCTTGGCTGGCTTGTTGGACATAACGACCCTCACTCAGTTGGCCATCTCTGCGGTGGGACGCAGAAAGGCGTCGATGACTCTCCAGATCTCTTTGACACCCTCTCCGGTTCGCGATGAGCAGGGTGTCGGGGATTGCTCATCGCGCAGATTCAGTTCCTTGCCGATCGAGGCCAGCTGACTCCGGCGTCTGCTCTTCGAGACTCGATCGATCTTGGTGGCGACCACCGCCGGCTCCAGTCCCTGGTGCCGTAGATACTCGATGGCCTGCACATCCAGAGTCGTGGCGCCGACCTTGGCGTCGATCAACTGGATCACCTGTGGGCGCGGCTCGGTCCGCTGGAAGTAGAGATCCATCAATCTGGCCCAGGCCTGCCGATCGGCCTTCGAGGCCTTGGCGTATCCGAAGCCTGGAAGATCCACGAAGTAGAAGCTCGAATCGACGAGGAAATAGTTCACCGCTCGGGTCTTGCCCGGGTTCGAGCTGATCTTCGCCAAGGCCTTTCTTCCCACGAGTTGATTCAACAGACTCGACTTTCCGACATTGGATCGGCCAACAATGGCAATCTGTGGTCGTCCGTCGGCAACCAGATCCTGCTGGCGCACAGCGGAAAGCACGAATTTCGCTTCTCTACTTCTCACAGCTCACTCACCTGTCTGCACCTGGTTTCCAGAATTCTGGACCCCTGCGCCCGGCGAATCCACGCCGCAACCTCCTCGCAGTGTCCTTCTATCTATCCGCGGAACTTCGTCACCCGATCGGCCGATTCAGTGGGCTACCGAATCCGGCTGAGCAGGCGGCTCAGGGGTAGTCTCGTCGAACTTCGAGCCCCCTTCGCCCAGGGGGCTCAACTTTCCGTCGAGGGCCAGGCTCAACACCTCGTCCATGGACTCGACGAGGTGCATCTCCAGGCACTCGCGAACTTCGGGCGGAATCTCGTCCAGATCCTTCTCGTTCCGCTTCGGAACGATCAGCTCTGTAATATCCGCCCTGTATGCTGCCAACAGCTTGTGTTTGATTCCGCCGACGGGCAGCACCTTGCCTCGCAGCGTGATCTCTCCGGTCATGGCCACGTCCTTGCGAACCGGCACATTGGTGGCCGCCGAAACCAGAGCCGTGGCCATCGTGATACCGGCCGACGGTCCGTCCTTGGGGATGGCGCCCTCCGGGACGTGGAGATGGAGGTCGTACTTGTCGTTGAACTCGGGATCCACACCGAAGAGCGCCGCACGGCTGCGCAGATAGGAGACCGCGGCCCGGGCCGACTCCTGCATGACCTCGCCGAGCTTGCCGGTGAGAATGAACTTTCCCTTGCCGGGCATCAGACCGACCTCGGTCTCGAGCAACTCTCCTCCGGCCTCGGTCCAGGCGAGACCGGTCGCCACTCCGACCTCCGACTCCTCGCTCTTGCGCCGAGGGAAGAACTTGATCTTGCCGAGATACTCGGAGACCGACTCGGGCGTCACCTCGATGGAGACCTTGCTGCCCTTGCCCTCCTCGACGATACGACGCGCCACCTTGCGACAGATCTTGGCGATCTCGCGCTCCAGGCTGCGCACCCCGGCCTCCCGCGTGTAGCTCTCGATCACGGTCTGCAGCGCCGCCTCTCCCAGAGTCACGCGTGAGGTCTTGAGCCCATGGGCCTCCATCTGCTTGGGGACCAGAAAGCTCTTGGCGATCTCCAGCTTCTCGTTGAGGGTGTAACCGGTCAGCTGGATGACCTCCATCCGATCGAGCAGTGCCGGCGGAATGGTGTGGCTGATGTTCGCCGTGGCGATGAACATGATGTTCGACAGGTCGTAGTCGACATCCAGGTAGTGATCGAGGAATGAGTCGTTCTGCTCGGGATCGAGGACCTCGAGGAGCGCCGCCGACGGATCGCCACGAAAGTCCATGGACATCTTCTCGATCTCGTCCAGCAGGAAGACCGGATTGACCGTCCCCGCCTTCTTCATCATCTGGATGATCTGACCCGGGAAGGCGCCGATGTAGGTCCGACGATGACCCCGGATCTCCGCTTCATCGCGGACTCCACCCAACGAGAGACGGACGAACTTGCGTCCGGTGGCCCGGGCGATGGATTTGGCCAGCGACGACTTGCCGACGCCGGGAGGTCCGACAAAGCAGATGATGGAGCTCTGGGTCTTCTTGGTGAGCTGACGAACGGCCAGAAACTCGAGAATCCGTTCCTTGATCTTCTCCAGACCGTAATGGTCCTCGTCGAGGATCGTCTGGGCCCGCTGGAGATCCTTGATCTCGCGACTCTTCTTCTGCCAGGGCACGCTGACCAGCCAGTCGATGTAGTTGCGGGAGACCGTGGCTTCGGCGGAAACCGGCGGCATGGCCTCTAGACGCTTCATCTCCTGTTCAGCCTTCTCGCGAGCCTCCTTGGGCAGCCCGGCCTCTTCGATCCTCTCCTTGAGCTCGGCCAACTCGTCGCTGCGATCGTCCTTGCGTCCCAGCTCCTGATGGATGGCCTTGATCTTCTCGTTGAGGTAGTACTCCTTCTGTGCCCGCTCCATCTGCTTCTTGACATTGACGTTGATGCGCTTGTCGATATTGAACTTCTCCAGCTCCATATCCAGCACATCGTGGAGCTTCTGCAGGCGCTCGTAGGGGTTCAGCACCTCGAGCAAGGTCTGCTTCTCGGCCGTGGAGATCATCAGATGGGCGGCCAGCTGATCGGTGAACTGGTCCACCTCGTCCAGCTGGATGGTGGAGACCAGCCCCTCGAAGGCCAGGTGATGGGACATCTTGGCGTACTGCTCGAAGATCCCCAGCACCTTGTTGATGTAGGCCTGCAGCTTCTCGTCGCTGGGATAGTCGATGGTGAAGACCTCGACCTCGGCGAAAAGGGCGCCTTCAGACTCCTCCAGATCCGTCAGTCGTGCCCTCTCCAGCCCCTCCACCATCACCTTGACATTGCCGTTGGGCAACTTGAGGTTCTGCACGACCCGCGCGACTACGCCCACATCGTAGATGTCCTGGCGCATCGGGTCATCGACTTTCGGATCCTTCTGGGCCACCAGAAAGATGGTCTTGTTCGACTGTGTAAGGCTGTGCTCGAGCGCGGCGACAGAGGGCTCACGGCCGATGATGAAGGGCGCCATCATGTGCGGAAAAACCACCATGTCCCGCAGTGGCACCACAGGCAATCGTCGCTGTTCGGTTTCCATAAAGGTGGAGCTCATGCTCACAATCTCTTCGTCGATGTGGATCGGGAAGCCGTCGAAGCGGGAGAGAACCCGCTCACGCCCGAATGGGCTAGACGGCTTTCTTCAGAGGAGTGGACTGATTTCGATTCAGCACCGTCTCCTCGGTGATTATGCACTCTTTGACATCCCTTTTCGAAGGGATGCTGTACATGAGCTCGAGCATCAGCTCTTCCAGGATGATCCGTAGACCCCTGGCGCCCACATTGCGCTTGGTGGCATCCAGCGCGATTTTCTTCAACGCCCCATCGGTGAACTTCAGCTCCACATCCTCGATCTCGAACATGGTCTGGTACTGGCGCACCAAGCTGTTCTTGGGCTCCTTGAGGATGCGCACCAGGGCGTTCTCATCCAGATCGTTGAGCGTCGCAATGACCGGCAGACGGCCGACGAACTCGGGGATGAGACCGTACTTGATGAGATCTTCGGGGGTGACGCTCTCCAAGATTTCGCCGGAGCGCTTCTCCTTGCGGCTCTTGATCTCGGCGCCGAATCCCAGGGTCTTCTCGTTCAGCCGCTGCTCGATCATCTCCTCGAGGCCGACGAAAGCGCCACCGCAGATGAAGAGAATATTGGTGGTGTCGATCTGCAGAAACTCCTGATGGGGGTGCTTGCGTCCACCCTGCGGTGGCACGTTGCAGAGGGTCCCCTCGAGGATCTTGAGCAGGGCCTGCTGGACTCCTTCGCCCGACACGTCGCGAGTGATCGACGGGTTATCGCTCTTGCGAGCGATCTTGTCCGCCTCGTCGATGTAGACGATGCCCCTCTGGGTCTTCTCTTTGTCATTGCCAGAGGCCTGATAGAGCTTCAGGATGATGTTCTCGACATCTTCGCCCACGTACCCCGCCTCGGTCAGGGTGGTGGCATCGGCAATGGTGAAAGGCACCGAGAGGAGCCTCGCCATGGTCTGCGCCAGCAGGGTCTTGCCGGTCCCGGTGGGACCGATCAGCAGGATGTTGCTCTTCTGCAGCTCCACGTCGCTGCGAGTCTTTTCGGCGAAATCGATCCGCTTGTAGTGGTTGTAGACCGCCACGGCCAGCTTCTTCTTGGCCATGTCCTGATCGATCACGTACTGATCGAGAAAATCATCGATCTCCATCGGCTTGGGCAGCTGGGTCTCCTGCTGCTGCTCCAGCATCCGATCCTCGGCGATGATGTCGAGGCAGATGTCGACACACTCGTCGCAAATGAAGACCGTGGGGCCAGCGATGAGCTTCTTGACCTCGCGCTGACTCTTGTTACAGAACGAGCAGCGTAGCGTTTCGTCGCCGGTGTCTTTCTTGGGCATTTCGGGTTGTTGACCTATCGATCTAAATTGTGGGTGGTGAGCTTCGGTGCTCTCCGCGGCCGCTTCCAGTTGCCAGAACAAGCACCTGGCCGCTGTCTATTCCGCAAGAGGCCGAACCGTTTTGTTCAAGCTCTGGCCGCCCTTCTGTCGTGTAATAGTACCAGATCGCTCGCCACTCCAGTGTTAAACCTGTCGCCGATTCATCACCTGATCGGCCAATCCGTATTCGACCGCCGCTTCCGCCGAGAGGATCTTGTCCCTCTCGGTGTCGTTGTGGATCTCCTCTTTCGATTTGCCGCTGTGCGCCGAGAGGATGTCCTCGATCCTGTCTCTCATACGCAGGAGGTCCTTGGCGTGGATGTCGATGTCGGTCTGTTGGCCCTGCAAACCGTACAGCAATGGTTGATGAATCAGCACCCGGCTGTTCGGCAGCACCGCCCTCTTGCCCTCCGCGCCGGCGGCCAGCAGTACCGCCGCCATGGAAGCGGCTTGACCGACGCACAGGGTCGCGACATCGGGCTTGATGTACTGCATGGTGTCGTAGATCGCCAGACCCGCGGTGATCGATCCACCCGGAGAATTGACATATAGAGCAATGTCTTTTTCCGGATTCTCGGCTTCCAGAAAGAGCATCTGGGCGATGATCAGGTTCGACACGTCGTCGTCGATGGGCCGCCCCAGGAAGATGATGTTGTCCTTCAGCAGACGCGAATAGATGTCGTAGGCGCGCTCACCTCGATTCGTCTGCTCGACCACCATGGGGATCAACATAGTCTCAGGCTCCTTCGGATTGCGATGATTGCGGATCGGGTTCGGATTCGGACGCGGATTCGCCCTCGACTGCGGGCGATTCCTCTCCCATCAGAGTCTTCAACGCCTTTTCACGCCGCATCTGTTCCCGCAGGGCGGTCAAGCGACCTGACCGGTCCAGCTCTCTCCGCACCGCAGTGGTGTTGGTCTTCTGAGCTCGGGCGATAGCACTCAAGGTGCGTTCGAACTCATCCTCGTCCACCTCGACAGATTTCTCCTCGGCCACGGCGTCGAGGAGCAAGCGGGCGTGCACCCGGCGCTCCGCTTGCGGACGAACCTGCTCGGCCATGGCCTGCCAGTCCATGCCGGCATTCTCCAGGTCGACCCCCGAGCCGGCCAGACTCTGGGCATACTCGCGCAGCATGCCTTCGATCTCCTGATCGACCACCCCGGTGGGCAGCTCCAACGGGTGTCGCTCGCTCAGCTGGTCGAGGAGGGCACGCTCCCTCTTCTGTTTGCGCTCGGCCTCCTTGGCCTGACTCAGCCGCTGGCGGATGTCGTCCTCGAGCTCGGCCACCGACTCGAACTTGCCGAGCTTCGCTGCCAGTTCGTCATCGACCTCGGGCAGATCACGCTCTCTGACCGAATCGATGGTGATGCGGAACTTCTGGGTCTGCGACTCCTCCCCCTCCCCCTGCTGTCTCTCGAACTCTCCGGACTGCCCGGCCGACTTGCCGGTCACCTCGAGCGACAGCTCCTCCCAGACCTGACTATCCCCGACCTCGAAGCGCACGACCTGGGGTTCCGGCTCCTCTTCGGCGTCATCCACCAGGGCCACGAGGTCGCCGACGATCAGATCGCCCTGGGCCGCGACCCGGTCGACGTCTACCCACTCGGCCACCGCCCGCTTCATATCTTCGATGGCACGTTGCATGTCGTCGTCGCTGGGCTCGATTTCCATCTCCGGCAGATCGAAGCCCTGCAGATCTCCGAGCTCGATCTGCGGGCGAATCTCCACCGAGGCCAGAAAGGTGAGGGGCTCGCCGGGCTCGAAATCCACCTCCTCGACGTTGGGTGGTAGCAGCGGATCGAGCTCCTTCTCGGCTTCGGCCTGGCGCCAGAATCGGGGCAGCAGCCTCTCCACCACCTCGCGCTCGATGTCTTCCTGATACTTGCTCTTGATGAGATCGGCCGGTACCTTGCCCTTGCGAAAGCCCGGCAGGCGAGCACTGCGCTGGAACTCGCCAACCACGCGCTGGGTCTCGGCCTCCACCACCGGAGCGGGTACCTCGACCTTGAGTTGCTTTCGGCAGGGGCCTACATCTTCGATGGATACGACGACACTCACGACATGGGCTCTTTCGTTGACAGCGATTGAGTGGATTGAGGCGGCAGCCGGGCGATCGAGTGTGGTGCGAAAGGGGGGACTCGAACCCCCACCCCGATAACGGGACTAGATCCTAAGTCTAGCGCGTCTACCAGTTCCGCCACTTTCGCATCGAGAGATCATCCGACAGGAACGGGAAGCCGCGGGAGAATCACGAAGGATGGTGAGCCGCCAGGGAATCGAACCCCGAACCCGCAGATTAAGAGTCTGCTGCTCTGCCAATTGAGCTAGCGGCCCTCGCGGCGAGGAATTATACACACTTTCCGTTCCGACAGGTGAACGGCGCGACTTCTAAAGCAGGTGCTTGATCTCGGCTGTGCCGATGTCGGCCGAGGCGGTGACGATCAGAGCGCTGCTCCCCCGCTGCAGATCCGGTACCTCGAGGGCCAACCGCAGCTCGCCCTGCGCGTCGGTCTCGCCGTAGGCCAGGGTCGCAGGTTCACTGACCGTGGAGATCATCTTTACGGAGATCCGGGTCTGCGGAACCGGGTCCCCGCTGATGCTGGCCTTGGTCCGAAAACCCAGGGAAGCGGGCTGGCCCAATTCGAACTCCCGGTCCACCTCCATCATCAGAACCAGGTGCTCCTGCTCGGCTTTCGAGTCAAGATACTCCAGAATGATCTCATCCAGGGAGTCGCTCCGCTCTTCGGTCGGCGGAGCTCCGGCCGCCACTTCGGCCGGCACTTCTTCTTCGGCCACCGGGGGCGGCTCGACCTCGGCCTCTGGAGAGACGGCAGCTTCCGCCGAAACAAATCCCAGCTCTACCAGTTGCTGGTCGTAGTGCCCGTTGCGAATCTCCGCCAGGATCAGTCGATGTTGGCGGTCCATCACCTCGACGATGGCAGCCTTGCCGCCGCCGGAGTCCACCACCTCGCGGTACCCCGAGCGGCGTTTGCCGATGATCTGGCCACCGACATAGACCAGGCTCTCGATCGTCGCCGATTGGATGCCCTTGTCCTCGGTCTGCACGTGCAACGTCAGATCGTGGTGGGTTACATCGGTGTTGTAGCCGGTAATCATGGCGTCGACGGGCATCTCGGCGCGATCGTTCGTGCTCTCGCGATTCTAGGGAGCGGCATGGCAAAGTTCAACCATCAATCCTGTTGCGAGGCTTTGGAAGCGCGTGCAAGAATACCCGCCGAGACGAATACCGGCGGCAGAACCCACTTCCAACCGCCAATCCAGAAGCAATCGGAGGACAATCATGGCTGAGCCCACAGCTGGACAGGCCGCCACCGAGCGGACCCTGGTCAACTACGAAGTCAAGGACGGCGTGGCGTATCTGACGCTCAACGACCCGCCGGCCAACACCTACACCCACGAGATGATGCGGCAGCTCGACAGCGCCATCCTCGAAGCCCGTTTCGACGAGAGCGTGCACGTGATCGTGCTCACCGGTCTGGGAGAGAAGTTCTTCTGCGCCGGCGCCAACATCAAGATGCTCGAGCAGTCGGACCCCTACTTCAAGTATTTCTTCTGTCTGCATGCCAACGAGACGCTCAACCGTCTCGAGCAGACTCCCAAGCTGGTGATCGCGGCGCTCAACGGTCACACCGTAGGTGGCGGTCTGGAGATCGCCATGGCGGCCGATCTCAGGATTGCCAGAAAGGACGCCGGCAAGGTCGGTCTGCCCGAGATCAACCTGGGGGTCCTGCCGGGTACCGGCGGCACCCAGCGGCTCTGCCGCATCGTCGGCAAGACCCGCGCCATAGAGCTCATGGTGACCGGCCAGCTCCTCTCCTTCGAGGAGGGTCAGGAGATGGGCATCGTCAATCAGATCTGGGACGGCGAGGACTTCATGGGGCAGATTCACGCTTACGCCACCAAGTTCTGTCCGCCCAACGCCGCTTCCAAGGCGGTGGGTCGGATCAAGCGATCGGTTCAATCGGGGGCCGAGGTGCCCTTCGAGAGCGGTCTGGCCATCGAGCGGGAGATGCAGCAACAGCTGTTTCAGAGCACCGACGCCCGCGAGGGTCTGACGGCCTACATCGAGAAGCGCAAGGCCGACTTCAGCGGCGACTGGTAGGACCCAAGACTCTGGACGCAAGGAGCGGACGGAACATGACACGTGCATCCGATGCTTCGACCCTCGTCCTGGCGGCCCCCGTGCGCACACCGATCGGCAAATTCGGTGGGGCTCTGGCGGCGCTCAACGCAGCCGACCTGGGTACTGCAGCCGGCCAGGCCTGTCTGGAAAGAGCCGGACTGGAGCCGCAGGCGGTCGACCAGGTGATCTTCGGTCACGCCCGACAGGCGGGGGGTGGACCCAACACCGCGCGCCAGATCGCCTACCGCTGCGAGGTGCCGGTCGAGCGGCCCGCCTTCACCGTCAACCAGGCCTGCGGATCCGGGCTGCAGGCCGTCTTCTGCGCCGCCCGGGCCATCCGCCTGGGCGAGGCTCGTATCGTTCTGGCAGGCGGTACCGAGAGCATGTCAAACACCCCCTACATGCTGCCTCGCGCCCGCTGGGGCTACCGCCTCGGTAATGCCGAGGTCGTGGACGGCATGTATCGCGACGGGTTCAACGACCCCCTGTCCGAGCTCATCATGGGGGAGACTGCCGAGGAACTGGCGGATGAGGCAGGGATCGACCGCCAGGCAGCCGATGCGTACGCGCTGCGCAGCCAACAGCGCTGTGAGAGAGCCCAGGAGGCCGGTCGTTTCCAAGCGGAGATCGTACCGGTCACGGTGACCTCGAAGCGTGGCGATCAGGTAGTCGACACCGACGAGCACCCCCGTTCCGGGGTCAAGATCGAATCGTTGGCCAAGCTGCCCACGGTCTTCCGCCAGGGCGGAACCGTCACCCCAGGGAATGCCTCCGGAATCACCGACGGAGCCGCCGCGCTGCTGGTGGCCGACGAAGCGGCGGCGCAAGAGCACGGCCTCGAGGTCATTGCCCGATTGGTCGATTGGCAGGTTGTCGGAGTCGAGCCCCGCATCATGGGCATCGGTCCCGTGCCAGCGACTCGTCAGCTGCTCGAGCGCCAGGGGCTGGACTTCGAGGACATCGACCGGGTGGAGCTCAACGAGGCCTTTGCCAGCCAGGCGCTGGCCTGTCTCGCCGAGCTTCCCTTCGACCACGAGATTGTCAACCCCGATGGCGGGGCCATCGCCCTGGGGCACCCCATCGGCTGTACGGCTGCGCGGATCCTGGTGACCCTGCTCCACGGTCTCGAACAGCATCAGGAACGACGCGGTATCGCCACCCTCTGCGTCTCCGGTGGTCTCGGCTTGGCGGCGCTGGTGGAGATGGAGACCGCTTGAGGGAACGACTGGTCGTCTGCTGCGAGAGTCAGCGCAAGTCGGAGCCGTACGTCGACGCCCTTTTACTGCTGGGGATCGAGGCGCAGAGAATCGAGTTGGTCACGGCCGACGAGCCCGATGTGGAGCTGTCGCCGTTGGCTGCAAAGGCGGCAGGTGTCGTGCTCTGCGGCGGTCCCGATCTCGACCCCCAGTGGTACGGCGAGGAGCACCTTCCGGGAGCCAACCTGTCGATCCTGCCGGAGCTGGACCGCATGGACTGGTCCCTGCTCGAAGGGGCCGAGGAGGGACGCACGCCGGTGTGGGCCATCTGCCGCGGCATGCAGACATTCAACGTCTTCCAGGGCGGCACACTCTGGCAGGACCTGCCGAGCCAGGTGCAAGGGGCGTTGGAACACCGGCCTGACGGGCCGCACGATTCCCTCGCCCACACCATCGAGATCCTCGATCGCCAGGAGGTCTTCGCTGATCTCCTCGACGACGAGCCCACCGAGGTCAACAGCCGGCACCACCAAGCGGTCAAGGATCTGGGCCGTGACCTGGTCCAGGTGGCCGCCTCTCCCGATGGTGTGCTCGAGGTTCTGGCACTCGGTCGATCGGACTGGTGGGCCAAGGGTGTGCAATGGCATCCAGAGAATCTGGTGCACCTGCCGGTCCAGCGCCGACTCTGGCTGGAGTTCCTGGCGTCGGCCGACGCCAAGGCTCGGGCGGCGGGAGCCGCACCGCTGCTAGAGTAGCAGGAGAGAGATCATGCCGAATGCCATCGCTCTCGAGCACCAGGGACGCAAGGCGACCCTGCTCATTCAGCGTCCGCCGCTGAACATCCTCGATCTGTCGACCCTCAGGTCCCTGCGGAGCTGCCTGGGCGAGTTGATGGTGGATCCCGACCTGCAGTTGCTCATCCTGCGTGGCGCCGGCGACCGGGCTTTCTCCGCCGGCGTGGCCGTCGAGGACCACACCGAGGACAAGGTCCCAGACATGTTGCAGGAGTTCCACGGCGCCATCGCCATTCTGCGGGACATGCCGGCAGTCACCCTGGCGGTGGTTCATGGTCACTGTCTCGGCGGCGGCATGGAGTTGGCGGCGGGCTGTGACCTGGTCGTCGCCAGCCGGGAGAGCCGCTTCGGCCAACCGGAGATCAAGCTAGGGTGTTTTCCGCCTCTGGCTGCGGCGCTGTACCCCGATCTTCTGGGGTCGAAACGAACCTTCGATCTCCTGCTGTCGGGCCGCACGATCAACGCCGAGGCGGCGGCCGAGATGGGATTGGTCAGCCGCTGCGTTCCGCTCGAGGAATTGGACGATGCCGTCGAGGAGCTTGTAGAGTCGATTCTAGGTAACAGCATGGTCGTCACCCGGCTGACCAAGAGAGCCATCCGAGCTGGCCAGAGACTGCCGTTTCCCGAAGCCCTGGCGGAGTGCGAGCAGATCTATCTGGACGAGTTGACGGCCACCGACGATATGCACGAGGGACTGGCGGCCTTCATGGCCAAACGCTCCCCCGACTGGAGCCACAGTTGACCAGCGCCGCAATCTCACCCATCAGGAGGACTACCAATGTCTGAGGTGATTCTGAGAGAACAAGAGGGACGCGTCGTCGTCTTGACCATCAACCGTCCCGACAAGCTCAACGCGCTCAACCAACAGGTGAGAGACGAGATGCTGGCCCTGCTCCAGGAGATCGAAACCGATGACTCGGTCGGCGTGGTCGTCCTCACCGGTGCTGGCGACAAATCGTTTATCGCCGGCGCCGACATCGGCGAGTTCGAAGGCCGTACACCCTTCGATCAGCGCCAGGCGATGCGCCAGCCGCGCATCTTCGATGTCATGAGCAGCTATCCGAAACCGGTGATCGCCATGATCAACGGTTTCTGCCTCGGTGGAGGCAGCGAGCTGGCAGCCTCGTGCGACATTCGAGTCGCCTCGGACAAGGCCAGGTTCGGGCAGCCCGAGATCAATCTCGGGCTCATCCCCGGCGGCGGCGGCACGCAACGCCTGCCACGGCTGATCGGGCCCGGGCAGACCATGTATCTGGTACTGACCGGAGACATGGTCTCGGCCTTCGACGCCAAGGAGATGGGTCTGGTCGAGATGATCGTGCCGCACGACGAGCTGCGGGAAAAGACCCTGGTGCTGGCCGCCAAGATCGCTTCCAAGAGCCCGCTGACTCTCAAGGTCGCCAAGGAGGCTGTCCGGGCCAGCCAGCGTTTGCCGGTCGAGGAGGGAATCCTCTACGAGCGGGACCTCTTCTGCCTCTGCTTCTCTTCTGAAGACAAGGAAGAGGGAGTGGCCGCCTTCCTCGAGAAGCGTCCCGCCCACTGGCAGGGTCGCTGACCGCCTGCAGAGGCTTGCAGGCTTGGAGCAGTGACCGGCGCCTATCGGCGCCTAGCAGTGGGCAGTGAGCATTGGGCAGTGAGCAGTGTGGGGATGGAGGATTGAGACGGTAGGCCGCTGGGCTAGCCTTCTCATCTCTCGTTCGCCTCGGATCTGACGTCGATGCATGACCACCGTGACGCGGCTCCTCGAGAGGCCTACGGCCGAGGACCCGAACGGCCTCGACGACGCTCCATCATGGATACCGGTCCAGAAACCCGTGCGGACATATCCCTGGGAGGCCGCTGTAGACGGTCGTTGGGAGGACGCCGGAACGGGGCTCTCGACGAGCACAGGGCGAAGGCCTTCGAGTACCAGTCAGATCC
>CAJHZZ010000015.1_pt1 | contig 45927 bp, 42 predicted proteins | sample 9199071 | NCBI WGS metagenome assembly CAJHZZ01 (sample SAMEA7708275, study PRJEB35096) | sediment metagenome | biome: marine neritic benthic zone biome [ENVO:01000025]; feature: sediment [ENVO:00002007]; material: shallow marine sediment [ENVO:03000034] sea grass bed [ENVO_01000059] ...
GTCTCGGGGTCCGGCAAGAGCAGTCTGGTCAACGACATCCTCTACCGGGCGCTGGCGACCCACTTCTATCGCGCCATCGAACGGGCTGGCTCACACGATTCCATCCTCGGATTGGAGCATCTGGACAAGGTCATCGCCATCGATCAGAGCCCCATCGGCCGCACTCCGAGGTCCAATCCGGCCACCTACACCAAAGTCTTCTCGCACATCCGGGGTCTGATGGCGAAGACTCCCGAAGCCCGCAAACGGGGCTACAAGCCGGGCCGCTTCAGCTTCAACGTCAAGGGAGGCCGGTGCGAAGCCTGCAAAGGTGATGGGCAGATCAAGATCGAGATGCATTTCCTGCCCGACATCTATGTCACCTGCGAGGTCTGCGGTGGCCGCCGCTACGATCGTGAGACCCTGGCGGTCCGTTACAAGGGGCTGAACATCGCTGACATCCTCGACCTCACCGTCGAGCAGGCCCGCGAGACCTTCCGCAATATCCCGCCGATCGAGAGAATCCTCTCGACCGTGGACGACGTGGGTCTGGGGTACATCCATCTGGGACAACCCGCCACGACTCTCTCCGGCGGCGAGGCGCAGCGCGTCAAGCTCGCCCGCGAGCTCTGCAAGCGGTCGACGGGCCGGACGCTCTATCTGCTCGACGAGCCGACGACCGGTCTCCACTTCGAGGACGTGGGCAAGCTCCTCCAACTCTTGCATCGCCTGGTGGAGCTGGGGAACACAGTGGTGGTCATCGAGCACAATCTCGAGGTGATCAAGACCGCCGATTGGGTCATCGATCTGGGTCCCGACGGCGGAGCCGCAGGCGGACGTCTCGTTGCTGCCGGTCCTCCGGAGACGGTAGGGCGCCACAAGAAGAGCTACACCGGACAGTACCTGGCGCGGTCCCTGCGCGGCACCAGGAAGCGCCAGAAGAAGTAAGACGGTTAGCTGGGAAGCGGTGGCAGGCGGCCTGGCACTGCCCAATGCCCACTGCGCACTGCCCGGCACCGATCGGCGCCGGCCCCTGCGTCACTTCCGCAAGTCCTGTAGAATCAGGTCTTAGCGATGAACGAGAACCGCGCGAGCTTCGCCGAGAAACGCCGCATTCTGCAGCTGGAGACGCTCTACGACCTGGCGGTGGAGCTGCATGCCCATCAACCGGAGCAGGAATTGATCGATGAGCTCCTGCAACGGGTCTGCGCCGTCCTCGATCCCGGCGCTGCGGTGGCCGTGACCCGGGACTCGTTCGGCGCTCCCCGGGCGGTCGCCAGTGTCGGTTGGCATGAAAGTCCCCCGGAGGCCCGGGAGCTGCTCTCCGATCCGCTCTGGAAGGAGCTACTGGCCAGCGGTCAGTCCCTGTCCCAGCGCGATGGAGATCTGATGAACCGGGGCTACCAGGAGATCCTGGCGACTCCGCTGGCCAGCCGTGGTGTCTACCTCGGATATCTGGCGGTTCTGGACAAGGAGGCCCGCGGCGAGCAGCCGGTGGGCTTCACTAGCGAGGATCGACGCTTTCTCGAATCGGTGGCCTCCCTGGCAGGGGTGGCCCTGGAAGGGGCTCGCCAGATGGCCGATCTCGAAGCTCAGCGCGAGCGGCTGCAGGAGGAGAACAAGGCTCTGCGCGGCCGTCTGGCCGACGAGGTGGCGGGCAAGAGAATCGTCGCCCACGCGCCGGTGATGCGCCAGGTGCTGGAAAGGGTGGAGCGGGTGGCGCCTCGCAGTGTCAGCGTGGTGGTGCGTGGCGAGAGCGGCACCGGCAAGGAGTTGATCGCCAAGCTGCTGCACTTCCTGTCGGGGCGCGAGGGCGCCCTGGTGGTGGTCAATTGCGGTGCGCTGCCCGAGTCGTTGCTCGAAAGCGAGCTCTTCGGGATCGAAGGCGGCGTGGCCACCGGGGTCGAGGCGCGACGGGGAAAGTTCGAGCTGGCCGACGGTGGGACGTTGTTCCTCGACGAGATCGGCGATATGGATCTCGCCCTGCAGATCAAGCTGCTGAGAGCCCTGCAGGAGAGGGAGGTCGTGCGCGTCGGTGGACAGCGCTCCGTGCCGGTAGACGTCCGGCTGATCGCCGCCACCCACCGGGATCTGGAGGCCTTGGTCGGCGAGCGCAGCTTTCGTGAAGATCTCTACTACCGCCTGAAGGGTGTGGAGATCCAGCTGCCACCCTTGCGCGAGCGGCGGGAAGACATCCCGCATCTGGTGCGCTACTTCGCCCAGGGATTCTGTCAGCGAGAAGGGATTCCCGTCCCTCGATTTCCGGCCGAGACCCTGGCCGAGATCATGGGACACGATTTTCCCGGCAACGTCCGGGAGCTGCAGAATCTGGTGGAGGCGGCCCTCTCCCTGGCGGAGGGCAGCGTCGAGCCCGAACTGGTTCACTCGCTCATGGGGCAGCCGGAAGAGGTGCGCGGACCCGAGCCTCTGGACCTGCAGACCGCCGAGGGCCGACATATTGCCCGGATCCTCCGAATGACCGGTGGCAACAAGAGTCGCGCCGCCAAGCTCCTGGGCATCGACCGCCGAACCCTGCAGCGCAAGGGTTTTTAGCTTTTGGACAATGTGCCGCATGCGCGACATTATGACGCGTTTCCTGCTTTGATGCGGTGAAACGGCGGAAACCGGGGGTGGAACGGGGGAAGATAGGTGTTCAGATGCGGCAAATAGCCGCATCTGCAGCAGAAACAGGCTGGGATCGATTTCTGATAGATCCAGTTAACTGTTGGCATTAAAGAGCTTATGTCGTTCTCTTCGGGCGGGTCCCAGGTTGGCAGCAGCCTTGCTCTTAACCCTGGTCGAACCAGGGAGAACAACCATGCTGCAGTCGATTCTGAAATCAGTCCCGATTCCACGAGTTCCAGCTTTGCCCCTCCTGGGCGCTCTGACTACCGTGGCTTTCGGCTGGCTCCTCGCTAGCGATAGCATTCAACCCATTGCGGTCTACCTGCTTCAGCTCTACCTGGCCTTCTAGAGGCAGTCTGAGAGGTTGGGGAGAACTGGGGAGTTGATGTGGAGCTATGGTCGATAGCACCGTCATGAGGGAAGTCACTCTGACTCTCCCGATGTTGCCGGACATGGAGATTGCGGCGTCGAAAACCGCAACGGCTCTGGCGGAGTTCATGGAGATGAGCTCCGATAAGATAGACGAGGTCCGGATGGCGGTGGTCGAAGCGTGTATCAACAGTTTCGAGCACAGCAAGGCCGACGACCGCAAGGTCGAGATCCAGTTCGTCGTGCTTGGTGGGGACGACCCGGAGAGGTTGCAGATCACCATCAGGGACAGCGGTGTGGGTTTCGCGCCTGATACGCTGAGGCGACCGCGGATCGAAGATAAGTTGAAGGAGAAGAGTAAGCGGGGTTGGGGGCTTACAATTATCAAAGGCCTCATGGACGAGGTCGATATTCACTCCGGTCCCAACGGTACGACCGTGGTGATGAGCAAGCTGCGATGACATCGGAGAGCGAACCATGACCGAGATGTTGAAAGTGACCGTCGATCGTCGCCCTCCCCTGGCGGTGATTTATACCGAGGGTTACATCAACAATCAGGGGGGAGAGGAAATCGCTCGGGTCGCCTACGACCTGATCGATGGAGATCACAAGACGCTGCTCCTGAACCTCAAAGGGACCAAGATCGTCAATTCGATCGGCATATCGATCCTGATCGAGATCATCGAGAAGATGCTCGAGATCGACGGTAGGCTGGCCTTCTGTAATCTGACACCGACGATAGAGAAGACCTTTCACATCATGGGTCTGGCCCAGTACGCCCAGATTTTCGCGGACGAAGAGGTCGCCCTTGGCGAGTTGACCGCCTAGTCGGAGTCATGAACCCATCCATCGCCTCCCTCGACACCCAGTTGAGCTGGGAGGATGTTCTGGACGCCGCCTCGCGGCGCGAAGGAGACCGTTCCTTCCTGCAGAGGCTGGTGCTGTACATCTGTCAACAGCACGGGCTCCAGGCGGCAGCCCTGTACAGCAAGGTAGACGATGGCTTCGAGCGCCTGGTCAGCGCCGGCTCCGAGGCCTTTCCGACCGCCCTCGGCGAAGACGAGGAGCTGGAGTACGGATCGCTGCTGCTCCCCGAAGGGCTGCTGCTGTACAAGGAGGACGAGGAGGAACGAACCGAGCTGTCCGGACCGTTGATCCTGGCGCTCTCCTCCGCACTCCGTGCGGCTCGGCTGCGTGGACGGCTGAAACAGCAGAGCTTCGCCATCAACTATCGGGGTGTCGAGCTGGAGGCCCTCTACGACGTGGGCCTGGCCATCGCCTCGATGCTCAATCTGGACCAGCTGGGTGAGGAGATCCTGGTGCGGGCGGTCTCACTGCTCGATGCCCGACGGGGTGCCCTCTATCTACGCCGTGGCGATCGGTACCTTCTCGACCACACCTTTGGTGGCGACGCGCGTCAGGAACTGCCGCTGGAGGATCCGCAGATCGAAGCGCTGCTGTCGGCGCAACTCCCAGCAGACCAGGATCTGTTGCCCGGCGCCCGGCATCTGATGGGTCTTGCCTTCGGCACCGATGGCCGGCCTCAAGGGTTGCTGATCGTGGCCGACAAGGAGAGTCGCCGCGGTGTCGGACCCTTTGCGGACTCGGATCGCCGATCCTTGTCGCTCTTTGCCAACCAGGCCGCCATCGCCCTGGAGACCGCGCACCTTCATCAACAGGAGCTGGAGAAGGAGCGTCTGGAGCGGGAGCTGGAGCTGGCGGCCGATATCCAGAGACGACTCCTGCCGACGGTCTTTCCCCGTCTGGAGGGATTCGAGCTCACCGGTTGGAGCCGACCTGCGCGGCATGTCGGCGGCGACTACTACGATCTTCTGAGGCTGCGGGATGACCGGGTGGCGCTGGTGCTGGCCGATGTCTCGGGAAAGGGTCTGCCTGCGGCTCTGATGGTCTCGACAGTCCATTCGGCGCTGCGTCTGTTGATCGATCAGGCCGAGGTGGGGCCGGACCTGGTGGGTCGACTCAATCACCACATCTCGGAGTCGAGCGCGCCGAACAAGTTCATCACGCTGCTGTTGGCCGAGCTGGATCCCTGCCGTGCCGACGTGCGCTACGTCAACGCGGGGCACAACCCCGCCCTCCACGTGGGCAGCGGGGGCAAGGTCGAGGAGCTGGAGTCGGGCGGCTTGCCGCTGGGGCTCTTCGACAGCGGCGCCTATCGTGGCGGCAGCCTGCATCTGGATGAGGGCGATCTGGTCTGCATCTACAGCGATGGCATCACCGAGAGCACTTCGCCCAAGGACGAGGAGTTCGGTGTGGAGCGATTGGTGGATCTCCTGCGCTCCCACTGCGACAAGCCCCTCTCCGAGATCGTCAGCGCCGTCGATGCAGCGGTGACCGGATTCGAGGCCGGTCTCAACCAGGGGGACGACCAGACCCTGGTCCTCATTCGACGCTCCTGCGGCTAGCCTTCGGCCACCCGTAGGCCGGTGACGCCAGAGATGGCCACCGCCGGGGCGGAGATTCCCCCGAGGAACCCGTCCTGACTCGTGCGGACGACGGTCGAGTCGCCGACGCCCGAAAGATTGGAGAGGGCTCGCAGCAGACTGTCCTCCCAGAGGAGGTCGGGCAGGCCCTCGGCCAGCTCACCGTTGACGATTCTGCGCACACCACTGGCGTGGCCGCGGATCTGCACCCGGCCGGGTTCGAAGCACTCGACCCGATCGAGTGCCCCGATCCACAGACCGCCCTCACTCTGCCCCAGGAGGTTGGCGTGATCCGCCTCTGCAGGAGCCATGAAGAGATTCATGGCCCTGGCATCATCACCGCCGATGGCGTGGGCCGTCGCGTCGAGACCCAGCTTGGCCGCTTGTCGCCGATCGACAGCCGGCGTCCTGGGTGTGCCCTTGTGGATCATTTCGACCCGACGTTTGAGCGTCCCCTCGAGATCGAAGGGGAAGGGGAGACCCGATCCGTCGGTAGCGTCGTCTGTCAGGTTGAAGGCCCGATCGAATACCTGATCTTCCAGATGTTGTCGAAGAAACGAGCTGCCGTGGTAGTAGGCGATGGCGGAGAAGGCGACCCGGTTGAGGATGTCGCAGACCTGACAGGAGGCCTCTGGGGAGAGGACGACGGGCAGTGGGCCGGCAGGTAGATCGGCATCCGAGCCCTTGGCGTGTCGTCGATGGGCCCGGTCGACGATGGCCTGGGCATCGAGTGCGGCCAGGGTCCGGGCGGCTCCAGCGGCCCGTCCCCCTCCCGGTCGCCGTCCCACCCTGACACTGAGGTCGGCGGCCGTCACCTGGGTCTGTCGCCGGACCCCGCGGCTATTGAACACCGCCACTCGAGCCGCCTTCCAGTGCAGACGAGCGAGTCCACGGCGATCCAGCCAAGGCTTGTAGATCGCCTGCACACGATCGCTATCGAGGTCGACGATCCCCGGGTCCCAGGCGTCTTCGAGTCGCGGCGTCGGTGCATCGTCGACCGGCAGGTGCAGCATTCCGGGCAGGGGGTCCCGGCTCCGCGACTGGGCAATGGCCGAGCGCACGGCGTCCTCTAGCTCGCCGACCGAGGTCGACCCCGTTCGGTGACTGCCGACCCGTCGTCGATCGATGACCCGGATCAACACGGTGCGCTCCCGGTGTTTGCGCAGGTCGATCCGCCGGTTCCGATTCTCGGCCGACCCACCGAGCGTTTCGAGCCACACGACCTCGGTCTCATCCGCGGGAGATCTCCCGAGGACGGTCTCGAGACGCTCGGCGATCTCGTCGAGGGTGAGGAATCGAGCGGCTGCGGTGGCGGTAGCGATAGCGAATCTCCCGTCGTCAACCCGGTGGCGAAGACAGCTCGCAGGTCAGCTCTCCAGGCCCGCTGGCGGCCAGCTGCACCGGGGTGATGCGGTGCATGAGATCCTGGTCGGTCTCCAACACCACCCTCAGATAGTTGTCGGTCATGCCGTACCAGCAACCCTGTCGTCGATACTCCCAGAGAACCTTCGCCGGGGTGTCGACATGCTCGAGCTCGAACCGTTCCCGGCTCTGCTGGGCGACGACGAGCATTCTCTGCATCCGTTGACGCTTCACCGCTGGCGAGATCTGATCGGGCAACCCGGCCGCTTCGGTACCTTCCCGGGCGGAGTAGGGGAAGGCGTGCAGGCGGGCAAAGCTCATGCTCTCGGCGAAGGCGAGGCTCTCCTCGAACTCTTTGTCGGTTTCGCCCGGGAAGCCGACGATGATGTCGGTGGTGATGGCGACCGACGGCACCCGGAGTCGGACGCTGTCGATGAGCGACGCAAAGTCCTCGGCCGAGTAGGGCCGCCGCATTCGTCGCAGGGTACCCGTGCAGCCGCTCTGCAACGACAGATGCAGGTGGCGGCAGAGTCGATCCGACGAGAACAACTCGAGAAGCCTCGAGTCGAGTTGCCAGGGGGCGATGGAGGTCAGGCGAAGCCGGGCAATCGGAGTTTCCCGCAGCAGGGCCCGGGTCAACTCGTAGAGGCCCTGGTCCTGCCAGCGGTAGGACGAGATCTGGACCCCGGTGGCCACGACCTCGCTGTAGCCACCGGCGGCCAGCGCTCGAACCTCGTCCAGGATCTCCGCCGATGGGCGGCTGCGCTGGACGCCTCGAGTCCGCGGAATGATGCAGAAGCTACACCGCATGTTGCAGCCGTCCTCGATCTTGATCAGGGCTCGGGTGTTGCCGAACTCGAGCGGAACATAGGGGACCGGTACCGGGTCCGCCGGGGCAGAGAAGGCGGAGCTGGCGGCGAAATGCTCCTCGATCGCTTCGAGAAGCCGATCCTTCTGGCGGTTCGGGACGACCAGGTCGACACCCGTCAGGCTGGCGGCCTGCTCAGGGTCGCTGTCGACGTAGCAGCCGGTAAGGACGGTGCGCAGCTGCGGGTTCGCCCGGCGGCCCCGCCGTGCCAGCTTGCGCGAATCCCGGGCGGCCAGATGGGTCACCGAGCAGGTGTTGAGGACCTGCAGGTCCGCCTCGACGGGCGAGCCGACGAGCTGGTGCCCGGCGGCGAGAAACCGCCGACCCAGCTGTTCGATCTCCGCCTGGTTGAGCTTGCAGCCCAGATGATTCAAGAAGACCCGCATGCGGCGCCTATTCTAGCTCCGATATGGCCCGGCACTTGCAACGACTATTGCCCTGATGACCAGGCACCTCGATTCTCGACTCCATCTGTCGTCCTACGAGGACACCACTGACCTCCCCGGGCGCGGTATCATGGTTGGGCCCGCAAGCACGTTGCCCGGGGTGACGACCTCCATGGTTATCGAGCGAGAAGATAGCAACCCCCGAGCACGGCGACCGATCGCAGGATCTCGGGGCTGCTGGGCCCGATCGGTGGTGCTGCTGCTGCTTGCGGGTCTCGGTCACGCGATGGTACTTCAGGCGCAGAACGACCGCTTCAACTTTCACCGCCAGTCCATGGTGGAAGACCAGATCGTCCGCCGGGGAGTCGATGACCCCGAGGTGGTCAAGGCCATGGGCGAGGTGCCACGCCACGCCTTTGTTCCCCGGCATCTCCAGGAGCAGGCCTATATCGACAGCCCGCTGTCCATCGGCTCGGGTCAGACCATCTCCCAGCCCTACATCGTCGCTCTGATGACCGAGCTGCTGGAGCTGGATGGCGATGAGAAGGTCCTGGAGATCGGCACCGGGTCGGGGTACCAGGCGGCGGTTCTCGCCCGGGTCGCCCGCGAGGTCTACACCATCGAGATCCGCGAGGAGCTGGGACAGCAGGCCCAGGAGCGACTGAGCGAGCTGGGATACAAGAACGTCTTCATGCGTATCGGTGATGGCTATCAGGGTTGGCCAGAGGAGGCACCTTTCGATGGCATCATGGTCACCGCGGCCCCCGACACCGTCCCGGCGCCGCTCATCGATCAACTCAAGGTCGGTGGCAAGCTGGTGATCCCAGTCGGCGACTTCTTCCAGGATCTTCTGGTCCTCACCAAGACCGCCGATGGAGTGGAGCGCAAGGAGATTATCCCGGTGCGCTTTGTGCCCATGATCGGCGAAGCCGAAGAACAGAAGCAACGTCGCTGAGCCGAGGCCCGAGCCTCGTCGAGGTCGGCCCCTCCCCCAGGCTCCGCGCTCCGATCAGGAACTGGAGAGCTTGCGTGGTTCGTCGTCCAGCGGTTGCGGTGCGACCAGATCGCGTTTGGTCTGCTCGGAGACCTTGAGCTCCTCCAGACGCCGGCCCATGGGGAGCAGGCGGCGGTCGAAGGAGCCCACCGCGTCGTTGTAGGCCTTGAGCGCCGTACCCAGCCCTTTGCCCACCCGGTCCAGATCGTCGCTGAATTTCGCCGCCCGCTGATAGAGGTCTCTGGCCGTCGCCGCGATGGTCTCGGCATTCTCCGCCAACGATCGTTGCTGCCAGTAGATGGCCACGGTCCGCAGCAGCGCCACCAGGGTCGTGGGGGTGGCGATGAGTACCTTGGATCGCAGCGCCTCGACCTGCAGATCGGGGTCCTGGGCGAAGGCAGCGCTCAGAAATTGTTCCCCAGGTAGAAACATGACCACCAGATCGAGGTCGGCACCGAGCGTCTCGGCGTAGTCGCGTCCAGCGAGCGTCTTGACGTGGGTCCGCAGTGCTTTGACATGGCGGTCGAGGGCCGCACTGCGGGCCGCGTCGTCGGTGGCCTCGGACGCCGCCAGAAAATCGGTGAGCGGCGCCTTGGCGTCGACGGCGATCCAGCGCTCGCCGGGCAGATGGACCGTCATGTCCGGACGCTTGCCGTCGCCGATGCCGACCTGCTCCTCGAAATCGCAATGCTCGGTCATGCCGGCCAGCTCGGCCACATTGCGCAGGGCGATCTCACCCCAGCGACCACGAACCTGGGAGCTCTTGAGTGCCGTGGTCAGCGAGGCGGTCTTCTCCTGCAGTCCCTGCGTCGCTTGCGAAAGCTGCTGGACCTGCTCGTCGATCCGGGTATAGGCCTCGAGGCGAGCCTTCTCCATCTCCTGGGACTTCTGGTCGAGGGACTTGAGGGTGACCTGTAGCGGCTCCAGGAGGGTCTCGACGGCCTTCTTGCGCTTCTCCAGCTCCGCCTTCGAGCGCTCCTCGCTGGTGGCGAACCGCTGCTCGGCGAGATTGAGAAACTGCTTGCTGCTACCGGTCAGCGCCTCGGCTGCCAGTGCCTTGAAGCTGTCTTCCAATTCCTTGCGAGCGTTCTCCCGGAACTGTTTGAGCTCGGCCACGAGAGCTTCGGCCTGCTCGGCTTTCTCCTGGGCGACGGCCGCCTGGCGATCGAATTGCGCCAGCTCGGCCCGGACCACCTCGAGCTCGGTCTCCAGCTCCTGACGTCTCTCTTCCGCCAGACGCGCCTCCGCCTCTGCGGCGGACAGCCGACCCGTGGCCTCGATCAGGGTCTTCTGGGAGCTCCTCCCCCGCAGCAGGATCGATAGAGCAAGGCCCACCAGGGCGCCGATCAACAGACCGACCAGGAACACCACAAGGATTTCGACAGTCACCTACGCCTCCTCCAGAGAAGGCCATACTACTACCGCAGACTGTCAAGCCTTGTCACCTCGATCTCGGGTGGTGCGAAGGGCGGGGGGATCGGGTGGCGGGGGAGAGATCATCCGGGCCCCAGCGGGTTGGGACCGCTGGAAGCCCTATCAAAATCACGGGTGGGGTATCGAGGACAGGTCATGGATTCCGTAGAAGGTTCTAGGGGGGGGGAGGCCTTCTGTGGTGTCGAAATCCATGACGTGTCCTCGATCGTTCCTCCCGTGGGCAGCTCGGCTGGTGTCAGCTCTTGCTCGGCCTCTTGGTAGCTGGGGAAGTATGGGGTCAAGCAGGGGCAGAGCTCAGGCGAGGGTGTGACAACGCGGTGACAGGGCCGCCGACTTGTTTTCGAGCAGAGGAGGACCTGCTCCAGCGAGGGAGGGGGGCTGGGGACCGAGTCCCCGGAGCGATGGAAGGAAGGATGGTGGAGCAGAGGGGACTTGAACCCCCGACCCCCACGTTGCGAACGTGGTGCTCTCCCAGCTGAGCTACTGCCCCAAGCCTCGCCTTCAGGCAGCGCATTGTAGCGCAGAAACCTCTACCAGGGCACCGACTCTCCGGTCACCGGCAGGTGCGGTCGGGCCAGCCCGGTCTGGTGCAGAGCCGCGGCCAGGGTCTTGCGGGGCGGATCCTCGCCGTGGTTGAGGAAGATGCGCTGGGGCTCGCCGGGCAGCGCCGCCATCCAGCGCAGCAGCTCGGGCCGGTCGGCATGCGCTGAGAGACCGTGCAGCTGACGGACTTCTGCCCGGACCGGCACCGGGTCGCCGTGGATCGCCACCATCGGGGTGCCATCCACCAGGGCCCTGCCACGGGTGCCCGCGGCCTGGTAGCCGACAAAGACCACCGAGGTCCGCTCGTCGCCCAGCCGGTGCTTGAGGTGGTGGATCACCCGCCCACCGGTGGCCATGCCGCTGGCCGCCACGATCACCGCAGCTCCCGCCGGTCATTCAGCGCCTTGGACTGCTCGGCGCTCCGGCAGCGCTGGAAGCGATCCGGGTCGAGAGGGTTCAGGTGCTGTTCCACCAGTTCTTTGAGGTCTTCATCGTGCTCGGCGGTGGCCTGTTGGTAGATATCGGTAGCCCGGATCGCCATGGGGCTGTCGAGAAAGACATCCCGGGGATCGAGCTCGCCGTCGTCCACCAGCTGGGAAAGATGGTAGAGCACCTCTTGCGTCCGCCCGAGAGCGAACGCCGGGATGATCACCGATCCGCCCCGGTCGAAGGTCCGTCGAATAGTGCGGCGGAAATCCGCCTCCGGATCGGTCTCCTGGTGCTGACGATCACCGTAGGTCGATTCCAGAACCAGACTGTGAGGGGCCTCGAGAGGAGGCTCGGGATCCTTGATGATCGGCACGTCGTAGCGACCGACATCGCCGGAGAAGAGCCAGATCCGGCGCTCGCCGTCGCTGCTCTTGGCTCCGATCTCCACCGAGGCAGCTCCCAGCAGGTGTCCGGCCCGTCGGAAGCGCACGTGGATTCCGGGCACGATCTCATGGCTGTCGTCGAAGGAGAGGGGGCGCAGCAGCTTGATGGCCTTGCGCGAGTCCTTGGCCGTGTAGAGCGGCGTCGGCTCCGCGTACTGGCTGTAGCCCTTCTTACGGGCAAAGCGGGCCTGCTCCTCCTGGAGGTGACCGGCGTCCTGCAGGATGAGAGAGATCAAACCGCGGCTCGGTTTGGTGCAGTAGATGGGTCCATCGAATCCCTTGGCCACCAGTCGCGGCAGCAGACCGGTGTGATCGAGGTGGGCGTGGGTTATCAGCACGGCGTTGAGCTCATGGGGTTCGAAGACGAACCAGCGTCGGTTCCGCTGCTCCAGCTCTTCGTTGCCCTGGTACAGACCGCAGTCGACCAGAACCCTGGTTTCGCCCCACTGCAGAAACGAGCAACTGCCGGTCACCGACCCGCAGGCACCGCAAAACGTCACTTTTCCCATGGTGATTTCCTCCACTCCCCTTTCGGTCCGAGTAGTGATGGTATACCGTTTAGAATGGAGATCGATGGACGCTCTCTTCAGGAGGTAGCAATGGCTGACAACGTGAAGGATTTCGAAGCAGGCAAGGAAAAACCGGCGGATACCGAGGCCGAGGGCGCCAAGAAGAAGGTCGGCGAACAGCTGGACAAGGCACGGGAGAAGTTCACCGAGGTGGCTGGCGAGGTGGAAAAGAAGGCCAAGGCCATCGGTGGCAGTGCCGGCAAGGCCTCGCAGCAGGTGAAGGCCCAGGCCGAGAAGGCTTCAGCGGCCGCCAAGGAGAAGTACGGCGTGGCCAAGGAGAAGGTCATCGTCGGATACGACAAGGCCCGCAAGGACATGGATACCCTGGTCGAGGACGTCAACGAGTACACGCGCGACAATCCCGGCAAGGCGGTGCTCATCGCCGCCGGAATCGGATTTGTGCTCGGCATGCTGATCCGGCCGGGCCGCCACGACTGAAGTCGCCGAGGCCTGCAGGCGAGACGATCGAGAGGAGCGGCGAAGAATGGATGAGTATCGCCAAGCCGACGGCAACAGCTCTACGGCAGCCGACGGGGTCGTCGACGAGCTGATGCCGACGGAGTTCGACTGGCCACGGCTGGTGCGTCGGTACCCGCTGGCGGCTCTGGGGCTGGCGACCCTGGGCGGTTATGTGCTCGGTAGACACCGGGGCCGGGAGATTCTCGAGGCTTTCTCACTGTACGCTGCCGACTCGGTCTCGGAACAGATCAACCATATCCTCGGCAAAGAAGTCCTGTAGCAGACCGGGAATCGCCGGGGTCGCCCCGCGGGTCGTCTTGGCCCCTGGATGGTGAGTGTGCGCCAGATCCTTCACATCTCCGACGTCCATTTCGGACCGCCGCATCTGAGCCAGATCGCCCAGGGTGTGCTGGACTTCGTCGATCAGCGCGGACCAGATCTGATGGTGCTTTCGGGGGACCTGACCCAGAGGGCCAAGCCGGAGCAGTTCCGCCAGGCCAGGGTGTTCGTCGACAGCCTGAGTGTGTCGTCGCTGGTGGTACCGGGGAACCACGACGTACCACTCTACAGATTCTGGGAACGGTTCGGACGCCCCTTCGGTTCTTACCGTAAGTACTTCGCGGACGAACTCGAGCCGATCTTCCAGGATTCGGAGCTTCTGGTGATCGGCGTCAATACCGCCCATGGCCGGACCTTCAAGAACGGTCGGTTCACCCAGAAACAGCTGGAGGATTTGGCCCAGGTCCTGGCCACTGCGGGGCCGAGCGTCTGCAAGATCGTCGTCGCACACCATCCGATGATTCAGCCTCCCTGGTTCGATCGCCAACCGATCGCCACCAGCGCCTGGGAGGCCATGAGGGTCTTCACTCGGTTGGGAGTGGATCTGATTCTCTCCGGTCACCTGCACCAGTCGTTCATCGAAACCTCCGAGGAGTTCTACCCGCAGGGCCGGCCGCCGACGCTGATCGTGCACTCGGGAACCACCACCTCCAACCGTGGCCGGGCGGCAGAGAGGGGCAAGAACACCTGCAACTGGCTGGCCATCGATGGCGAGTCGATACGGGTTTCCTGCTACCGGTGGGAGCCGACTGTCGGGCGCTTCGTCGAGCAGAGCCGCCATCGATATCCGCGGCACGATCGACCGAGTTATAACCTGGAGGGCCTGGGCTCCGGCGCCTGAGGCTCATCGTGTCCAGGAACGATCACCTCGACGGTCTGATCGACGAGCTGCGGAATTTTCAGCAGCTGGCGACGACCCTCAAGCCCAGTCCAGGGGAGATCCCCGCGTTGCCGGGTGTGGAGATCGGTGGGTTGTCGATGCCGCTCAAGGAGCTGGTGGGAGGCGACCACGTCCTCTACATCGACTTCAACCGTCGCTATGACATGGAACGGCGGATCCGTCAGGCTGAAGAAGAGGGGCGACCGGAGGTGGCTGCCAAGTTGGAGAGCTGTCGCCATCGGGCCGGCATCCTGCTGGTCGATGTGTCCGGACACCGCATTACCGATGCCCTGATCGCCGCCATGATGCATCAGGCCTTCCTGCTCGGGGTCTACTACGAGCTCGACCGCTTCGGCGAGATCACCACCAAGCTCTTCGAGCACATCAACCAGCGCTTCTACCGCACCACCAGTGTTCGCAAGTACCTGACCATGCTCTATGGCGAGATCTCGGTGGAGGGTCGTTTTCGCTTCATCTCTGCCGGTCACCCCCGGCCGATGATCTACTCCCGGGAATACGGCTGTTTCGTCGACATCAGCGCCGAGCGATTGGTCTCCTATCCGCCGGTCGGGATGTTCGCCTCCAACACCGCTGTCGATGAAGAAGTGGAGCCGGGTACCCTGGGGTACAAGCAGCCGTACACCATCAACGAGATCGACCTGTTGGCTGCCGGGGATATCTTGATTCTCTACACCGACGGTCTGTCGGAGCATGCAGCCGGTGGCTATTTTCCTGCTGCGGTGGAAGCCAGGCTGGCGGAGATCGCAGATCGGTCCGCCAGCGAGATCTGCGAGTTCCTGAAAGAGGACGCTCAGTCCTACGCCAACGTCGAAGACGACATCAGCGTGGTGGTGGTCAAGAAGGTCGGAACCTGAGTCAGTCTTTCTCGTCGGTTCTCTGCGTGCCCTTGACGATGGTCACCGGCACGGTGGCGAGCTGCGCCACCTTCTCGGCCTTCGAACCCAACAGCAGGTGGGAGAGGCCGGTGCGCCCCTGACTCCCCATGACGATCATCTGAGCTTGGGTCTTTTCGGCCACCTCGAGGATTCGGGTCACCGGCAGACCGACCACCAGCTTGGTGTCCAGGGAATCGAGACCGGGGGTTCGGGGGTGGGTCTTGCGAAGCCGGCGGATGAACTCCTCCATCATATCCTCCGCGGCCTCCTCCATGCGCACCAGATGCTTCTTCCACTTCTTCGAGTGCTTGTAGTAGCCGGGTGCCGACTCCGGATCGTGGACGACATGGAGCACCAAGAGAGGCACCGACATCCGGATCGACAGCTCGGCGGCCCAGATGAGGGCCCGAGTCGAGTACTCGGAGAAATCCACCGCGACGAGGATGGGTCCGGAGGGTGGCTCTTTCTTGGGTGACATAGCGGTCCGCTTGGCGATCAAGGATTGTAGGCGGTGGGGACGAACTCGTCGTCTTCCTGGAGGCGACGCTCGAACTGCAGAAACTCGTAGTAGCCGCACTTGCGGGTGCCCGGGTAATCGCGGCAGATCTCCGGTCGTGCGTGGTAGATGGTGCACATGCGGCTCTCGGCGTCCAGAAACCAACAGGCCGAACCGTAGGTCTCGTCCACCTGGTGGAGCAGGATCCGCTCGCCGGGCTCCTCGCCCTTGCGGGTGAACTTCTTCCGCGCTTGCTTCGCCTTGAGCCCGAAGTGGCGGCCGATGCGTCGGATGTCCTTGCTGTCCACGATGATTCGGGGGTACGAGCAGCAGTAGGCCGGACAGTGATCGCAGTCGTACAGGATCTTGAAGCGCTTCGCCATGGTGCGCGGATTGTAGCAGTGACCGCTCAGGTGTCGAGAGAGGAATTGCCGGCTTCCTGGCGGGTTTGCCGCCTGCGCATCATTCTCTCCATGCGCTCGTCTCGCAGCGCCGTGGCAGCCTGTCGCTGATCGACGATGCGGTCGGACTCGTCCACGATCTCGACGCCGAGAATGGTCTCGGTGAGATCTTCGAGAGTCACCATTCCGGACACTCCACCGTGCTCGTCGATGGCCATGGCGATGGGTTCTCGGCGCTCGAGAATCTGACGCAGGGCGGCGCCCACGGTGGCGACCTCGGGGATGAAGGGGATCGGCCGCATGAGCTTCTCCAGGGGCGTGTCCTGATGCAGGCCGTCGGCGACCGCTTTGAGGATCTGCCGCTGGAGCACGTATCCGATGACGTTGTCGTGATTCTCCTGGAAAAGCGGTATACGGCTGAAGGCTTCGGCCTCGCGGCTTCCCATGAGGTCGCCGAAAGTGGCTGTCACCGGCAGCATGACCGTGACCGTGCGGGGGGTCATGACGTCTTCGATCCGCACGTCGTTGAATTGCAGGAGGTTCTTGAAAATCCGCGACTCACCTGGACTGATGACGCCCTCGCGGGTAGCTGCCGCGATGTCCGCCGCCAGCTCGGTCCGGGAGTAGGCCTCATCGCGATCGGGTGTCAGGAGACGTGTCAGCAGACGAGACACAACCAGCGCCGGGGTCATGGCCCTGGTCAGGATCTGTAGCGCCCAGCCGACGAAGCCTGAGAGCTGGCGCCAGTAGACGGCCCCCAGGGTCTTGGGAATGATCTCCGAGACCACCAGAATCAGAAAGGCCAGGAGACCGGAAAAGACACCGACCCAGGCGCTGCCGAAGACCCGCGAGGCCTGGGCTCCGGCCAGGGTGGCTCCCAGCGTGTTGGCGACGGTGTTGAGCGTCAGGATAGCGCTGATGGCGTCGTCGACCCGCTCGGCGCGAAGGCGAAACAGGAGTCCCGCCCCCGAGTTTCCCTCTTCCATCTGTTCCACCAGAGTGGAGTTGCGCGAAGAGAGCAGGGCGGCCTCCAGGAGCGAGCAGAGGAAAGAGACTCCGACAGCCAGTGCGATGTAGGCGATGAGGAGATTCAAGTCGCTGGCAGATCCTGGGTTCAGTTCAACTTGAAGAGGCGTCCGAGGAGCATCTGGAGTGGAAAACGCTGTAACGCTCCTGCAGCGCAGGCCTGTTCATCGAAGGACTCGACGTCGTCGGGGTCCCAACCCTCTCCCCAGACGAGCACCGGCAGGGGATCGGCTGCATGCTGGCCGCTCTCTGAGAGCGTGGCGTGATCCGAGGCGATGGCCACCCGCACTGAGGGCTCGAGTCTCTGCAGCAGATCCCCCAACTCCCGGTCGATCCGCTCGAGGTATTCGACCTTCAAATCTGGACGCTGGTCGTGGGCCGCGATGTCGGCACCCTTGAGGTGCAGGACAACCAGGTCGTCTTTGGCGAGCGATCTCTCGGCAGCAGCGAACTTGAGGTGCAGATCGGTATCGAGATTCGCGGTCATCTTCGCGTCGGTGACGATACGGCTGCCCAGCCAACGGGTGAGACCGAGAATCGTTCGATCTCCACTGATGCAGCTGATCCGCAGCGGCAGACCGAACTCCTCCAGCGGCACCAGTCGGTGGATGCGGCCGGCACCGCGGGTGAGAATCGCGTTGGCTTCCGGCAGTCCCTGCTTTCGCCTTTGGCGATTGACGGAATGATCGGCCAGCACCTGCCGTGCCTCCTGCTCGAAGAGTGCCAGGGCCCCGGCCGTCAGCACCGCAGCCTCATTCTCGGGATCGTCGGGCGAGGGTGTCAGCGGCGGTCCGGGAATGGCGCTTTCGCCGGGATCGCTCCCCTGGATGGCGGATGAGAGCCCTTTGCCGCGCAGCACCACAGCCAGTCGGTGCTCGGTGCCGGCCTTGACCCGCACATCGATCGTCCCGGCCAGATCACCAGGCAGGCTCAACCGGTCGATGGCATTGGCCAGCTCTTCGGCGCCGTCGCGGATACGACCTGCCCGGCGATCGATCACCTGGCCGGCATCGTCGAGGGTGGCGAGATTGGCCCGCAGGGCCACGTCCCCCGGCGACAGGGGGATCTCGGCACCCAGGGCCTCGACCGGGCCCCGCTTCAGGGCCAGGGGTGTCTGTCCGAGGATCGCCAGCGTGCCAGCGGCCGTATCGGCAACGACTCCCGGCGCCACCGGATCGGCCAGACCCGAACGACCCTCGCGGGCCAGGCGATCGAAGGTCGGTGTGTCGGCGGCCTGCATCGGTGTGCGGTTCCCGAGGGCGCGAATGGGGCGATCGGGCAGACCGTCGATGATCAGCAGAAGTGTGGAGGCTGAGGGCTCCTGGCTGCTCCAGGCCTCGTGGTCGATGTCGGGAACGCTCTTCTCCAGCCAGCCAGTTACCACCCGGAGGGTTTCCACTACCGGGGGCTCGCCGTCAGAAGTGTCCAGTAGAGGCCATCCGCGCAGCTCCGCCTGCTGCAGAACGAACTCCTGAATCGACCGGATCGAGGTGAAGTTCTCCAGATACCGGTCGGCGTGGCGGCGACCAGCCCGCGAGCGAGCAATGAAGCGGGCCCGGTGGGCTTCCTCGTCAAGGGTCCCTAAAACCAGCGGGATCTGGTGGGCCGCGCCCTCCAGATCCGGAAACGGCACCAGGCCCGGCAGCAGGTGCACCCCTTCGACGACGATGCTCATGTTCTCGGAGATCGCCCGTTCGACCACCGCCCGCACCCCTACGCAGACTCGACGTGCCTGCTCCTCGTAGGAATCGGTCAATCGCAGCTCGCTGTCCGACTCCTCGGCGAGCTCGTCGACAGTGTGAACAGGAACCGCTTCGAAGCTCGAGCTATGGAGCGCCGGCAAGATAGAGGGAGTGAAGACCATCCGCATGACCTGGCGGATCGTGTCGGTGGCGTTGAGGCGGTAGATCCGCAACAGCGGAGCCAGCTCCAGGGCCAGGGTTGATTTTCCCGTGCCACTGGCACCGGCCAGATAAATGACCAACGGCCGCGGCAGCCGGTGGATGCGTCGAATGGTGCGGTAGCGAAGTGCCGTGCCAGGGCTCTCGGCTCGTTCCAGCAGATCGCCCACCCGACGGGCAAGCTCGCCGCTGGTCAGGCTGGTCGTGCCGATCGCCCGCAGCTCGGATTGGAGCTCGGTCACCAGCGAGTAGGCGCGATCCAGGGTGACCCCGGCCGCCTGGATGCTTCGCGCCAGGAGCCCGTGCGAGAACGGCTGCGCCTGGCCTTCGACGAGGACCTGCAGATCGGAGGCTCGTTTCACCGGCTCGAGGAGCTGGGTCGGCACGTCGCCGCCGAAGAGACGAGTCAGCTCCTCCCGGATGAGCTCGCGCAACTCCGCGGTGGTGACCTCCTCGCGACCGGCCAGGATCTCCCGCACCGTCTGCGCCATGGCATAGGCAGGCTCGAAGCCCAGACCGCGCAGAACCAGGTCGTGGGTCACCATACCGCGCAGGAACCGCCGTCGGCGGCCGTCGGAGGAGACCACCAACAGCGTCTTACGGCGACCCTTGCCGGCCGTACGGGAACCTGGGGATGGGGTGTCGGTCATGACGTCGGATTCCCTGTGAAGGCGGCAAACGGCCTCTGCCCCTCGGAGTGCTGGAAGTGTATGGCGATTTCTTCACTGTAGACAACCGCGATAAACTCGGCGAGCTCGAATCGCCTGCGGGGAGGCCAGACCATCGCGGCGAGTGCGACTGTGGTTCAGGTGGACTGCGGCTCTGGTGGCCGTTTCGCCGATGGAATTGTCATGCCCGTGCAAGTTCTCATCCCGACCATGACCCTGGCGGTCAGTGCCCCGGAGGCGCCCGCGACGCTCAACCTGTCCGTGCTCCTGATGGGTCTTTTCGGTGGACTGGCGCTCTTTCTCTTCGGCATGGAGCAGATGTCCGAGTCGCTCAAGGCGGTGGCTGGCGAACGGATGAAGAGCATCCTCTCCAGACTGACCAGCAATCGACTGATGGGCGCCGTCACCGGTGCGTTTGTCACCGCGGTGATCCAATCGTCCTCGGTAACCACTGTCCTGGTCGTCGGCGTCATCACCGCTGGATTGATGTCGCTGTCGCAGTCCATCGGCATCATCATGGGGGCCAATGTCGGCACCACCATCACCGCGCAGATCATCGCTTTCAAGATCACCAAATTTGCGCTGCTGATGATCGCTGTCGGTTTCGGCATGCTGTTCTTCAGCAAGCGAGAGCGGATCCGCCAGTACGGCACCGGTCTGATGGGTCTGGGTCTGGTCTTTTTCGGCATGTCGGTGATGGGCGACTCGATGGAGCCGTTGCGGTCCTACCAGCCCTTTCTGGATTGGATGATCCAGATGGAGACTCCGGCGGTCGGCATCCTGGTGGGGGCGCTCTTCACCGCGCTGGTCCAGTCCTCTTCCGCGACCACCGGCATCGTGATCGTCATGGCGAGTCAGGGTCTGATCACCCTGCCGGCGGGAATCGCGGTGATCTTCGGAGCCAATGTCGGTACCTGTGTGACCGCTCTCCTGGCGTCCATCGGCAAGCCCCGAGAGGCTCTGCGCGCCTCCATGGTGCATGTGTTGTTCAACACGGCAGGAGTGCTCGTCTGGCTACCCTTCATCGATCAATTGGCGGCGCTGGTGACCTCATTCTCACCGGTGGCTCAGGATCTCACCGGCACGGCCAAACTGGCGGCGGAGAGCCCTCGACAGATCGCCAACGCCCATACGGTGTTCAATATCGCCAACACCTTGCTGTTCCTGCCCTTCGCCGGTCAGTTTGCCCGCTTGGTAGAGAAGATGGTTCCCGATCGGCCGATGGAGGACGAAAGGCTGGTACGGGCCAAGTATCTGGACGAAGAGCTGCTCAGCACTCCCTCCTTGGCCCTGGACCGGGCCAGACTCGAGATTCTGCATCTCGGGGATCTGGTGATGGAGATGTTGGAACGGATCCTGCCGGCGATGGTGGCCGGCGAGAGAGAGGAGCTGCAAGAGATCGCCGACCTGGACGATGGGGTCGACCTGCTCCACGGGCAGATCGTCACCTATCTGGGCAAGATCAGCCAACATCCCTTGACCGAAAGCCAGACTGCCGAGTTCCTCAAGCTCATGGAGACGACCAACGATCTGGAGAACATCGGCGACATCATCGAAACCAACCTGGCCCGACTGGGTACCGAGCGGATCGAAGAAGGGGTCTCGATCAGTGCGCCGACACAACAGGTCATCCAGGAGTTTCACCGGGCAGTCAAACGGGCCCTGGCGGCGGCCATGCAGGCAGCCACCCAGAAGAGCGAGGAGGCGGCCCGAGTGGTCATCGATATGAAGCAGGAGATCAACCGACTCGCCGATTCGGCGGCCCTGCATCAGGCCAGGCGGCTGGTGGCCGAAGAGCCGAATCGGCTCCCGGCCTACACCGTGGAGATGGATATCCTGCAGAATCTCAAGCGGATCTACTACTTCGCCAAGCGGATGGCCCGCCTGGTGGTGCCGTCGGAAGATCTGCGAGAGGCCAGCTGAGCCCCTCTCCGATCCCTCATTCGAAGCCGGACTTCTGCAGCACCTTCGGGGTCATCAGCCAGCGCAGGGTCCCCGATCCCGCATCGATGTCGCGCCATCTGGGGATCTGGCAGTCGATGCGGGCCAGAGCAGCGGTGGGGAAGCGGACCGAGCCGCCCGTCAGCTCCCAGATCACCTCGGACCAGGTCGGCTGATGTCCCACCAGCAGCAGGCTGTCCAGCGCGTCGTCTTGCCGCTGGACCAGATCGAGCACAGTCGCAACGCTGGCTCCGTAGAGGGCGTCGGTGGTCTCCAGCGGAGTCTCCCAGGCTCCCGCCGTCTGGGCCAGCTCGGCCGTTCGGCGGGCGCGCACGGCGGTCGAGCTCAGAACCATGGCCGGAACCTGTCCGGTGGTGGCGAGGAATCGGCCCATGAGCTCGGCTGCTTCGATGCCACGTTCTGCAAGGGGTCGTTCGTGGTCCGAGCCGTAACTCGCTTGCCAGTCGGATTTGCCGTGCCGCAACACATAGACGGTCTTCATCCCGAAACTCTACAGCACGACGGTTCGGGCGGTGCGCTACTGCACTGATCGGTGGGCGTATCTACTGATAACATTGGAGTTTCAGCGCCGCTCGATGTGACGTGGTGCCTTCGGAGATCCGAGAATGAGCGACCCCAAGCCCGAGCCCGCGCAGACCCAGACGAAGAGGAAGCGGCGTGGTGGTCCCAATCTGAATCACCCGACCTACTACTTCAACCGGGAGCTGAGCTGGCTGCAGTTCAACGAGCGCGTCCTGGACGAAGCGCTGGCCGAATCCAATCCGCTGCTCGAAAGGGTCAAGTTCCTGTCGATCTTCTCCAGCAATCTGGATGAGTTCTTCATGATTCGGGTCTCGGGCCTCAGACGCCAGTTGGAGGCTGGGGCGCTGCACGCCCCACCCGATGGCATGTCGCCAGCTGAACAGCTGACAGCCATCCGGGACCGCCTCGATCCCGTCCTGGGCCAATCTGTCGACTGCTGGATGAACGATCTGCGGCCAAAGCTCTCCGAGGCCGGGATCCAGGTGCTGGCCTATGACGAGCTGAAGGGCAAACAGCGAAAGCTCCTGCGGCGACTCTTCAAACGGGAGATCTTTCCTGTACTGACGCCTTTGGCTTTCGATCCGGGGCATCCCTTTCCCCACATCTCCAATCTGAGCGTCAACCTGGCGGTGGTCATCGACGATCCGACCCACGGCGAGAAGTTCGCCCGGGTCAAGGTGCCGCACATGTTCCCCCGTTTCGTCCGCATCCCCAGTGAAGAGAAGGTGGACGACATGCAGCGGCTGGGTCTGGAGGGGACGACCTTCTCCAACTTCGTCTGGCTCGAAGAGGTGGTGGCGGCCAATCTGGATCTACTTTTTCCAGGGCTCGAGGTGATCTCGGCTCACCCGTTCCGCGTCACCCGCGACGCCGACGTGGAGATCGAAGAGGACGAAGCGTCGGATCTGATCACCACCATGGAGGTGGTGGTCGGACAGCGACACTTCGGTTCCGCGGTGCGTCTGGAGGTCGACTCGCGCATGCCGGAGCGGGTACGCGACATCCTGATTCAGAATGTCGGTCTGGCCCCGTATCAGGTCTACTCGGTCGACGGTCCTCTGGGTCGGTCGGATCTCATGGAGTTGACCAAGATGGATCGCCCGGAGCTCAAGGACCCGCCGTTCAAGCCCAACGTGGTGAAGGATCTCGCCCGTCGCGAGGAGAGCATCTTCTCGGTGCTCCGACGACGCAACGTTCTTCTCTACCACCCCTATGACAGCTTCAAGCCGGTAGTGGATTTCGTCCGTGAAGCGGCGGCGGACCCGGACGTCCTGGCCATCAAACAGACCCTCTATCGGGTCGGTCCCAACTCACCGATCGTGCGAGCCTTGCGCGAAGCCCGCGAAAACGGCAAACAGGTCTCGGTGCTGGTGGAGCTCAAGGCGCGTTTCGACGAGGAGAACAACATCGTCTGGGCACGCTCGCTGGAGCAGGCGGGAGTCCATGTGGTCTACGGTCTGATGGGTCTCAAGACCCACGCCAAGATGTGTCTGGTGGTGCGGCGTGAGCCCGAGGGACTGCGCCGCTATGCCCATATGGGGACCGGCAACTACAACCCGGTGACCGCACGCATCTATTCGGACCTCGGGTACCTCACCTGTGATCCCGGAATCGTCGCCGACGTGACCTACCTCTTCAACGCGCTCACGGGTTACTCCAGCACGGATGAGTACCGTAAGCTGCTGGTGGCTCCGGGGGCGATGCGCCAGCAGATCCTGGATCGCATCCAGAGGGAGGTCGACCGCCATGAGAGCGATGGCCAGGGACGGATCGTCTTCAAGATGAACTCTCTGGTGGACAAAGCCTGTATCAAGGCGCTCTACCAGGCCTCGATGGCCGGAGTGAAGATCGATCTGCAGATTCGGGGAATCTGTTGCCTACGGCCCGGAGTCAAAGGGGTCAGCGAGAACATCCGGGTGACCTCGGTGGTGGGTCGGTTCCTCGAGCACCCGCGGATCTTTTTCTTCCATAACGGCGGCGACGAGGAGATCCTCCTGGGGAGCGCCGATCTGATGCCGCGCAATCTCGATGGCAGGGTGGAGACGCTGTTTCCGGTCGAGGACGAGATTCTCAAGACCGCGATTCGCGACGAGATCCTGGCGGTACACCTGGCGGACAACGTCCAGGCACATCAGCTGCTCGAGGACGGGAGCTACATCCGGTTGGCGCCGGGAGAGGGCGAGACACCGGTGAGCTCGCAGGAGGTCCTGATCGCGAATTCCGGGAGCTGGCACCCGGAAGATGCCCGCACCGATTGAGCCCAGAGCGGTAGCCTAGTCCTTTTTCTTCTTCTTGCTCTTGCGCTCGCCCTTCTCTGGGGGTGTGGCGCTTTCTCCGGTACCCGCGGCCTCGCCGTCGCCCTCGAGAGCGGGAGCCAGTGCATCGATGACGGTTCGCTGGGTCTTGACCCGTTCCCAGTACTTGTCGTTGCCTTCGATGACGGTCCATGGCGCGGTGACCGTGCTGGTCTTCTGTAGCATGTCTTCGACCGCCAGCTCGTAGTCCTGCCACTTGTCGCGGTTGCGCCAGTCCTCCTCGGTGAGCTTCCAGCGCTTGTGCGGCGTCTCCTTGCGCGCCTCGAAACGCTTCAGCTGTTCCTCCGGACTGATGTGGAACCAGAGCTTGACCAACAGGATGCCGTGGTTGGTGAGCTGGCGCTCGAAGTCGTTGATCTCGCGGTAGGCGCGTCGCCATTCGGCTTCGGTGGCGAAGCTCTCGACTCGCTCCACCAGAACCCTGCCATACCAGGAACGGTCGAAGATTAGGATCTGCTTGTCTTCCGGCGCCTTGATTCGCCGCCAGAAACGCCAGAGATAGTGGTGGGTCCGGTCTTCGCCTTCGGGGGGTCCGATGGAGTAGACCTCGTAGCCCCGGGGATCGACCTTCTCGGTGAGGCGGCGGATGGCCCCGCCCTTGCCGGCGGCATCCCAACCCTCGACGACGATGATCAGCGACCGCTGTTGCAGATAGAGCTGGCGGGTCAGCTCGCGTAGACGGAGCTGGCAGTCGAGAATCTGCTGCTTGTATTCGGTGCGCTCGAGGCGCTTGGTCAGGTCGATGGTACGCAGCAAGGTGCCGGTCCTATTCGTCGTCGTTGTCGTCGTCTTCGTCGTAGGGCTCTGGAACCTCGGCGCCGTGGGCCCTGAGGTGCTCCTCCATGCCGGTGATGAGGGTCCGAAAGACCTTGATCCGGGTCCAGAACTTGTCCGTAGCCTCGACGAGGGTCCAGGGTCCGAACTCGGTCTCGGTGCGTTCGAGGACCTCTTCCACCGCCAGTTTGTAGTCGTCGTACTCCTCGTGGTGCTTCCAGTCCTCCGGCTCGACCTGCCAGGCCGTCATCGGGTCTTCAGAGAGGGACTCGAAACGGTTCTTCTGCTCCTCCTTGGAGATATGGAGAAAGAACTTGACGATGAGGTAGCGGTCGTCGGCCAGCGTGCGCTCAAAGGAGACGATGTCCCGATAGCCCCGGCGCCACTGTTTCTCGGTGACCAGCCCTTCGACGCGCTGGACCAGGACGCGCCCGTACCAACTGCGATCGAAGATGGCGATCTCGCCCCAGTTGGGAACCTTGATCCAGTACCGCCACAACCACGGCAAGTGCTTCTCGAAGGTCCGTGGCTCCTGGATGGCGTAGAGACTGAAGTTGCGGGGCTCGAGACGCTGGGTGAGCTTGCGGATCGTGGTCCCCTTGCCGGCGGCATCCCAGCCTTCGAAGACGATGATGGTGGCCAGCTCGGCCTCCCAGCAGGCACGTTGGAGGCGGTGCAGCCGGCGCTGCAGCCTGGGCAGCTCCGCCTTGTATTCGGCCTTGGGAAACTGGAGAGAGAGGTCGAGGGCTTCGAGCATGGTCTCAATGAGCCGTTGGCTGGAGCGATTCTGTCACACCCAGGTGCGCTGCTGGATTTCGGACCACAACATCCGGTACGAACTGGCGGCTTCGGAGGCTGCAGCGAAGGTCTCTATCGGCGAGCGCCGGACACCCATCTGCTCGACGATGCTTGAATAGGGGATCTCGGTTTCCAGCATCGGCATAGCCAACCGGGTGGCCGAGGCGGTGACCTGTCGGTGGAGCGACTTGCGCCGATCGACCATACAGAAGAAGGGCAGCATGCATGGCCGTCGCGAGTTTCTTCCTTCCAGGTGTCGGTACAGCTGTTTCAGGGTCCGGAGGGAAAGCGTCGTCGGAATGGTTGGCACCAACAATACGTCGCTGGCCACGAAGACCCCTTCCGAGACCAGCGAGATGCTGGGCGGGCAGTCCAGGAAGAGACAGTCGTACTGCAGTGCGAGGGGCATCAGGAGTCGCGCCAACTGGCGAGTGGGGCGCCCGGTGCGCTCCAGATCCAGATCCATGTGCCGGTACGAGAAATCGGCCGGCAAGAGGTCGAGGCCCTCGAAATCGGTGCCACGGATGGTCAGATCGATGCTGCGTTTTCCCCGTACCAGCTTCCTGCTGCCCCCTTTGACCTTCGGTTTGATGCGGAAATAGAAGGTCGCGGCACCCTGTGGATCGAGGTCCCAGACCAGGGTCCGGGCACCCTGGCGGGCCGCGAGGTAGGCGAGATTCACCGCCGTGGCAGTCTTGCCGACACCGCCCTTGATGTTGTAGGTGGCGTAGACCTTCACGCGCCGGGCGTCTCCGCGGGCTTGAACAGGCTCCTGATTCGCTGCCGGTTCTTGCGGTTCGAGAACTTCGCGAAGCGCTTGTGGAAAGCCTGCCGCTCCTCGGCCTGGCGATGCTCGAGTCGCTCGACCAGACGACCCATGGCCATCAGCGATTTCGCCGTGCCGATCTTCTCGACCATCATGGTCTGGGCGAACTCCCTGAGCGTACCCTGTTGGACCTCCAGATCGTTGAAGTCCCCCAGGTTGTCTTGCAGGCGCTTGAGTGCATCGATCAGCGGGCGCATCTCCTTCTCGGGATAGAGCGAGCGAAAGAACTCCAACAGATACCGCAGCTTCTTGCATTCGATTCGCAAGTGGTGCAGCGCCTCGGCGGGGGTCTCCGGGCCGATGGCGTTTCCCTTCTTCAAGACCTTGCGGGAGCTCTTCCAGATCCGGTGGGATGCCAGCTCACAGATGGGAGTGGCACCCTCCGGCCGATCGGGGTCGTCTGCTGCCAGCGGCGTGTCGAGAAAGCTCTGCCAGTCAGCTAACAGCGAACGGTAGCGCTGGGTATCCAGCAGCTGCACCAGGTCCCGGTGTTCGATCTGCTGATGACGCTCGAGAAACTCGTCGAGGGGATCGAGATCGGCTTGCAGCGGTTCGGGAAGGCTCTCACGGTAGGCTGGCATCTTGAGGAGATAGACGTCGAGATCACGGGTCGGTCCGGTAATCTGCCCCAGCCACGAGAACTCGGTCTTGAAATGCGCCACAGCCGCCGGTGGCAAGACGCCCTTGAGCTGCGTCAGCGCCGAGCGGGTTCGGCGGACCGCCACCCGGAAGTCGTGCAGGAATTCGGAATCGAGGTTCTCGCGCAGCCCCTCTTCGTTCTGCAGAATGACCTGCAGAAGGCGGCGCAGAACCGTCTTGACTGCCTCGTCCGAAGGCTGGTCTGCTTCGAGCTTCAGGTCCAGTCGCCGGGTGTATTCGCCAGCCCGCAGGTCGAGGGCCGCAGTCGCCAGGGCGAATTCGTCATCGTCGAGGGTCTCGAGCTCCTCTGCCTGGAGCACTTCGAGCAGATTCGCGAAGTCCTTGTCGTAGCCGCGAATCGGCAGGGCTCGCAGCAGGACCGGAAGCTCTGTGGAGCCTTCACCACCTCGAGCAGCATGGGCGACACTCTGTTCTAGTCGCAGTCTGGCGACGGTCTTGCGTCGTGAGTCCAGGACGTGGAGAGTCTCTGCCTGGACTTCGAGGGTGAAGCGGGGAAGTAGGCGACGCATCTGGAGGACGCCCTCCAGATCCTCCTGCAGGGGCCCTCGGGGTAGATCCCAGACGAATCCGGGCTTGTCGGTGATCGGCACGCGATGGATCTCGCGGCCGTCCTGGTGCACCCAGTGGAGGATCCGCGAGTGGCCGTCGGCTTCTGTCTTGAGATAGGTGCGGCGGCGAAAGGCCCGCCAATCGAACGTGTCGTAGTAGGTGGTGGAGCGAGAGTCGGCCGTCTGTCGATGATGGGGGAACTGCTGGACCGCCATCTCCAGAACTCGACGACCCGTAGCGGCGCTGTCGACGCGGAAGCTGACAGGGGCAGAGGGCATGGGCTGGATTACTTCTTCCGCTTCTTTTTACCGTCCTTCTTCTTTTTCTTGCCCTTCTTGTCCTTCTTCTTGCCCTTCTTGTCCTTGCCCTTCTTCTTCTTTTTGCCCTTCTTGTCCTTTCTCTTGGAGTCGGACTTCAGGCCCTTGGCCGCGGCGGGCTTGCTTTCGGTCGGCGATGTCCCTGCAGTCAGCGCGCGGGCGGCCTCGATCGCCGCTTTCGCCTTCACGTGTCCGAAGCCCGGCACCTTCGCCAGCTCTTCGGTCGTCGCGCTGGCCACCGATCCGATGTCAGCGAATCCGTGATCGGTGAGGACTCGCGCGGTGGCGGGTCCGATTCCCGAGATATCCGTGAGGTTGGCTTCCGACATCGTCATCTCCCGTCAAGGTTGGTGGGCCGTCAAAGGGCCAAGAGTATAACCCACCCATGACGGGCGCCATTAAGGACTCCACTGGCTGGGATGCAAGGGAAGGTCAGCCGTAGCGGCCTTCGATGTAGTCGGCGGTCTCCTGGTGCTCTGGGGTCACGAAGATCTCTTCGGTCGGACCGTGCTCGATGACCTTGCCCAGCAGCATGAAGATGCACTCCTCACTGGCGCGGCGGGCCTGGGCCATGTTGTGGGTCACGATGAGAATCGTGTACTCGCCACGGAGCTCCCAGATGAGCTCTTCCACCGCTTCGGTGCCTTTGGGGTCGAGGGCCGAGCAGGGCTCGTCCATCAGCAGGACCGTGGGCTTGACCGGTAGCAGTCGGGCGATGCAAAGTTTCTGCTGCTCCTCCAGAGACAGACCGACCGCCCTGGAGTCCAATCGATCCTTGACTGTGTCCCAAAGCAGAACCTGCCGGAGGGCCTTCTCGACGATCTCATCGCCTTCTGCGCGACCGACTTTCTGTTTTCCTTGCGCCAGCCGGTAGGCGAAGATCACGTTCTCGCGGATCGACAGCGGTAGGGGGTTGGGTCTTTGAAAGACCATACCGATCTGCTTGCGGACCTGGGCGATCTCGACTTCAGGCCGGTAGATGTCGTGACCGAGGACCCGGATGCTACCGGTGGTGCGGACGTAGCCCAGCCGCTCATTGATGCGATTGACGCTGCGCAGAAAGGTCGTTTTCCCGCAGCCCGAGGGACCGATCATCGAGGTGATCATCCCCTGCTTGATCCGTAGATCGACGTCGTACAACGCCTGGAAGGTGCCGTACCAGAGGTTCAGCTTGTCGGTCTCGATGGCGAGGGTAGCGGTGGTGGAAGGTTGTCTAGCCAAAACGACCCTCCACGTAGGCCTGGGTGCGCTCGTCTTTGGTTTGGCCTGTGAACAGAGCCTCGGTCTCTGCCAGTTTGACCATCTCACCCATGAGAAAGAAGGCCGTGCGATCGGCGAGGCGCCGAGCCTGCTGAACCAGATTGGTGACCAGCAAGATGGTGATCTCGTCTTTGAGCACCTTGAGAACGTCCTCGATCCTCATGGTGGTCACCGGGTCGACCGCGATGGAGAACTCGTCGAGAAGCAGGAGGTCGGGATCCTGGGACAACGCGCGAGCAATTGTCAGACGCTGCTGCTGGCCTCCTGACAGGAGACTGCCCAGGGAGTTGAGCCGATCCTTGACTTCGTCCCACAACGCCGCACGTTGGAGGCAGCGCTCCACGATCTCATCGAGGGCTGCCTTGCCCTTGACACCCGACAGGCGCGGCGCCAGGGCGACGTTGTCGTAAATCGTCATCGGCAAACCTACGGGCAGGGGAAAGACGACTCCGATTCGTTGACGTAGCGAAAACACATTGCGCCATTTGCGGATCTCGCGACCGTCGAAGGTTATGGATCCCTCGACATCCATCCCGGGGATGAAGAGGTCCATCCGGTTCAGGGCCCTCAGGAAGGAGGTCTTGCCGCTGTTGGCTGGACCGATGATGCCGAAGATCTCGTTCTCACGGATGTCCAGGCTGACCCCTTCGAGCGCGACCTTGGATCCATAGCGGATGGTCAGGTCCTTGACCTCGACCTTGGGTCGGCTCGGAGACGGCTCGGGATCGGCCTTGGCTACCACTTCTTCTTGCCTCGTAGGTAGGTGCGAAAAGCGATCGAGACCGCGTTCATGGCCAGGACCATGGTGATCAAGACCAGTGCCACTCCGAACGGCATGGCTTCGGGGACTCCGGGAACCTGGGTCGAGATGACAAACAGATGCAACGACATCGCCATGGTCTGATCAAAAACGCTCTGGGGCAGGAATGGGAGGAAGAACGCGGCACCGGTGAACATGATCGGCGCCGTCTCGCCGGCAGTGCGTGAGACTTCGAGGATGACTCCGGTGAGGATGCCGCTGACCGAGTTGGGAAGGACCACGTGCCGGATGGTCTGCCAGCGGGTGGCTCCCATGTTCCAACAGGCTTCTCGAAACGCCTGCGGTACCGCCTGTAGAGATTCGCGAGTGGCGACAATCACGACGGGCAGGGTCATGACCGCCAGGGTCAGGCTCGCCGCCAGAATACTGGTGCCGAACTTGAAGAACAGCACAAAGGCTCCGACGCCGAACAGAGCGTGAACGATCGAGGGCACACCTGCCAGATTGATGATGGCCAGGTTGATGGCCCGAGTCAGCCAGTTGTCAGGAGCGTATTCACTCAAATAGAGGGCCGCGGCGACCCCGACCGGAACCGAGGCCAGAAGTGCAACCGTCACCAGCCAGACGGTTCCAACCAAAGCCGGAAAGATCCCGCCCGCAGTCATCCCGTCCTTGGGTTCCGTGAATAGGAAATCTATGGAGATCACGGGGCCGCCCTCGTGGATGAGGACTGCCAGGATCACCAGGACCGGCAGGATCAGCAGCACGGTCATCATCAGGAAGAGCAGCCCCCACAAGCGCTCCACCTTGCGGTTGCGGACATTGAGATCGCTGGCTTCGAACATCTGTCGCCTACTTCTTGCGAATGCCGCGGACAACCAGGTCGGCGGTGAGGTTGATGATGAAGGTGATCAGGAACAAAAAGATCCCCAGCGTGAAGAGAGCCCGATAGTGATCCGATCCCACGGCGGTCTCCCCGAGCTCCGCGGCAATGGTGGCCGTCAGCGCGCGCACCGAATCGAAGATGCTGGTTGGCAGATTGATGGAGTGCCCGCTGGCCATCAGGACCGCCATGGTCTCGCCAAAGCCCCTTCCGACTCCGAGCAGGACCGCAGCGACGAGACCGTTCTTGGCGGCGGGGATGACGACCTTGAGAATCACCTGCCAGCGGGTTGCGCCCATGGCCTCGGCAGCCTCGCGATAGGTATCTGGAACCGCCTTGAGAGCGTCCTCGGCGATTGTCGTCATGATCGGCGCCGCCATCAGACCGAGGATGAAGCCGGCATTGAGCACGTTGAGCCCGACTGGCACATTGAACAGCTTGATGATGAGCGGATTCATGATGCTCAGACCGATGAAGCCCCACACCACGGAGGGGATGGCCGCCAGCATCTCGACAAGAACTTTGAGAATCTCACGGGTCTTGCCGGTCGCGAACTCGCCGATGTAGATAGCGGCCCCGAGGGAGAACGGCACCGCCACCAACATGGCGAGCCCGGTGACGCTGGCCGTGCCGGCGATCAGCGCCAGCGCACCGTAGGTTGGGTTGTGATCCGAGGTGGGCCGCCATCGCGGCGAAGTGAAAAATTCGACGATTTCGAAGCGCCCGAAGATGAAGGGTAGCCCTTCTTTGGTGATGAAGATGAAGATCCCGAGGATGAAGATGATGGCCGACACACCCCCGATGAAGACCAGAACCTGCACGGCCTTGTCGATGTACCAGGCCAGATTGCGGCGATCGAGGGCGACTCCGGGAGGATGGCTCAGGGGGCTTCCTCCCCTCGCAGAGTCTCCATGAGCTCACGGATATTGCCCTTGAGAATGTCAAACGCACTGTCGAGCATCGCCGTGGCGCGCTCGGGATCGAGGTCGACGGGTAAGGGATCGATCTCCCAGTCGAGCAGGACCGTATGAAACGGTATCTGTTCGATCTGTTCCGCGACTCCGGGACCGAGACTCACAATGACGTGAAACTCGGCCAGCTGCTCCGGGGTAAAGGCGGCACGCTGGGGCCCTGGCTCGGCGCCGTCCAGACCCTTGGCGTCCATGAAGACCTCCAGGGCCGGGAGGAATCGCTCGGCGGGTAACCATCCCGCGGTGGTGTACTCGCCACTGCCAGGGAAACCCTTCTCCGCAAATGCCTTGGCCAGCGGTCCGAGAGAATTGTTCTCCTGATCCAGAAACAGGATCTTGTAGACCTTTTCGCCCTTGGTCTCACCAGTGACTGCGAACAAGGTCTCCTCGCAGATGTTCTTGGCTTGGTCGCTGACCCGTCCCAGTCGATTGAAGATGACCAGCAGGGCGAACAGGTCCTTCATCGGCCGCGAGCCCTGCTCGCCCTCTCGGAGAAGATCGTCGAAGACCTTCTGATAGGTAGCTTCGACCTGGTTCGCCATGCCCTTGGTACCCCGAGCCAGCTCCGGGTTCTGATCGTTGTAGGCCTCCATTGCCTGGCTGAAAATCCGGTGCGCCTGATCCGCGATCAGCTGGATGTCCCCTGCGACAGAGCCGCTCGGCGGGGCGGAGAGCTGAACGGCTTCCCGCGCGATGGCGACGGCGTAGTCACCGATTCTCTCGAGCTCGACGCTGAGTCGCAGGACCGAGGAGACGAAACGAAGGTGTCCTGCGCTCGGTAGATGACGGGCTACGAAGCCGTAGCACAGCTGGTCGATGGCACGAATGTCGCGGTTGATGGGCTTGTCCCCGAGAACCACCTGGCTGGCCAGTTGACCATCACCCGTCAGAGTGGCTTGCACCGCGTGCGTAAGCCCCTGATCCACGTCGTCGGCAACCGCCTCGACCCGCTTGCGGATCGAGGTGAGATCCTCTTCCAGTCGCTTCTCGTAGTGAGTCATCTCTGGCGGCCCCCTTTCTTCGATTCCAGGACTGTCAGCCGCACTCGATCTCGCGCACCGGGGCGTAGCCCTTGTCCTGGATGATGCATTGGCCCTCGTCACTGAGAATCCAATCCAGATACTCCTTGATGACCCCTTCCGGCTGACCGGCGGTGTACATGAAGAGCGGGCGAGCCACCGGGTAGGAGCGATCGATCGCGGTTTCCGTCGAGGGCGCGATGCAATCGCCATCCTCTGTGATCGCCACGCAAGGCATCCTGACTTCTGGAATGGCGTAGGCCAGGCCGCTGTAGCCGACTGCACAGGGTGTGTTGAGAACCAGGTCGACCACATCCTTGGACCCGTGCATGTCCCGCGATCCGAGCTTGTAGTCGCGCTCTTTCCCGAGCACGGCTTCCTTGAAGTAGACATAGGTACCCGAATTGTTCTGGCGGCTGACCCGCACGATCTCGCCGCTCTCACAGCCGGGAATCTCGACTCCGATCTGGGTCCAGGATTCGGTCTCTCCGTTCTCGCCGTAGATCTCCGCCAGCTGTGCCAGCGTGAACCCCTCCACCGGGTTGTCGAGGTGGACATACACGGCCAACGCGTCGTAGCCCACGACCCATTCGATAGGTTCGATACCGTTGCCCTGCGCCATTTCGATCTCTTTGTCCTTCATCTTGCGGCTGGCATTGGCGATATCCACGGTGCCATTGATCATCGAGGAGATACCGGTGCCGGAGCCACCGCCGGTGACCGCCACGGCAACGTTGGGATTGATCTCCTTGTAGTTCTCGGCCCAGGCCTGGGCGACATTCACCAAGGTGTCCGATCCCTTGTTCTGGATCAGCACACGATCTCCGCTCTCGGGATCGCCCGAGGGACGTCCGCAAGCGGCCAGGATGACGAGGGACAAAACGACGCAAAACTTCTTCATGGAAGATCTCCTTCAGCAAGAAAATGGGACTTCTGAACGTGCCCCGGATGAGAACTTCCGGGGTGGCCTCCCCTCCTTCTGAGAATCCGGGTCCGGCGGAAGTGGATCCGGTGTCGAGACCGCGGACGATACTCTCGAATCATATCGCAATCCGGGCCCGGGTTGGACCGGCCGAAAGTGACGGACTCTCGCTCGATTGTGACCTTCAGCGAGTGCGTCTGTTCGCTGCCATAGAAGTGACATGTCACAGCGCATGTCTCTCTCATTCCTGGTCGGAGATCGAGGTCATCGGAGTCTCAGTCGGCTGATCACGACCCCTGACCGCCGCTGAGCCTTGTTCAGGTGGCCTTTCGGATCGACGACCGCAGCCCTAGGTCATCGGTGTGACAGGCCGGGGATCAATGTGTGACTGTGGGGTGACGCCGAGAGGACGGACTCCCCAGAATCTCCACTCAAAGCAATCGGCTGGCGAGGTTGGCGAGCGCCGAGCGCTCACCTTTTTCCAGGTTGACGTGGGCGTAGAGACCGTTGTCTTTGAATCGGTCGATGAGATAGGACAGGCCGTTGCTGTGGGAGTCCAGGTACGGTGTGTCGATCTGGAAGATGTCGCCGGTGAACAGGATCTTGGTGCCTTCTCCGGCCCGGGTGATCACCGTCTTGATTTCGTGGGGAGTGAGGTTCTGGGCTTCGTCGACGATGAAGACGATGTTGGTCAGACTGCGCCCGCGAATATAGGCCAGCGGCAGCACGTGGAGCTTCTCGTGTTCCACCATGTCGTCGATTTTGCGGTACTCGTTCTGGCTGGGCTTGAAACGGTTCTTGATCATCGCCAGGTTGTCCCACAGCGGCTGCATGTAGGGGCCGATCTTCGACTGGATGTCGCCCGGCAGGTAACCGATGTCCTTGTTGGCCAGAGGGACGATGGGCCGGGTCAGGTAGATCTGCCGGTACTGCCGCCGCTGTTCGAGAGCTCCGGCCAGGGTAATCAGTGTCTTGCCGGTTCCGGCTGGCCCGGTCAGGGTCACCAGAGAGATCTCCGGATGGGTTATTGCATGCAGCGCAAAGGTCTGCTCGGCGTTGCGCGGGGTGATGCCGTAGGCGCTGGTCTTGGAGATTCTCTCCAGGGTCTGGAGCCTGGGATTGAAGTGGGCCAGTGCCGACTTGCTGGGGCCTTTCAGAATCGCGTACTGGTTGGCGGTTGGGGTGGAGTCGAGGACCTGATCGACGGGTAGGTTGCCGGTGTCGAAGATCCGATCGATGAGCGGATCGGCGACTGCGAACTCGGCCACACCCTTGTAGAGCTGCTGGATGTCGCGGATCCGCACGGTTTCGTAATCCTCGGCCACCAGACCGACGCCGCGCGCCTTGACCCGCAAGTTGATGTCCTTGCTGACCAGCACCACTCGGCGATCGGTCTCCCTTTGCGCCACCTGCATGGCGGCGTTGAGGATCCGGTGATCGTTCTTCTTGCTGCCGAGAACCGAAAAGGTCTCGGAGCTCCTGGCTTCGTCGGTGACGATGCGGAACCGGCCCTTGCCTTCGCCGTTGATGGGAGTCCAGTGGCGGATGTCGGTGGCCTCCGAAAGCCGGTCGAGCTCCCGCATGAAGACCCGGGCCTGGAGGTTGATGACGCCACTGCCCTTCTTGAACTGATCGAGCTCTTCGAGGACCGTGATGGGTACGACCACATCGTGCTCGTCGAAATTGGACAGGGCGGTAGCGTCGTAGAGAACGACTGAGGTGTCGAGAACGAAGACCTTGTTCATGTGAATCCCAGACAGATCATTCCGTGGTGGCGGGGGTCTTCGCGGGACCCACCGAGACCATGAAGATGGCCAATACCAGGACTGCGGCACCTGCCCATTGCCAGGGGCCGAGAACCGATCCATTGACCAGAAAATCGAAGACGATGGCGCTCAGCGGCAGGCAGAGCTCACAGATTGCCGAAACGCTGGCTCGGACCCTGCTGAGGCCGTAGTAGTAGAGGAATATGGCTCCGCTGCCGGTGGTCAAGCCGATCACCAGAATCAGCAGCCAATTGGCCGGCGTCACCGAAGCGAACGGCAGACCCTCACCACTGATCAGCAGGAAGACCAGAGCGAGCAGGGTCGTCAGACCGTAACGGGCAAAGGTGGCCTCACGAAAATCCAGGTTCTCGAGCAATCTCTTGCCGAATACGGTCGCCGAACCGAAGGCTGCCGCCGCGACAGCAGCCCAGGCCGCTGCCAGCGTTGCCGAGGAGCCGGACCCCATGTCGGGGAAGGTCAACCCGAAGGTCAGCAGATAGGCCCCGACTAGGGCCATCGAGGCCCACAGCAGGAAGCGACCGGTGATCCGCTCTCCCAGCAGGATGCCGGCCAGGATGATGGCAAAGACCGGCTGCAGCTTCTGCAGCAGGACAACTACGCTCAGCTGGTTGAAGTCGACCAGGAAGAGGGCCTTGACAATGGAATAGGTTCCCAGGATGCCGCCGCAGACAGCGACCAGGCCCAGCGCCAGCCAATCTCCCAGTCGTAGACGCCGCAGGGTCCCGTAGGTGTCATAGAGCACCGGCTGCATCAGGACGAACGGAATCAGGTGGAGCAGGAAGACGACGAACGGAACGCTCAAACGGAAGAGGCGCGGCGTGAGGACGACACCGTCCAGACCCCAGAGCGTGGCCGCCAGACAGATGGCGAGGGCTCCTGGAATGGATCTCTTCTCCACGGCGAGCGCGATGGTAGCACCCTCGGGACTTCGGAAGTCTCGTGCGCGCTGAACCGTCCGATATCGACTTGGACGGAAAGGGAAAGCCCTGCCAAAGGGGGGAGGCCAGTCCGGTGTGCTTTGGCAGGGCTGGGCAAGACACCAAGGAGGTTCTACCCAGGCGCCAATGTCGCATGGATCTATAACGGTCTGGTGAAGGCCGGGTGACAACAGCGTGACAATCGTGCTTGCGGAGAGGGGGGGTGGTAGCGGAACCATGGCCAAAAGCGCTATAAGTTTCGCTATGCAGCGTCTCGGCATCGTCGATCTCGGATCGAACACCGCGCGCCTGGTGGTCTTCTCCTTCGAGCAGGGCCGCTGGTTTCGTCTGGCGGATCAGCTGCGTCAGCCGGTTCGACTGGGAGAGGGGCTCGGCAAGAAGGGCAGGTTGACCCAGGTGGCTCAGGAGAGGGCGGCAAGGGCCCTCGAGCTTTTTTCCGATTACGCCAGGAGCACCGAGGTTTCGCGCCTCGATGTTCTGGCCACCAGCGCCGTCCGAGACGCAGCCAATCAACAGGCCTTCCTCGAGCGCCTGCAACCTCTGGGACTCGACATTACGATCTTGAGCGGTCGGGAAGAGGCTGAGCTGGGGGTCCTGGCGGTGGCCAACAGCTTCGAGTTCGCCGATGCCTGGGTGGCCGATCTCGGCGGCGGCAGCGCCCAGGTCTCTCGCATGCACGCCCGACGGTTCCAGGAAGGCCAGGCCTATCCGCTGGGTGCCCTACGACTGACCGAGAAGTACCTGATCTCGGATCCGCCCAAGGGCAAGGAGATTCGGCACCTCGAGGGCGCCATCCGTGAAGCCCTCGAGCCCGTGGTGCGTCGGATGGCTGATGACGTGGCGCCGCTCGTGGCGATGGGTGGAACGATTCGCAATCTGGCCCGCGCCGTGCAGAAAGATCAGGACTACCCCCTGAGCGACCGGATCCACGGATTCTTCCTCGAGCGGCGAGAGCTCGGTCGATTGGTTCGCCGACTACGGGAGCTCAAGGCGAGGAAGCGTGGGCAGATTCCTGGCATCAAGGCAGACCGGGGAGATGTGATCCTGGCCGGTGCCCTGGTATGGAACTGGCTACTGGAGGAATCCGGTCGGGAGGGTCTCTGGATCTCGGGCCTGGGTCTGCGAGAGGGGGCGCTTTTTCGCCGGTTCCTACCGGCACCCCATCTGATCCACGATCTGCGAGGATTCAGCGTTCAGAATCTCCTCCACCACTACGCCCAATCGAAAGAGAACGTCCGACTGACCCGTCGGCTCTCGGCGAACCTGTTCTCCGAGCTGCGGCCGCTGCACGGTTTTGGAGCGCGAGAGGCGAACCTCCTAGACGCCGCCGTGGTTCTTCAGGACATCGGCCTGGCGGTCAATATCTACCGTCACGATCGGCACGGCGAGTATCTGGTCTCCGCTGCGCCCCTGAACGGATTCACCCACCGTGAGCAGGCGCTTCTGGCCCTGCTGGTGCGGTACCACCTGCGGGGCAAGCCGCGATTGGGCTCCTACGCGCCGATCTGCCGGGATTCCGACAAGAGATTGCTGCGAACCCTGGCGGCTTGTCTGCGCATCGCCGATCACCTGGAACGGCCACGAGCCCAGAGAGTCGAGGATCTGTTGGTCGAAGCCGGCGATGACGCGGTAGTCCTGCGACCCGTGGCAACGGAAGACCTGCAGCTGGAGCTGTGGCAGCTGGAGGAACACAGGGACATCTTTCGATTGGCGTTCGATCGGGACCTGATCGTCGAGCCGATCGTCCGTACATCCGAAGCCGGGTCTCGGGCCTCCCGTTGATCTGTCACAGGTTTGTCACCTGATGCGGGGTGGTTCTGCCACATCGGGCCGCTACTCTCCTGCCTACCATGATGGAAGCAGCTGCTCTCGGCCCACAGTTATCGTCTCTTGCACCGTCCGTCCAAGAGGGTCGTCGGGACGTCGCTATCGAGTCCGACATTCCGCAGCCCTTGGTGGAGATCGACAACCTCTCCCTCCACTACGGGCCCAAGCAGGCCCTCGATTCGATCTCGATGAAGATCCCGGATCGTCAGATCACCGCCTTCATCGGACCCTCCGGTTGCGGCAAGTCGACTCTGCTGCGTTGCCTCAACAGGCTGAACGACCTCATCCCGGGGGTCCGTATCGAAGGCTCGATTCGGTTCGCGGGCGACGACATCTACGAGCAGGGTGTGGACGTCAACCGGCTACGCAAGCGGGTCGGGATGGTTTTCCAGAAACCCAATCCCTTTCCCAGGTCGATCTTCGAGAACATCGCCTACGGCTGCCGCATCAAGGGAATCGCCGGCCGGGCCGAGCTCGAGGACATCGTCGAAGAGAGCTTGCAGAGAGCGGCCCTCTGGGACGAGGTGAAGGATCGTCTGCAAGATGATGCCTACGGTCTGTCGGGTGGCCAGCAGCAGCGTCTGTGCATCGCTCGAGCGATCGCCACCGAACCGGAGGTGCTGCTGTTCGACGAGCCCTGCTCGGCCCTGGATCCCATCTCCACCGGCAAGATCGAAGATCTGATGAAGGACCTGAAGCAGCACTACACCCAGGTCATCGTGACTCACAACATGCAACAGGCCGCGAGAATCTCGGACTACACCGCCTTCATGTATCTGGGGGATCTGGTCGAGTACGGGTTGACCGAGAGACTCTTCGTCAACCCGGTTCGGCAGCAAACCGAAGACTACATCACCGGCCGATTCGGCTGAGCTTCTTGCCGAAGCCCCACAGCGATGGAGCGCCCCAGGCTATCGTCCCGCGCCATTGTTGCTCGGCATTGCTGCAGGGGATGCGGCGCGTTACGTTGGCGGGTCTACCAGCTGCGCTCGGTCTTGCGGCGGATGATGACCGCGGTGAGATTCATGACGATCAGGAAGACCAACAAGACGATGATGGCCGCCGACGTCTTTTCGACAAAGGCGCGTTCGGGACTGTCGGCCCATAGATAGACCTGAACGGGCAGCACGGTCGCTGGATCGAAGATGCTGGCCGGTATGTCGACGATGAAGGCCACCATGCCGATCATCAGCAGCGGTGCGGTCTCACCCAGGGCCTGACCCATACCGATGATCGTGCCGGTGAGGATCCCGGGCAGTGCCAGAGGCAGGATGTGGTGGAACATCACCTGCATCGGTGAGGCGCCGAGGCCGTAGGCCGCCTCCTCGATCGAAGGCGGGATGGACTGCATGGCCGCCCGAGCCGGGATGATGATGCGGGGCAGGGTCATGAGACTCAACACGATGCCGCCCACCAGCGGAGCCGATCGCGGCAGGGTGAAGAAGTTCAGGAAGACGGCCAGTCCGAGGAGACCGTAGACGATGGAGGGAACGGCCGCCAGGTTGTTGATGTTGACCTCGATGAGATCGGTCCAGCGGTTCTTTGGCGCGAACTCCTCCAGGTAAATGGCGGCGGCAATCCCCAGGGGGAAGGACAGGAGCAGACAGACCAGCATGGTGTAGAACGAGCCCATCACGGCACCCCAGATCCCGGCCAGCTCTGGCTCGCGCGAGTCGCCGGCGGTGAAGAAACGGCGGTTGAATCGATTCTCGACACGTCCCTGGTCGTCCAGGACATCGATCCAGGCAATCTCGGCGTCGGAGACCCGCCGAGAGTCCTCGGGAACGTCACGGGGAATGTTGCCTTTCAACAGCATGTCGATGTCATCGGCTGCCGGTACCCAGATCATCTGCGTCGAGCCGATGAGTCCAGGATCGTCTTCCACCCGCTTCTGGAGCTCGTACGGCGCCGCGTTGGTGACCAACCCGGTGAGCTTCCTGGTGGCCGAGCGGCCGTTGACCTCCGGAAACAGCTCTTTGAGTGAGTCGCGGATCAACAGGTTGTAGTTGGCCGAAGCCAGCACCTCCGGATCGCGAGTCCCTTCGGGATCGATGACCTCTCCGTCCAGGACGACCTCCAGGCCGATGTAGTGCTGGGTGAAAGCCGTGTATCCCTTGGAGACGATGCTGTAGAAGAGCACCAGCAGGAAGACTCCGCCGATGAGCAGCGCCGACGCGCAGGCCAGGCGAAACAGCTTCTCTGACCGGTAGCGGCTCCTCAAGCGACCGGCCACGGCTTCACGGGTCAACAGGCTCGAGGCGCTGGACAGCACTCCGTTACTCATACTGCTCCCGGTACTTGCGCACGACGTGCAGGGCGATGACGTTCAGCACCAGGGTGACCAGAAACAGCACCAGGCCCAGGGCGAAGGCAGCCAGCGTCTTGGCGCTGTCGAACTCCTGATCGCCGATGAGGAGGGTGACGATCTGCACCGTTACCGTCGTGACCGCCTGTAATGGATTGAAGGTGAGATTGGCTGCCAGACCGGCCGCCATGACGACGATCATGGTTTCACCGATGGCTCGCGAGACCGCCAGCAGGATTCCGCCGACGATTCCGGGGAGCGCCGCAGGAAAGATGACTCTGCGGATGGTCTCCGATTGCGTAGCGCCCAGGCCGACGGAGGCCTCACGCAGGCCTTGCGGCACGGCGCTGATGACGTCGTCGGAGATGGAGGAGACGAAGGGAATGATCATGATCCCCATGACTCCTCCGGCTGCCAGGGCACTCTCTGAGGCCACACCCAAGCCAAGAGTCTCTCCCAGATTCCGGATGAACGGCGCTACCGTCAAAGCGGCGAAAAAACCGTAGACAACAGTCGGAATACCGGCCAGGATCTCCAGCATCGGTTTGGCGATGGTGCGCAACCGTGGCGAGGCGTACTCGGACATGTAAATCGCCGAGAGCAGGCCGATTGGCACTGCCACCGCCATGGCGATGGCGCTGACGAGGAGAGTGCCGGTGAACAGCGGCACGGCGCCGAAGGACCCCGAGCTGCCCACCTGGTCGGCCCGCAGAGCAGTCTGAGGGCTCCACACGAGACCGAACAGGAACTCCGTGATCGGCACCATCTGGAAGAAGCGAATGGCCTCGAAGAGCAGGGACAGTACGATTCCTATGGTGGTGAAGATGGCGATGGTGGAGCCGATGGCAAGTATCGCTTGGGTGGTGGCCTCCACCTTGTGCATGGCCCGCAGGCGACCCGTGATCATCCGGTAGCCGAGGGCCGTGCCACCCAGGCAGAGCAGCAGCACCAGCAGGCTCCGGGCGATCTTGCTGGTGCGTTGCAGGCTCGAGATGTGATGAGCAGCAGCCTCGAGGGTGGCGTCGACATCGGTACTGACGATGTTGCCGCTGGCCAGGTTCTTGGCGTCGTTGAGAAACAGGTTGAGTCGCTCGTCGGGGAGCTCTCGTATCTCGTCGGGGAGCTCTGCCACCACCAGCTTGTCGATCACTGCGGACTCGGTCGACACCCAGAGACCCAGGAGTCCGAGAGCCGGCAGTAGGGCCCAGATCAGCACCCAGGAGCCAAAATAGCCGGGCAGCGAGTTGAGTAGCTTTGGGTGATCGACCATCGACAGGGCTCGTCGTCGGCCGAGGCGGTAGCCGACGGACGACAGCCCCAGCAGGATGGCGATCAGCAGGAAGGTGTTCATCTTGGCGTCGAGGATCCGAGGCGGAACATCGAAGAGGTCGGAGAAGGGCCGGCGGTCGCTTCATCGACCGGCCGGCCCTGCAAGGGATCTCAGAGTCAACCGACGTTGTTCTTCAGGCCCCGAGCCTCTTCGCCAAGACTCTTGCGCTCGGCATCGGGCATCGGGATCAGGCCTGCATCCGAGAGGTAACCGCCGTCACCCCAGGCACGCTCAGAGGTGAACTCCTTGACGTACTCCCCGATGCCGGGGATCACGCCGACATGCGCGTCCTTGACATAGAAGAAGAGCGGTCGGGAGACCGGATAATCACCGCTGGCGATGTTGTCGAAGGTCGGGACCACGTCATCGACTCTGCTGCCCTGGACCTTGTCGGAGTTCTGGTCGAGAAAGCTGAAACCGAAGATTCCGATGGCCTTCTCGTTGGACTGCAGCTTCTGGACGATGAGGTTGTCGTTCTCACCGGCTTCCACATAGGCGCCGTCCTCACGAATCGTGTGACAGATCTCCTTGTACTTGTTCTTGTCAGAGCTCTTGAGCTCGGCGATCCAGTCAAATTTCTTGCAGCCGCCCTCCATGGCCAGCTCGACAAAGGCATCGCGCGTACCGGAGGTCGGTGGCGGACCGAGAACCTCTATCTTGGCGGCCGGTAGGCTCGGATCGATCTCTTTCCAGGTCTTGTAGGGATTCGGCTGCAGTTCGCCGTCGGGACCCTCGGGGACCATCTTGGCGAGAGCCAGGAAGATCTGTTGCCGGGTCAGCGACAGCCGTTCGGTCTCGTTGGAGTTGGCCAGCACGATGCCGTCGTAGCCGATCTTGACCTCGGTGATCTGCTTGACGCCATTCTTGTGGCACATCTCCACCTCCGAGCTCTTGATGGCGCGGGAAGCGTTGGTGATGTCGGGATGCTCCACACCGACACCGCTACAGAAGAGCTTCAGACCGCCGCCGGAGCCGGTGCTCTCGATGACGGGTGTCTTGAATTGGGTGCTGCGGCCGAACTGCTCTGCGACCTTGGTGGCGAACGGGTAGACCGTCGACGATCCGACGATGCGGATCTGGTCACGCTGGGCGTGAGCGGCCGCACCGAGGGTCAGCCCGATCACCAGGAACAGGATCAGTGACTTCTTCATCAGGATTGTCTCCTCTTTTTCAATCGCTTGGGTTGTCGGTTTCTGTCGAGCGGGATCCAACCCCCCTCGACCGAACCCTAGGTAGCCGCTGCGGCAGAGCGGCTACGCCTGGGTGACGGCTCTGTGACGAACGATCCAGGGGAGTGGAGACGGCTAGCCGAAGCGGCCGGTGATGTACGCTTCAGTCTGGTCTTTCTGGGGTCGCACGAACATTTCCTCTGTCGTGCCGTACTCGATCAGATCTCCCAGGTACAGGAAGGCCGTGAGGTCGGAGATGCGCGAGGCTTGTTGCATGTTGTGGGTCACGATCACCTGGGTGTAGTGCTCCGAGAGCCGCAGCATCAGCTCTTCGATCTTGGTGGTCGAGATGGGGTCGAGAGCCGAGCAGGGCTCGTCGTACAGGATTACTTCCGGCTCGACCGCGATGGTCCTGGCGATACAGAGCCTCTGCTGCTGTCCGCCGGAGAGCCCCAGCGCGCGCTCCTGCATTCGATCCTTGACCTCGTCCCAGAGGGCCGCACCGCGCAGGCTCTTCTCCACCACATCGTCGAGAATCGACTTCTGGTTGATTCCCTGCAACCGTAGCCCGTAGACGACGTTCTCATAGATCGATTTCGGAAACGGATTGGATTTCTGGAAGACTATTCCGATCCGCTTGCGCAGCAGATTGGTGTCGAATTCCGGGTCGAGAATACTCTCGCCGTCGAAGCGGATGTCGCCCGCGGTCCGGACGATGGGGATCAGGTCGTTGAGGCGATTGATGCAGCGCAGGAGCGTCGACTTGCCGCATCCCGAGGGACCGATGAAGGCGGTGATCTGGTGCCGGGGTATCTGCATGGTGATGGAGTTCAGCGCCTGCGCGTCGCCGTACCAGAGGGACAGCCCGTCGATCTCCAGGACGGGATCGTCCACCGGAGGGGAGAGCGCCGGGTCCGGCATTTCGTCTCCTACCGGTGGAGCTTCATCGATACCGGAGGTGACGGTGGTCATGAGTCCTCCACCGGTAGATCGGTGGCGGCGATCTCGTTGGCTGAGGAGAGGTGTCGGATGTCCTTGCCCTCGACGTAGAAGATGACGTCCTCGGCGATGTTGGTCGCATGGTCCGCGACCCGCTCGAGGTCTCGACAGATGAACAGCAACTGCAGTCCCCGAGTGACATTCTTCGGATCCTCGATCATGTAGGTGAGGAGCTCGCGGAAGAGCTGCTCGTAGAGGGCATCGACCTGATCGTCTTCGACGCAGACTCTTACGGCCAATCTGGTGTCCCTGTCGACGAAAGCGTCGAGGCTCTCGTGGACCATGGCCCGTACCAGCTCGGTCAGCCTGGGCAGATCCACATAGGGCTTGAGTGGCGGAACCTGGTTGAGCACCCTGACCGAATGGCTTATGTTCGCTGCCAGATCACCGATCCTCTCGAGATCGGTGTTGATCTTCATCATCGCCACCAGGAAACGCATATCGATGGCCGTGGGCTGCTGGGTCGCCATGATGGTCTCGCACGACTTGTCGATGTCGATCTGCAGCTGGTCGACCTCCGAGTCCTGCTCGATGATCGAGTCGCTGCGCTCGCTGTCTCGATCGATGAGGGACTGGATCGAGCCGGCGATCATCTCTTCCACCATGGCTCCCATCCGCAGAAGCAGTTGCCGGACTTCGTCGAGTGCTTGATCCAGATGACGTTCCATAGGTTCGGTTCCTTCCAGGTTCTTGGTCTGCAACGCCGGGCTCCCGAACGAAGAACGGAGGATTCTCAATCGGGTGCGAACACAGTAGACTGTGACTTCGGCAGGATCTAGCAAGTCTGGCTCAACCAGGTGAAGGAGCCGTGACAGTCCTGTGACACTCTTTCGAGACCCCCACCCGCCACTGTTGCAGAAATGCCACAGGCCTGACGCATGCCTGAAGCTTGCCCTGCCTACACTTCCTTCGATTGCCGCCCTGGCATCCCGCCGGACGGCTCCTGAGTGAAGCGAATCTCATTCGAATCGGCTCCATGAAATCTCAAGGAGGACAGCGAAAAATGTTCAGACGTACCACTCTTGTCTGCGCGACAATCTGCGCCCTGGTGGCCTGTCTGGTATCCCCAGCCGACGCCGGAATCAAGGTCTACGAGGATGGCGACAAGTTCATCGAGATCGGTGGACGGATCCAGATGCAGTATCTCTATTTCAGCGAAGACAACGCGGACGGCAGTAGCGACAGTGGAGATTCCATCTTCTTCCGACGCCTGCGGCCGTATATTGCGGGCTCGGTGACCAAGAACTGGAACGGCAAGATCCAGTTCGACTTCGGCAAGGCCCTCGACGCCAACGAGGTCGCCGTCAAAGACGCCTACATGCAGTACATCGGCCTGAAGAACCACAAGATCTTCATCGGCAATTCCAAAACTGTGTTCTCTCGCGAGTACCTGGCCTCCTCGAAGCGCCAGCAGACCGTGGAGCGTTGGTTCGTCGGCCAGCACAACTTCGGCAGCCCCGACCGGATGCTGGGATTCCGCATCGACGGCAAGACCGACAACAAGAAGTTCGAGTACAAAGCCA
>CAJHZZ010000098.1_pt1 | contig 42591 bp, 29 predicted proteins | sample 9199071 | NCBI WGS metagenome assembly CAJHZZ01 (sample SAMEA7708275, study PRJEB35096) | sediment metagenome | biome: marine neritic benthic zone biome [ENVO:01000025]; feature: sediment [ENVO:00002007]; material: shallow marine sediment [ENVO:03000034] sea grass bed [ENVO_01000059] ...
GGGCGGTCCCTTCCGCCGCCTTCACGGTATGATTCGTGCACTACCATGAGAGGGGTACCAGTATTTTGAAGTTTCGTCCGATCATCTGTGCCTGCATTGCCGTGTCTTCGGCGTCCACGATCTCGCCCCAAGAGGCGCAATCGGCGCCCAAAGGGCAGGAGTTCGCCCGCGGCGAGTGGAGCGATGTCTCGCGGGTCATCGCCATCGGCGACCTGCACGGCAGCTATGAGAAGGCCATCGAGCTCTTCCAGGGCGCCGAGCTCATCGATACCGAGCACCGGTGGATCGGCGGCGAGCAGCATCTGGTGGTGGCCGGGGATCTACTGGATCGCGGCACTGGCGATCGCGAGCTGATGGACCTGATGATTCGTCTGCAACGAGAGAGTCGCGATGCGGGGGGGCAGGTCCACGTCGTGCTGGGAAACCACGAGTCGATGAATCTCCTGCGCGACCGACGGTACGTGAACCCGAAATCGTACGCGGCTTGGGTCGACGACGAGACCGCAAAGGATCGCAAGGCGGCCCTACGGCTCTATGTCAACTCCCGTCCCGGTAGCGATAGCCGTACCAAGGTCAACTCCGAATTCCAGTACAACTTCCCCCCGGGCTTCTTCGCCCGGCAGAGGAGTTTCGATCTCGAGGGCGACTACGGCCGCTGGCTCCTCTCCCTACCGGCGGTAGTCAAGGTGAACGGCGTGATCTACGTGCACGGCGGCATTACGGTGAAGACCGCGGCGTTGGGCATCGACGGGATCAATCGAGGAGTGGTGGACGAGTTGACTCGCCATCTGGAGGCCCGCCGAGTGCTCGAGGAGAAGGGAGTCGTCACACCGTTCATGGATCTGGCCGAGATCCGTCAGGTCGCCAGGGCCGGGGTCAAGAACTCTACTCGGATCCCGGTGGAGATGCGTAAGGCCGCCCAGGAGGTCCTGGACACCTCTTCGAGCCTGCTGCTCGGTTCGGGGGGACCCCTCTGGTACCGGGGCAACTCGTTCGAGGACGAAAGGATCGAGCAGGAGATGCTCGAGCGCTCCCTCGAACTGCTCAGCGCCAGGGCGATGGTGGTGGCGCACAGCCCCACCTCCAGCAAGAGAATCTCCTCTCGTTTCCACGGCAAGCTGTTCAAGGTGGACCACAATATCGGTGAGAGCGAGTCGCTGCAGGCACTGGTGGTCGAAGCCGATGACATCGTGGTTATCGAAGCGGCCTCTCAGCTGACCATGAGACCGGTCCGCGAGCTACCCATAGGCAATCACCTTCCCCGGGATCCAGCGGTACTCTCCGATCGGAATCTTCGCGACCTGTTGGCCGCGGCCGAGATTGTCGACCAGAGGGAACTTGGACGGGGTAGCAGCCGACCCCAGCTCCTGGAGTTGGAGAAGAACGGCACCTCGCAGAGGGGCATTTTCAAGTTCGTGGAGGTCGAGGAGACCGAGGGTGGCGACACCGTGGTGGATCGGTATCAGCACGAGATGGCGGCCTATCGCCTGGACCGTGCCCTGGGGCTGAACATGGTCCCGGTGACCGTACTGCGTGAGATCGATGGACAGATGGGCTCGGTGCAGGAGTGGGTGGAAGGAGCCATCGACCGCGAGGCTGCGGATGCCTACGAGCTCGATCTATTCTCGTCAGACGAAGTGCACGATCAGCTGGCGCGTGGCAGGATCTTCGATCTTCTGATTGGCAACACCGGGCGCCAGCCGAACGATGTGCTCTGCGTGATCGGCAAGCACCGGCTGTACTTCATCGATCATTCGAAGGCGTTTACCACCTCGACCGAGATCGACTGGGTGGAGGAGGGTGCCTTGTCGGTCGATCCGTCATTTGTCGACGCCATCGAGCGACTCGATCGAGCCTCCCTGATTCAGGAGCTGGGAGAACTGATCGACGAGGAACAGATCGACGCCCTGTTGGTGCGCCGCGACAAGATCCTGGAACAGTTCGCTTCTCGTCAAGCCGCCTAGCGATCGAAGCACTCGCGGCGACAGCCGTTCTTGAAGCGCTCGAGCTCGGGGCGCCACTCGCGGCGTAGGCGCTTGATCTCGCGCCGCACCTCACGCAGCTGTGCGATCAGGGCATCGCGCTCCTCACCCTCCGGCAGATTCCGGATCTGCTCTCGCAGTTCTCGCTTCTCCTGTCGCAGGGGCCGGAGCTCCCGCTTGTAGGGTTTGAGCTCCTGCCGCAGCTCTCGACACTCTTCGCCGGAGAGGCAGGGATGGTGATCTCCTTCCTGCTCCTGGGCAGTGGATGGAGATACGAAGAGTCCTGCCAGCAGCAGGACCGACAGGGTCGAAACGAGGGCCAGGTTCGAGAGTAGCCGGGGTCTTTGCACGATGGAGCCTCCTGTGAATAGATTGGATCTCTGATCTCGAGTCTCGGGCCGATCTCGGGCGCCCCGGCCAAGGGGCGGGCGAGGCTCGGTCTGACAGAGAAACAACCGGACAGGGATTTCCTTGCGGCCTGATTTCGATTGACCGCGGGCCACTAGATCCTCGGACAGACCTCCGGTGGCGTGATCCCTTCGTCGGCCTCCTCGAGAATCAGGGTGAGCTCACTGCAGGAGGCTTCGAGAGCGGCGCTGGAGTCCGTGGCGGCTGCCGCCGAGGCCAGCCCCAGGAGCGCTGCTCGTCTTCTGGGGGCACGTTTCAGGGCCTCTTCGAACTGGACCGCGGCCGCCGCCGGCTCCCCGGCCTCGAGGAGCACCTGACCCCAGAGCTCGTGCGAAGGCTTGACGATCGCCGGGGGACCGTAGTCGAGCGGTTTGGACCCCTCGATGGCGGTGGCCTCGGCCAGCAGTTCCATGGCTTGTCGCTCTCGACCGGCGGTCATGGCGATCCGTGCTTCGAGCGACAGCGCCATGACTCGGATTGTCTGATACTGCTCCAGAGTCACCGCATCCGCCTCGGCACCAGGGGGAGGACCGAGGAGCTCTTGAAGAGCTTCGAGCGCTTCTAATGCCACCGGCTGATTACCGGAAGTGGAGGCGCGAAATCCAGTGGCGAAGAGATCGGCGGCCGCCGACGCCTTGCCGGTGTTTTCGGTGCCCAGGCTCGGGGGAATCTCACGGTCACCGGTCTCTGTGAGCCAGCTGGCCCGCATCGAAGCCCAGTAGCCACGAGCCCGCATGGAGCCGCTCTCCAGGGCGTACTGGTACATCGAGTCCAGCATCTGGCGGGCCTTCTCCCATTGGCCGAGTTGCAGGTACGAGTACTGGAGCCAGTGGTAGGAGTGGAAGTTGAGATCGTCGACTCCCAGCCCCTTGCGTTCCACCCTCTCTCGGGAGACCGCGAAGGATTTGATATTGGAGTCGACGGACTCGGCCCACTGCCCGAGCGCCACATAGATATGGGAGATCATGTGCTGAGCATGCGAGGCGGCGGGGGCGATCTCGGCGTACACCCGAGCGGCCCGCAGACCCAGCGGAGCGTGGATCGGGTCGTCGTAGGAGTGGATCAGATAGTGGGCCGCCCCGGGATGTCGGGGGTTGACCGCAAAGACCTCTTCCACCACGGCTCCGGCCCGCATGTACGCACCGAAGTCTCGCACCGCCTGGGTCGTACCGAGGATCGACAGGGCGTAGAAGCTCTTGGCCTCCAGGTCCTCGGGGTAGCGGGCAGAGAGCTCCCGCATGGCCGCTGAGTAGGCGAAATCGCGCTCGACCTTGCCGCCGTCTCCGAAGAGCAGCCCCACAGCATCGATATAGCCCTGTTCCCGAGGAGTCGGGGCCTCGGCGGGGAGCCTCGCCAGGACGGCTTGGGCCGCTTGCCGATTCTGGCGTCGCCAGAGAGGGTGATTGTGGGTCATGGCTTCACCCCAATAGGCCAGAGCGAAGCTCGGATCGATCGCTTGTGCCTGCTGAAAGGCCTCGCGGGCGTCCTCGTACTCGAAGCTGTGGAGCAGCAGGACGCCGCGAACAAAAGACTCCTGGGCTTCCTGGGCACCGGTGTTGGGGAAGTCGATCGTGCCGAGCGATTCGATGGTCGATGCAGCGCCGATGGCGCAGACCGGGAGGCAGAGAAGAGGGAGAACAAGGTACCGGCGAAAACGCGATCTCATGGTTCTTCTTCCTTTATCCGCTCGATGCAGGGCGACTCGGTCGGGTCCTGAGACCCGACCTCGGAAAGGATGGGTCGGAGCCCCCTATGCCTTCTTGATCATGAGGCCCAGCACGGTGCCCAGGATCACGAAGGCGATGACCGCCGAGCCGCCTGTGCACCAGTTCAGGTAGTAGGGGAATCCTTCAAGGGTCAGCGACTGGTAGAAGCGCGAGAAGAAAAGGATCATTCCTACGAAGAAACCGAAAGTGACGCCTCCCATGACACCGTCGGCCCACGCAGACCGTGTCTTGCTGAAGAGAATCGCCGCCATGATGGCGATCATGATGCCGACGACAAAGAAATAGTGGACCCCGGCATCATCCTGGCGAAACACCTCCGGGTACTTCATGTAGGTGTTGCCCAGGATCAAGACATGCATGACGTAGTCCGCGATCGTCATCACGATCCCACCCACCACTCCTGCAATAATGGCCTTGGACCAGTTCATGGTTCCCCCCTTCCTTGGGAAAATTGATCGGACAGTGGACCGATTCTACACGGTCCAAAAGGCACGATCTCGCTTGCCGGGCGATGGGTTCGGGAATTCAGTCGTTTTCCGTCTCCTGCGCAGCGGCAGCCGCCTCTGCCGCCGCTGGCTGCGCCGCCTGGTCGAGGATCGCCGTAACCTGCTCTGGCGGCATGCCACTGTTGACCAGCGTCAGCAGCTGACCGAGCTGCTCCTCGGTGACCCTGCCCTGGGAGAAGTTGGCGATCTTCTTGAACGGCAGGTTCTGGAGGATGGCAGCAAAGAAAGGGTCGTCTGCCGCCATGGCGGTCTGGGTGCCGGCCTGCATCCGTACCATGAAATCGATCACCTCTCTACCGCGTGGATCCACATAGATATCCGCGATCACGGAGTCGAGCGTATAGATCGTCGGCGGCAGGTTTCCTGACGCCAGCGCCACCGGCAGGACGGCTCGGATATCGGCGGCGGAGGCGCCGACCAGGAGCTCGTAGCTGCCCGGCTCGATGACCCATCGGTGATGCACATCGCTGTAGTACGCCAGCCGTTCAGGTGCGATCGGGATGGTGACGGATCGTGTTTCGCCCGCCTCCAGAAAGACCTTCTGAAAGCCGACCAGTTCGCGATCCGGGCGGGGCAGGCGGGGCTCCAGATGCCGAGAGTAGACCTGCACGGTCTCGGCCCCGGCCCGCTGGCCGGTGTTGGCGATGGTGACGGATACCTCGATGGCGCTCTCCAGCGACTCGATGGTCTCGGCCGCGCTGGCCTTCGAATACTCGAAGGTCGTGTAGGCCAGGCCGTAGCCGAAGGGGTACGTCACCTGCCGGTCCGCCGATTGGAAATACCGGTAGCCGACATTCAGGGCCTCGCCGTAGCGAACGACATCGGGTCCGCCGGGGAAGTTGATGGCGCTGGCGTGATCGTTGACCGAGGCGGTGAAGGTCTCCGAGAGCCGGCCCGAGGGATAGCCCTCTCCGAAGAGCACCTGGGCGATGGCGCCGCCCCAGGCCTCACCTCCCAGCCAGCCCATGAGGATGGCCGAGGCGTCCTCTTTGAAGGACGTCACATTCATCGCTCCGCCACCGGTCAGAATCACCACGAACGGCTTGCCGGATCGCTGCGCCGCGCGAATCACCTCGAGGTCTGCGGTCGCCACCTCGATGGAAGGGCGATCCCAGGCCTCGGCATCATGCGACGCCGGCTGGCCGGCGAAGATCAGGATCAGGTCGGGCTTGGCCATATATCCTTCGAGATCCTGCAGTTGCTCTGCGGTCAAGCCCTCCTCGGAGTATGCGGTATTCCAGGCGCTGATCTCGTGTCCCCGTTGCTCGCCCATCTCGCTCACGAAGGTCCACGGTGCATCGATATTGGAGGTGTTGATCTGTGAGCTACCGATCCCCTGGATCCGCGGTTGGAAGGCGAGGTTGCCGACTACGCCGAGGGATGGGTGCCTGCCGGAGTCGAGAGGAAGCGCTCCATCGTTCTCCAGCAGCACGGTCCCTTCGATGGCCACCCGCCTCGCCAGCAGGTGATTCGAGGGGCGGGGATCGGCGGCCGGTGGCGCCGGCATCGCCGACCAGCGATCGGCCAGCTGCAAGACCCTACCGGCGGCCCGATCCAGATCCGCTTCGGCCAGCTTGCCGTCACGCACTGCCTGTGCGACCACCGGCGGGGTCAGGGGGTTGCCTGGCATCTCGAGATCGAGCCCGGCGGCGATGGAGGCCACCGGATCGTCGACTGCACCCCAGTCGGAAACCACCAGACCCTCGAAGCCCCACTGGTCACGCAGGATCTCTGTCAGAAGCTGCGGATGCTGGCTGACATAGGTGCCATTCACCCGGTTGTAGGCGCTCATCACCGCCTGCGGACGGCCCTCCTTGATGGCGATCTCGAAGCCGCGCAGATAGAGCTCGTGCAGGGTCCGCTCGTCGACCTGGGCATCGATGGTCATCCGGCGGTGCTCCTGGTTGTTGACCGCGTAGTGCTTGATGGTGGCGCCGACGCCCTGGGACTGGACCCCACGCACGAAAGCCGCCGCCGTGAGACCGCTGAGTAACGGATCCTCACTGTAGTATTCGAAGTTCCGGCCGCCCAGGGGGTGGCGCTTGAGATTGAGACCCGGCGCCAGCAGCAGAGTGACGTCGTTGTAGCGCGCCTCGGCGCCGATCGCTGCCCCCAGCTCCCGGATCAACTCCGGGTTCCAGGTTGCCGACATGGCGGACGAAGAAGGAAAACAGGTGGCTTCGACCCTGGCCTCGAGACCCGGACCGGAAGCCTTGCGTAGACCGACGGGACCGTCAGCCATCCAGGCGGCGGGTACGTCGAGCCTGGGGACGGCGAAGGTCTCCCAGGTGTTCTGACCGGTGGTCAGAGAAGCCTTCTCCTCCAGCGTCAGCTGGTCCACCTTGCTGACCGCCGAAGTCTCTTGGGCCGCAACGAGAGCCGGCACGAGCACTAGGAGTCCGAGTGCCAGGGTGCGAACGGAACGTGTCATGAGTCCCCCTTTGGCTGTCGGCCAGTCAGGGCTGACAGTGATGCGTATTCTAATCGGTGACGGCGATCAGGCTCTGCGGATCAGGAGAAGGGTACGGTCGTCGGCGTAGGGGACACCGCGGGTAAAGGTGTCTAGATCTCGCTGGATGGCCTCGGACAAGAGATCGAGATCGTCCTGGCGGCGCAGCTTGCTGATCTTGGCCAGACGCTCGATGCCATATTCTTCGTCGTCAGGGTCGCTCGCTTCGGTAATCCCGTCGGTGTAGAGAACCAGGAGGTCTCCCGAGCCGAAGGCGATCGACTCCTCCGAGTACTGACCCTCCGGAATCAGGCCCACCGGAGGTCCTGTGGACTCGAGGTGGCGAATCTCGCCGGTAGCCGAGATCAATAGACCCGCGTTGTGCCCGGCGTTGCTGTAGCGCAGGGTTTGCGCCTCAGGGTCCAGGACTCCCAGAAACATGGTGGCGTACTTGGCTGGCAGAGTGCGCTTGTAGAGGCGGCGGCAGACCCGGCTGCAGATCTCGTCGGCGGGATGGCCGTTGTCGATGGGGCCGGCGGCCAGGGCCTCCAGCGAAAAGGTCAGGAGCGAAGCCGCCATTCCCTTGCCCGAGACATCGGCCACCATCAGCACGAATTCGCGACCCTCCTGCCGCTCGGCCACGGTGTAGTAGTCCCCCGAAACGCCCCGAGAGGGGATATTGCCGCCGAAGAGCTCATAGCCCTCGACTGAGGGAAGCTGACTGGGCAACAGCGCCACCTGGATCTGGCGAGCCAGGTTGAGCTCCTCCTCCAGGCGGCCGCGGGCGGCGGCCTCCTCGGCGGCCTTTTCCGCCAGGGCGACATTGCGGATCCGCATCGCTGCGATCGACGCCAGCGACACCAGCAGCTCCAGATCCTCTTCGGTGAAGAGGTTGGTTCCCCGACTGGAGGTGAGGGCGATCATCCCCAGCGAGCCTTCGGCGTCCAGCAGGGGTGCCGCCACCAGGCTCAGGACTCCGAGGCTGAGGATGCTTTCGGCTCCAGCCAGCTTGGGGTCGATCCCGGCGTCCGTGACCAGGGCCGCCATGCCTTTCTCGGCCACCTCCCGGATGAGGGTCTCCGAGTAGAGATGCTCGGCATCGACCTCGCCCGCCGACCGCTGGGCGGCCCTTCTGTAGCTACCGTCAGGCTGCTTCAGATAGATCAGAGCCTCTTCGGGTGAAAGGGTGTCGAAGGCCCGATCGAGGATCAGATCGAGCACCACCTCCAGCTCCATCGACTGATCCAGGACCCGATGGATGTCGTTGAGAAGATGGAGCCTCTCGGCTTGGCCTCGCAGCTCATCGACGGAGTCGAGCTGGGCGGTCAGGGACGGTGAGCCGAATTGAGTCAGCTCGCTGGCGGAGAGAAAACGGGTATGTGGCTCCAGATGATCGGTCCTGGGTTCAGGAACGCCGGTCGGGGCCTGGTCGGCGTCGAAGATGATCGAGCTCTGACAGAGACGCAGCTCGTCGCCGGGATGCAGCAACGTAGCGGTCTTGACGTAGCTGCCGTTGAGTTTCGTGCCGTTACGCGATCCCAGATCCTCGACCCACCAGCCGCTGTCCTTGTGGATCAGCTTGGCGTGTTGGCGCGACAGATACTTGTCGTCGACCTGCAGGTCGGCCTCAGAGGAGCGACCCACGATGACCTGCTCTCCCTCCAGGTTGGTGGTGAAGGTCTCGCCTTGACCCGGGTGTACGACAACTCTGGTCACCGGTCGATTGTATCGGCTCTCCGCAGTACCGCCAGGTTGGGAAGCGTCTACTCGGGCAGACTCCAGGGGACGGTTTCGAGGGTACGGAATACGAAGGTGGTCTTGCCGGCCTCGATCCGGTCGCCGTCGCGGAGCTGTACGGGGCGGGTCACCAGCTCGCCATTGACGTTGGTTCCGTTGGTGCTTCCCAGGTCCTCGACAAAGAAGTGTCCATCACGGTTGTCGACGGCGAAGTGCTGGGCCGAGAGGGTCTTGTCAGCCGCCACGATGTCCGCCTCCTCGCGTCCGATGATGGTCTTGCCCTGTTTCAGGGCGGAGGGCGCTTCGAGACTCATGGAGCCGGTCACCCGCAGGTGTCCCACCAGCGCGATATCGAGCATGGCGCCCCGGTTGGGTGGCGCCTTCTGCAGGACAGCGGTCTCGCCGGCCAGATCGGTTCCCTCGGAGAGGGCGAAGACCCGGCCGCATTCTCCGCAGGCAGCCTGCTCCGGTGCCGGGTCGGTGTCATGGACCTGCACGGGGCGACCACAGTCAGGGCATCCAATTACAGTCATCGAGTACCTCACTTCCAAGCCAGTTTGAGATAGCTGGGGGGAATCAGCTCGGCCCTCAGTCGCCGAGTCTGGCCCTTGTCGAACAGATTGCCGGATCGGTTCGAAGCTTCGATCTTGCCTGCTGAGCCCCGAATCCTCACCTTGACGTCGTGATGACCGGGCGCCACGGGAATCGTCTCGAGAAACGTGCGACCGACGGCTCGCTTGATGAAGCCTCTCGGTGCGTAGAGGTTGCGGCTGAGAACGTGACGGCCATCGACCCAGACGTCGAGCTTGGCGCTCTTGAGCCGATTGGTGTACGAGATCTGCAGGTTGGAGGTCGCTCCGGGGGCCGCTCTGGGCGGGGGCGCCTCGACCGCGGCAGCGTCTTCAGCCGGCGGCTCGATCGCCTTCTCGGCGGTGGCGGTCTGCGAGGGCGGTTCGGGTTCCACGGCCGGTGGCACCGCCTCGGTCGGCGTGGGTTGGCCCGAGCGCGATACCGTGGTGGGCGAGCTGTCACTCCTCCAGATCGCGAAGAGGGCCGCGATCGTCAGCAGCACCAGAAAGAGGGTGCCCCAATGTCCCTCCTTCTTGGGCTCGGTCTGCGGGTCGAAGAGCTCGATCTCTTCAGCCTGGGCCTGCTGGGACGGATGGGTTAGATCGACAGTCTGCGTGGGCGGAGAAGCGGTGGGCTCCAGGGCCTCGACCAGCTTCGCTCCCGACTGGAAGCGCTCATCGGGTCGTTTCTCCAGCACCCGGAGCATCGATGAGGCCACCGACGGGGGGATACCCGCGTTGAGACTGCGTGGCGGTGTCGGGGAGGCGTGCAGGATTTTGTGGGCCAGAGCGGGGATCGAATCGGCCTGAAAGGGCTGTTGCCCGGTCAGGCATTGGTAGAGGACCACGCCGAGGGCGAAGAGATCGGACCTACCGTCCAGTTCCTCGTCCCGCAGCTGCTCCGGCGACATGTAGTTGGGCGTCCCCAGAACCTGGCCGGTGTAGGTGAGACCGAGAGCGTCGGTCTTGGCGATGCCGAAGTCCGAGAGCTTGGCATTGCCCTCCTTGTCCAGCAGGATGTTGGCCGGTTTGACGTCGCGGTGAATGAGACCCTGCTCATGGGCAGCGTCGAGGGCACTGGCGACCTGACCGATGATGGCCAGAGCGCGGTCCAGCGGTAGCGGGGCGTCGGTCGCCTTCAGCAGCTCGTCGAGAGTCTGACCGTCCACCCACTCCATGGCGATGAAGGAGAGACCGGTATCGGCGTCATGATCGGCGTCGTAGATGGCTACCGCCGAGGGGTGTCGGAGATTGCCTGCCGCCCTCGCCTCCAGCAGGAATCGCAGGCGTAGCTCCTCCTCGTCGATTGTCGAGGCCAGGCCCCTCGGTTCCAGGACCTTGAGGGCCACCTTACGGTTGATGTTGGGGTCGCGAGCCAGGTAGACGCGGGCCATGGCGCCACGGCCGAGCTCGGAGAGGAGCTCGTACCGGGAAATGGACTTCAGGTCTTCGCTCCGCTGGACAGCGTCCAGGGGAACGGTGCCACCGGCGGCAGGGTCTCGGCGATCGGCGAGCTCGGCAGACATACGCTACCTATACTCCGCCAGCAACCTCTGCAGGCGCAGTTATCTGGTTCACTCGATGGCAGAGCCGTCGAGAGGCGAATTGCCGCATGGCAATACATCTCCCACCCCAGAAGGTGGCCCTCGCCTGCCCGCGAGGGTGTGGCTCGAGACCCTCGGCGATGGTATTCAGTGGGGGCCCCGATAAAGGCAAGGCCGGTGCGAGCCGGTCACGCAAAGCCAGGGGTCCTCGTCTGCCTCGCGACGGACCGCTCGCCACGAAGCACCCAGGACCGCCCAGCTGTCGAAGGGCCACGGCGACCTACGACCTGGGAGGGCAAAATGAAGAAACTCGTAATGGTGCTGGCGGTGCTCGCTATCCTGGCGACCACGGCAACCGCGCACGCTTGGTGGGGGCCTCGATTCGAGGTGGGGATTCGCTTCACCGGCGTGGGCTGGAAGGGCAATCCACACTCCGATGATCCGGCGGACAAGCCTTACTACAGCTACACGGGCACACCCTTGACGCTGATGCTGACGCCGAGACGCGAATTCCTCGGCTACGCGGCGCCGGACCTGTCGGTGCCCTATCCCGGCCTGGGTGGAACCATCCGCACAGGAAGCAACGGTTACTACGCCTGGGTCTTCGGTCCCCAGGAGTCGGCCTATGGGGCCGATCACTGCCCGTCTTGGGATTCGATGGCCAATCCTCTCGCCTGGGAGGGGTGTCTGCTGCCCGATCCGGACTACCAGGATCCGTCGACCTGGTGGCCCATCGATGAGCGGGTGGTGCCCTTCGGCGCCGGCGCCATGGCTGCGGCCCGGTGCTCCAACCATTGCGACCCGGCGGATACTTCCTGCGCTCCCTGCGAGGCCCGCCCAGAGGTGACGGTTCATCAGTGTACCTTCGAGGATACGGTGGGCGATGATGATGGGAACTGCTCTCTGGATCCGGCGGGCTACGAGCCGTGTCCGTGCTCGGCGGCACCTACCACCTGGCCGGTCGGAATCCAACTCGGAACCGACGACGACTACTACGGCTTCGGCTACTCGCCGCGGCTTCCTGGACTGGTGATCGTGGCGGACTCAGGGCCCGGTATCGTCACCGTCAACGACCCTATCCTGGAGCGGCCGGTGCGAACTGATCCCGTTACCTGTCGAAATCTCGCCGGGTTCGTCACCTCGGTCGGTCATGTGCTCTCGGATGCCGAGTACAACAGCCATCTGACTGCACAGATGTTGGTGCCCTATGGAGTCTTCACCCCGGTTGTGCTCTCCGACGCCGACCATGGCGTGGGTGCCAATGCCTACAACGGATCCTGTGACTACGAGGGTGACGGTTCGAACGACGACACCCTGGTGGTGGTCGACGGCTCTGAGCCCCAATGCTTGGACGGCGGAGTCGCCACCTATGGCGCCTTCATGCCCGACTTCTTAATCACTGTGAGGGCGTTCGTCGTGCAGGTGGATGCCCAGGGTCGTGGCGTCGATCTCATCGAGGATTGGAACGGCAACGGCTATTGCGACGCGGAAGACTACGAGATGATGGTTGACGGCAGCTGGGACTGGAATCGGGGCAATCCGGTGCTGTCGCGGGAAGTGAAGCTGCAGTTCACCGAATGGCACTCGGGGCTGAGCTTCCTCTACGTCAATGATCTGGACGGGGATGGAGAGGTCCTGTCACCGGTGCTGCCGGGTGGCGCCGGGGGTCTGGTCGGGCCGCCCCGCTAGGCCACGGGTAAGGACTGGCTGGCGGCCTAGCCCTGAGCACCAGCCAAAGCTCGGGCCTCCTCGATATCCGGGAGGCCCGGATCGCTCTGGGTCCAGAAGTCGAGCAATTCGCGACCCAGCTCGGCTGCGGCCTCGGGCCGATCCATGGCCCTCTGGACCTGAGCCAGAACCAGCCTGGCCCGCAACCGGTCGAGCTCCAGATCGAGCCGCGGTGCCGAATAGTCGACCTGATCGGCGGCCTGGCGCGCCGCTGCCATGGCCTCCATGGGCCGCTCCGCTGCCAGGAGTGCTTCGGCCAGAGCCACCCGATAGATGGAGTACTCGTAGCCGCCGAGGGAGATCGCCCGCTCGAGCTCTTCGATGGCCGACACCAGATCGCCCTTCGCCAAATGGACTCGACCTCTGAGATAGGCGGCCACTTTGTCCTCGGTGCGATCGGGGTTGTCGGGTGGCAGCGCCCCTTCGAGGACCGCGTCGGCGGTGGCCAGCGCCCGATCGTAGTCGCCCTTGGTGAGCTCCAACAGGCCGCGGGCGAAGAGATACCGGGTCGGAACTCCCGGTGACCGGTCGATGGCCCTGTCGATCAGGACTCTCGCCTCATCGATCTCCCCCAGCTCCATCCACGAGAGACCCTGGACGGCCAGAGACATGGCCTCGCGTACCTGCTCGTCGGCGATCGGTCCGCTCAGGGCCGAGAGGACCTCGGCCGCCTCACGAAACCGCTCCTGACTTCTCAGGATCGAGGCGAGCTCGAAGACGGCGTTGATGCGATGGAGGGGAGGCACCTCGGGGTTACCGATCAGGCCACGTAGACGCGATTCGGCGTCGGAGGTTCGTCGCTGCAGAGACTCGACGATCGCCAGGCTAGTGGTGGAGAAGTGGAAGGTCGGGTCGAGCTCCAGGGCCTCGAGATACCGGGCCGCAGCGAGATCGAGCTCGCCTTGACCTCGATAGGCGTCGCCCAGGAGATGCACGCCGTTGGGGCTCTCTGGCAGAAGCTCGATATAACGTTGAAGGTCGCCGATCGCCTTGCTGAACTCCCGGCGATGGAGCGCGAGATTCCCCTGCATGCTCCACACCGTCGGATCGTCGGGCACCAACCGCGCCAGAATATCCAGGTGCTCCTGTTCTTCATCGTAGCGGCCCAGAAAGTCCAGGATCTGGGTCAGGAAGTAGCGAGCCTCGGTCTCGTAGGGATAGCGATCGAGTAGTTCTGTATAGATCTCAATCGCCTCCTCATTGCGACGCCCGATATAGGCATCGGCTGCTTGGATGTAGAGCCCCTCGCGTTCGGGTAGCTTGGCTACTTCGCGCAAAGCGACGTCGATCCGACTCTGGGCGCTGTCGGTGCGGCTCGTGGTGGCCTCGACCATAGCCAGTCGGTAGTTGGCCATGGTGAAGTCGGGCGCCACCTCGAGAGCACGCAAGAGTAGCGCTTCAGCCTCGGCGTATCGAAAGTCGGCCCAATGACTGAGGGCTTCGATGTAGAGGTTGTAGGCCTCGGGGTTCTGGCTGGCGAAATCGGCGGCATAGACATCGACCGACTCCGTGGGCGGGATGCCCAGACCCTGTCGAGTGGCGGCGGCCAGATCGTCCGAGGCCTGGATGAGGAGCTCCTGAGTGAGGCCGTCGAGGCGCTTCGAAGCCAGCTCGCGTGCCTCGGCGGTATCGGTGAGGCGGGCGGTGACGGTCAATCCCTCGGCGCTGGCCAGGATCTCACCGGTGAGCAGGTGGTCGATGTCGGCTGCCGCCGCTCCCTCGGCAGTGAGGCTGCCTCCCGCTGCTTCCTGCAGCGTCCGCACCCGATCCATGGAGACCACTCGCGCATGGCGCGATTGGGCGAGATTGTCCATCACCAGCCGGGCGACGCCTTCGCCGAACCAGTCGAGCTCGCTGTCGCCGGTGCGGTTGGCGAAGGGCGCCACCGCCAGCGAGGGGACCTCCTCCAGCGCCGCCGGGCCGCTGTCGGGAGCCGCCGCCGTGTCCTCCGCGGTCGGCTTACGGCTCCTCTGACCCAGCCAGAATCCCCCGGCCACAATCAGTGCCAACAGAACACCGAGTGCCGTCCTCAGCAGCGGCTTGCGACGTTTCCGAAGCTCGTGCAGAAAGCGGGTATCGACCTGCTCGGCGTCGAGATCGGCCAGGATCTCACCGGCGTCGGCGTAGCGCAGTGAGGGCTCCCGCTCCATGCAGCGCTCGAGAATCTTGCGCAGGAAGGGCGGGATATCGGGATTGAGCTCGTGGGCAGAGGGCGGGTCTTGCTGGATCCGCTGCATCATGATTTCGAAGGTCGACTCGCCCTGATACGGCAACTCGCCGGTCAACATCTGATAGAGGATGATGCCCAGAGCAAAGACATCTGTCCGCGCATCGATCTCCTGACCCGAAACCTGCTCGGGGGACATGTAGTAGGGAGTTCCCATTACCGCTCCGGTCTGGGTCAGACCGCTCAAGGCCAGGGATCTGGCCAGACCGAAGTCCATGACAAAGGCGTGATCCTGCCCGTCGATCATCACGTTGCCGGGCTTCATGTCGCGATGCACCACACCTTTCTCGTGGGCGGCGGCGAGGGCAGCACAGATCTGGCGAAAGATCGCCAGAATCTCGACGATCTCCAGCCTGCCGGTGCGACGAAGGTGGCCGGCGAGCGTGACTCCGTCGACGAACTGCATGGTGAGGAATCGCTTGCTATCGGCCTCGGTCAGGTCGTAGACCCGTAGGACATTGGGATGGGTGATCTCGCTGGCCAGCTGGATCTCACGCTTGAACCGGGCCATGACATCGGGCTGGTCCACCAGCTCGGGCCGGATCTCCTTGATGGCGACCTGGCGATCGAGCTCCAGATCCCGGGCCTCGTAGACGGTGCCCATGCCGCCCTGGCCAAGACGGCGGACCACTTCGTAGCGGGACCCGAAGCTCGGCAGATCCGGCTCGTCTTCGTAGAAGAGGGTCTCTTCGCTTGGATCGGATGCGGAGTCGGCGGGATCGTCCAGCGGTCTACCACAGGCCTGGCACGAGCTGGCCGGAGCGGCATTGAGCTCGCCGCAGGATGGGCACTGGAGGGTGTCGAGTCCGGTCAATTTCTGATCTGTTCCTGGGTCTCAGTCTTCGACTCAGGTTGCCCGGCGAGCCGCAGCGCGACCTCGGAGTCCGAGGTGTAGTCGTGGAAGCCTGCATGGCAGAGCTGCTGGAATCGGTTGAGAATGTTGCCCGTCACCCGGTTGTGGATTGCCTCCCACGTCTTCCTGGCCCATCTTGGCAACCTCTTCCGGCCGTAGAAGTCGAAGCCGACCACGAAGAAGAGCTGCGTCTCCTCCTGCTCTCCCTGGTCGGCGACGGGTGAGCGCACATACTGGAAGTAGATGCCGATCGGGTAGCCTCCACTGCACTCGTAGAGGAAGTAGCGCGCGTTATCGAAGTCCGGATCCGGATTGTCCTGGAACCTGAGCGCATCCATTCGAAAGAGGATGCCTAGACCAGGTCGTCGGAACCAGCGACTCAAGGGCCGCGTCAGGCCTCCCAGAAGGCGAATCTCGATCCAGCGTCGATCCCCCTCGATAGTTTCGACCGTGGCGATGTGGTTCGGCCAATACGGTGAGTTGCCGCTCCACTCCAGCATCTCCTCGTAGACGAATCTCACCGGGGCCCGAATAGAGATGCGATGGATGTTGAGGATCGAGTATCGATCGACGCTGGTGCCGACGCGCTGCAGGATCCTATGGGTGTAGTTCTCCCGTTCCCTGGTGGTGGGGAAGTCGATGAGCGTCGAGACCTCCGGTCGGTGAACGAAGTAGTTCTTCAGATCGTCGAAGACACCGCGGGACCTGGCTGGCAGCATCGGATGTCTCTCAGCCGCTTTCCTTGGCACCGGTCAGCGAATAGAGGTCGAAGTCACGATCGAGCCCCTTGACCCTCTGCGGACCCAGAGGGCGAAAGGTGAAGCTTTCTGCGACCTTTTCGTGGGTCCGCGGGCAGACGATGATATTGCCGCTAGCCTTCGAGGCCAGCTTCTCGATGCGGAAAGCGAGAACCACAGGCTCGCCCACCATGGCCAGGCCGAGGGCGTGCTCGCCGCCGTGACCGTGCATGGAAACCGGTCCAGTGGCGAGAGCCCAGTCCATCTCGAGGGGATGTCCTTCGACCTCCCAGATTCCCGACTCTTTGGCCAGCGTACGTACCAACTCATCCAGTCGGAGAGCCGCTCGGCAGGCTTCGCTGGCGTGGTGCTCGGTATGGTCCTCCTCCCAGAAGGCGAAGATCGCGTCCCCCTGAAACTCCTTGACCGTACCTCCGAGCTGCAGCACCGCCTGCTCCAGCCGCTGGAACACCCGACTGACAGATTGCTGCAGAGCCTGCGACTCCGCATCCTGCACCATGGAGGTGTAGTTGCAGAGGTCGCCGACCAGCACGGTCACCATGGACACGGTCGAGAGGGCATGGGTCGAAGGCTCCTCGTCGGGCAGGGAAGCTTCTTCGGCAGGAGTCTCGCCGTCGAGTCGAAAACAATGGCCGCGTCCCAGGGTGATCACCTGGCCGACGCTGATCTCGGTCCGCAGATTGGGCGACAGCCGGCGACCGTCGACCCGTGTACCGTTGCGGCTGAGATCGCGAATGAAACATCGGCCGTCGCGCTCCTGGGTGAGGACGCAGTGCCGCGAGGAGACGGTGCCGTCCTGCAGCAGCAGGTGACCGGGGCTCTGATTGCTCGACTTGAGGCGGCCGATCTCGATCCGCTCGTAGAACACGAAGCGCTCACCGTCCTCCGGTCCTCCCTCCAGGACCAGAGATTTGGGCGAGATCTCTCCGACGACCGGGGGAAAGAAGCGGGTGACCCTCTCAGGAACCGGACTCATTCTTCAGTCGGGCGACCTCGTCGCTCAGCTCCCGAATACGGCCCGACATCGTCTTGACGATTCGGAAGGCCAGGGAGGGGTCTTCGTGAATTCGACGGAGGAGGTTTTTCTTGTCGATCGTCAGCAGTCGCACCGGGCCCATGGCGCGGAGAGTCGCGCTACGATCGATGCGCTCGAAGATGGCCATCTCACCCAGGAACTCGCCTTCCCGGGCGATGCGCAGCCGGACCTGGTTGTCTGCGTCGCCGCTCAAGACTTCGACCTGCCCCTGCTGGATGACGAACATGCTGTCGGCGGTATCGCCCTGGCGAACGATGATCGCTCCGTCCTCGTACTCTCGTCCCAATGAACCCTGGTCCATCGTTGTCATCCTCCCTGTTGCGCGTCTTTCGGTCGCTTGGGTACGGGTGAGGTCATCAGCTCCCATCCCAACCGACCCAGGAATCTCGGGTGGATCGTCCGGGTGAGGATCTCCCGGTAGGGAGCGCTGCCGGTGAACATATCCCATAGGACCTGACTCATGTCGCGCTTCGACCCATCCTCCAGGGCCTGTTCTTTCTGCGTCATCCGGAGAACCGCCCGCCGAGCGAATCTCATGTGCTGGAGAAGACGAGAGGCCGTGAAGGTCGCCTTGCCGATGGCGTTGTCGCGTCGAATGCCCTGGCAGACCGGGCGGAAATGCCGGGCGAAGTCCTCTTTCGAGATCCCCTGGAAGACCGCCGTCGTGGCGCAGGCCTTGGCCGTCTTGTAGGCGGCGCCGATGCCGTCTTTGTAGAGCCGGGTCACCCCACAGTCACCGATAAACGCCAGGCGATCGGCGTACGGAGCCACGGCACCATCGATGTTGATCTTGGGCGAGCATTGACAGGATTTGCAGGCCGGAGCCCAATCGGTCGGCAGGCAGGCCCTCACCTGCGGCGAATCGAGAAAGGTATTGACCAACTCGGTGTCGATGTCGTCCCCGAGCAGACAGACCGAAACGTAGTCCCCTTTGGGGATGATGGCGGCGAACTCGAGTCGCGGAATATCGAGTAGAAAGACCTGCATCGAATTGCCCACCGTCTCGTTGACCAGCTTCTCACCGAGGAAGTACTCGCGGATGAAGGTCTTGGTGGTCTTGGGCGGCTGGTAGCCGGTCTCGAGCCCCGGAAAGAGCTTCAAGGCCGGCGAGTTGGCGCCGACCGCGACTACCAGGAGATCGTAGACCTGTGGCTCGCCGTCCTTGATTCCGACGGCGGGTCGGCCGTCATCGAAATGCACCTGGGTGACTCGGCCGGAGATCAGGTTGGCTCCCTTCGCCAGGGCCATCTGCTGGAGATGGAGATCGAAGCTCTTCCACTTGTGCTCCTTGATGTCGCGGGGCCCCGAGCCACGGTAGACGGCCCCGATCCGCTTTTCGTGCAGCGGGGTGTCGATACGAACGCTGCCCACATCCATATGGAGCATGTAGGAATCGATGCCGCGCTGGACGACGTCGCCCGGCAGATTGATCCCTTCGGTGGCCAGGTTCTGGACCAGGGTCTCCGAGATGATGCCGCCGCACATGTTGCAGCCGTGGGGTGCGACGCGGCTGAAGTCTCGTGGCTCGTAGATGTCGATCTCGATCTCGAGACCTGCTCTTTCGGCCATTTCCAGCAGGAAGTAGCTGACGAACGAGCCGGCCGGACCGGAGCCCATGACCGCGACCCGGGAGCCATCGTCCAGGCGAAGATCCACGGAGTCGGCAGAGGTGCTGTCGGATCCTCTCATCGCCACCACCTTTCTCGCCGAGCGCCACCCATCAGTGATTCCCAAGGTGCCCGCTCGACGACCGACGTTCGTAGGGAAACCAACCCAGTTGAATCTATGCGGGGGCAGCTGAGTCAACCACCCCTCTTGGGGTGGCGCGGTGGCTATCCCTTTGGGTGGTGCAAGAAAAAGCCGGGCCCGAAGGCCCGGCTGAAAGTACTCGATTCCCGACAGCGATCAGGGCTGCGGCACGGTCGACGACCACGCCGAGGTGTCGCCGGACTCGAAGCCGTCCTCGAAGATCTCGTCGTCCTGCTCGATCCGACAGCTATCGAGAAAGGCGCTCATGATCTCCACCCGCTCGCCGAGCGTCTGTACCGCAGCCAACGGGAAGCCCAGCCAAGCGGTCTGATAGCTCGCCGGTCCGGCCATGGTGACGATGGAGTTCACCGCCGCGTCACCCGCGCTGCCGCTGAAGGCGAGCTCGCCATCGGCGGCCGGCGAGATGCGATCGCTGAAGTTGCTGAATGGAAAGGCCAGGGTGTAGGGTCCGAGGCCATTGAACACCGATCCGGCACCGGTCGCCGTTGTTTGCGTGACGTCCGAGGTGTAGGAGGCGACCCTCAGATAGTCCTGCATGAAGGTGGTCAGGTTGTCGGTGCCCTGACCGCCCTGGTCCCAACCGTAGTCTTGACTGATCAGCGCCAGACAGCGATCCCAGAAGTCCGCGCCGAGCACCGCTCCGTCGAGCCATTGACCCAAGGCAACCTCGGAGGCGTCGTTCGGGCCCGCCAGCGGGTTGGCCGGGTCGTTGGAGAAGACCGCGCCGCTGAACCAGATGACCGTGGCGTAGGGGGCCAGGTCGTCGGCGGTCGGCTCGTTGGCCGAGTTCTGGGTGTCCCAGACTTCGTAGTCGAGGCTGAGATCGTCAAAGATCCCGGTATACGTGGGCAACACGTCTGGCGCGTTGTTGTCGTCATCCACCAGCAGGATCAGGGGAACATCCGCGGTGGTGAAGTTCCACTCGAGCCAACCGCCTTGCCCACAAGCATTGTCCGAGATCACCCGCCAGTAGTAGGTCGTCAAAGGATCCAAGGCCGGAGACACCTCCAAGCTCGTGCCCGTGAATCCGGTCTCTTGGACGACGACGTCATTGAACAGCGGGTCCGTCGCCACCTGCACAAAGTAGCTCTGCGCTCCTGCAGCGGCGTTCCAGGTCAAGATCGGAGTGCGATCGACCCCGGTAGCTCCATTCGCTGGCGAATCCAGATTTGCCGTGCCCGGCACCGACTCGAAGACCGTCAAGAGCAGGTTGGTGTCCCTGGTGTTCATGGGATCGACGTTGTCCGTGGCGGTGACCGTCATTGGGTAGTCGCCTTGCGAAACAAAACCCAGGTTCGACACGGTAAAGGTCGACATGGTGTCCGGGAAGACCACCGGGTTGGGGTTGAACGAGCAGCTGGCCAGACCAGAGAAGGGGCCTCCCGGGCAGACATCCACAGACAGGTTCGTGGTGCCCATGAATTGGTCGAGCAGCGTTACATCGAAGGTGGTCGAGCCAGCCGAGGTGCACACCGACTGGCTAGTAGGAGTGACCTGCAGACCCCCGCAGCCGGGCACCTGAGCAGTACCGACCCGAGTCTGCCAGGGCGCGTTGCCGGTGGTGACGATGTATTCGGTGGTGAACCAGAAGGTGCAGTCGTCCACCGGGTCGACCTCCATGGAGGCGTAGTCCCCCCAGCGGGAGGAGCTGCTGAGTTGCGAGCCGGTGCCAGCGATCAGCTCCTGCTCGGCCTGCATCGTCCCCAGCGGGTCGCCCGCGGCTCGCGCCGCGTAGCGAATGGAGGGGTAGATGGAGTCCGAAGTGACGCTGTAGACCATGAGAATGTTGCCATCACCGTCCATGGCGATGCTGGGCATGAAGCGATGCGTGGAATCGGGAGAGTAGGTACCTTGTTGGTAGATGGTCCAGCCCGATCCTTCGGGTGCGGCGGTCGGTGTCCGGCGCAGCTCGAACCAACGGGGGGCCGCCAGGTCGGGAGTGCCGCTGACATCGACGGTCCACACCCCGACCAGCGACTCGTGGGTGCCGAAGTTGCGATAGACCAGCCGCTGCATGGGCCACCACGAGGCGCTGTCGATGCCCTGACCGGTATCGGGCTGCGGCAGACAGTTGGAGACGAAGAAGCCACAGACCGACCAGTTGAACTCCGCCAGTTCGGGAGGTATGAAGCTCTCGATCATCGTAAAGGTGGAGTTGGCCGGCGTGTTCCAGTCGACGTCGAACTCCCAGAGGTCGATGCTGTCGGTGGGCGGGCTGCCGAAGTAGGGCTCACCGCCGTCCCGGAAGGTGTAAAGGAGTCCGGGTCGGCCGACGCCGTCAGGGTCGGCCACCGCCGGAAAAGCCGCGCCGTCCACATCGGCCGGCATGAACAGGTTGACGTAATTCTGAAAGAACTGCGCCGCACTGGGGGTGGTGCCGGCCAGCAGGCTGGACCGATCGACGGCATAGACGTCGTACTGCCCCTGGAAGCCGCTGTTGGTGCTCATGAAGTAGGCATTGTTCTGCGGATCGGGCCAGACACCCAGCTTGTAGTAGTCCGGGAAACGCTGCGCATTGAGCTGATAGAGAAAGTACGTCCCCGTGGGGTCGGGTGTGGTTGAGACCGCGAAGCAGACCGCCAGGCCGGAGCTGACCGCGAACTGGGTCAGGACGTAACGGTCGGCGGGCTGGTCGTACATGAAGATGGCGTCGCCGCTGTTGTCGTTCTGGCAGGCGCCGCCGAAGCCGGCCCATAGGGTATTGGTGTTGACCGGTCCGACGATGGGCGTCGGATCGCCAGCCGGGCTGACGATGTCCGCTTTGGAGTAGATGGCGAAGGAGAGATTGACCACCTGCACGTAGTGATTGGGACCGACGGTACCCTCGGTATCGGGTGGGAGAACGCCGTTGACGTTGCCGATGCCCTCGAAGTTGGCGATGGGAGCCGGAGTCCGGCCCGGCGATTGCGAGCGACTGACCAACGGATCCTGAGTCTTCTCGGTGGTGGTGCCGAAGCGGCGTCCACTCTCGTCGTAGAGATCCTCGTGTCTCGGGCGGTTGACCTCCTCGGCCTCGACCTCGGGTCGAGCCGTCGAATCCATGGTCGGTAGATCGCGGGCGGCAATGCTCTCGCCGAGAAAGAACATGTCGGCCAGCATCGGGTTGGTGAAGCGGTCGCTCTCGACCGGCACCGGGCCGGCTTGGTTGTCATCGGCAGGAGCGAGGACCACAGCCTGGATGCCGGTCATCGGTGAGCGGGCATCCCAACCCTTCCAGTGGAGAGTCTTGCCATCGGTGCCGACCGGGCCCGACAGGGCGGCGGCACTGGCCGGCGAGTGACCCGCAGGCAGGATCCTGATCCACGGATTCTGCGCCCGACCGTCGATGGAGATCTCCATCAGCAGCTCGGGGTGGTTGGCGAACACCTCCTCCAGCGAGGCGTGGGTTTCATGGGGAACGATTTCTCCGGTTCCCAGCTTCACCTGGAATCGACCCTCGTTGATGGGTATCCGGGACTGCTTCTCGATGAGTAGCTCGGTCTCCCCTTGCGAGTCGAGATAGCGAAACTGCAGGTCGTAGGTACCTTGGAGAGGTTGGCCCGCTGGATCCACCGCGGAGCCTTGATAGGCCGCCCAGTTGGGTGTCGGGTTATCTGCATAAGCGACTGTACAGAGGCTCAGGACGGCCACTGTGGCTACAGCGGTGACGAGAGAGGTTCTTCTCACTGGTGTTGCTCCTTGTTGGTTGGGCGCCGCGAACGACGCGCTGTGTTGAGATCTCGGGGAGTGTACCAGAAGGGATTGGCGGGACCGCGTCGGAGAGCGGGTGAGGCGGGTTCAGGCAGACAGGACGGAGGACGAAGGGGTGTTCAGCCGGCGCCTGGCACACCAGAAACAAGATGGCCGGGCCCGTGGGCCCGGCCGAGAGAGCGTCGTTCCAGAGGTGTTCTAGTCGACCTGCAAATCCCAGGCGCCCGTGGCACCGCTCTCCAGGTCGTCGCCGAACACGTAGTCGGTACATCCGGGAACCCGGAAGGTGCCGACCCGGGTCTTCCACGGCGCGTTGCCGGTGGTCTGCAGGTATTCGGTGGTGAACCAGAAGGTGCAGCCGTCCGCGGGATCGACCTCCATCGACGAGTAGTCACCCCAGCGCGAAGAGGAATGGGTCTGGGAGCCGGTGCCGGTCCGCATCTCCGCCTCGGACTGGAACGTACCCAGAGGATCGCTGGCAGATCGGGTGGCGTAGCGAATCGATGGAAAGGTCGTCTCGGAGGTGACGCTGTAGCCGACGGCGATATTGCCCGCCCGATCCATGGCGATGCTGGGCATGAAGCGGTGGGTGTTGTCGGGCGCGTGAGTCCCCTGCTGATAGAGGGTCCAGCCGGCTCCCTCAGGGGCCGCCGTCGTGTTGTTGCGGCGCAGCTCGAACCAGCGGATGCCTGCCCAGTCGGGTGTACCGGTCACGTCGACGGTCCAGGAGCCCAGCAGGGTCTCGTGGGAGCCGAAATTCCTATATACCAGTCGTTGCATCGGCCACCAGGAGGCGCTGTCGATGTTGCGGGTGGTGTTGGGCTGACCAAGGCAGTTGGAGACGAAGAAGCCGCAGACCGTCCAGTTGAAATCGGCCAGAGTCGGCGGGATGAAATTCTGGACGTTGGTGTAGGTGGAGTTGGCCGGAGTGGCCCAGTCGACGTCGAACTCCCAGATGTCGATGCTGTCGGTGGGCGGGTTACCGAAGTAGGGCTCGCCGCCATCGCGGAAGGTGTACAGGATACCCGGGGTGCCGGTAGGTGGTGGCGTCATGCCGTCGAGATCTGCCGGCATGTGGAGGTTGCGGTGATTCTGAAAGGCCTGGAACGTGGCCGAGAGTCCCTGCAGCATCCGGGCACGGTCGAAGGCGTAGACGTCGTATTGATTGGCAAGACCGCTGTTGGTGCTCATGAAGTAGGCGTTGTTGGCGGGATCGGGCCAGACACCGAGCTTGAAGTAGTCCGGGAAGCGCAGCGTGTTGAACTGATATAGATAGTAGCTCCCGGTCGGGTCGGGAGTTGTCGAGACCGCGAAGCAGACTGCCAGAGCACTATTGACGGCGAACTGGGTCAAAACGAAGCGGTCCGCCTGCTCGTCGTAGAGGAAGATCGCGTCACCGCTGTTGTCGGTCTGGCAGGCGCCACCGAAACCGGACCAGAGGGTGTTGGTGTTGAACGGTCCGCTGATCATGGTGCCCGACTTGTTGAAGATGGCGAACGAGAGGTTGACCGCCTGGACATAGTGATTGGGACCTACGGCACCCTCGGTGTCAGGGGGCAAGACGGAATTGAGGTTCCCTAGGCCCTCGAAGTTGAGGATGGTGCCCGGGGTGCTGCCGGCGGGCGCCGCGGAGGCCCTGGCCCGGTCCTGGATCTTTTCAGTCGCGGTGCCAAAGCGCTTGCCATCGCTGTCGTAGAGGTCCTCGTGGCGCGGCCGGTTGACCTCGGCAGGCTCCACATCGGGGCGAGCCTGGAGACTCAGGGTCGGTTGGTCGCGGAGCGGAAAGCTCTCGCCGAGAAAGAAACCCTCCCCCTGGTAGGGGTTGGTCATCTGCAGGCTGTCGAACGGCACCGGGCCGACAGCGTTCAGGTCGGCCGGGCCGAGGACCACGGCCTGAACGCCGGTCAGGCTCGATCGGGCGGCATAGCCTTTCCAGTGGAGAGTGTCGTCGTCGACGCTCACCGGACCGGAGAGGGCGGCCCTGGTGGCGGCCGAGTGTCCGGCAGGAAGAATCTTCACCCAGGGTGACTGGACCTGGCCGTCGACGGAAACCTCCATCAGAACCTCCGCGTGGTGGGCGAACGCCTCCTGCAGGGTGGGATAGGAGCCGCGGCTGTGCGCGTCTCCGCTGCCCAGATCGATCTGGAATCGGCCAGCGGAGATCGTCACCTTCGACTGGCGCTCCACATACAGCTCGGTGGAACCGGTCGCGTCGAGGTAGCGGACTTGCAGGTCGACAGAGCCCTCGAGCGGCGCTCCGGCTCGGCCCACGATCTGGCCGGCGTAGGCGACGGTCTCAGGGTACGGAGTTTCGGCGGTAATGACTCCGGCGGAGGCTGCTACGAGAAGACTAGCGAGGGCAGCGGCTAGAGAGATTCTCGACACGGGTTGGCTCCTTTGATTTCGTCCTCAGGATTACCGCGAGATCGGGTCCCGAGCGGACCCTGCGGCTCGATTCTGCGGCAGAATCTAGCAGAGATTCTGACTGTTAGCTGTGTAACACCTAACTTCGGGACTACGGCTGGGCAAGCTCGAACCGGAAGGGGGTGCTCTGGTTCTCGGCCGGCTTCTCGAGAGTGAGGGTCAACTGGTCGTCTTCACGGACGAAGACGAGACTCTCCGGCTGGCCGTCGACGTGGGTCTGGAAGACGGCCCGCCGGTCCTCGATCTGCTGCAGGTGGAAGACGACGCTGTCGGCTTTCTCCTCCCAGCCCACCAGACCGGGATCGAAATGCTTGATCCTCAGCACCGGGCCGGCGTCCTCCTGCTCGATGGACATGAACTCGTAAAAGACCACCTGACCGCCCTGGACGAGGCGGAACATCCCCATCATCGAGTTGCCTTCCGCAGCCGACCAGTGCTCTTGAATAGTCGTTTCCCCCTCTTCGCCGATCCAGTTGCCGGCGAGCCAGGCGAGATCGGCCAGCGTCACGGGAGGAGAGGTGGTGGAGGTCGAGGATCGGGCCAGAACAGGGGTCGAGGGGACCATGGACCCGAGGAAGCTCGCAACACAGACCAGAACGGCGAGGCGGTAAGTGAGTGATTTCATCGACGGAACTCCTTATCTTTCGGCGGGCTCTACCGGGAGCCCGAGTCGGGCCACCGCCTCGGCGAAGCGCGGATCGTCGCGAATCGGCCCGAAGATCGGCCAGAAGGCCAGGAAGCTGGTTCCCTGGAGCTTCTGGTCCATGGCGTTGCCCAGGAAGTCGAATGCCAGGTCGTGGTCTCCCAGGTGCGCATGGATGTAGGCACGGTAGAGATCGTCGAGTCCGACGCTTTCGGGGAGGGCGAGGAGGCTCCGCCAGTAGCCCTCGGGTCCCTCATTCTGGAAGCGCTCACCCAGGCTGACAGCCAGGTCGTCTTCGCCGAGTACCTCCAGGATCCTCTGCCAGATGGCTGCCGCTTCGTCGATCCTGTCCAGGACCACCAGCAGCTCGGCATACTGTACGAGCGCGCCCACCAGGTTCGGCTCGATCTCCAGTGCCTTCAGGTGATATCTCTCGGCCGCCTGCCAATCGCCCTGGATCATGTAGGCCCCGCCGACCATCCAGGGCATCGCCGGTGACAGTGGGTCGAGCTCTTCGGCTTTGAGGGCCGCTGCCAAAGACTCGTCGGCTCTTCCGAGGGCGCCCAGCAGCTCGGCGTACCAGTGATAGGCGGTGGGGTACTTGGGATTGAGCTCGATGGCTCGTTGGAACTCGCGCTCGGAGCCCTGCCAGTCCCATTCGGCGTAGTGCAGGCGGTCGGCCAGGGTCGTGTGGGCCTCGGCCAGGGAATCGTCGAGCTCCAGGGCCTTGCGCGCCGCTGCCACCGATTTGACCCTGGACTCTTCCGGGTTGATCCCTAGATAGACACCGCTGCCGACGGTGTAGCAGTCGGCGATGCCGGCCCAGGCCAGCGCATAGGTGGGGTCGATGTCCAGCGCCTGCTCGAAGTAGGCGAGGGCCTTCTGGACGTCTTCGTTGGTCCGCTTGTTCCAGTGGTGGCGCCCTTTGAGGTAGAGCTTGTAGGCCTCCGCGTCGTCGGTCTGACGCTTGGCGATCTGCTGCTCGGTCTCGCCGGAGAGCTCCACCTGCAACCGATCACTGATGGCGAAGGCGATCTCTTCCTGTACCGCGAAGATGTCAGCTGCCGAGCGGGTGTAGCGCTCGCCCCAGAGTTGGGCGTCCTGACGCGTGTCCACCAACTCGGCCGAGATGATCAGCTCCTCGCCCCGCTGGGTCACCCGACCCGTGACGATGGCGCCCACATCCAGCTCCTGGCCGATCTCGGCGTTGGTGGCGTCGGTGTCCTTGAAGCGGAAGGCGCTGGATCGTGAGACGACCCGCAGGTCGGGAATCGCAGTGAGGCTGTTGATCAGCGACTCGGCGATTCCCTCACCCAGGTAGTCGCCGTCCGGATCACCGCTCGCATTGCTGAAGGGAAGAACGGCCAGGGATCGGATCTGCGTTTCGGCTGGCGGCTGGGAGCCGGTGTTGGTGAGCAGAAACACCGCCAGGCCGACCAGGACCACCAACAGGACGATTCCACCCACGACCTTCCACCGGTGCCGCTTCGCCAGGTCGGCGGCGATTCGGACGTCGGAGCTGGTGGAGGAGATCGTGGTTGCGGCGGGTCCGGGACCCGAAACCGCCGGGACAGGCTGCGGCTCGACGGCCTCGGTGACCGCGGGAGTCGCGGGTGCTGCGCTAACCGCTGATCGGGACAGATCGCTGTCCCGCCGCAGTCGCTCCAGATCCGCCCTCAGGTCGCTGGCGTGCTGATAACGGAGATTGCGATCCTTCTCCAAGGATTTGTTGAGTATCTGCTCGAGCCCCTCGGGGACTTCGGGGTTGAGCCTCACCGGAGCCACAGGTGCTTTGTGCAGGATCGCATCGAAGATCAGAGCCGAGGTGTTGCCCGAGAAGGCCCTCTGCCCGGTGACCACCTCGTAGAGCACCAGGCCGAGGGAGAAGACGTCGGTTCGGTTGTCGAGCTCTTCACCTCGGGCCTGCTCGGGAGACATGTAGGAGACCGTGCCGATGGCAGCTCCAGGTCGGGTCAGATCGGCCTCCATGGCATCCGTCGGCGCGGCGGACTCGCTGTCGGACCCCGCCTCGGTAGCGACCTTGGCGAGACCGAAATCCAGGATCTTGGGTTGGCCGCGATCGGTGAGGAAGACATTGGCCGGTTTGATGTCTCGGTGGACGATGCCTCTCTCGTGGGCGGCGTCGAGGGCGTCCGCCAGCTGAATACCGATGCCCACCGTCTTCTCGATCGACATGGGTACGCCCCTGGCGATTCGGTCGAGGGTATGTCCCTCCATCAGCTCCATGACGATGTAAGGGCGACCGTCGTGCTCGCCGATGTCGTAGATGGTGCAGATCGCGGCGTGGTTGAGAGCCGAGGCGGCCCGAGCCTCCCGCTGAAACCGCTCCAGATACGAAGCGTCGTCGGCCACCTCTTCGGGAAGGAACTTGAGGGCCACCTGGCGACCCAGACGGGTATCCTCGGCGCGGTACACGACCCCCATACCGCCCTCGCCCAGCTTGGCAGTGATTCGGTAGTGGGAGATGGTCTCGCCGATCAAGGTGACGATTCTATCGGACCGCCCGTGGCGGTTCGGTCTCGCTCTTCCGGAGTCTGAACCCTAGGAACCAGACGGTCGTAAGAGTCACATCCATGACGGCCGCTGCTATGGAAGAATCCCCGCGAGGTGACACTGATGCGAAAAGCCACGTTTTCCGTTCTTGCTTTTTCACTGTTGATAGGCGCTCTGGCCGCTCCGGATCCCGCCGCGGCTCTCGGCATTGAGCTCGAAGCACGCTACTGGGCGCCGGACCTGAGCGGCTCGGTGGGTCTGGCCGACATCGATCTGCCGCCCAACTTCCCGGAGGTGAATGTGGGTGACCTCCTCGGATTGGAGGCGGACGGGGTGCCCGAAGGTCGATTCACCTTCCGGATTCTGCTCGGTTTCTACATCCGGGCCACCTACCAGAGCATGAAAAACTCCGGGGATCGGAATGTGGCGGACCTGCTGCCGATTCCGCTTCCCATCGAAGGCAATATCAGTAGCAACCTGGACTTCGACTACGGCAGGCTGGCACTCGGCTGGCGATTCGTCTTCCCGGACAACGTCTTCAACATCGGCGCCTTCGCCGAGGCCAAGGGATTCAGCGGTGACGCCAGCGCCGCCATCAACTCGAGCCTCTTCAGCGATTCGATCTCGGAGAGCTTCGAAGTGGTCATCCCTTCGCTGGGCATCGTCGGCGAGATCAATCCCAGCGAGAAGTGGTCGATCTTTGGCGAGGTTTCCAAGGAGGTCGGCTACGAAGATGCCAGCATACTCGATTGGGAGCTGGGTCTGCGCTACTTCCCGACGAAGATCCTCGCCATCGGCGCCGGCTACCGGATGATGGATCTGGATGGAGTCCTCGACGACGTGGTGATGCAGGTCGACTGGAAGGGTTTCTTTCTCAGCGGCATGCTGAAGTTCTAGTGACCGGGTCTCTCGAGGGGTGGACACGGCCGGAGTTCGCGCCGACCTTATGTAGCCTGGCCTGCGGTTATCGGCCGAATTGCCCCGAGGACGTGTACAATCTGCCCGCTGACGTGGATCGCAGGAGGGGGAACCATGGAAGACCTGCCACCGGTAGGAACGGGAGTATCCAGAAAAAATGCTTCACCAAGCCTGGACCAAGGGGGTCCACAGGCATCCTCATCGCGAGGACGTTGGATCATGGTCGGCGTCTGGGCGACGCTGGCGACGGCCCTGGCCACCTTCGCTGCAGCCCTGATCACCTACTGGCCCAACTAGAGTCACCAGCCCACCAACGAATCTGATGATCGGCACGACCCTTTCCCACTTCAAGATCACCGCCAAGCTGGGTGAGGGTGGGATGGGTGAGGTCTGGCTGGCCGAGGACTCCAAGCTCGGTCGGGAAGTGGCCATCAAGGTCCTTCCCGAGACCGTGGCCACCGATGAGGAACGGCTGGCCCGATTCCAGCGAGAAGCCAAGGTTCTCGCTTCGCTCAATCATCAGAACATCGCCGGCATCCATCAGGTGGAGGAGGCCGAAGGCAAGCACTTCCTGGTCATGGAGCTGGCGGAGGGGGAGACGCTGCAGGAGGTGCTCGCCCGCGGCGCCCTGTCGCTGGAGGTCGCTCTGCCATTGGCCCTGCAGATTGCCACCGCCGTGGAGGTCGCCCATGCCAAGGGGATCATCCATCGCGACCTCAAGCCCGCGAACGTGAAGATCTCGGCCGACGGCCAGGTGAAAGTTCTGGACTTCGGGTTGGCCAAAGCCCTGGACAGCGGTGGCGAAGAGGCCGCAGGACAGAAGTCCGGGCCCACCGCCCTCTCCATGTCACCGACGCTTACCGCGCAAATGACCCAGGCCGGTGTTCTCATGGGTACGGCCGCCTACATGAGCCCCGAGCAGGCTCGCGGTCAGGAAGCCGATAAGCGAGCCGACATCTGGGCCTTCGGGGTCGTGGTGCAGGAGATGCTCACCGGTCAGAAGCTCTTTGCCGGCGACACGGTGTCGGACACCCTGGCGGCGGTCTTGCGGGCGGACCCCGACTGGGAGGAGTTGCCGTCCGGCACTCCGCGCGCCGTCCGGCGGCTGCTGCGGCGCTGTCTGGAGCGGGACCCGAGTCGACGATTGCACGACATCGCTGATGCCCGGATCGAGATCGAGGACGCCATGCAAGCGCCCGAAGATCCGCCGGCCGATGCGGTTCCCATAGCCGCGGTCGAATCCAGATCTGCGGCACAGCGGTGGCTTCCCTGGGCGCTTGTGGTGGGCCTGGTCGCGGTGGTGGGTTGGCTGGCCACCGGAAGCGGACCGGCCGAGCTCGACGTGCCGCACCGCAAGCTGGAAGTGACCGAGATCGAGAATCTCAACCCGTTCATCTTCAATATCTACGGCGCCCAGATTTCGCCTGACGGCTCGACCGTGGCCTACGTCAGCCAGGATCAGCTCAGGCTGCGGCGCCTCGATGAGCTGGAGTCGCGCGTGGCGGCCGAATCTACCTACGAGAGCGCGGTGGTCTGGTCGCCGGACGGCGAGACCTTGGTCTATCCTGCCGGACGCACCCTGTGGAAGATCTCGGCGACCGGAGGCGAGTCCAAGGCCATCGCCGATCTGCCCACCAATGTGGGAGCCTTCGGTGGCGGCTGGACCGAGGACGGCAAGATCGTCTTCACCACCGGCTACTCGGGCCTGCTCCAGGTCTCGGAACAGGGCGGAGATCTGGCGACGGTTCTCGAGCCCGATCCGGAGACCGAGGTGGATTTTCACCACGCCATGGTACTGCCGCAGGGCAAGGGAGTCGTCTTCGGCATCCATTACAAGGACAGATCGGACGGACCCTTGGCGCTGTGGGACGGGGAGGAGCGTCGGATCTTGTACGAGGTCGAGGGCTCCAACCTCGAGACCCCGGTCTACTCTCCCACCGGACACATTCTCTATGTGCGGCGACCGGAGAGTCCCGGGATCTGGGCCCTGCCGTTCTCCCTGGAGACCCTGGAGGCGACCGGGGAGCCTTTCCTGGTCGCCCGCGATGTCGTGTCGCCCAGCGTCTCTGACGACGGCACCCTGACCTATCTGGCTGGTGTCTTTCACGCCCCGCGGGAGCTCCTCTGGGTCGATCGAACCGGCGAGATGCTCGAGGTGGCCGGCTTGCCACAGATCGGCGCTGGCGAGATGACTCTTTCCCCCGACCAGAACCAGCTGGCTCTCACGGCCTGGGAGGGCAGCAGCCGCGACATCTGGGTGCAGGACCTCGGACGGGGCACCAAGCGCCAGATCACCTTCACTCCGCAGGAGGAGAGGAGTCCCAGGTGGTCGCCGGACGGTCGCCGGCTGGTGTACTACACCCTGCTCAACGAACCACAGATGTACCTTGTCGACCTGGAGGCCACCCGCGAGGGTCGGATGTTGGGCCATGGCGGCCGACCCACCATCGCCCCGGATGGCAAGACGATCATTTTCGAGCAGTTCGGTGCCCGGGGCATCTGGTACATGGAGCTCAACGAGGACGGCAGCGTAGGCGAGCCGGTCCTGATTCTCGATCCTCCAGGAGATGAGTCGGAGCCCGTCGTCTCTCCCGACGGCCAGTGGCTGGCCTACTCGGCAGATGAGACAGGTCGGATGGAGATCTACATCACACGATTCCCCAGCGGGGAGGGCAAGTGGAAAGTCTCCACCGAGGGTGGCGCGTCGGCGGACTGGAGCCCCGACGGCACAGAGCTCTTCTTCGTCGATTTCGAAGGCTATCTCTCTGTTGCCGAGGTCGCCTCGGGTGCGGTACCGGTATTGGAGGCGCCCGAGAGGCTGTTCGGCGGCATGAGCTTTGGACTGGGAAGCGAAATGCTATTTGGCGTCGGCAGCGGCGGGGAGCGAATCCTTCTCGTCCGGGAGCAGGAAGGGACCTATCGACGCCCCAGGCTCATGCTGGTACAGAACTGGTTCGCCGAGTTCGCGGAATCGCCGTGAAGCGAGAGCGCAGTGGCGCAGTGACGCAGCGACGCACTGAAGCGCCATAGCGGCGGGAAGGCTACCGACGGAGCGGCCCGCTGCTACGGGACGACTACCGGGTGAGCCGATAGAGCAGGATAGCGGTCTTCTTGGTCGCCTCGGCCAAGGTCGGCAGGTGGATCCCTTCGTCGACGGTATGTCCGCCCCAGCCCACTGGGCCCATCCCAGCCAGACTGGCCTCCACGTCGTTGGCAACGAACGAGATGTCGGCCGCGCCCCGCTCGCTGGGGTCGAGAGATTCGACTCGCCCCATTCCCAGATCCTCCAGCACTTCGCCCAACATTTCCATCAGAGACAGATTGGCTGCGGTCGGCTCCATGGCCGGATAGCCGTCGAAGAAGGAGATCTTGGCCTCGGTCCGAGGCAGTGACAGGGCGACGATGGCGCTCATGCTCTCGCGGGCCCGCTCCTTCTGCTCCTCCGAGATGAACCGGAGATCGCCGTCCACCACGGCGGTCTCGGCGATCACGTTGGACTTGCCGAAGGCGGTACCGCGGCTCTCCTGCCGATCGTACGTCGTCTCGGTGCCTCCGACGATGGCGCCCGGGTTGAAGGTCAGGTACTCCTCGCCGCGGAGCTGGGCGTAGAAGGTATGGAGGATCCTGCTGGCCTCGTAGATGGCTCCGGCACCGTAACTGTCCTTGAAGATCTGTGACGAGTGCGCCGGACGAGCATTGACCTCGAGCAGCCAACCACTGGCGCCGCGCCGGGCGATGGTGGCGATCCGCATCTCGCGCACGCCGGCCTCGTAGCCGAGGGCGATATCGGCACGTTGGCCGGCCGCAATGAGGTCACGCCGGGAGACGTCGAGCGGCCGTCCGGGGTACTCCTCGTCACCGGTGAAAGCGACGATGATCCTCGTATCTTCCAGGGCGCCAGCGTCTTGCAGCGCCTTGAGGGCGAACAGCACGACATTGTTGCCACCCTTCATGTCCTCCACACCCGGGCCGTAGGCCTTGTCGCCTTCGATCCGCATGGTCTGGAAGGGGCTGTCCGGCTCGAAGACGGTGTCGAGGTGGCCGATGAGTAGCACGCGCTTCCCCTGGCTGCCGTCTCTTTCGGCGAACAGATGCGGTCCCCGCTGCAGCTCTTCGGGTTGCTCGATGAGTCGGGAATCGAAGCCGATGGCTGCGAAGGCGTCGCGGTAGATCTCTCCCACCTCGCGGACACCCTCGGCATTCAAGGTGCCGCTGTTGATGTCTACCACCCGCTCGAGGAAGCGGATGGCCTCCTCTTCCTGCGATTCGATGATCTCGACGATACGGTTCTCGGCGGCATCGAGTCCTGCAGCAGCGACGAGCCCTGGCAAGGCACAGAGAAGAGCGATAACAGCAAGCGTCCTGGTCAAGTTCACCTCCGGTTCGGCAAAGGTCGAATTCTACACAGACTGTGGAGCATCGACGTATGCAAATTCGTCGGTTGTGTGACGGCTTCCACAGACCGATACTTCCGAGTAAAGAGAATAGCGCTGGGAGAGGGATGGTCTTCAAGGTTCTGTCACCGGAGTCAGAGCAGCTCACTTTCATCTGCGGCCTGGGATGGCCCGAGGTGAGCCGGTACTACCTGTCGAACCGGCGACCCGGGATGTGGGAGTTCTGGGAGCAGCCACCGGGGAGCCGGCAGGCTCGGATGGTCTTTGCCTGGATGGGAGACGACACTCCTCCGGAGTCGGAGGTTGCCAAGCGCATGCTGGCGGATTTTCTCGGCACCTTCAAGGCCGCAGTGCTGCCGCAGGGAGAGACCGTCCAGGGTCTTCTCTCGATCAAGGAGATCCAGCGAGTGCTCCGGCGTCACGACGAGCGCAGCGAATCGAAGCTGCTCAAGTTTCCGGTTCCGCGTCTACCCAGCGACACTCCAGCAGCCTGATCTCCCGGCCAAACTCTCGCCGTCCCTTTTGACCCCCCCTGGAGCGACGAGGTAGGGTGTCGGCATCCGACTGGACCTCGAAGGGGAGGGATAGGTATGCGTCGACTGCAGATCTCGTCTGGGTCTCTGATTGTTGGTCTGATTCTGTCGTCTACCGTGGTCAGCGCGGCTTCGCAGGACAAAATCGACCAGCTCGTCAAGAAGGGGGCCGGTCTGGTTCAGGAGGGTGAGTACCAGCAGGCCGTCCAACCTCTCGAACAGGCCAACGAGCTCGCGGCAGGCAGCTCTGTACCGGCCTTGGTGGGTCTGTCCATGGCCTACAACGGCCTCGACGAGCCCGCCAAAGCGGCACCCTTTGCTCGCCAGGCGGTGGAGACCGCCGACAACGATCAGTTCTACTGGTTGGCTCTCGGCGAGTTGACCCTCGCCCTGGCTGCTACCGAAGGCGACGCCTCCACCGATCTGCCGAAGGCCTTCGAGGCCATTCGCCAACTGCTACTGGAAGCGCCCACCGGTTCGGTGCCCAACCGGCTCCGGCAGCGACTCTGCTGGGCGCGGGCGCGGCTGCCCGAGGAGAGCCTCGAGTCGTTGGGCAGGGAGGAGGAGCATTTCTCGCGAGACGAGGTGAAGACCGTCGAGGGTTCCATCACGCCTCCTCGGCAGATCTTCGCTGAGCCGATCAAGGTCACGAGGGCCGACGAGCGGCGCCTGGGCGAGCAGGAAGAGACCGTGATCCAGGCGGTCATCGATACCGATGGCTGTGTCCTGGGAGGCGAGATCGTTCGCGAGACCAACGACGTCTGGACCGAGATGGCCTACGCCTTCATGCGGCGGAATGTGTACGAGCCCGCTCGCGAGAACGGCGAGCCGGTCAAGGCGTTCTTCACGATTCGCTTTGACTATCCGAATCCGTTCCAGTAGTCGATAGAAGGGCAGTCGTCGGCCTCAGTCGGTGCGACCGTAGCCGGTGGCGATGGCGATGAGGGTCATGCCGAGGAGCGCCCAGGAGTGGAAGTTCACCAGGCCGATCTGCAGGGGCGAGAGGTGGGGCAGACCGACCGCCGCTCCCGAAGTCGTCATGCTGGCGGCCAGGACTGTGGGTATGCAGTACCCGAGGATGAATGGGTAGGTGCACACCGTCATGTCCAGAATGTTGGCCCGACGGTAGGAACCGATGCCGAACTGTAGACCGGCGCGCTGGGCGAACCCGCCGACCGCCAGCAACGCCACCACGGAGTGGGTGGTCAGCAAGACCGCCGCCGAGGCCGTGACGAACATCCAGATCTCCACCCCGCGGGCGCTCTTGGCCCGCCCGCTGGTGGCGTCCACCAATCTCGCCAGGATTCCCGAGGCCTCCAAACCGGCGACCAGTCCCATGAGCAGCAGAGTAAAGACGGACACCCCTATGCCCCGTTCCATGCCGTCGATGATCAGGCCGCGCGCGGTGAAGCTCTCCACATCCAGATAGAGGATCTGGGCTGGCTCGATCACGCCGAGAATCAGGCCGAGCACCGCCGCTGCCACGATGCCGGTGAGCAGACCCTCCAGCAGGTGGATCCTGCCCATCAGCAGGACCACGACCAGCAGCGGCGCCGCCAACATGGGCAACCCGGCGGGTCCACCGACTCCCAGTGTCGAGCCGCTCACCGTTTCGCCGCTGCCGCCGAAATAGACATAGAGAACCAGGGCGACCGCTGCCGCCGGCAGCGCGTAGCGCAACCGTGAACGGACGACCCCACCGATGTCCGCCCCCTGGGTGGTGGCCGAGGCGATGGTGGTGTCCGAGACCGGCGAGATGTTGTCGCCGAAGGTGGCACCGCCGAGGACGGCTCCCATGAGAATCACCGGATCGGCACCCAGGGCGGCCGCGGCTGGATAGAGCAGCGGCGCACAGAGAATGATGGTGCCCAGACTGGTGCCGGTGGCGGTCGAGACCAGACAGCAGATCAGGAAGGAGATCGCCACATAACCGCCGCCGGTCAGACCGATTCGCTCGCCGGCCCAGACGAGGGACTCCACGAAGCCGCTGGCGTTCATGAAGCTGGCCAGGACGCCGGCCAGCATCCAGGCCATGATCATCAGCATGACGATGGGCTGGCTCATCCCCCGCAGCACGACTCCCGCCCAGGCCTGACGGTCGCGCACCAGGAACATGGCCAGCGTCAGAGCCGCTAGGAGAATGGGCCAGAAGCCCCGCTCGTCGGGAGCCCCCGAGAGTCCGAGCCAGGTGACGCCGGCGAGGAACAGCGCAAAGGGTGCCAGAGCTCCCATCCAGCCGCCGCGGAACTGCAGGTACTGGGGCTGTTCGGTCTCGATCATCTGCATTCCAGGCCTGGTTCGAGAAAGGAGGCCCCAAGATAGCAAAGTGACCGGCGATCCTGGCGAGCCTTAGAATGGGCGCCGAAAGGAGCATCTATGTCCGAAGAGGCGGAAGAGTTTTCACTGTGGGACCTGCGGGTCGAGGTCGTGGCCGGGAAAGGCGAGATGGTCTGCAACCACCAGGTGGGCGACTACTTCGAGTTGTCGGGTGAGAACCTCTCCTTTCCATCGGGACAGACCTTTCCTCTTTATCCTCTGGCGGCCCTGCTGCCACTGCTACCCGCCAAACAGCGGGACACGCACCCCAATGACTGGATGACCACCGATACGGATATCGCCTGCCCGGATCCCCACTGTGGTGGAGTCTTCCGGATCACCCGCACCGGGCGGAGTACCTTTTCGCACCACGAGGTGACCCGGGTCCCGCTGCCGGGGGATGAGGATTGAGTCAGCGGGTGGAGCTGGCGCCCGGCTATTCGATCAACCGTCTGATCAACGGTGGTTGGCAGCTGGCGGCGGGCCACTTCGCCGGCGACTACGACCGGCAGGCGGCTTTGGACGGCCTACGTCGATTGGTGGAGGCCGGTCTGACCACGTTCGACTGTGCCGACATCTACACCGGTGTCGAGGAGCTGTTGGGTGAGCTGGGCCGCTCTCTGGCCAATGGTGCCGAGCTGCAGCTCCACACCAAGTTCGTTCCCGATCGATCGACCCTGGGCTCGCTGATACGCGAGGATGTGGAGAAGGGGATCGATCGATCGCTTCTCCGTCTCGGTGTGGACCGGCTCGATCTGGTCCAGTTTCATTGGTGGGACTACGAAGTCGGAGACTATCTCGAGGTCGCCAGCTGGCTGGTGGAGCAGCAGAAAGCGGGCAAGATCCGCTATCTGGGCGCCACCAATTTCGATACCAGCCATCTGAGAGCGATGAGCGACGCGGGAATCGATCTGGTCTCCAACCAGGTCCAATACTCGCTGCTCGATCGGCGGCCCGAGTCGGCCATGGTGGAGCTCTGTGGCCAGACTGGAATGCAGCTCCTCTGCTACGGCGCGGTGGCCGGCGGTTTTCTCTCCTCCCGTTGGGTGGGAATGCCGGATCCGGGGCCGGAGGGCGGCAATCGGTCGCTGAGCAAGTACCGCCTGATCATCGACGAGTTCGGCAGCTGGTCGCTGTATCAGGAGCTGTTGGCGGCCCTCTCCAAGGTCGCTCGACGACACAAGGTCAGTCTGACCAATGTGGCGACGCGGTGGGTGCTGGATCGATCGAGCGTTGCGGCCATCATGATCGGTACCCGCGGGGACGGTCATCTGCAGGACAACCTTCGCGTGCACGATCTGGAGCTCGACCAGGAGGACGAAGCGGTCCTCGACGCCGTCCTGTCCAGATCCGCAGGACCGACCGGAGAGCCCTTCGATCTGGAGCGACTGCCCGGCGGCCGCCACGCACGCATCATGAAGACCGAATTGAACCGGCAGTAGGAGGGAAACTTACATGCAATTAGTGAAGATTCTGCCCATCGTGGTGCTCTGGACCTTCGCCACCCTGGTGGTAGCTCAGGACTCGATCCAGCATCAGACCGATTTCCCGCCCGAGGAGTTCGAGCAGCGTCGGGAGCAGGTGTTCGAGGAGATCGGTGACAACGCCCTGGTCCTGCTGCAGGGAGCTCCCAACGTGCGCGGTTTCCGGGTCTTCCGACAGACCAACGAGTTCTACTACCTGACCGGTGTAGAAGTGGCCCACGCCTATCTGCTGATGGACAGCCGCAAGCAGACCACCCGCCTCTATCTGCCACACCGCAATGCCCGCAGGGAACGGGGGGAGGGCAAGAAGATGTCGGCGGAGGATGCCGAGCTGGTCATGGAGCTGACCGGGGTCGACGAGGTCCACGGCATCGAGGCCCTGCCGCACCATCTCTGGCGCTATCTGCTGCGCGCACCCTTTCCGACGCTCTACACGATGCTGTCTCCTGGAGAAGGAGCGGCCCAGAGCCGGGACGAGCTGCTGATCGGTTTCGCCGACGCCGTCTCGGATCCCTGGGACGGTGCGACCTCACGAGAGGGGGACTTCGTCCAGCTGCTGCGGAGCCGCTACCCTCAGTTCGAGATCGCCGATCTGACCCCCGTCCTCGACCGCATGAGGATCGTCAAGAGTGAACGCGAGATCAAGCTGATCCGCCGGGCGAGCCAGCTGGCGGCCGACGGCATCATGGAGGCCATGCGCTCCACCGAGCCGGGCCTTTACGAGTACCAGCTCGATGCCGTCGCCAGATTAGTCTTCCTGGTCAACGGTGCCCGCGGCGAGGGCTATCGGTCGATCACAGCCTCCGGGACCAACGCCTTCTACGGCCACTACAACCGCAACGACGCCGAGCTGCAGGCCGGCGATCTGATCCTCATGGACTACGCCCCCGACTACCGTTACTACACCTCGGATGTGGCGCGGATGTGGCCCGTCGACGGTGAGTTCACCACCGAGCAGCGAGAGCTCTACGGCTGGATTCTGCGCTACTACGAAGAGCTGCTGCGCCGCATCCGGCCCGGAGTCTCCTCGGATCAGATTCTCGATGAAACCGCCGAAGTGATGACCTCGGTCTTCGAGGAGACGGAGTTCTCGAAACCGGAGTACCAGGAGGCGGCCAGAAAGACCCTGACCTTTCGGGGCCATCTGTCCCACCCGGTGGGTCTGGCGGTGCACGACGTCGGTACCTACCGAGACCAGCCGCTCAGGCCTGGTACGGTCTTTTCCGTCGATCCCATGATGTGGGTTCCGGAGGAGAGGCTCTACATCCGGATCGAGGATGTGGGTGTGGTCACCGAGGAGGGCTTCGAGAACTTCTCGGCCTACGCCCCGACACACATCGAGGACATCGAGGAGTTCATGGCCCGGGACGGTCTGTTGCAGAACCGGCCGCCTTTTTACGAGTAAGGAAAGCCTCGCTCAGATCGATCAGAGGGTCTTCTGAAGTGCTTCGTCAGGGGACGGGTCGCGCTGGAACGTCTGCGAAGGGGGGCGCTCCCCTGCGCCGGCATGCTCTCACCGGCGATTCTTTGGGCCCGCTGTAATAGGGCCTGCCGATCGGATAGCTCCCTCACTGCCCAGTGCCCAGTGCCCAGTGCTCACTGCTCACTGCCCAATGCCCGTTGCCTCACTGCCCACTCCCTCACTGCCCGGTCGGCAGTGTCCGTTGCAGCTCCTGGAACCAGTTGAAGTACAGGGTCGTATGGGTGTTGGCGTCCTCCTCGTCCAGGCCGGGGAACATGACGAAGCGCTGCCCGTCCAGGTCGACGGCGTAATCGTGAAAGATGAAGCCGCCGATGGTGATGCCCCACATGCCGCCCCGGAAAGCTCCTTCGAAGACGGGAGCGGCTCGGCCGACCGAAAACGACTCGGCCTCGGTTTCGACCTTAGCCGACATGATCCCGTCATTGGTGCGGTAAAAGAGCTCGGTGCCATCACCCGACCATCTGGGAAACCGACCGCCTCCATCGGAGACCTGCCAGCGCCCGCCAGCTGCGGGAAAGGGGCGGACATAGATCTCATAGGTTCCAGACTCGTTGGAGGAGTACGCCACCCAGCGGCCATTGGGAGAGAAGATCGGATCCCGGTCCATGAACTCCGACGCCAGATAGGGTTCCGGCTCGCCCTTGGTCTCGAGATCGAGAACGGTGATGTCGATATTGTCGGACTGGGATTCTCCGATCACCCACTGGCCATCCGGGGAGACGGATAGAGGGAAGAAAGTCAGCTCCGTCTCGCTCATGGGTTCGGCGTCTCCCGACCCGTCCGCCCGTTTTCGGTAGGGGCGGGCGTCTCCATCTCTGTCCGATGCGAAGAACAGATACTGGCTGTCGTGGGACCAGAACTGATCGGCGTCGTATCCGTCGTGGAAGGTCAACCGGGTCGCCACCTCTCGGTCGAGATCGTAGACCCACACATCCCAGTTGTCTTCGCGTAGAACGGAGAGAGCCAGTCGCTTACCGTCCGGTGAGATGGCTGGCGAAGCGTAGGACGCCTCGGCATCCCAGAGAGTGGTGGTACCGCCGGACCGATCGACCCAGACCACTGGATAGCGCGGCAGCTCGACCGTCCCCGAGACATAGGCCAGGGTCCCATCGTTCGAGAAGCTGTACTGGGCACCACCGGGACCGTTGTCGGTGACGATTCCCTGCACTACGGGGGCAGGGGTGCCGGTGAGCTCCACGGACCCGGCATCGAAGGTCACCGCGAAGAGTGTGGCGTCCCGCATATACACCAGGTGTCCAGTGGGGACGTACTGGGCGTAGTAGCCGCCCTCGATGAGAATCTTCGATTCTCCGGATTCGAGATCGACTGCGGCAATAAAAGCCTGGTCGGCACCGCGGGTCATATTTCGATGGCCGATGGTGTACAGCACAGTCTTGCCACCGGGCAGGGCGAAGGGCCAGCGGTGGGAGAACTCCTGGCGCTCCTCGTTGAGCTCGGTGAGCGGCTGGGGCTCTCCACCCGCGGCCGGCACCATATGGAGGGGCCCACTCCCAGACGGCGCCAGGACGACCTGATCGCCCTCTGTCCAGGTAGCCCCTCGGCTCCTCTCCACTTCGCACAGGGTCATGGGGGTTCCGCCCGTCACGGGAACCTTCTTGATCTCACCTGGTGTGGCAAAGGCGAGCCATTTCCCATCGGGAGAGAAGAAAGGATGGTAGGGGTTCTCCCCCTGCTGTGCGGAGTAGATCTGCAACGAATCCAATTGATCCAGCGACCGCAGCCAAAGGGTGTCCGTACGGTCGGCGCCGATGGAGACGTAGGCGATCTGCGATCCGTCAGGAGAGAGGACTACGCTGGAGCCCAGATCCACGAACAGCGGATCGGTCGAGAGCTCGGTGTTCAGCCGGATCTGGCGCTGCGGAGCCCCCTCCGGGGCCCCTCCCGCAATCAACACCCCGAGGAGGGCGATCACGGCGGCTGCCAACAGGCCCCAGGGAAGAGCCCGCTTCCAGACCGGTGCAGCCGGTACGGCGCCGACGACTTCGGTGTCTTCCGAATCGCTGCGGCCCGCCAGGGCATCTTCGATCTCCAGACGGGCGGTGGCCGCGTCCGGTAGACGCTCGTGGACCTCACGCTCCAGGCAACGGCGCAGCAGACGGCGTACGGAGGCTGGAGTGGAATGCGGCAGCGCCTCCAGATCCGGTTCGTCTCGCAGGACTCCGGCCAGGGTGTCCGACATCGTCTTGCCGACGAAGAGCTGATGGCCGGTGAGCATCTCCCAGAGGACCACACCGAAGGCCCAGAGATCGGCACGCTTGTCGGCGGCCTCGCCACGGGCCTGCTCGGGACTCATGTAGGCCGCGGTTCCCAAGAGAACTCCCTTACCGGTCATCTGCGCCGTCAAGGTCGGAGACTCCATCAGGGACGGGTGAGAGCCCGAGGTCGTGGGGTCACCCTCGACCGCCTTGGCGAGACCGAAATCCAACACCTTGACCTGACCTTGGGGATCGACCTTGACGTTGGCCGGCTTGAGGTCCCGATGGATGATGCCCTTGGCATGGGCGGACTCCAGCGCTTCGGCGATCTGACGGGCGATCTTCAAGGCGTCCTGGGTGGGCAGGGGACCGCTCTTGATGCGCTCCTGAAGGGTTTCGCCCTCTGCCAGCTGCATGATGAGGAAGCGCTTGCCGTCGACCTCTTCGAGCCCGTAGATCGCGGCGATATTGGCGTGATCGAGGGCGGCCAACATGCGGGCTTCGCGCTCGAAGCGGGCCAGCCGCTCTTCGTCCTCGACAAAGAGCTCCGGCAGCACCTTGACCGCCACCTCGCGGCCGAGCTGGCTGTCGTGGCCCCGGTAGACCTCACCCATGCCGCCTTCACCCAGCTTGTCGATGATCTTGTAGTGCGCGACGGTCGTCCCGATCATGAGTCCTCCGA
>CAJHZZ010000053.1_pt1 | contig 39799 bp, 37 predicted proteins | sample 9199071 | NCBI WGS metagenome assembly CAJHZZ01 (sample SAMEA7708275, study PRJEB35096) | sediment metagenome | biome: marine neritic benthic zone biome [ENVO:01000025]; feature: sediment [ENVO:00002007]; material: shallow marine sediment [ENVO:03000034] sea grass bed [ENVO_01000059] ...
CGATGATCGGGCTGCTCTGCCAACAGCCCCTCGATGGTCTTGAGAGCAAAGGGTAGAGCCGCCCGAACCAACTCCGGATCTTCGTCCGAGGCGTACACGTCCCCACTCGCCGCCAGGGAATCGGCCAGGGCGTTGACGGCCAGATTCTGGATCGAACAGCCGGCCAGCAGCGGCAGGAGAAAGATCAGTAGCGCGAGCCGCGAGCCTCTGCGGAATCCGAGTCTCTCCCTCCGATACCCGTTTCGACCTGCGGGGTGGTACGAAAGAAAGTCCATCGGTTCAGGGCGCCCAATGTACAAGGGCGCCTCTGCGGGGGTCAAGGGATGCGGGATTTCGGCTGCGCAACCTCTCGGCTAGGATGACGTACTAGCCCAAAGGGACGGGAGGGATCCCAATCGTGGTGCAGAGAAAGGCTCAGCAGTACGTCACCCAGACCCAGGATTTCCTGCGGGAATACACCCAGGGACTCAATGTCCGCGATCTCAGGCGGCTCTTCGATCAGGACGCCGCCCACGCCTACAAGATCCTCAGCCGCGACAGGGACGAAGCCTCCGAGCCCGACGAACCTGGGCGCCGGTTTCTCTACCGGACCAAAGTGGTCTTTCTCGGTCTCTCCTACAAGCTCAGTCCCGCACGTCGCGTCCTGTTCGTCCTCAGTCTCGTCTTCGCGCTACTCGGACTGCTCAATCCGGTGACCTTCGACTTTGCCAGCGATCAGGCTCGGCTGAACATCGATTTCTCGCCCTTCTGGTTCTTGATGTCGATTGCCAGCCTGCTCTGGCTGCTGATCATGGAGCTGGTCGATCGGGTACGCGTCCGTGATGAGCTCGAAGTGGCCCGCCGGCTGCAGAGCGATCTGCTGCCCGACTCCTCTCCCCAAATCGAGGGCTGGGACTTCGCCCACTCCTACCGTACGGCCAACGAGGTCGGGGGCGACTACTACGACTTCCAGCCGCTCCCCGACGGCCGGCTGGCACTGCTCATGGGAGATGCCAGTGGCCATGGCATCGCCGCCGGCCTGCTCATGGCCATCGCCAACACCACTCTGCAGACGGCCCTCGAGATCGATCCCGAGCCGCAGGCGGTGGCGGCGCTGCTGAACAGTACACTCTGCCGAACCGGAGATCGTAGGGCCTTCATGACGCTCTTCTACGGTCTGCTCGATCCGGCCAACGGCAGGCTCGATTACATCTGTGCCGGTCACCCCTTCCCGTTCCTCCGGCGAGCGGGCGGCGAGCTTCTCGAGCTGGGTCAGGGCACCTTGCCATTGGGGATGCGACGCCAGCTGGAGATCCCCCAACAACTGGTACAGATCGAGCCCGGAGATCTTCTGGTGCTCTTCACCGATGGCCTGCCCGAAGCCGTCGATGGCCCGGATGGAGACTCCTTCGGCTTCCAGCGGTTGAAGGATCTGCTATCCACGGTCGGCTCCCCGGCGGTGGTCCATGACCGGATCCTCCTGGCGTTCGATCAGCACATCGGACACGAGCCGCTGACCGATGACCTAACTCTTATGGTTGTCGCCCGGGGATAGAAACGAACGAGCGCCTCGACTACTCGCGCTCCACGACCATCGCGAAGCCGACCCCGCCGGCCGCGCAAACCGTGATCAATCCCAGTCCGAGATCGCGCCGGCCCAGCTCTTCCAGGAGCTGGATCGTCACCCGGGCACCGGTGGCGCCAAAGGGATGTCCGAGGGCGATGGAGCCGCCGTTGACGTTGAACCGCTCCAGATCGACCTCGCCCAGCGGTTGGCTGCGCCCCAGCTCGTAGCGAGCGAATCTGGGCGACGCGAAGGCCATCAGGTTCGAGATGATCTGCGCCGCGAAGGCCTCGTGCATCTCCAGCAGATCGATGTCCTGCAGTTGCAATCCGGCCGCATCGAGGGCCGCCGGAGCGGCATAGGCGGGACCCTGGAGAAGCTGGGTACCTGGATCGAGGCTGGCGTAGGCGAACGAACGGACAAAGCCCAGAGGCCGATAGCCCAGCGAGTCTGCCTTCTCTTCACTCATCAGCAGGACCGCCGCTCCCCCATCGGTGATGGGGCTGGAGTTGCCGGCGGTCACACTGCCATAACGGCGGTCGAAGACAGGCTTCAGACCGGCGAGTGCCTCCATCGAACTATCGGCCCGGACCCCGTTGTCCTTCGTCACCGCCCGGTCGTAGTCAGGCGGTGGAAAGGTGGTGACGATCTGACCTTCGAATCTGCCGTCGGCGATGGCCGCCGCCGCCCGCTGGTGCGACAGGAGAGCGATCTCATCCTGGGCCCGCCGCGAGATCTTGTTCTCTTTGGCCATCTTCTCCGCCGCCTGGCCCATGGTCATGCCAGTGCTGTGCTCGGCGATGGCTGGCGGAACGGGAACAAGGTCCCGGGGGCGGAACTTCGCCAGGGTCGCCATCTTCTGACCCAGACTCCTGGCTTTGTTCAACTCCATGAGGCGTCGCGTCGCCCCCTTCGAGTATCGAATCGGCACGTTGCTCAGGGACTCTGCACCCCCTGCCAGGATCACATCCCCCTGGCCGGTGAGTATGGCTTCGGCACCCGAGGTCAGAGCGCGATTGGACGAAGCACAGGCCAGATTGACCGAAGTACCGGGGATGGTCATCGGTAGGGAGGCTCGAAACACCACTTCGCGTCCCAGATTCGGCGCATCGAGTGCCGCCACCACCACCCCGAAGATGGAAGCATCGATCTCTTCCGGATCGAGGGCAGAGCGCGTCACCAGCTCGCCGGCCGCCACCGCCGCCAGATCGACCACGTCCAGATCGCGGAGGTCGGTGCCAGCCTTGCAGAAAGGGGTGCGGACTCCATCGACAATGGCCACCCTGCCCTTCGGCCCCCGCAGACCACGAGCCACCAGTCTGGCAATCGCTGGTGCCGCCTGCTCACCTCGGATCCAGACATCGTCAGCCAACGGGCCGATCTCGTCTTCTACCGAGGCGTCCGGAGGATCGGGAAGAACTGTCGCGTCGACCGGATCCGACTTGTCGGCTTCCTCGCCACTCATGGAACGCAGACTCCTTTCGCGAAAATCACTCTACCGCATCGGCAGACCCCTGCCGCCTTGATAGTCTTGCTGCCGTGAATCAGGACCCCAACAGGCCCGGGACCACCCCGGAGTCGACGCCTTCAGGCCCCACGCTGCGCACCCGCTTTCGCCGGATGCTGCTGACCGGTCTGGTCATCCTGGTGCCGGTGACCCTGACCGTTTACATCCTGAAGGTGATCTTCGACTTCATGGATGGACTCTTCTCACCTCTGGTCGATCGTGCACTCCAACCGTACATCCCGGGTGTGCATGTACCCGGTCTCGGCTTTCTCCTGACGCTGTTGGTGGTCCTGTTCCTGGGCTGGCTGTCCACCAACGTGGTCGGACGGCGACTGATCCAGGTCGGCGAGGGCCTGATCGCCCGAATCCCGGTGGCCAAGTCCATCCACTCCGCCACCAAGGGAGTCCTGGAGGCGATCTCTTTCGACCAATCCGACGCCTTCAAGCGGGTGGTGCTGATCGAGTACCCCAGGGCCGGTGTCTTCGCGGTGGCATTCGTTACCCGCTCGGCAAATTGGCCCTCTCTGGACCCGAGAACCGAGGACATTTTGCTCACCTTCGTTCCTACCACCCCCAACCCCACCAGCGGTTTCCTCCTCCTGGTACCGCGGCACGAGGCCATCGACCTGCCGATCTCGGTAGAGGACGGTATCCGCATGGTGATCTCCGGTGGCATCGTCCTGCCCGGAATCAACGAGCTTTCGGCCGAATCTACCGCCCGGTTTCCCGTCGCCGAGGCCTGAACCGCGGGCATTCGCGGGTGTTGATGTGCCACGGTAAGGCGGCATCGATCCTGCTACACTTTTTGGCCAGAAGCATGCGTCGAATCTCGTCTCGTACCCTGGTTTTTGCCCTCGCTTCGAGCCTCCTGCCGGGCTCTGGCTCGGCGCAGACCATCGCCAAGCCCGAGCTCTACGAGAAGAGCCAGACCGCGGCTCTCCAGGCCCTGGCCTTCTACGGACCCTACGACGACCCGGAAGAGCTGCGCCGGGTCAATGACCTCGGTTATCGCATTGCCCAGGAATCGGGCTTCGAGGACTTTCCCTTCACCTTCTATCTCATCGACATGCCCGAACCCAACGCCTTTGCACTGCCCGGGGGCCAGGTCTTCATCACCCGTGGCATGCTCAATCTGGGCCTGACTGACGACATGCTGGCCGGTCTGCTGGGGCACGAGATCGGCCACGTCGTGCTGCAGCACGGTACTCGGCTGCAACGACGGGCCACGCTGCTCAATGTCCTGAGCCAGGCACTGCTGGCGGGGGTCATGATCGCTGCGAGCCAGAGCGACAGCTCCCCCCGATCGGGTCCTCCCGACCCCTACCCCACCCGTAGCCAGGGCGGCGACCTGATCCAGGGGACCGCTGCAGCCGGTGCCGTTCTCAGCGAGCTCCTGATGAGGAGCTACAGTCGCGGGTTCGAGGACGAGTCCGACGATGAAGGACAGCGGATGGCGGCAGCGGCGGGGTTCGACCCCAAGGGCACCGGCCAGCTGATGGACAAGATGAGGACCCACATGCCCCAGTCCCAGGAGTACGGCTACTGGCGGACCCATCCCTTCTTCGAGGAGAGGGTCCAGGCGGCGACCGCACGCCAGGGATTGCTCAAGATCCAGGAGCCTTCGTCTGCGGACGAGTATCGGCAGCGTACACAGGCCGTCCTGATGGACTTCCTCGAAGAGCCGGATCTGGAGCCACCCCTTCAGGAGCTGCTCAAGAACCAGGCTCTGTTGGCCTGGCCGCAGGGTCCGGTAGCCGAACAGATTCGACTCGAGCAGCTACACGCTTTGCGACAGATCCAGGACGAGAAGCAGCCCATGTCACAGGAGTGGCGGCGGGTGATGGCGGCCTATGAGCGTCACATCGACCAGGTTCGTCAGCTGACACCGGAGAGTCCACTGATCGCCACTCTGGAGACGGAGGTGCAGCAGTTGGACGGACTGCTCGAGACCAACTACCCAGAGGCGGAAGCGATTCTCGAAGGAGGGATCTACGAGACCGAGTTCCTGGAGACCTTCCAGGGCAACTATCCCGACTCTCCCGAGATTCCTCGGGTCTCCCTGGCCCTCGGCGAGGCCTACGCTCGGCTCGGCCGGCAGGAGGAGGCTGTGGACAACTTTCTCCGGGCCTGGAAAGCCGATCCCGACAGCGATGCCGGGACGCGGGCGATGCGGGGACTGCGCACGGTGACACCGAGGTTGGAGAGTCTGGGTGCTCTCGAGCAACTGGCCACGGAATCCGAGGATCCGGTTCTGCAGGAAGCCGCCCGGGAGCGACTGGCGTCGCTGGCTCCGAGCTTCGACGACCTGGAGAATGGTGCCGACTACCTGAAGAGATACCCGAGCGGCCTACACGTCGATATCGTCAGCCGGCGTATCGATCAGCTGGCGGACGAGCTCTATGGTGAGCTGGTTCTCTACCAGAGCGTCGGTGACCACGTGAAAGGCATCGAGAGGATCCAGGAGATCCTTACCTACGCCCCCAACTCACCGGCAGCCGAACGGCTGCGAGAGAAGATCGTTCTGGAGGGTTGATGGCCGGCAAGAAGAAGACCCCGAAGGTCCAGGTCGACGCCTTCATCAATCAGGCGCCGCCCACGGTCCGTCCGGTGCTACGGGATCTGCGGGAGTTGCTGCGCGAGGAGCTCCCGGAGGCAACCGAGGAGATCAAGTGGGGACGGCCAGTCTATTCTCTCAACCACATCGTCTGCTATCTGGCCGCCTCGGGAGACCACGCGAATCTCGGGTTCTATCGGGGTATCGAGCTGGCGGACCCGCGGGGTCTGCTCGAAGGTGAGGGCAAGAAACTCAGACACATCAAGGTCCGCGACCGTGAAGAGATCCGTCAACGGTGGTACCGTACGCTGATTCGGCAGGCGGCAAAGCTCGACAAGGACTGAAGAGAGTTTCATGGAAACCACTTCGACAAGCAAGATGCAGGAGGCGGCACAGAGGGGTATCGACCTCTGTCGGGCCGGGAACTGGAAGGCGGGCATGGAGATCCTCGGCAAGATCGCCGAGGCCGATCGCCAGGGCACCGACCTCTCGGGTCTGTTCTATTCCTATCTCGGCTATGGCATCGCCCGCTACGAGCGTCGCGGCAAGGAGGGACTCGCCCTCTGTCAGCACGCCATCAAGGTGCAGTTCTACGAGCCCGAGAACTATGTGTTGTTGGCCCGCGTCTATCTGCTGCGCGAACGGCGTGGCAAGGCCGTGGACGCGCTACAGCGAGCCCTCAAGCTCAACAACCGTCATCCCGATGCGCTCAAGCTGGCCAAGGAGATCGGCTACCGGCGCCGACCTGTGATTCCCTTCATTTCGCGCAACAACCCGATCAACAGGGCCCTGGGCCGAATGCGTCACTCCTTGTCCCAGAACAAGGACAAGAGTCCCAAGAGCTCCAAGATCTGAGGCAGCGTAGCCCGGATCAGGCGATCCCCAGGGCCCGCAGGATCTGGTGGGCGCTGAGAGCGGAGACATAGGCCAGTACGGTCATGTAGCCGAGCTGAAAGGCGGGCCACCGCCAACCAGCCGTCTCCCGACGAGTGATGGCCTGGGTGGGCAGACACTGCATGGCCAGCACATAGAAGACCAGCAAGCTAATGCTGGTGGCGAAGGTGAAGACCGGCGTCCCGTCGCTGCGCGTCGCCGCCCGCAGCGTGTCGTAGAGCGAGCTCGGGTTCTCTTCGGCGGTCGACTCCCCGACGCCGTAGACCACTGCCAGGGTCGAGACGATGACCTCTCTGGCGGCAAAGGAGCTCAGGATCCCGACGCCGATCTGCCAGTCGAAACCAAGAGGTGCGATGGCCGGCTCGATCCAGTGTCCGAGACGACCGGCGAAGGAGTGTGCCAGACCGCTCTGAGCTCCCTGTCTGGCGGCCTCCTGTTGCAGCACCGCGGCCTCCTGGGTCCGACCCGTCGCGTCCAGCGCCTCCGCCGCTACCAGCTTCTCCTGTACCGCTTCCGGTACTGGGCTCTTCGGATAGGTCGCCAGGAACCACAAGGCGATGGAGATCACCAGGATCACCGTTCCCGCCCGTTTGACGAAGATTCGTGACCGATCGAAGGTGGCCAGCAACGCCGAGCGCAGGCTCGGCGCCTTGTAACCCGGCAACTCGAGCACCAGGGGCGAGGTCTCGCCAGGCAGGATGGTCCGTTTGAATACGAACGCCATCACCAGGGCTGCCACGATACCGAGGGTGTAGGCACCAGTGAACACCAACCCGGCCAGCACAGGTCGATACGGGAACAGTAGTGCCGTGACCATGGTGTAGACCGGAATCCTGGCGGAACAGGTCAGCAACGGCAGCACCAGGATGGTCACCAGGCGATCACGTCGCGACTCGATGACCCGGGTGGACATGATGGCCGGGACCGCGCATGCGTGGGCTGAAAGCATGGGAACGAAGGCCTTGCCGGGAAGACCGACGCGACGCATCAGACGATCCATGACGAAGGCCGCTCGAGCCAGATAGCCGGTGTCTTCGAGCAGCGCCAGGAAGAAGAACAGGATGGCGATCTGGGGCAGAAAGACCAATACACCGCCGACACCGCCGATGACCCCGTCCACCAACAGACTCTGGAGGTCTCCCGGGGGCAACCACTCCCCGACGACCGATCCGACCGTGGCGAATCCGTGGTCGATCCAGTCCATCGGGTACTGGGCGACCCAGAAAATCAGCGCGAAGACGGCAAACATCACCGCCAGAAAGGTACCGATGCCAACCCAGGGATGGGTTAGAACGGCATCGATGCGTTCGGTCTTGCCGGCGTCGGTGTGAACGGTACCCTCGATAACCCGGGATCCGACCTCCTCCGCCCAGTCGTACCTGGCCTTGTAGGGACAGCCTGTGCAGTCGCAGAGCCCCTCACCGGTATCGGGGTGCTCGGGACGGTAGTCGGGGCTGATCAGCGCCTGCAGTTCCTGGCGCAGATGATCGATCCCCCGCCCGGTCCTGGCGACAACGGGCACCACGGCGCAACGTAGCTCTTCGGAGAGCTTCTCCACATCGATCTCGATGGAGGACCGCTCCGCCAGATCGACCATGTTCAGCGCTACCACCGTGGGCAGACCGAGCTCCAGGACCTGGCTGGCCAGATAGAGATTCCGTTCCAGATTGGTGGCATCGAGAAGGAGCACCACCGCCGCAGGTCGAGGCTGATTGGGCAGATGGCCGAGCAGCGCCTCCCGGACGATTCTCTCTTCGGAGTTGGCGGACGTCAGGCTGTAGAGCCCGGGCAGATCGAGCACCTTGACCCGCCTGTCCGCCAGTCGGGTATGCCCCAGGCGACGCTCGATCGTGGTGCCCGGGAAGTTGGCGGTCTTGGCCCGCAGACCCGTCAGGTTGTTGAACAGGGTCGTCTTGCCGGCGTTGGGGTTGCCCACCAGCGCCACGCAGGTCTCTTCCGGGCCGCTGCCCTGTCTGGCCGAACGAGTCGGTAGCTGGATGATACTGATAGTCGAACCTCGCTCAGTCGATCCGGGAGGGTGCCTCAGGCATCGCCGAACGCGTCTCCGGCGCAGCGAATCACCATGACCCGGTCGGCCAGTCGGGCGGAAATGCCGATGCGTGTGCCCAGGACCTTGACGATCATCGGGTCTCCCGGGCGTATCAACATGAGACGTCGACCGACGCAGACGCCCATGGATTTGAGCCGTTCGATCTCGTCTTCACCCGCCCGCACCGCCGCCACCAGACCGCAGTGATCTGGCTGGATCTCATCCAGATGCACCCAGTCATCGCGATGTCCCAGGGTCTCAACTCCGTCGACCGGATCCGACGTCACGATTTCGTTGCTCATGGTTGGCCTCGTGCCCCTATCCATCTCATGGGGGCAGGCGGATTCTAGCATTGGCGCGTCGATTTCACTTGGCGTAGCGGCCGCGATCTCGTACCATCACGGCCACCCGATCGAGCCGAACCTCCCCTGTCACGAGTAGCTGAATTGACTTCCAGACCGACACCTGCGGGCAGTGATGCCATAGAGCCCTCCCTGGGTCGTACAGTGGTGCTGCCGTGCCTGCTCCTGACAGGCGCCATGTTCAATCTGACGCTGGTCGTGGCGGGGCTCAAGGAGTTCATCATCGACGACCTGGGGGGAACCGTGGCCCAGGCCACCCTGTTCTTCTCTGTCGAAACCCTGGCCTACATCCTGTTCGCACCGATCTGGGGACTGCTCAGCGACCGGGTCGGGCGGCGCAAGATCTTCGTCGTCGTCGGCTTTCTCGGCTCCTCCGTGATGTACGCCCTCTACAGCGGCATCTCGTCGATTCCGGTCCTGTTGACCCTGCGTTTCGTGCAGGGGGCCTTCTCGGTCATGGGGTGGTCCATCGTCATGGCGATGATGCTGGATAGCCCCGATCGTGGCAAGAAGGGTCGCTACATGGGTCTCATGGGCGCCTCGCTGATCTTCGGCGTCGCTCTGGGAGCACCCATGGGCGGCTACTTCAGTCGCTGGTTCGGCGCCCGCGCCCCATTGACGGTGGCCTCGATCCTCTTCCTGGTGCTGGCTCTGGCGGCCCTGGGTCTTCGAGACCAGAGGTCGCTGGCGCCGCAGGAGAGACTCCGCAGGGTGGCGCTGGCTCTGCGATCGCAACCACGCCTGCTGATGCCGATGGCGTTCCATTTCGTCGATCGTCTGGCTGTGGGTCTCTTCGTAGTGGTCTTCCCGCTCTATCTCGACTCGCTGGGAGCCACCGATCCGGCCATCCGCGGTCGCTACCTGGCCATGTTCCTGCTCCCCTTCGCCGCCCTGCAGTTCTTCAGCGGCAAGCTGGCCGAACGTACCGGTCCGGAGCCGCCGCTGGTCCTCGGCTCGCTGCTCTACGGTCTGGCCCTCTGCTGGGTGGGGTTCTCGGGGCTGGCCACCCTGCAACCGATCATGGTGGCTCTGGGGGTCTTCGCGGCCATCATGTTTCCACCGGCAATTCTGCTGACCGCCCAGTGGAGCGACCGCCGCACCCGGGGCAGCGCCATGGGCGGCTTCAATCTGGCCGGCTCCCTGGGCTTCACCATCGGGCCGGTCCTCGGCGCCTGGGCCTACGAGGCCTTCGGCTTCGGTGCCGCCTTCGTCGTCTGTGGTGTGTTGGAGATCTTGCTCGCCGGGGTGGCCTGGGGGATTCTGAGGCGTTGGCGGGATGCCGACTCAGCCGCTGTCGACTGAGGTCTCCTCGCGGCCGCCGAATTCACCTTCCAGCTCCGCCACCTCCTCCGGCAGGATCTTGCGAAACAGGATGTCGAGCTCACCCAGCGACCGACCCGCCGGGAGCTCGGCCAACACCTCGGCCAGGTCTCCCGTAGGCCAGGTCGGCATCTCCGCCGGAAACCCCAGGCAGGCCAGGATCTTCTCGCAGGTGCTGGGCATGATCGGCCACGACAGGATGGCGTAGAGATAGATCAGCTGCAGGGAGGTGCGCACGATTACCGCCGCCCGCTCCTCGTCCTCCTTGATCACCTTCCAGGGGGCGGCTCGCGTGAGGTACTCGTTGCCGAGACCCCAGATCGCCCGTAGCTCTCCCAGCGCCTTGCGGAACTGCATCTCGTCGAGATGACGGGTGTAGCGTTCCAGCCGCTCCTCCAGCTGGCGCATCAGCTCCTGTTCCTCGTCGTCCGGCGCTCCCCCACTGGGGACCACACCGCCGAACTTGCTCTGGGCGAACTTCAGACATCGATTGACGAAGTTGCCCAGCGTGTCGGCCAGATCCTTGTTGATGCCGTTGGCAAAGAACTCGAACGTGAAGACGGCGTCATCGCTCTCGGGAGCGTTGGCGATCAGCCAGTAGCGCCAATAGTCCGCCGGGAACTTCTCCAAAGCCCGGTCCATGAAGACGCCGCGCTTGCGACTGGTCGAGAACTTACCGCCGTAGTAGTTGAGCCAGTTGAATCCCTTGACGAAGTCCACCAGCTTCCAGGGCTCGCCGGAGCCCAGGATGGAGCCGGGAAAGCTGATGGTGTGGAAGGGAATGTTGTCCTTGGCCATGAACTGGACATAGCGCACATCCTCGGCTTCGTACCACCAGGACCTCCAGTCCCGCTCCTCGGGGGCCTCATCGGCCCACTCGCGAGTCGCCGCGATGTACTCGATGGGAGCGTCGAACCAGACGTAGAAGACCTTGTTCTCGAAACCGGGCCGATCCACCGGCACACCCCAGGAGAGGTCGCGGGTGATGCCGCGGTCGCGCAGACCCTCGGTCAGCCATTTCTTGGCGATGGAGATCACCAGATTCGGCCAACCCTCGCGGCTGTCGATCCACTCCGCCAATCGATCCGCCATCTTCGACTGCAGCAGGAACAGGTGGCTGGTCTCGACCACTTCGAGCTCGGTGCTGCCTGAGACCGCCGACCTGGAATCGATCAGATCTGTCGGGTCCAGCACCCGTGTACAGTTCTCGCACTGGTCGCCCCGGGCGGCCTCGTAGCCACAGTGGGGACAGGTGCCGATGATGTAGCGATCCGGCAGGAAACGACCGTCGGCCTTGGAGTAGACCTGCAGGGTGGCACGCTCTTCGATGAAGCCGTTCTCGTCCAGCTGCCGGCAGAAGTGCTGAGTCAGCTCGTGGTTCTGGGGTGAAGAGCTGCGGCCGAAGTAGTCGAAGGAGAGTCCGAACTGGTCGTAGATCTCGGTCTGGATCTGATGCTGCTGGCGGCAGAACTCGGCCACCTCCAGACCGGCCTCCAACGCGGCCAGCTCCGCCGGAGTGCCGTGCTCGTCGGTAGCACAGATGTAGAGGACATCATGGCCTCGCTGACGCTGGAACCGTGAATAGATGTCGGCCGGCAGCATCGAGCCGACCAGGTTGCCGAGATGCTTGATGCCGTTGATGTACGGCAGGGCGCTGGTTACCAGGATCCTGGACATGGGCGGGGATGTTAGCACCGCGCCAGCCCACTGCCGGCGCGCCTTGGAGATCAGGGATAGTAGTAGAGCTGGGGCTTGCCCCAGAGATTGCCGGCCATCTGCACACCCATTCGAAAGACCGGCAGGAACTCGTTCTCGCCGACCCGCAGGAGCTGCACCAGCCGGCACCAGCGTACCTTGCCCGGGATGCGGATCACCTCCGGGCCGTTGCGCATGCGGAAGGCATAGCTCCAGCCGACGGTGAGACTCTCGTTGGTCTGGATGGCGATTCCCAGGTGAGAGGTGTTGATCACATCGCCTTCGATGGGGCCGTTGACCCGCAGGTTGGCGACGGCGTGACGGCGGTGATCGCGGCGCTCCGGCTCGCCGTTGGCCGGCAGGCCGGCGTTGCCCTCGGTTTCACGTTCCGTGGTGCGCCGTTCACCACCCGAACGGCGATCGGTCTCACCTCGCCGCTCCTGGCCTCCCCCTTCGTCACCCGGCGTTCGCGCCGACATCCACGATCCCCCGTCGATCTCGACTGCCCCTCTGCAGTCGATCCCTGCCTGATTCTACATCGACAATCGTCGAGTTCTGCCCTGTCGGCCGGATTCTCTTCGACAGCTCTCGATCTTGGCTCGGGGTCCGGCACCGAGGACTGGCTCACTCTGGGGCCAGCCGGTCCAGGTACCTACCATTGCAGCTCGAAGTTGGCGGGAGGTGATTCGGCGACAGGCACACCGTTGACAAAGACCGTGGCTTTCGTCATCAGCTGCCAGACCCGCCCATTCCGTGGAGGCAGATTGAATGCCTCGAAAGGCATCACCACCGGATGGGCACCGACATCGTAGGGATTCTGCTGCACCTGGAAATCGACATAGGTCGCGACCATGCCGTTCGAGTCCTGATGAAAGCCCCCCATCTGGCGGTTGGCGATCAGTTGAGCCCAGTTGCCTTGGTTGTTGTAGTAGAAGTGAAGGATCAACTGGGCACCTGCGCCGTAGGCATTTTGAATCTGGCCGTTCACCTGGAAGGTGAAGGAGCTGTTGTCCCACCCGTAGACGGGTGCCTGTAGCCAGGCTGTCGGCCCTCTGGGGCTCGTAGACGGGGTGGTGGTCGGGTTGGTGGACGGGGTGGTGGTCGGGTTCGAGGCCGGCGGCCGCAAACCGGGGTTGGATTGGAGCACGCGAATCCCGCCCGCTGCGTAGAGACCGTTGGCATTCTCCATCCAGATGTTGCCGCTCGCGTCGATGAATGCCCGATTGAACCAGGTGTTGGTGCCGTAGATCACCGAGGCAAATCGTGAGTCCTGGGACGAATTGACCTTGCCCACGAGATTCCTGGTGCCTGCCGGGGTCTCCATCACCACATGCCCTTCCGAGCCCACGAAATACCTGTTCTGCTGATCACCGTGGAGAAAGACTTCGTGGGTGTAACTCGTCCTCGGGTATGTCGGGCCCCAGCTCTCGAACGTCGTGCTCGAAGGATCCGGCTCTGGTCCGATCTGCCAGCCGCTCTGCGCCGTGTTCGTGTTTGCCGCCACTCTAGTGCTCATGGCAGCCGCGGCGATCGTGTCGAGTTTCCTCTGCCGAGCCTCGAATCGGCTCTGTGCGTCAGGGTCTTCATAACCCAGAGGTGTCGTCCACCAGATCCCACCGGCAAACGGCGGATCGACCCCATTGGGGGTCGCATCCCAGGCTCTCAACTCCGCCGACGGGACACCCCAGGTCACCGGTACCTGGACTGTCGACGGATCGATCAGCATGCTCCCCGTATACCCCGGCGCCGCGTACATCACCTCGATTCCGCCGAACCGTCGCTGATAGATGGTGACGTCGTACTTCGCCCCGGAGCCCCGGTCGTCGGTTCGAAAGGCGAGTCCGGCCGTCGCCCCATCGACCCAGTGCATGAGTTGGGGATCGTTCTGCAGACAGGCGATCCGGTTGGGCAACGGCTTCTGTGAAGACTCTCCCCAGGCGACGAATCCGACCCCGGTGTAGCCTTCGGGACAGACGGGGGCCCAGATGCTGCGATTGTGCCTGCCGCCGCTGCAGTTGTCCCCCCACACCAACTGGTAGTCGATGGGGCGATCCCACCAGGTGCCCCTGGCCCGCATCAACGGACCTTCGTAGACCCCGATCTCATAGCCTGAGGGCTCGTTGGGGTCCTTGGCGCCACAGATGGCGCGGAGCTTCGTCCCAGTCAAGTGTCCGCCCCGGTCGGCGATGGCCCAGTCTCCTAGGCTGATGCAGTCGCTATCGTTCTCGACGATCGGATGCCACAGACCCCATTTGTGGCTGCTTTGGTCCTTGTAGTTGTCCCCCATCAACTGGGCGGGTACGACGGCGATCCTCGAGGCGGAGTAGAAGGGGTGCTCGCCCGTCACCGCTCCCTCCTCGACCCGCAGCTTGACGAGGGCCAACAGGGTCGCATACGCCTCCTGCTGCTCCGGTTTGAGTTGTTCCATGACCTTCTTGCCCTGGTCGAGAATCTCGTGGGTCAATGCCTTTTGGATGTGCTTCTTGATCGAGCCCTCGGTCCCCATGCCGAAATGGTGCAACTTGGGACCCGGGAAGCCCTTCGGTAGCCCCGCCAGCTTGTTGTAGGCCCTCCACGCCCGGCTGCTGTTGTTGACCATGCCGGCCGGTGCCTTCGCGTAGGGTGCGATGTACAGGGTCAGGATCTCGGCCTGCTGATAGATCCTGGTCGCCGCCTTCTCGGCACCCTTCAACGGGTCGCTCTCGGTGAAGATGTAGGTCAGAGCCCCGGCCGGAGTCCACTTCTGGAATTTGTCGCCGAGAGCCGCAGCAAGGCCTGCGGGGTCATCGATGTTCTCGATGACGTTCCAGAGATCGTGGCTCACATCCGCGACGTTGTCCTCGAATACCTCCATGGTCCCGCCGACCAGCACGTCCCCCAGCACGTAGCCGGTGACCTGTCGGCCTTCGTTGATGAAGTCGGCGATTCCGGAACCCGGCAGCAGATAGCGGAATGTCTCCTCGAGGATCAGGACGCCGATTCCCTCGCTGAAGACCCAGACGGTCGCCGTCTTCAGATCCTGCCAGCCCTCGTTGGCCCAATCGACGAGCGCCCCGGGATTGCCCGAAAAGGTGTCACCGATGGCCGCTCCCGTTCGTTCGAGAAAATCGACCGAGTAGTTGGCGGCACGGTTGAGATACCGGTCGATATAGTCTTCCAGATCGTCACATTTGGGAGTCGACAGGCTTACTGCGAACGCACCGGTCCGCGGCATGTCCCTGACCTCCGCCGAGCTCGGCTGAATGGCCGTCAGAGTCAGCAGGACTAACCCCAGCAGAGCTACGGGCAACCCGAAGCGAGCCTGCCTGGAGAGACGGAGATACCGCTTTCTTCGATCCATAAATCTACCCCTTACAGCTGTCGATGGACGGTGGACATCCACCACCCTACCCTCCTGGAGTCCCTTGCGCATCGGGGCTGCGGCCCCATTCGTGGCATGGGGGATCTCCCCAGAGTCCGAAGAGTGCAACGTGCCACGCGGACCCTTCCCGGGTGCTAGGATGCGGCGATCCACCTATCGCAGTTGGCTTCGGTTTCAGAGAGAAAGGAAACCCCTCACATGAAGAGAATCACTCTTGTCGCAATACTCTTGGCTGCAGTTCTCCTCTTCCCCCACGATGCCGCTCGGGCGGCCGAGGCGCGGATCGCCAAGGCCGGGATCCAGCTGTGGCACCCCGACGATTGGACTGCAGGCCTCGAGAACGACGAGTTGGTGCTCAGGGACCCTGCCGGCCAGGTGATCATGGTCTTCGACGTTGTCGAGGCGAGCCAGGTGGACGCGGCCCTGGCCAATCTGGAGACGTCTCTGAGAGACCGTGGGGTCGGCAATGTGACGCTGGTCGAATCCGAAGACCGAAACATCCACGGCATGCAGGCCGAGCTCAAATCCGGCGAGGCGGTCATGGAGGGGAAGCCGGTGAAACTGGGAGTCGGCATCATCGAGACACCGGCCAACAACGTGCTGCTCGTCTTCAGCATGGCCGACTCCCGCTGGGCAGAGAACCACAAGCCCACTATTCTCCGAATCCTCGACAACCTCAGGCCTTTGTAGGCGACAGGACGGCCGGTCGACCCCTCAGCCCGAGATTTGGGGAAATCCCCCACCCCTAAATTCAGGTGCGGACCCCGATGTGCAAGGCAAACCAAAAGAAATAGAGTTCTGCAACACTCACACAACATCGGCGGGTTGGACGAAGAGGTCCCGCCTCTCGATTCGGGAGGAATTCGCGAATGAATCCAGGACTCTCAATCGGTCAGCGCTGTGCAGTGACGTCGCTTCTGCTCATTTCTGTGCTGGCAGGTTTCTCGTCAGTAGCTGCTCAGGGGACCGGCTACGTCACCCTGACCCGCCAGAGAGTGGATGCCGCCCTGGCCCAGGGTGCCCAGAAGGAAGACATCAAGCTCGCCGAGGCGAGTCTCACCGCCCTGGGATGGATGACGCTGTACGGCAATGACGACGAATCAGCTGAGCGTGCGTCTCACCTGAACGTGGTTGTGGCTGGCAGCTACAATGGCACGCCGAGGATGTCCATCTACATGGATCACACATCCAGCGCCTACTTCGAGATGCTCAACCTGAACCGGTTTGCGGTCGAGCAGCCCATGGCTTACTCGAACCAGTACGTCGAACTGACTCGACAGCGGGTCGAGAGCGCGTTGGCAGAGGGCGCTGGACACGAGGAGTTCAAGCTCGCCGAGGGTTCCCTGGCCGCCCTGGGATGGCTGGCATCGTTTGGCAACCGCCAGGATTCGCTGGAAATGGCCGAACAGTTGGCAAGACGAGCGTACGCTGCCTGGCCAGGTGCCGACGAGGTCTACATGCTCCAGACCAGCACGGCCTATGCGGAGATGATCAACCTGGGTCGCTTCGCGACGCTGCCGCGCGAGCCCCAGGCACCCCCGCCACCGCAGGTGACCCCGCCGCCGCAGGTGGCCCCGAAGCGCGTTCCGGTCGCTGCGGAATTGGGACTGCAATCCAGCCTACTGCCCGGTGCACAGGGCAGAAACAGAATCCCCATCAGCAGGAGCGACCCTGCGTACACATCGGAGAAGTTGCTCATATCCCCAGCGATCTATCTCGATGTGACGCTGTCCGACGGCACGAGAATCGGCCCCCATGACTACAAGAAGCAGTTCGCCGGGAACACCGTCTTTGACGACGTGACTGGCGACCCGAGTGATCTGATCCGGGTGGTTTACTGGGATGTGGACTCAGAACGGCCCGGGCTCGGCAAGTATGCGGCGCAATTGACGTCCACTGGAAAAGGGGTGGGGACCGCAACCCTTCGGGTGTCTTTCCGGGATGCGCCTGGAGTCACCGCCTCGGTTCCGGTAGAAGTTGTCGGCGCGCCACCAAGTGCGAGTCAGCCGGTGCCGGTAGCTCCGCGGCCACCGCAGCCGACCGCGGGAGCCGCCGGGGGCCGGGTCGCCAGGTATATCGACCGTGGCAACGGAACGGTCAAGGACACCAAGACCGGCCTGGTCTGGCTGAGAAGAGTGGACTGTATTGGGGCAAAGAAGTGGGCGGACGCGGTGACGGAGGTATCCCAACTCAGGCACGGTCACGGCCCTTGCGGTCTGAACGACGGCTCAACGCCAGGTGACTGGCGTCTACCGACGAGGGCCGAGTGGGAAGCAATGCTCAGTCCTCTCAAAGGCGGTGGCCCGGAGCGCATATGCCAAGCTCCGCCGATCAGCGATGATGGGGGCACCGGCTGCGCCTCGACCGGCGCCACGTCCTTCCTGGGTCTACCGTTGAACAACACATCTCAGCCTTATCAGCCGCCGGCCTATTGGACAGCAACCGATTTCACCGACCCAACCTACTGCCCCTCTGAGCCCTGTGGCGTTTGGTACGTGGCCATGTGGAATGGCAGCTACCACGTCATCATGAAGCAATTCTCCGACCCCGGTCCGGGGGGGGCCCAGATCAGGGTGTGGCCGGTCCGGTACGGGAACTAGACTCCTCCAAGAGTCCGACAGGAGACGACCGATGTGCCGCCCTATCACAGCTGTTTCCATTTTGACGCTGACCGCCCTGCTGGTCGCCTGCGAGTCGAGGATCGACTCGCCGCCCGCAGAGCCCGCGGTGCCCGCTGAAGCGACGCCGCCATCGGTCATCACCACGCAGAGCCCATCGGGCCTGCCGGCTTTCGAGGACTATCCAGTCACGGAGATGTTCACCGGAACGGAAGCAGAAGTGGACCTCGCCAGCCATCCGGAAGCGAAGATGTTCCAGACACGACTGACCGAGGATCCCGGATACGACAACCGATTCGCCGGTCACTACCGAGTGGTCCAAGTCGGCTGTGGCACGGCGTGTCAGGGAATCTGGATAACCGACATGATCGACGGCTCCGTCCACTTCCTGGAGACCGCAAGCTCCGGAGTGGCCTACCGTCCCGACAGCCGACTCATCGTGGTGAACGATCCCGCATTCTTCGAGGAGATGCTCGAGACTTCTACCATAGCGGAGGTCGAGGAGTACATGGAGATCTACGGTCCGCCGATTTATTGGCTCGAAGTCGACGGGGAGTTCGAGCTGCTGATGGGCCCGCGGTCGGTAGACATCGATCCGCTCAGCGGCGAGCTCGTGGCGCAATACTGCGGCAACAACGGCAAGGTCCGCAGCGCCGGGTTCTCGGCCGACGGCAAGTACTTCGTCCTGGCCGACGCGATCGACGGTTTCCCTCTCCAGCCCGAGGCCAGGATCTTCGTAGTCGAGGTCGCCAGCAACGACTGCGTCCCGGGCGGCTGCGAATCTATGGAAGGTGATTGGGACAGCGACGACCATGAACTAGCCGTCCTGAGTCGGCTCGAGGAGAGCACGGCGCCACTTCGCCAGGACCTCGGACTAGTTCCGCCGCAGCCCATCCAGCGATTCGCTCCGAGACCCCTGACCGACGAAATCTCGGCCTACGACCTCGGAGACCAGACGGTCGAAGTTCTGCTGCGCCAGGACTCCGCGGGGGATGTCGGTGAACGGCAGTCCTCGCTCGAGCTCGAGGTGCGAGCCGGCGACACCGTGCAGCAGCTCGACTCGCTCGATCGCTACCGCGAAGGCGTCTTCGGCTATCGCCTGCGGGATCTCTTCCTCTCACCCGATGGCAAGAGCATCGCCATAGTCGTCGAGATGCACTACGAGATCCTGGGACACGCGCCGTCGGACTATTGCCGCTACATGGTGGAGACCGTCAGACTGGACTGACCTGCGACTCAGACGAGCACCGCGAATCAGTGCAAGAACGGAGACACTCCATGACCGAGATCGTGACACGTCTCGAAAACCTGGGCATAGCCGTCGCCTGGAGGACCGGCCTGCTGATGATCCTGCCGCTTCTCTCGGGGTGTGCGTCACTCTCGCCCCGCATCGTCTCTCCCGAGCACCAGACGCTCGAGACGGCGTATCGGGAGGCGTCGCCAGATCTGCTGGACGAGTTCTTTCAGGAATGGGAAGAGAGCCTTCGGCCGCTGACCGGTGAGGAGAGAGCGACACTCCCGGAGGCGCAGCAGGTCGTCTACGACATCTTCGAAGTGTTCTATACCCCTGGCGACCTCGCACGCCTCGGTGATTCCGAGTTCGGCGATGAGATCTACGGCACGGTTCCCTACTTCGCCGTTCAGAATACCGTCGACTACTCCGTCGTCGATCGCGTCCGAGGCCCGACCTTCGAGCCGCGAGACATGGAGGTCGAGCAGCGCACTCTGGACACGGGCTCGATCGCGGACTTCAGACCGGTCGTCGACGCGGGGGACCGACGGATCGTCTTTTTGAGCGAGTCGTACGAACGCGCCCTGTGGGCCTTCCTGGGCAACGAGCTCACGCCCATGGGTGAGAGCTCTGTCATGAGCCCGGCGTTGCCGGAGGGTGAGAGCAAGAGGCGCGCCGACTTCATCGGTGGCCAGATCAGGGTATGGTCGGGTCATTGGGGTGGATGGCACATCGCCACCCACCCCTGGGTAGAAGAGATTGAGGTCAACGAGGAGCTGACCGAGGCGAGACTGGACTTCAAGCTCGTCTACGAATGGGGAGAGGCCTTCTTCCGGCGGCAGGAGGACGGTTGGCAGATGACCTCGTCCGAATTGACCATGATCGAATAGACCGCCTGGGCCGGCGCTGGTTTCAACTAAGGTCCATTGGCCTTGGGTGAATGATCTGAAAACTCTACGAAAGCTGAGCTCATGAAAACCATACGTCTGGCGACGCCCCTCCTGCTGGTTCTTCCTCTCCTTCTCGGCGTGGCCTGTGACCCCCCGGGCCCAGGAGCGTCAGGGCAGCTCTCCCTGTCGCCCGAAGTCAGCCTGGAGGCCGGGCGCACTCTCGAGATGCACCTCATGCCGGACGACGGCCAGCCCTTCGATCCGGCCACGGCGGATCTGTCCGATCAGGCGTGGCACGAGAGAGAGAGCCTGGATCTCGCCCAGATCGAGTTTCCCTTTGCCTACTGGGTTGGATGGGGTATTGGCAATACCAAGCACGAGCGCTTTCGCCTGGTGGTCTGGATTGCCGAATCGGAGGACGTCGACAGGATCGGTCGGGGCGAGTGGTTTGGCACACGCCTCTTCAGCGTCGCCGAGTGTCCGGGTCCGTTCTCCGGCTACTGTGACACGACTCCGGAGATCGATCTGGCCATCGAGATGCGCTACGGCGAAGGGGAATGACGAAGCCGCCTAGCTGTGGCTATGGGGAAATCCCCCATCCCAAGATTCAGGGTCGCTCCCCGATGCGGGGATCGAGCCTGGCCTGCTAGGTTTCAGGTCGCGATTCCTCGTTCACACGCTGGAAGTGAATGATCGTCCGGCCACTCCAGGCCGGCCAGAGAGTCGATCAACGGCAGTATCCAGGAGGCGAGAATGAAGATTCAACAGAGAGCCATCGTTCGACACGTCGTGGTGGCGCTGGGGCTGGTCGCGGTTCTGGCCTCGACAGCCGAGGCTGAAGAAGAGACCTGCCCGTGCTTCGAAGCCAAGGTCCTCGAGAGCAAGTGCGTTACGGAAGGTCCCAACATGCCGAGACTATTCATCAGCCAAGGCAGCGATGGTCAGGTGCAGTTCAACTGCTACAACGAGTATGCCCAGGAATTGATGATCAATCTGTACGACCCGCAGAAGAACAGAACCCGAGGAAGCGACGAGAGCCTCCCACTATGGCAACGACAGGCCCCGTCGTGTAAGTACGAGTTTGGATATCGAGAGAACAAGACCGTGACGATGATGGTGCAGAAGGAGTTCACGGTCTGTATGAACGAGCTGAAGACCGCGATCCGATCGATGAAGCTCGACTGTAGCTTCGACGAGGGTGGAGGGCGTTGCTCCCCTCTGGGGCCCTAGCGGACTACTCGGTAATCTGCCCGACGTTCCTGCACCTCCAGCCGCAATCCTCGATCTCGTCGAAGATGGCGTCGATGCGCGGCTCCACGGTCGAGAAGCTACTGCCGTCCTTCAATTCGAAATCCACCACCAGGCTGTGGTACTGGACGATCTGTTCGACCTCGCCTCGGTTCAGAGCCTCGACAGCCACTTCCCATGAGACTTCGTCCGGGTAAGGGACACGGTCTCTGCAAGCTCCGGCGAGCACCGTCAGAGCTGCCAATCCCAAGACCACTGATTGCGGAATCCTCATCGCATCCAACCTCCCAGGTCTCCGGCCTGGCCGCGGTCCCGACGCCCGAGCATCCACATCATTCTGACCATGACCCTGCTGCCTACGGGTTGATCGTCAGAGGCGTGGAAGGTGAAGTGGCCACCACCTTTCCGTTGACAAACAGCGTTGCGATAACCCTCAGGTTCCAGGTCTGGTTGTTGGGTATGTTGAGCGCCGAGATCGGAATGTTGAGAGTCCGGGTCGCAAGATCGGAGGGATCGGTGCCAACGGTGAAGTCGACCCAGACGGCGACGTTGCCAGCGGTGTCCTTGTAGCCGCTCGCACCTGCTACAAGGCTCTGCCAGCCGCCCGTGTTGTGGAGCCAATTGAAGTGCAGGACCAGCTGCGCATTCGTCCCACGGGCGTTGCGGAGCTGACCGCCCACTCGAAAATTGATCGAGCTGCCGCCGCCTGACCAGTGGGCAGGCGCCTGGAGAGTCGCCGACGGCGTTGGTTTCACCGGCTTGGCGACCGTCGCGGCGACCACCGTGAACTCGTGGCGATCCTGAACCTTGAATCCCACCGCGCCAAAATCGAAATAGAGTCGCGCTTCATACTGTCCCGGGTCGGTTAACGCCTTGAACCGCAGAGTGCCGTTCTTCCTGCCCGACACGTATTGGTTGGTCCCGACACTGTTGTCGGGAGACCCCTTCTTGCTCAGGGCAATCAGATCCCTCTGGTTTCCGGGCAGATGACTGAAATTCACCACGATCGGCTCGCCGGTGGAATAGGAGTTTTTCTGGGTAATGACCGTGGCGGGAGCCGTAACTCGGAACTTGGCACGCTCGCCAAGGGCGCCGTCCACATAGAGCCGCGCTTCATAATTTCCCGCCGGCAGGGCCGGAAACTCGAGGCTGCCCCGCTTCCCATCGGTGTGTTTCCACAGGTTGTTGACCGGCGAGGCAGTGTCCGGGGATCCCTGCTTGTTGAGGGTGACCCAATCTTTCCTCGGGGTTCCTGACAGATTGCTGAACTCCACCACGATCTTCTCGCCGGTGGAATAGTCGCTCTTTCGCGCCTTGATCGAGGGTGGTCCCGCGGTCTTGACCGGTGACGTGGGAGAGCCGCTCTTAGCGGTGACACGAAAACGGGCTCGCGCTCGAGGTCTGCCGTCACCCGCCACGAAGAGACGGGCCTCGTATTCACCAGCAGGTAGCGCTGAGAAGACTAGTTGGCCACGGACCTTCGCCTGGGTATACGCCCACTGCCTTTGAAACGCAGGGGTGCGATCAGGATCCACCTCCTTGTTGATGGTGATCCACTCCTTGTCGGGCCCGATCGCCTGCAGATTGCTGAACTCCACCACGATCTTCTCGCCGGTGGAGTACGTGCTCTTTCGGGCCTTGACCGAGGCGGTGTTCGGCTTCTTGACCGGCGAAACGGGTGCGCCCGATCTGGCTGTGACCCGGAATCCCGCCCTCGCCTGCACGGTCACGATGTTGGGGTAGTCGTAGTAGAGCCGAGCTTCGTAGTCTCCTGCAGGCAGCGAACCGAAGTTGAAGACTCCCTGCTGCTGACCCAGCTTGGTTTTCTGCGAGCTACCCAACACGAGGTCCTCTCGGGTGCCGATCTTCGCCAAGGCGATGAGGCCCTGATAGTTGCCGGGGAGATTGCTGAATTCCACGGTGATCTGTTCGCCGGCAGAGTACGTGATTTTGTCGGTCTTGAGTCTCGGGAAGGACGGCAGATTCCAGCCAGACGACACCGAGAGGGCCGGTAGGCCGATGGCGAGGAACAGCCCGAGCAGGCTGCGCCGAACACCCTTTTCGAAGGCCGCACTGGTGGCACCCTGCGTAGACCGGCTGGTCAGAGGTTTCACTTCGTTCATTTGGGCCAACTCCTTGTCTTGACCGAGCCTCCTGGCGCGCTCGCCACTGGCGCCTGGCAAATCATTTCTTGGTGATTCCTGAGATTTCAATCTCCAGCTGCCCGTGATCCGGATGATCCTGGTTGCTGCAGGACCCCGCGATCATCTTGCCGACCTCGACCTCCTCCATCTCGCAGGGACACACGCCGTCATCGCACGGCGTCAATCTCCACTGCCCCTTCGTCTCAGCCTCTCCACCCTCCACGTTTTCACCCGTGTGCCAGACCAGGGTGAAGGTGACCTCCACCTTGCCTTCATCACCTTTCCTGGGGACCAGAATCTTGATCTGACTCTGGTCGTCGAGCAGCTGTTGAGTCTTCTGAGTTCCCCAGAATTCGAAAGTCGCGGGGTACTTCGTTTGCGAGAGGCCAATCGAGCCGCTCCCGGTGGCCAGCAGCTGGTTCTCCTGCGCCTGAGCCTGCGTCAGACCCAGGAGGGCGAACAGGGCGATAGCGCCCAAAGCGCGGTGGTGTTTCAAAACGTTGCCCCCTGATCTCTCGAGGTCCCTACGGACCTAGCTCTTGTCTGGGTGTGAGTCCTGCAAGACTGTACCCCTCGCGTCTGGAGTTGGCATCGGGGCGCCACCCTGATTTTAGGGATGGGGGAATCCCCCAGGATTCAGGAGAGCTCCCCGACTCCCGGGCTCAGGTACCGCTCCCCGTCGAGGACGCGGCGAATCGCTTCCAGCAGCGTCACCGTCATCTCCTGCTTGGTGACAAAGCCTGCTGCCCCGGCCTCGAAGGCACGCCTGGCCCAGTGGGGTGTGTCGTGCATGGTGAGCACCAGCACCGGCAGTTCCGGATGGTGCGCCTGGAGGTCTTCGACCAGGCCGAGGCCGTCACCATCGCCGAGTGACAGATCGGCGATCACCAGGTCGGGGCGGGTCTCCGCCAGCGCCTCGAGCCCGGCCTGCGGGCTGGCAACAGCCGAGCTGACTGCGAGATCGGGCTCGCCCTCGATGAGCGCGATGAGCCCCCGCCGCACGAGTGGATGGTCGTCGACAATCAGAATGCTTCTGCGGGCTGGTATGGGTCGAGAGGAAGTCTTGCCGTCCATGGGTCGATGCGCCCCCTAGAGACCCCTCACGCTCCTGACCCAAGGCAAGTGTGTCGTATCGACGGGGAAAAAGCATCGGGGCGATGCCCTGTTTTTGCACATGGGGAAAACCCCCAAACAAGGCTTGGGCAGGGTCGGCGTCGCCGAATCAGGCGATACGACCGGTCTCGACCCAGCGGGTCGCTCGCTGGGCGAGCTCCGCCGCCGTCTCGATGCTCAATTTGTGCTTGATGTGCTCGCGGTGGGACTCGATGGTCTTGACGCTGAGGTGGAGATCCTCGGCGACCTGGCGGGTGCTGCGACCTCGGCCGATCAGCCGAAAGACCTGCAGCTCGCGGTTACTGAGGGCGTCCAGAGGTGAATCGGTGGTGGGCGATCCGCCAGAGACGAATTTGGCCGCCAACCGCGCCCCGAGCTTGGCGCTCATGTGCAACTCGCCGTCGAGCAAGCGTCGAATGGCCACCAGAACCGATTCGTCGAGCTCCTGCTTGGTCAGATAGCCGCGAGCACCAGCCTTCAGACAGCGTTCGGCATAGACCTCTTCGTCGTGCATCGAGAGGACCAGCACCGGAATCTCCTGATGCCGGCTCTTCATCTGCTTGATCAGCTGCAGACCGTCACTGCCGTCGAGCTCCAGATCGACCGTGACCAGGTCCGGTTGAGTCTGCTGAACGGCTTCGAGCGCTGACTCGCAGGTAGAGGCTTCCCCGCAAACTGTAAGGTCCGGTTCCGATTCGATCAGACTGGCCAGGCCGCGCCGCAGCACCGGGTGGTCGTCGACAATGAGAATTGCGTTGCTGGCCATCATCCGGTCTCGGCTAGTCTCCCTCCGGCGACTCGGCGAGCGGAAAAAGGCACTCGACAGCCAGCCCACGCCCTGCGCGCCGTCTTAGCGCCAACGAGCCGCCGACCAGGCGGGCCCGATAGGCCATGGTGTGCATGCCGATCCCCTCTTGGTCTTTCATGTCCCGGGGCAGACCGACCCCGTCATCGCGGATGCTCAGCAGGCCTCGTCCATCCCGAACGCCCAGGTCGATCTGGACACGACGGGCCCGACCATGGCTCACAGCGTTGTTCACGGCTTCTTGTGCGATGCGAAACAGGTGAGCCTGGACCTCGTCGTTGATCCCGCCGAGAGTGCGGTCACCTTCAACAGTGCAGGCGACGCCTAGCTGTTTCTGGACTCCGAAAACCAGAGCTTCTAGTGCCCCGGGAAGACCCTGCTTCCCGACGCCCCGTGGGACCAGACCTCGCGCCATATCGCGCGCCTGACCGATGGCCTCGTTCAGTAACTGTGTGATCTCGGCGGCCTGCGCCGACTCGGAAGGACGCGAGCCCCCGTCCAGCTTTCTCGACAGTGACGAGCTCAAAGCCGCGATCCCCGCCAGCGTCTGACAGAGGCCGTCGTGCAGATCCTGTCCCAGGCGCTCCTTCTCCTGGTCTGCCACCTCGAGAATCTCTGTCTGCAACCGCCTCCTTCGCGTGACATCCCTCGCCAGGGCGCAGATTCGTCGCTTGCCAGGCGCGGGGCTGGCGTTCCACTGCAGCCAACGGTAGGAGCCGTCTCGGTGGAGGTAGCGATTCTCGAAGAGACTCGTTTCAGCACCCTGAGCGAGCTTCTCGACCTCCGCCAGCGTGACTTCGCGGTCTTCCGGGTGTACGAAGTCCAGAAAGGGCCTGGCCTGTAGCTCCTCCTTGGACCAACCCAGACAGCTGGTCCAGGCCGGGTTCAAACGCTCGAAGTAGCCGTCGATACCTGCGATGCAGAAGAGATCCAGTGACCGCGAGAAGAACCACCTGAGATCCCCGTCGGGCGGTTCGACCCCAGAGATCGGTACCACGGCCGCATCGGTTCGGCGGCGGGGTGCAGCCCGCTGCTGCCGATCTTCATCTCTGATGGCACGATTGTCACTCACAGACTGCCACTGACCTCCTCAGACCAAGTCCTTGGTGAAACAGAACCCACGCTACCACGGGTCGCTCAACGCGCCTCGAAGTCCAGCTGATCCCAGACCCCATCGCGCTGGTAGGCAATCCCCAGCCGCCCGTACTCGAGGCTCCAGTCGGTCGCTTCCTCGAGCGCTGCCAGATACTGCTGCTCCAGGTCCATCACCTCGGGTGGGCAGGCCATCGCGGTTCTGGCCAGGGGTCCGATCTCGAGCGAGGTTGCCACGTCGCCTGCCGCGGCGCTGCCCTGATATCCATTGCAGCCGCTGGATCCGGAAATCTGGCCGTCCTGGTACATCAGAGTGATCTCCGGCTCCGCTGGCGCACTCTCCTCGCTCGACAATCGGCGGAGTACCCACTCCTGTCCTGCAAGGCTCTCCAGGGAGACGGTGCCGGTAACCTCATCGGAGACCACCGCCAGCTCGCCGGCCTCAATGGACAGGGCGAGCGAAGCGAGCTCTGACGGGCAACACATCCCGTCTTCGGGTCCAGCCCGCATAACGTCGAGCACGATCTGATTGCCCGCGATCCGGGCTTCCCGAATCTGCACCCGGTCACCGAGCTCCAGGATCGCCTCTTGCACGACGTCTTCACCCTCCCGAGTCAGGACCGCGATGTATCCCCAGGTGCCCGAACCGCCAGTGCTGTGGTGCAAGTGGACGACGGCCTCCTCTACCCCATCCGCGTCGATATCTCCAACCAGCCAGAAATCCTCTGCATCGGTGAGCCAGACTTCGGGCCGGGAGGCGGCGCCCTCCTCGAAGGGCTCACCCTGCCAACTGCCGTTGACGAGAGTCACCGGGGCGGCCTCTTCGATGCCCGTAATCGTGGCTCGGGCTACCTGGTCTGCGGATGGCGCAGCTCTGATCTCACTTGCAGAGCCGCCGGTCTCCGGCGGAGAGGGTGCCGCTCCCTCCTCGGTACACGACACGGTCGACAACAACACCATCGCCGAAAGCAGGATGCAGACGTTGCGCATAGTCGAGTTCTCCTATGACTGCTACAGGTTTTGTCTCGGGCCCGGTGTCGGAGAGTGGGCGCATACTACAGGACGCCCTGGAAGCTTAGGTCGACTGGTACCATGCGGCACAATGAACGCCCTCTCACTACGAATTGGATTGTTGCTCGTTACACTTACGGGCAGCGGGCTGCACGCCGCAGATTCCGACTGGCGACTGCGAATGGGTGGCTTCGGTCCCATCAGCACAGGAATGACTCCGCAGAGGGTGCAGGAGATCGTCGGTCCCGATGTCGTCGAGGACCCCAGCGGGCAGACCGACGACTGCCGTTATCTGGCGGGTCGAAATGAGCTCGAAGGAATCTCGTTCATGATCATCGACGGTCAGGTCGCCCGGATCGAGGTCGACGCGGCGGGCTTCCAGACCCTCTCCGGTGCCGGCGTCGGCAGCACCGAAGAGGAGCTACGACGACTCTTCGGAGCGCGGCTGCAAGTCGAGCTCCACACCTACCTGGGCGAACGGGGCCATTACCTCACCCTACGCTCGCGAGGTGGCGGCTACGGAGTTCGATTCGAGACCGAAGGCGGAGCGGTCTTCAGATTCTACGTCGGCCCCTGGGAGCACCTCCTCTACGTCGAAGGTTGCTCGTAGCCCGCCGCCCAAAACCGAGTCTAGGTCGGTCGGAGCTCCGCCACCGATGATTCCATCTAGTCGACCGGCTCTGGTATCCGGTAGAGGGCCAGATCCTGCAGTTCACCGTTGAAGGTGTCGAGATCGACAGCTCCTGCGACGCCTGGCACGGTGCCCTCTGGACTGTGTTGCCACAGAACCCAATCATCCCACCCATTGGGCAGTGTCGGCCGATCTACATCGAAGTCGGCAACCCACAGTGGATAGGCGCCAAAGGTCGCGTCCATGTGCTGGTTCCAGAAGCCAGCATCGGTGTAGATGATCGGCTTGACCCCGTAGTAGGTCTCGATCAGCGCCAGAAACCGACGCACGTTAGCTACCAGGTCCCTCGGCGCAGCTGCATCGACACTGGCTGATTCGATGTCGACCATCGGCGCCAGATCCCCTGGCTCTAGCGTCACGAGGCTGGAGAAAACTTCGGCCTGAGCTGCAGGAGAATCGTTGGCGACATAGAAGTGGTAGGCGCCCCGCACCACCCCTGCCTGCCTCAGACCCTCCCAGTTGGCGGCGAACTGTGCGTCATGGATCGTCTCCCCTTCGAGCGCACGGGCGAAGGCGAACACTACGCCGCTCGCCTTCACCGCCTGCCAATCGATCTCTCCCTGGAATTGTGAGACATCGATGCCCCTCAGGCCTACTTCAGTCTCGGCTCCGGCATTCCCCATCGGAATCACGACCACCACCATCAGTACAGGCCACAAACATCTTCGATTCATCGGCTACCTCCATCTGGTCGGCACGGGAGCGGCTCAGGGCACCCGCCGCAGGCCGCTGCAGGCGTCATCTGGAACCTGCTGACTTCGGATGCAAACTCGCGATCGTCTGCAAGATCGTATCGCGCCTGGCGAGCAACCGACTCCGCTCCGATCTGTCGACGAAACTCCCGAGTGCGGACTTCAGCTCATCGTCATTGAGCGCCCTCAGCCGCTCAACGAGCTCCGGGCTATAGGAAGTCTCATAGTGCGAGAGATCGGGATCGAAATCGCTGATCCAGAAGAGCGCTCGAGTGGCACCTCCCGTTTGGGTCATCGTCCGCAGCGGCGTGCTGAACTGTGCAAAGGCCCGCGAGTTGTCGATCATCAGCAAGCGGTAGTCTGGGGAGGCCAGGACGTTGTTGGCATGACGATCGTTATTGGCCGTCAGGTAGTCGAAGAGCCACATGGCGCTCACCTGCCGGCGCCATCCCTCGAGATCTGGCGGCGGCTGGTCCAGCTGGTCCAGCGTCACTCCTTCGACCCACAGCTGCAGACAGCCCAGCTTGCCCTTGTCCTTCCGTCGGACGGTCGGCGGCACCATGCCCAACCCCAGGAGTTTGTCGAGCTCGTACGCCGCCACCTCGTGACGCCAGGAATCGTTCGGCTCGTCGATCTTCTTGAAGATCGCTTCGTGCCTCTCGTCACCCAGCTGTAGGGTCACCTTGGTCGATTCGGTGACCCCGGTCACCAGACGCGCCCGAGCGACAATCTCACCCTGGACGAGAAACTCTTCCAGGCGATCGGATTCCGGCCAGGGCCTCTGGCCCAGTTCCTGAGCCCAGCTCGCGCCGGCCGCCAGAGCCAGGCCAACGAGCATCCGCAAAGAGAGATTCATTCGACTGCATGATAGTCGAAACACGCTTCCACAACTGCACGACTCATCCTTCGACACCCAGGATTACGACGCTCAGACGCGGGAAGAAGTATGATTGGGCGCATCACCAGCAAGTAGGCGAGGAGGATGTCATGAGAAGTCTGACGGAGAGACGATTCTGGTTCCCGATTCTGGCAGTGACAACTCTGTTGCCGACTGCGGCAGTCGCCCAGATCTCTTTATTCTCCGATGCCGAGGTCGAGCAGTGTCTGAGCGAAGCGGAGATCGGCAAGAAGGCTGGCAAACTCGTCGGTGTCACCAAGCCCGAGCATCTCGAGATCGATTGCTCCATCGAGATCGAGTCGGCGGTCTTCAAGCTCCTCGATGAACATCGCCGAGGGGTGACCCGACTCGGGGGCGGTGCTACAGAGATGAATTTCTCCGACAGCTACAAGTACGAGCGAGCGGCCTATCTACTGGACCGCGAGTTGGGCCTCGGCATGGTGCCAGTAGCCGTCATCCGCAATATCAAGGGCGACGAGGGGGCTCTCGTGGCCTGGATCCCGAACGCTGGCCACGAGGCGTCGATGGAGCGTCCCACCGGTCCGCAGATGGCCGCCCTGGCGCAACAGAAGGCGCTCATGGGGCTCTTCGACGCCCTGATTCTCAATGTCGATCGCCGACAGGAGAACTGGATGATCGACAAGGAGACCTGGGACCTGTACCTGATCGATCACTCCCGCGCCTTCCGCGATCGCAAGAAGCTGCCCGATGGCTTCGCCGACAAGTTGGTGCGCATGGACCAGAGCCTCTACACCAACCTCGAGGCGCTCAATGAAGAACGCCTGACCGAGCTGCTCGAGGACCTGGTCTCAGGGGCTCAGATCGAATCGCTCCTGGCACGCCGGGACCTGATCCTGCAGAAGATCGACCAGGATCGTGAAGTCTACGGCGATTCGATCGTGTTCATGGAGTAACCGAAGGGGCAACCCTGGTCCACCAGGGCAAGCTGCCCACGACCCAGCAACCACCCTCCGATCGCCGGTGCCGGTCATCGTTCCGGCAGCACGTCCGGCCACCAGCCCCCGGGCACATCGACCTCGAAGGGACAGGATTCCTGGATACCGAGCTCCTCGAGCATCTCATGGTTGGCGCGCAGTGGAGGAGGGGTGGCGTTCATCGCGCCACACGTCTCGCCGCCACAACGAAACATCGGGCTACCCCAGCCAATCGCGGTGATCAGTATCACGGCGATCGCCGCATACAGCGCCGAACCCCAGCTGATCTCCTTCCAACGTCCCCAGTCGCCGAGGTCGACTCCCAGCAGCACCAGGGGCATGACCGCGAGATGAAGAATGGCCAGCAACTGCCAGCTCATGACCGCAGTAGGGGTAATGACGCACGCCAGCAGCGTGGCCACGAGGCCCCAACGAACGCTACCCTCGAGCCAGGAGCGAAAGTCCATCGGGCCCTCGGGGCGACGCCACCAATCCGATGCTCCTCGCCACAGGCGAAGATTGGCCCACAGAGCCAGGGGCACAGTGAAGATGCCCACGAGGACCTGGATCGATTGACGCAAGGCGTCACCCACCGGGACACGGCCGCCCACCTGGAAATCCAGGCAGAGAATCGTGCTGCTACAGATCATGGCTGCGTAGCGGAACCAGTAGCCGAGGCCGCGCGCCGTGGACAACGCCGACTGCGCCAATCGTCCGTGCGTGCTGCTGCTCGAAGGCAGCAGCTGTCCACCGGTAGTGACCGCGAGGGCCCAGGGAACGAGGGAGACGCCAATCAGGAGCGCAGCGAGAAGCGCCGCCGACCACCGAATGTGGAAGTAACCTCGCCACCAGAGGATCGCCGAGAGGATGACCAGAATGCCTGCGGCGGCATGGAGCTGTGCCGCCAGCCCGATCACCAGCACCAGCCAGAAGCTGAGCCAGAAGCTCGCCTCTCGGCGCTGTCGGTAGATCGTCCAGAAGTGAAGAGCCCCAAGCGGCATGAGGTAGCTCGAGTTCCAGAGAAAGCCGCTGTGGTAAAGCCGCCAGGGATTGAGCCAATAGACGACAGCGAACAGGAACCGGGCCAGAGGTCCGAGCTCACGTCGGATCATCCGATCGAGCAGCAGATACCCAAGGAGGTGCAAGGCCACCAGGACGAGCGTCGGCGATCGGTGATGCTGCCAGAGAGCCAGAGGCAGACCGACGATCAGACTCGTTAGGCTTCCCGGCGCCTTGCCTCCGGCAGAGGTGCCGAGACCAAACGGCACCCAGTCACTCTCGATCACCAACAGCCACCCGCGCGCCAGCATGTTGAGCTGATCGCCGGCGACCTGGCTGCGCGACCAGTAGAGGCTGGTGAACGCAAGGCCGACAAGGAAGGCGACGGCGGTCCAGATCGTCAGCTGGCGTTCGATTCTCGGGTCGGGTCGCACACAGGAACCTCTCTGGGAGTGGGCGCCTGATCCTACCAAGGCTCCCTGCCGTGAGAATGGCGGCTTGCCTCATCAGCGAAGGCAGGCTCGCAGGGCTGGCGGTCTCGCTATCCTCGCGGCCGAGACTGCCGATCGGCCTCTCCGTCGATCCTCCCAACAGTCGTCTCGATAACAAACCGCGGGCGAGCCTTGACCTCCTGGTAGATCTTGGCCATGTACTCGCCGACCACACCCAGGCAGAGGATCTGGATGGCTCCGAGGGCGTAAATGGGCAGCACCGTGGAAGCCCAGCCGGGGATCGCCTGTTCGGTGAACAATCGCACAAAGAGCGCCCAGAGGGTGATGCCGACGCAGCCTAAGAATGTCAGCAGTCCCGCGACTGTGATGGCTCGCAGAGGAATCGCGGAGAACGACGAGATGCCGTCGAAGGCGAAAGTCAGCATTCTGCGCAGCGGGTACTTGGTCCTACCCGCCGCGCGCTGCTGACGATCATAGGGGACGGTGGCCCAGGGCAGTCCGATCAAGGGCACCATTCCCCTGAGATACAGGTTGACTTCGCCGAAGCGACGGAGCTCTTCGATGGCCCGTCGGCTCAGCAGACGAAAATCTGCATGCTCGGCAATCATGTCGCGGTTCGCCCGGCGCATGAACCGATAGAAGAGCCGCGCGGTCGTTCGCTTGAACCAGGAATCGTTGCTCCGGGAGCGCCGCACTCCGTAGACCACCTCGTTACCTTCTCGGAAACGCTGCAACATCTCCGGGATTACCGAAATGTCGTCCTGCAAATCGGCATCCAGGCTGATCACGGCCTCTCCAGGTGCAGTGAGGAGCCCGGCCAGCAGCGCGTTCTGGTGCCCCCGGTTCCGAGAGAGCTTGATCCCCGCGATCCGCTCGGAACCCACGGCAAGATCCTCAATCAGCGACCAGGTCGCATCTGTGCTGCCATCGTCGACGTAGATCACCTGGCTCTCCATGCTCACCAACCCGGCCACGAGGAGCTCGCGCAGAAGCTCTTCGAGCCGTACGGCCGTCGCAGGCAGAGCCTCTTCCTCGTTGAAGCAGGGGACGACGAGCGAGAGATCGACGGGGGCCTGATCTTTCATCAAGCGAACCATACTACGCCCTCATTTGTCGAAATACCCCAGGAGGGTGAGAACACTTTGCTTGAATGAGCAGGATGGTGCCCAGGGCCGGAATCGAACCAGCGACACGCGGATTTTCACTCGTCAATCCAATCAACTCCACAACAACTCACAGCACTCAACCCGCAACGCTGAAGAGCAACTGCCTAATCAACCGATCTCCAAGTCCGATTCTTCGGTGACCCAGTGCTGTATCAGCATGAAGTTGGGATGCCATTGTCGAAGAGCGTCTGATCGGTGAGCGGCCGGGGATCGTAACGTTACCGATCTACGAACCCGAGAGCCTGCCCTTCAGCACGGCCGCCCGCGAGGGTGCCGTGGACCACGGGGCTCCTGCCTCATGTGCCAGTTGAGCGAACCGCTTCGCGTCCCCAAGTGGAACCGTAGTTTTCTACCAAGTCGAAATACGAGGCGAGACACGGCGGGCGGCGTGATCTGTCTCCAGTCTGGGCCGAAGCAGCCAGTCCGTCGCGATTCTAACTAGACGTTCGTCTATTCGGAGCGACGGACAGCAAAGTGGAACACGTCAGGACGCGCGTAGTGTCCGGCTGAGTCAAACATTCGTTTGGCGGCGGGAATCTGGTCGAGGTCAAGGTCGGCATAGAGAATCTCTTGCGTTCCTTTCGCGGGTCCAACGAGCAATTTTCCCCTCGGATCGATGATGCAGCTGTTCCCCTGGTTGACCCACTCTCTGCCTTCTGGATAGAGCTTCCTGAACTCGTAGCTCTCCGGAATCTCCTCCACGCGAAGTGCCTGGCAACAGCTCACGACAAACATCCCTCCCTCGAGCGCGATGTGCCGCATCGCGAGGAGCCAGGGGTCGCTGGAATCCCAGGTGGGGGCCACGTGGATCTGGACTCCCGCCTCGTACATCGCCTGTCGGGCCAGGGGCATGTAGTTCTCCCAGCAGATGAGCCCCCCGAGCTTTCCCAGCATAGTGTCAAAGGCGTAAAGAGTCGTCCCGTCCCCCTGGGCCCACACCGTCCGCTCGCCCCCCGTCGGCATCAGCTTCCGGTGGGCTCCCAGAACAATGCCCTCATCCGAAATGTAGAGAAGTGTGCTGAAAAGGCTGGAGCCGGAGCTGTCCGCATTTCTTTCGATCACCCCGATCGCGACGTGGATGCCCGCGGATCTTGCAGATTCACAGAGTTGTTCCGTGGACTCATCCGGAACGGTTACCGCGTTCTCCAGCAGCTCCCGGTAGTACGCATTCAAGGTCGCGCCATCGCTGTTCTTCACCAGCCACACCCAGTCCGGGTAACCCGGAACAAAAGCCTCTGGAACAACGACGAGCTTGGCTCCGTTCTGAGACGCCTCCGCAATCAGCTTGCAGGCCTTTTCGACCGACTCGCGACGGTTCAGAAAAACCGAGGAGTGCTGGGCGGCGCCGACTACTAGAGGCGAGCGACGTGATGGCATGTTGACCTCCGGGAGAGTATGCAAGACGTTATTCTGACGTGTTCACCAGCAAGGTTCCAAGAATCTCCCGTCAGGGTACCCTAGTCTGAGCACTCATGATCACTATAGGTGTTTCAGACGTAGTAGCGTACAGCGAGATATTGGTTCCCCAGGGCGACATGTAGTTTTGTACCACGTCGAGATACGGGGGGAGACGCGTCGTGGAACTTGATCCGGCACGGTGCGACTAGAGCCTAGTAGGTGCGCGGCCGGAGGATTCACCGTTCGGATTAAGGCGAGCCCCAAAACTCGCAACTCGGGTGGATCAGAAGAGGGGTGAAGCGCCCTGGCCAGGTTTTCGATGCCATGTTCGGCCTCTTCGATCGGCGTCAGCCGCATTCGACCATCGGCGGTGTGGTCTTCTTCTCCCTTGGTGGCCGGGGTAGACCGCGGGCGAGCTGCTCAACTTCCACCCGCATGTCCACGTGCTTGTGACCGACGAGGGCTTCCGACCCGACGGCACCTTCCAGCCGCTCGTGTGGTTCGACTCCCGCCACGTCGAGCGCCTCTTCCGCGCCGAGGTGTTGCGGCGGCTGCTGGACAAGGACCTGATCAGCGAGGCGGTCGTCGACAACCTCCTCTCCTGGCGCCACGGCGGCTTCTCCGCACACGGTGCGGTGTGCGTGCAGGATCGCGAGGGTGCCGTTCGCCTTGGACGCTACATGATCCGCTGTCCCATCGTCCTCGAGCGACTCGCCTGGGATGAGGGCGCCGGACAGGTCGTCTGCCGCTCGCGACCCACGCGCCGCAGCAGCCCATTCCCAGCCGAGGCGCGCTGGGATGTCCTAGAGTTCTTAGCCCGAGTCATCGACCACATCCCCGAGCCGTCTCAGCAGACGGTCCGCTACTGGGGCTACTACGCCAACGCGGCCCGCGGCAAACGCCGCAAGGCGGCAGAGGCAGGAGTTAGGGGCCAGACGTCCAGAAGGCAGGACGACGATGAGTTCACCCGAAGCTCCCGGCCCAAGAGCCCGAACCTTTGGCTCACGCGCCTCCCGAAGCGCTCGAGGTCATTGCAGAAGCGGCGTGAGCCTCGAGAGGCTTCCAGTTCCCAAACCGGGAGACTGGGAGCCGTGCGCCGGCGATCCAGGCTTCGGCCGCTCACCGCGGAGCTCGAGATCTCCCCGGAGGCGTTTGCACGAGTCGAGACCTCCACAATCGCGTCTGAAACCGATCGAGGGCCCGTCAAATATCCACCTCAGGCCTCTCCACAACCCAAGACCCCGCAACGTGAGAAAAGCGATCTCCTACTCGGGGGCTATCCCGTCTCGTCCCCGGATGGCAAACGCATCGTGTTTGACCGGGCGGTGCCTCAGGGTAGCGATATCTGGCTCCTGGAAGGCCTACAGTGAGCTAGAACCGACTCGCCACTCCTGATCCAGAGCTCGAAGATAGCGACTAGAGATCGTCGCGCAGAAGGACGGTCCGGTGCCTGGCTCGCAGATAGTTCTCTTTCCGCTCCTGTTTGTGCAACGGAATCAGGCCCTCTTCAATCAGGTAGCCCTCGGGGCCCAGAGACCACTCATTGGTGAACTCCGCGATGTACTGGCGCAGTCCCGGCATCTTTTCGACCTGGGACCTCTTGAAATAGATGTAGAGCGGCCTCGATAGCGGGTAGATCCCCTGCCCGATCGTGCTGGACGTCGGTTCCTCGCCGTTGACCGCGGATCCCTTGATCCTGTCCCGGTTTCGATCCAAGAAGCTGTAACCGAAGACCCCGAGCGCGGACCTGTCTTCATCCAGCTGATCCACAATCAGTGCATCGTCCTCTCCGGATTCCACGTACGGGCCGTCGGTGCGCAGCGTCCCGCAGACTTTCCGGTAGGCATCGACATCCGATCTCTTGAGCTCCTGAAGGACGGTAAAGGTCTCGCAGCCCTTTGTCATCGCCAATTGAACAAAGGCATCGCGAGTCCCCGAGGAGGTGGGAGGACCGAGCACCCGAATCGGATAGCTGGGTAACGTGAGACTGATCTCGATCCACCGCTTGTAGGGGTTCGATACAAGATCGCCGTCGAGTGGCACCGTCTCAGCCAACGCGAGAAAGATCTGTTTCGAGCTCAGGCTGATGAACGGTGCCCGCTTGGCGTTGGCGACAACGATGCCGTCGTAGCCGATTTTGATCTCGACGAGGTCTGTGACTCCATTCGCCGCACAGAGATCCCATTCAGCCTTCGTCAGTCGTCGCGATGCATTGACAACGTCCGGATGGGACTCGCCGGCCCCTGCGCAAAAGAGACGAAAGCCCTCGCCGGTCCCCGTTCCACGAATCTCAGGTGTGGGCTGACCCGTCGAGCCAACGAATTCCTCACCGACGCGCACCGCGAAGGGGTACACCGTCGAGGAGCCGACAACCAGCAACCGATCTCGACCGCTGGCCGATTGGGCGGCAAGGGCGACCAGGACGAGGAGAATCGAAAGAGTGCAACGGCTACGCATATCCAAGGACTCCTATATCCAGACCCGGCTCTCGCACGGTGCGAGATGACAGTAGATTGAAAACTCAGCCCAGCCAAAGACGTGCGTCAGGTGGTGGCTCTGGCTGGGGAATCCTTCACGATCGTCACGGGTATGGGCGAGATCCGAGCGATCTTCTCGGCGTTGGAGCCCTGCCACATGCGATGCAATCCTGTCCGGCCGCTGCTCCCGACGACGATCATCGATGCACCGATCCGCTTCGCCACTTCCACGATGCGGGTGGTGGGCAAACCTGTCACCAGCAGAGGCTCGAGATCTCCGATGACTTCGGGGTGTCGCCGGCGCATCCGCCGGAGAAAATTCGACAGCATCTCTGATGCCGCCTCTTCGATGCGGATCAAATGAACGTGGTGCCTCCGCGGGGTCTCGTAATCACCCACCGAAGAGCCGGAGTCGTGAACCACGTGCAACACAACCAACGGAAGGCCGGACTTCTTCGCCGTGCCAACCGCCCAGAGGAACGCCGCCTCGGAGAATCGAGAGAAATCGACCGCCACGAGGATCGGTTGACGGCCGAGTTCGGGAGTCCAGGACAAGGGGTCTTGTTGCAGCTCGATCATTGCACCAGAACATTCATACCATCCGGATATTGCAACGATGTGACAATCTGACCACGAGCCCCTACCCAGGCATCTTCTCGGACGGAGGGACCACAGCAGGACTCCTACCCGCAACAGCTACCTCGCCAAGTATCCAGTTCTGTTTAACGTAGAAGCGATTTCCTACTCGGGCATGTCCTGCCGCTCGCCTACATTCGGGGTCGCAGTCTCATCTAGATCATCTTCATCGTCGACGAGGCCCAGAACCTGACCCCGCACGAGGTCAAGACCGTGATCACTAGGGCCGGAGAGGGTACCAAGATCCTGTTCACCGGCGACATCTTGCAGATCGACACGCCCTATCTCGACGTCAACAGCAACGGCTTGTCCTATCTCATCGATCGTCTCAAGGACAATCCCCTGCATGCGCACGTGAATCTGGAGAAGGGTGAGCGTTCGAAACTGGCAAACCTCGCCAGTCGGTTGCTCTGACCTTGTCGCCACCGGAACATCGGCCTCGTCACGGCAAGGTCACACGGGGTCCCCGCAAGCGTCACACGACCGTCATAGCTTCGGCCCGAATCGATTGTCGAGTCGGCCGCGCCGCGGCCCGGTCCAACCCTAGCCGGTCTCCGGGTCCCTCGGTGAAGCCTCTCAGCGAGGGTCCCCGATAGCCCATGGAGGACAAGGAGATGCAGTCAGAAAGAGCCGGAGTACTCGTCCTGTGCACCGGGAATTCGTGCCGCAGCCAGATCGCCGCAGCCTACCTGGAACACCTCGCCGGCGACCGGCTCGCGGTCTACAGTGCGGGCACCGAGCCCGCCGAGGACATCCACCCGATGACGCGGATCGTGCTGGCGGAGGACGGCGTGAACATCGATGACCGTGAGCCGACCGACTACCGGGACTATCTCGGCAAGATTGCGGTCTATTACCTCATCATCGTTTGCGACGGCGCCGCCAAGTCCTGCCCTTCCGTGTGGCCGGGTGTGATGGAGCGGTTGCAGTGGCCGTTCGACGACCCGGCTGCCGTGGAGGGGACCTACGACGAAAAGCTGGAGGCCTTTCGCCGAGTCCGTGACGAGATCAAGGCCACCGTCGAAGGCTGGGTCGCCTCCTTGACTCCGGCGCCAACCGCGTCGACACACTCTTGACGGGCGTCGCCCTGGCTCGTCGGCTCGCAGCCGAGCTCATCGGGACGTTCTGTCTCGTCGTCTGTGGCTGTGGTGCGATCATGGTGAGCTCGGCGTACGGTACGCTCGGCGCTCTGGGAGTCTCCCTGGCCTTCGGCGTGGTGATCATGGTGATGGTGGCCGCCCTCGGTCATGTTTCGGGGGATGCCTCAGTTGTCGGCGTACCTGGCCGAGTGGCCCCGAGGGGCCACTCGACGGCAGTAGAATCCCCGTAAGTCTTTGAAAACAAATTGTGTCCCGAACGGGAGAGATTTGGAACACCGTTGTCGCCCAGCTGGAATCCTTTAACTCACTGAGGGACATGAGCTTAGCCGCCTGAGGCTTTCGCTCTGACGCGTGCTGACAACTGTACGAGTCGCCTCGGGGAGGTCCTGGAGCGGACCGTTTGGAACACCGGTCCGAAACGCCGCACCAAGTCCCAGAAGCTCGCGCAGGAAGCGCTCGAGATCGAGGCCGAGGACGCCCGCGCTGCCGGCGCCCTCGGCTTCATGGCCCGGATCCTGGTCCAGGCCACTCTCCCCCACAGCCGGCCCCACAAAGGTCCGAACCCGCACGAGTTCGAGCGCGTCAACGGACGCTGCACCCTCTACATGAACGCGCCGCCGTCGGTCGGGCTTCCCTATGGCTCGTACCCACGGCTCGCGCTCGCCTGGCTTTCGACCGAAGCCGTCCGGACGAGGAGCCGCGAAATCGAGCTTGGCCCGACTTTCTCGAGCTTCATGTACAAGCTGGGGCTGACGCCCGTTACCGGCAAGCGTGGAACGACGTCTCGCCTGCGCGACCAGCTCCACCGGCTCTTCTCCACCACGATCCGGTGCAGCTATTCCGACGAGGACGAAGGTACCGCTGCCGGCATCGGCTACACGATCGCGCACAAGCACCAACTCTGGTGGTCGCTTCGA
>CAJHZZ010000081.1_pt1 | contig 39309 bp, 21 predicted proteins | sample 9199071 | NCBI WGS metagenome assembly CAJHZZ01 (sample SAMEA7708275, study PRJEB35096) | sediment metagenome | biome: marine neritic benthic zone biome [ENVO:01000025]; feature: sediment [ENVO:00002007]; material: shallow marine sediment [ENVO:03000034] sea grass bed [ENVO_01000059] ...
CCGTGCGGCAGGTAGGAGAAGCCCGGATGAAAACCGTGCCTCGGCCGCAGCTGACCCTCCTTGAGCAACGGCTCGAGATTCTCGAGCCCGTAACGCTCATCCCAGAAGCGGGTGGAGTTCAGATCCGGGGTCGCGTACCAGAGCCGCAGACCGAATCCCCACAGGAGAAGCAGGGAGAGGAGAACCCAGACTGTCTGGCGGCGCAGCGGCCTCCGGAAATCGAGCTCGAGAAGCTGTTCTGCGGTCATGGCGGACTTTCGCCGGTCAGCTCTCGCACCATGCCGAGGGCCGAAGCGAAGGCCTCGTCGACCTCGATGTGTCGGAACTCGGCGTTGCGACCCACCAGATAGAGATTCTCCAGACCTCCGAAGACCTGACGCGATTCTTCGATGGCCGTCTCGTAGGCCCGGTCATAGACCGGGTAGGCGAATCTTTCATGGAGCTGCAACGAGTCGAGGACCTGTGAGCGCTCCAGCAGGTCGTACCGTTCAAGGGCCGTGATCACGTCATCGAGAGGGTTCTCCGAGGGGATCGTCACCTCGGCGACCACGACGGTCCGGTCGTCGGGGGTGTCGGCGTGAGCGAAGTTCTTGAACTCGGACATGCGGTTGATGACCACGTCGCTGTCGCCAAAGTAGATCCAGTGGTAGGGCATCACCTGTGGCTTGTCCACCAGCAGATAGACCAACTCCACCGATTGGAAACGCAGCTTGAACTCGTGCCCCAGCATGCGACCCAGAACCGTGGCCGGTAGCGTCGACACCAGATGATCGCATTCGAAAGTTCGCTCCTGACCCTCGCTCTCGTAGCGCACCGACCGAATCCGCCCCGAGTCGGCATCGACACCGGTGACCCTGGAGTTGAGCAGCGTCTCGTCCGCGACCCGAGCCGCCAGGGCCTGGCAGATGGCGCCGTAGCCGCCCTCCTTGGGGTAGTGGAACTCGCGGAAGAAGATCTTGGTATCCCGGCGTATGACATCCCGGAGACCGGAGACCCGCAGCTTCTGGCGACCCCACGTTACCGAGATCTCGGCTGGTGTGACGCCGAACATCTTCGTGGTGTAGGGCTTGAAGAAGAAGTCGTAAAGGCCGCGGCCGAACTTGTTGAGGGCCAGGTTTTCGAAGGAGTCCTCGGGCAGTTTGGGTTTGAACAGGTACCCCCAGACCAGGCGACTGCTGGTGGTTGGTGGCAGGCGCAGCATCAACTCCAGCGGATTGACCGGGTCGCGGACGATGTGATCGGCGATGAAGATCCGACTGCGCCGTTGATGACGGTGCATCGGCACCAACTCGAGGAGTCGCTCCTTGGCCTCTTTGTCCCGGGTGAAGAGGCGGTGGGGTGCGATGTCGCAGTGGAAGCCGTGCCAGTCGAAGCTGCGGGCGAGACCGCCGACGCGGTCAGAGGCCTCGAAGAGGCGCACGTCGTAGCCCTTCTCTTTGAGCAGGACGGCTGAGCTCAAACCCGAGATTCCGGCCCCGAGTACCGCGATCCTCTCCATGTCAGATTCTTCTCTCCCGATCTCCCAGTCGCGAATCCAAGCGCTGATTATGTACCAACGTTGATGTTGCTAGACTTCGGAGCCGAATCCCATGGGCTTGAGAGAAGAGATCTTCGAACAACCGACGGTGCTCGAGGGACTGCTGTCTTCGCAACAGACCGCTGCAACCGAGATAGCGGGGCAGATTCGCGATCGGCAGGTCCAGTCGATCTTTCTGGCTGCGCGTGGCAGCTCAGACAACGCCGGACTGTATGCCAAGTATCTCTTCGGAGTCGCCAATCGGCTGCCGGTGGCGCTGGCCGCTCCCTCCCTGTTCACTTCCTACGATAGCCCACCGGATCTGCGGGGCCAGCTGGTCCTTGGAATCTCGCAATCGGGTGAGTCCCCAGACATCGTCAGTGTCGTGGCCGAGGGTCGCCGGCAGGGCGCCCCGACGCTGGCCATCACCAACGAGCCCGAGTCGCCCCTGGCCCGCGAAGCGGAATGGGTTCTGCAGACCCAGGCAGGTCCGGAGAAGGCGATCGCTGCCACCAAGACCTATACCACTCAGCTTCTCTCCATTGCCCTGTTGTCCGCCGCACTGAGCGATCGGGGGGATGCCGCCGAGCAGCTTCGGCAGGTTCCAGCGCTGGTGGGAGAAGCCCTCAGGCTCGACGAGCGGATCGAGAGAGCCGCTCAGCGCTTCCGGTATATGAGCCAGTGCGTGGTGTTGGGCCGTGGATTCAACTACGCCACCGCCTACGAGTGGTCCCTGAAACTCAAGGAGTTGGCCTATGTGGTGGCCGAGCCCTACTCCTCGGCCGACTTCCAGCACGGCCCGGTCGCCATCGTTTCCCACGGATTCCCCGTGCTGGCGGTGGTGCCGAGCGGCGCCGTCTTCGAGGATCAGAAGGCCCTGCTCGAAAAGCTTGTCAAAGAGCAGCAGGCCGAGCTCTTGGTGCTGTCCAATCGATCCGAGGTGCTGGATTTGGCCCAGACACCCCTGGAGCTGCCGACGGAGATGCCCGAATGGCTCAGTCCGTTGGTGAGCATTGTCCCCGCTCAGCTCTTCTGTCTCCATCTGACCCGGGCCATGGGCTATGACACGGAGTCGCCGCGGCAGCTGAGCAAGATCACCCGAACCTGGTAGTAGACCGGCGACTGGAGGGTGGAGATGGAGAGCGACCGGCGACCTCGTCGACGATGGGCGATTCTCGCCATCGGTCTGGTGGTCTCCATCGCCGCCGGCAGCGAGCCTCTGCTGGCACAACTCGATGCATCAGAGTATCGAGAGATCCAGCAGCAACTGGCCCGTGGCTGGAACACCTGGAACACCCGTAGTGTCCTGCAGCAGGTTCTGCTACCGGAAGGAGTGGCCATCAACCTGGCCTTCAAGGAGACCGCCTGGCTGGACGAGTCGTATCTCCGGGAGACGCTCATCGGTCGGCGTGAGGAAGGGGCGCCTACGGTCCGACCCGGGCTGCGGTCCTACGATGGCGGCTACACCGAGCTGCAGCTGGAGTGGCAGGGTTTGACGGCACGGGTACAGACGGCGCACGCGGGAGACGACCTGGTGATTCTCGTCGAGCCCCTGGTGCAGTCGGAGCTGCCGGCCAAGCTGGTGGTGGAGGCCGGGTTGCCGTGGAATCGACCCGGAACGGTGTCTCGGCCGGGGCCGAATCGGCTGTCGATCGACACACCGGGCCGCGACGTGGAGATCTACGCCACTGCGACTCACCGGGACGACTTCTATGTGCAGACCTTGACGCCCTATCTTGTCTTTCCCTTGGACTCTGCGGTGGGTCTGTCCACCGGTGAGCTGCGCGATCTGTCGGAGATCCGCCGCCTCGTAGGCAATGCCCGACAGGACCTGCAGGATGGGGCTGCGATCCATGGCGACCTGGCGGAGGCGTATCTCGCCGTGCAATCGGGAGTCGCCTGGAATCTGGTTTACGAACCCCGACACGACAGGGTGGTGTCGACCGTCGGCAGGCTGTGGAACGAGGAGTACGGCGGTTACTGTCTGTTTGGCTGGGACAACTTCTTTCTCGCCTACATCACGGCTCTCACCAGCCGGGAACTGGCCATCGCCAACGTCATCGAGCACCTGCGGGGAGCCACCGAGGAAGGCTTCATCCCCAACGACAATCGAGGCAATGGCAGCAAGTCGTTGGACCGCTCACAGCCACCGGTTGGTGGCATCATGGTGCGCGAGATCCTCAAGATCCTGCCGGAGCGCTGGCTTCTGGAGGCGGTCTTCGATCCGCTCCTCGAATGGAACCGTTGGTGGCTCCGTCGTCGTCTCAATGGGTCTCTGCTCAGCTACGGTTCGCACGCGGCGCCCAATCCCTTTCTCGAGCCCGCGGTGGGCACCATCCGGACGGCGGGGTACGAGTCCGGAATGGACGACTCTCCGATGTACGAGGACGTTCCCTTCGATCCGGAGAAGGGAACGCTGGAGTTGCAGGATGTGGGGCTCACCAGCCTGGTGATCGCCGACTCGCTGGCCCTGGCCGAGATGGCCGCGCTGCTGGGGCGTGCAGACGAGCGCCTCGAGCTGGAGGAGCGCGCCCGACGATTGAGCGCAGGCCTGGCCGAGATCTGGGATCCGCAGTTCGGTCTGTATCTGAATCGCCGCAGCGATACCGGTCAGCTCTCCGGAAGGCTCTCGCCGACCCTGTTCTATCCCCTGATCGGTCGAGTGCCGTCCCCGGAGAACGCTCGCCGGATGGTCGACGAGCATCTCATGAACCCACAGGAGTTCTGGGGGGACTGGGTCATCCCGTCCATCTCGCGCGACGATCCGCGGTTTCCCGAGCAGCGGTACTGGAAGGGTGCCATCTGGCCACCGCTGAACTTCTTGACCTATCTGGGTCTTCGCCGCAGTGGCTTCTCCGTCGAGGCTACGCAGGTGGCGGAGAAGTCCCTCGACCTTTTCCTCCGCGAGTGGCGGCGACAGGGCTTCGTCTCTGAGAACTACTCAGCCATCACCGGTACCGGTGACGATGATCGACTCTCCTCGGACCGTTTCCACTCGTGGGGAGCCCTGATGGGCGTCGTCGCCTTCATCGAGGCTGACGCCTTACCTCCTCCGGAGCAGAGTCTGGCCGCGGCCTGGGGCGAATGAGTCCGCCTAGAGCACGGCCCTGGTGTGAACGACAGTCTGATCGCCGCGATGGATGGGCACCACCTCAGCGGGTCTGGCCTCGATCAGCGGCGCAGCCGAGGGTGGCAGTCCGTAGGAGCTGTCGATAGCGTAGACGGTGAAAGGCTCCCGACCTTCCAGTGCCACCTCGAACTCGATTCCCTCTTCGGGCATAGTGGCGAATCGGACCACTCGACGGCGGTCTGGATACCAGGCTCGGATCTCCTCTGTCTGCAGGTCGTATTCCCAACCGGCGAGATGCAGGGAGGCGATGCGTTGGCTGTCCGAGAAGACCAGGGCACCGCGATCGGCTCCCCGGGGAGAGGAGAGCCGGGCCCGGATCCGCCGACCTGTAGAGGTGGCCGTGGACTCGAGGATCTCGACCACCGGCGGTGCCACCTGCAGGGGCTGCGCATCGGCCACGACAAAGGAAGGCTCGTCCTCGCTCCACGGATAGAAACGTTCGAGGTCCGCCTGCCATTCGACTGCGGCGGCCAGCGGATCGGGTAGCGGCCGCGGTCGTGGTCGGACCGCCATTCGGGCCGTAGCTTCGTCGGCGTTCTGGACGAAATAGAAGTTGAGGGGTCGTGGACTCTCCATCGAATACGGTGGCAGGAACAGGCTGAGGACGATCAGCAGACCGGCGGCGACCAGACCGGCCAGTGGCAGTCGACGACCGGTGCGGTCGACGGTCTCGGCGAAGGGCGTCAGGACCAGCGTGGTGAAAGCCGCGATGAGGAGCGTCACCACCGGCATGATCAGCAGACCCATGGCGTCCCACAGACTCCAGGCGAGGATCAGCTGCGCCGCGGCGGTGAAGAAGACGGTCAGAGTCACGGTCAGGTGACTCGCGACACGGCTGGTCCAAAGGGCTGCCAGACCGCTCAGGGCAGAGCCGAGGAGGGCGGTTACCAGGAAGATGTAGGCGGCACCGGGAAGCACGACCGAGAGCGCCGCGGCCAAGACGGCGCTCCAGACGATGGCGCCGAACCAGGCGCCCTGGACACCGCTCTTGCGACCCATCAGGGTGACCGCCCGTGCACCAGCGGCAACTCCGATGAGCCAGAAGGCGGCCCTGGGTACCCAGGCCACAGCCGGCCAATCGGGGAGATTCCCCAGGCTCCTGAGGATCCAGGCGGCGACCAGGGCGAGAATCAGCGCGCTGAACAGCGCCGCTGGATAGAGAAGGAGTCCCCATCGCAGTTGTTTGGTTGTCAGTAGCCGACGTCGGAGCAGACCGGCGAGGACGACCGAGACCAGGATCAGGCTGGTGATGGAGAGGGGTAGATTCCACGACTCGGGCCACGAGAGGATCGCGAAGCCCCAGAGATCGAACCAGGAGGCGGTACCGACCGGCGGGGACTCGAGGTCGGCATTGGCCAGGGCTCGCGCCATGCCGAGAGCGTTGTCGCCGTGATGCTGGAGCGAGGCCGAGCTGGCGTGGGCCAGGTCGTCGAGAGGCGTATGGTAGTGGACCACATCCCCGATGAAGGCGAAGTTGACGCCGTTCATACCGAAATACCTGAAGACGGTGAAGTCCGTATCGTTGGGGAGACGCTGGTAGACCGAATAGAAGACCGAGCTGGTGGCCGGCCTGGGTACGCCTTGCTTCATCAGCTCGATCAGCCAGGCGTTGTCCGTGCCGGTCTCGAACATGTAACTACGGCCGCCGGAGCCCCGGGCCTCCAGATTGACCACTGCGCCGACATCTTCCGCCCAGGGATGCTTGGCGGCGAAGGCGACAGCACCCAGCAGGAAGGCCTCTTCGCCATCGTCGATGAGAAAGATGACATCGTTGCGCAGCGGCGGTCCGGACTTCAGGATCCGGGCGATCTCCAAGACGGCAGCCACCGCCACGCCATCGTCGGCGATCGAGGGGCCCGCTCCGACGCCGTCGTAGTGGACGGCCAGAAGCACAGCCTTGCCGGTACCGGTGCCCGCGAGGCGTGCCACGATATTCTCCACCTGTCCGCAGCCGCCGCTCTCCCGGCAGGCCATGGTGCTCTGAACCGCGGGCTGATAGCCCAGGTGCCGCAGGTGATCGAGGATCCTCTCCTTGAGACGACGATTGTTGTCGGTGCCGATGGGATGGATCCCCACATCGGCATAGAGATCGTCGAGGAGCTGTCGGGCGGCGATGGCGGAGAACCGATCCTCGTCGTGCGCTTCCCTGGGTGCCGGCGGAGCGGCCCGGATGGCGGTCAGCAGCAGACCGAGCAGCGCGGCGGCCAACGCCAGCCGGCCGAGGTCTCGACGGTTCTCGATCTTCAAGACTGACGCTCAGTTCTCGAAACCAGCCAGACCATCAGACAGCCGAGGACGGCGACAGGAGGCCCTTCGGCGAGCGTCCAGTAAGCCGGCATTCCGGCGTGCAGGTCGATCCCCAGGAGAATCAGACCTCCGATGGCGGTGGCGATTCCGAGGTAGAGCAACAGCGGACGATAGCGACGGACGTCGGCAGAGATCACCAGCAGGATTCCGCCGTGCCAGGCATAGAGCAGCGAGGCGGAGCGGGTGAGGTAGTCCACCAGAGGCGAAGTCGGAAACTCTCCCAACCCCAGCCATTCATGGGTGGCTGCCATCCAGCGCACCGGCAGGAAGATGGCAAAGAAAGCCGTCAGCATCGTGACGCCGCCGATCCGCAGCAAGATCTGCAGCAAGCGTTCCTGTTTGTTCATGGCAACCAAAAGTCTACATCCTCCCGGGGGACAGTAGCTGATGCCTGGAACCCTTTCCCCGGTTCATCCGTTAGACTACCGATCGGTCGCCAGTCCTCGGGCACAGAGGCCGAGGCAAAGACTGCCGGCACTTGCCAGAACCGTTCCAATTCTTCCGGAGAGAGAGATGACCCGTACCTTCCGATCCGTCTGTGTTCTTATCTGTCCCGTCCTCCTGCTGGTGACAGCGCTGTCGCCCAGCGTGGCAGCCGCCGAAGAGGCCCGCATGCTGCGGTATCCCACCATCCACAAGGACTTTGTGGTCTTCTCCTATGCCGGGGATCTCTGGCGGGCCCCGTCCGCGGGCGGCCACGCCTTTCGCCTGACCTCCCACGAGGGAGTCGAGCTGACCCCCAAGATCTCACCCGACGGCCGGTGGGTGGCCTACTCGGCCGAGTACACAGGCACCCGCCAGGTCTTCGTCATGCCCGCCGCTGGCGGCGATCCCAAGCAGCTGACCTTCTACAACGACGTGGGTGTGATGCCACCCAGGGGCGGTTTCGATTACTGGATCCAGGGATGGAGTCCCGACGGCAAGATACTGGTACGGATGAATCGGACCCCTTGGGGTCCGCGTCCAGGTCGCTATTTCCTGGTGGATCCGGCGGGTGGTCTGGAGGAGCCGCTGCCCATCCAGGTCGGTGGCAGCGCCGACTTCGCACCTTCGGGCACCCAGCTCGCCTACACCTATTTCGATCGCGAGTTCCGCACCTGGAAGCGTCACATGGGCGGCCGCAATCAGGACATCTGGACCTTCGATCTCGAGGCCATGGAGTCGAAGCGACTCACCGACTGGCAGGGGAGCGACAACTTCCCCATGTGGCACGGCGACACCATCTACTTCACCTCGGACCGTGAGCACACTCTGAACATCTTCGCTCTGGACACCACCACCGGCGCCAAGCGCAAGATCACCGACTTCGACGAGTACGACGTCCTCTGGCCGAGCCTCGGTCCGGCAGCCATCGTCTTCATGAATGGTGGCTGGCTCTATCGGCTGGCTCTGGACAGCGAAGAGGTGGAGAAGATCTCCATCACCGTCGCCGATGAGCTGCCGGCGACCCTGCCCCGCTGGATCGACGCCAGCGAGCATGTGGCGGCGGTGACCCTTTCGCCCGACGGCAAGCGGGCGGTCTTCGAGGCGCGAGGAGACCTCTATTCGGTGCCGGCCAAGAACGGCGCCACGCGCAATCTGAGCGCTACCCAGGGGGTGCGAGAGAGCTCTCCCGAATGGTCGCCTGACGGTCGCTGGATCGCCTACTACTCGGATGCCAGCGGCGAGATGGAGCTCTTCGTCCGCTCCCAGGATGGGCGGGGGGAACCGCGAAAGCTGGCCGAGGGTCGGCCGATGTGGCTCTACCCGGTCCAGTGGAGTCCCGATTCGAAGCAGCTGGCCTTTGCCAACAGCGAGAACGGTCTGGAGATTCTCGATGTGGATAGCGGCGCTCTCACGCCGGTGGATACCGGTACGCGGGGCCATCTGGACACCTATCGCTGGTCCCCGGACAGCCGCTGGCTGGTGTACGAGACCAACCACCCGCAGACCGAGCTACCGATGCTGGCCGCGTTCTCACTGGCCGACAGCTCGGTGACCCAGCTGGGCGATGGCACCACCTTCGACTACAACCCGGCGTTCAGTCACGACGGCAAGTACCTCTTCTTCCAGAGCGATCGGGACTACAACCTGACCTTCTCGGACTTCGAGTTCAACTACGTCTACAACGATGCCAGCCGTCTCTACGCCGCGGCTCTCGAGCCGGGGACCGAGCCCCTCTTTCCGTTGGAGAGCGACGAGGTCGAGGTCGACGAGGGCGATAACGGAGAGGATGAGAAGCAGGAGAACGGAGGCGATGGCACCCCGACGGTCAACGTGGTCGCCGAAGGCTTTGCCGAGCGCACCGTGGCCCTGCCGGGAATCGAGAGCGGCAACTACGGCCAGCTGTCCGCTGTCGACGGAGCGGTGCTCTACCTGCAGTTCCCGAATGGTGGTCCGCCGGCGTTGATGCGCTACGACTTCGACAAGAAGGAGGCCAAGGAGATCGCTGGCGGCGTAAGGCAGTACGTTGTGGGTGCCAAGGGTGAGAAGGTTCTCTACCAGCAGGGTGGAGACTGGAAGATCTCCGCCGCCAAACCGGGAGAAAAGGGAGAGGCTCTGGACCTTTCGGGTGTGAGAATGAAGCTCGATCCGCAGGCCGAATGGGACCAGATGTTCGATGAGGCCTGGCGCGTGGGGCGGGACTGGTTCTACGACCCCAACATGCACGGCGTCGAATGGCAGGCGATGAAGGAGCGGTATGGAGCCTTGGTTCCCCACATCTCCCACCGGAGCGATCTCGATCTGATCTTCGGCGAGATGATCGGCGAGCTGGAAGCCGGTCACGCCTATGGTCAGCGGGGCGATGAGCCCAGCGTGGAGCGGGTCGAGGGCGGCATGCTCGGCGCCGAGCTGGTGGCCGACGAATCGGGCCGCTACCGCATCGAAAAGATCTTCCCCAGCGAGAACTGGCACGACCGCTACCGCTCGCCACTGACCGAGACGGGCGTCGAGGCGCAGGAGGGGGACTTTCTTTTGGCCATCGACGGGATCGAGCTGACCACCGCGCAGAATCCCTACGAGCTTCTGGAGGGCAAGGCGGACACCCAGGTGGTGCTCACCCTGAACAGCTCGCCGTCGATGAGCGCTGCGCGGGAGGAGACCATCCGTACCATCTCCAGCGAGCGTAGCTTGCGCTATCTGGACTGGATCCGCAGCCGAGCGGCCCTGGTCGAGGAGCTATCCGACGGTCAGATCGGCTATATCCACCTGCCCAATACCGCCCAGGATGGCAACGAAGCGTTGCAGAAGTTCTTCTACAGCCAGGTCAGCAAGCCGGGTCTGATCATCGACGACCGCTACAACGGTGGTGGCTTCATCCCCGATCGGATGATCGAGATGCTCTCGCGGACGACGCTCTCCTACTGGGCACGTCGCGGCATCGGCTCGATGAGGACACCGGGCTTCCGTCACGACGGACCCAAGGCGATGCTGATCAACGGCTACGCCGCCTCCGGCGGAGATGCCCTGCCGTACTACTTCCGCATGGAGGGTCTCGGTCCGCTGATAGGTACCACGACCTGGGGTGGTCTCATCGGTATCTCCGGCAATCCTATGCTGGTGGACGGCGGAGGGGTGCTCTACCCACGCTTCCGGATCTACAACACCGATGGACAGTGGGCGGTGGAGAACGTCGGTGTGGCACCGGACATGGAGGTCTGGGATCTTCCCGAAGCCATCGCCGCCGGTGGAGACCCCTCCATCGAGAAGGCGGTCGAGGTTCTCCTGGAAGAGTTGAAGGACTTCCAGGGCGACCCGGAAACACCCACGCCGCCGGACATGACTCGGGAGTGAAGCCCCGGTCTCCGACCTAGTGGTAGATGATCCGCAGGACCGTCTCGCCGGTGCCGATCAGGGTATCGCTGGCGAGGCGGTCTCTGCCGGTCAGCGGATGGCCCGCCACCAGGGTTGGTCGGCGATCGGAGAGATTCTCGATCGCCAGTCCCTCGTCGATATTGAGTAGCTCGAACTGTTGGGCGTCGATGCCGATCTCTTCGGCCAGCACACAGTCACAGCTGGACCGTCTGCCGACGATCGCGCGATCCGAGACGACAAAACTGTACTGGCGTCCCTTGCGGCTACCCTGCACGACGATCAGACGCACCTGTTTGGGTGGTGAGCCAGCTCGAGCCCTACGCCGTTTCGCCGGAGCAGCTGCCCGGGGTGAGGTGCCCTCGCCCGGCCGCGGCATCGGCATCGGGGGATCGAGCACCCGGGGTTCCTGACGTGGCTCGAGTGGCGGTGGCGGCACCGGCGGGTAGTAGGTGGCCGGTGGCGGACTGGTGGGCGCACCAGAGCGTTGTAGGTGCCGCCTCAGATACCAGACGGCGGCCGTGGCGAGGATGACTGCCAATAAGATCCACCAGAACCCGAACCCGGAATCGGGCTCTGTTTCGATCTGTACAGGGACCTCGGGCTGTTCGACTGGCGGTGTGACTATTTCGGGGGCCGGTGGGGTGGCTTCGGGTGGCGGAGCGGCGCCTACCAGGGGCAACAACCTCACGGAACCCCCGCTGGTCATCACCTGGCCGTTCAGGTCGACCCGGACCTGCAGTCGATGCAGGCTGCCATCGGTTCGACAATCGGTGCAGAGAAAGTCGGCCACCCAGACCCGGCGAATGGCTTGACGGATGGACTCGTACGCCTCTTCGAAGCGGGTCTCCTCGGCGGCGAAGAAGACCCCACCCGAATTGGACGAGAAGCGTTGCAGGAGGTTGAGATACGACCGCCGCTCGGCCGGGTCGCGCAGCCGGCTGTAGCCGATGGAGTAGATCGGCGATGGGTCGTCTCGGAGCCTGGCCAGCACATCCTCGGCCTCGAAGCTGCTGCCTTCGTCCTTGCCGTCGCTGAAGATCACCAGGGCCCGTCGACCCGGAAGATCGGCATCTAGGCGGCGGCTGATTTCCAGGGCATCAGCCAGCGCTTGATGGAGAAGGGTCAGGTCATCGGTCGGTCCAAGGGACGCCAGACCGGTCAGGAGCTCTTCCTGGTCTCCGGTGTAGTCGACGATCAAGTCGCTGGACTCGCCAAAGGCGATCAGAGCGGCTCGATCGGAGGGTCCCATCCCTGCGATCCAGGTCTCGATGCCACCGACCATCCGCTGGAACAGCTCCGGGCTCAGCGACCTCGAGATGTCGACGAGAAAGACGTAGGCCACACCCTGTCGGACCGTGGAGAACGGCACGACGTTGATGGGCTCAGCGGGCCATTCACCCAATGTTGCGGTGAGGCTCGACTCGGGTAGGGCAGCGACAGCCTGGTCATCCGCGTCGGTGAGATCGAGATAGGCCCGCACCACGGGAGCACCAACATCGAGTTGACGCACCTGGGTGACGGAGAAGCGGGTCAGCCCTGCTGCGTGGAGACCGAGAGCCGAAAGGCACACCACGGCCACCATCGACAAGACCATCGATCTGCAGATCATGGGCTACAAGTTACCGCAAAACCGAGATTCTGGGCCACCAGGTTGTGCTAGGGTTTGCCGCGGTGTCGATTCGAGACCGTCTTTCTCATCACACGGGGGGATCATGAAGACCAAGCTCTGGATTGTCTGTGCCGTCGCTCTGTCTGTCGTTCTCACGACTCCGATCGAAGCCGCCAAGAAGGCCGACGAGGAGGTCGAAGAGAACGGCTCGCTCTTGCAGGCCGAGACCTTTGCCGGTCTCGAGCTGCGCAACATCGGACCGGCTCTCATGTCGGGTCGCATCGCCGACATCGCGGTTCACCCCGAGGACTCCTCGGTCTGGTACGTCGCCGTGGGCAGCGGCAATCTCTGGAAGACCACCAATGCCGGCACCACCTGGGAGACGATCTTCGATGATCAGCCCTCCTACTCGCTCGGCGACGTAACCATCGATCCCAACAACCCGGATGTGATCTGGGTCGGCACAGGTGAAAACGTCGGTGGCCGCCACGTGGGCTACGGCGATGGGGTCTACAAGAGCCTGGACGGTGGCCAGACCTGGAAGAACGTGGGGCTGGAGAAGTCCGAGCACATCGGTCGGATTCTCGTCGATCCCCGCGACTCCGACGTGGTCTGGGTCGCGGCCCAGGGGCCGCTATGGTCCGCTGGTGGCGAGCGCGGCCTCTACAAGACGACGGATGGCGGTGAGACTTGGGAGAACGTCCTCTCGGCAGGGCCTTACACCGGTGTCAACGAAATGGTAATGGATCCGCGGAATCCAGACGTCCTCTATGCCACGACCCACCAGCGATATCGAACCGTAGCGGCCCTGATCGACGGTGGGCCGGAGACGGCCATTCACAAGACCACCGACGGTGGTGCCACCTGGACCAAGCTGGAGAAGGGGCTGCCCAAGGAGGATATGGGCCGCATCGGTCTGGCCATCTCTCCCCAGGATCCGGATGTGGTGTACGCAACCATCGAGCTGGCCTGGCGCAAGGGCGGTTTCTACCGCTCCGAGGACGGCGGGGCCAGCTGGGAGAAGCAGAGCGACTATCTCTCCGGTGGTACCGGCCCCCATTACTACCAGGAGATCTACGCCAGCCCGCACGCCTTCGATCGCATCTATCAGATGGATGTGAGGCTCCACTGGAGCGAGGACGGCGGCAAGACCTTCACCATGGTGGGGGAGCAGGACAAGCACGGCGACAACCACGCCATCGCCTTCAACCCCGACGACCCCGACTACCTGTTGGTGGGCTCGGACGGCGGTCTGTATGAGTCCTGGGATCTGGGCAAGACCTGGAAGTTCATTACCAATCTGCCCATCACCCAGTTCTACAAGGTGGCGGTGGACTACGACGAGCCGTTCTACAACCTCTATGGCGGCACCCAGGACAACAACACTCAGGGCGGCCCGTCGCGGACGGTCAACTCCAACGGCATCCGCAGCAGCGACTGGTTCATCACCATCGGCGGCGACGGGCATCAGCCGGCCGTGGACTACTCCAACCCGGACATTGTCTACTCGGAATCGCAGCAGGGATTCCTGGCCCGCTACGATCGCAAGACGGGCGAGGCGGTCTACATTCAGCCACAGCCCGAAAAGGGCGCGCCGGCGGAGCGGTTCAACTGGGATAGCCCCATTCTGATCAGCCCCCACGATCCGGCGCGACTCTATTTCGCCAGCCAGCGTGTCTGGCGCAGCGACGACCGGGGCGACAGCTGGACCGCCATCAGCGGGGATCTCTCCCGTGGGCGCGATCGGCTGACCATGCCGATGATGGACCGGGTACAGTCGGTGGATGCGATCTGGGATCTCTGGGCCATGTCCATGTATGCCAACGTCACGTCGTTGGCGGAGTCCCCGGTCCAGGAGGGTCTCCTCTATGCGGGTACCGATGATGGACTGATCCAGGTCACCGAAGACAATGGGGCCAATTGGCGGCGGATGGAGAGTTTCGCCAACGTGCCGGCCGAGGCCTTCGTCAATGACGTCAAGGCCGATCTCTTCGACGCGAACACGGTCTACGCAGCATTCGACGACCACAAGACCGGCGACTTCAAGCCCTATCTGGTCAAGAGCACCGATCGGGGCCAGACCTGGACTTCCATCGCCGGCGATCTGCCAGATCGTCATCTGGTCTGGCGGATCGTCCAGGATCACGAGCGGCCGGAGCTGCTATTCGTCGGTACCGAGTTCGGTGTCTTCTTCACCGTCGACGGCGGCAAGAAGTGGGTCAAGCTCACCGGCGGTGTGCCCAACATCCCCTTCCGCGATCTGGCCATCCAGAAGCGGGAAAACGATCTGGTCGGTGCCACGTTCGGTCGCAGTTTCTTCATCTTTGACGACTACACACCGTTGCGACAGGTCAGCGAAGAGATGCTGGAGCAGGAAGCGGCTCTGTTCCCTGTCCGCGACGCCTGGTGGTATATCGAGAAGCGTCCCCTGGGCCGCGGCTCCAAGGCCACCCAGGGCGCCGATTTCTATGTCGCTCCCAATCCTCCCTTCGGCGCGGTCTTCACCTATTACTTGAAGGACGGCTACAAGACGAAGGCCGCCCAGCGCAAGGAGGCCGAGGGCAAGGTGGCCAAAGAGGGTGGTGACACTCCCAACCCCGGTTGGGACGTGCTGCAGGAGGAGGCGCGGGAGGAGAACCCGGCCATCCTGTTCACCATCAGCGACGACGAAGGCAATGTCGTTCGACGGATGACGGCTCCGGCCGAAGAGGGCTTTCATCGAGTCGCCTGGAATCTGCGCTATCCCGATACCGATGCCATTACGACCCTGGAAGAGCCGACCGGATGGCGTCGCGGTCTCGGTGGACCGCTGGCGGAGCCGGGGACCTACTCGGTGGCCATGGCAAAGCGAGTCGGTGGCGAGGTGACTCCTCTGGGTGAGACCCAAAGCTTCGTGGTCAAGCCGATGTTCGAGCAGGGGACGCTACCGGGCTCGAGTCATGCCGAGATGGTGGCCTTCAGCCGCGAGATCTACGAGGTCAACCGTCAGCTGGAAGGGGTGCGGGAGATTCTCGACATCGCGTCCGAGCAGGTTCAGCTGGCGAAGAAGGCTCTGAGCGAATCGACGTACGGCGACGAGGCGATGGATTCTGAAGTCAGGGCGCTGGAGTCTCGTCTCTTCGAGCTGCGCGAGATGCTCTACGGCAACGAGAAGATGGACGACCTGGGAGAGCCCGTGCCGCATTCCATCGGTCGCCGCGTCAGCTCGGCAGCTATGGGCACCATGCTGTCGACCTATGGCCCGACCCCGAACCATCAGCAGACCCTGGCCATCGCCAAGGAAGAGCTGGAGGAGGTGAAGGCGGGTTTGAAGCAGCTGATGGAGGAGGATTTCAAGGCCTTGGCGGAGAAGCTCGATGCCGCCGGAGTTCCCTGGACTCCTGGTCGCAGCGTTCCCGAGTGACCGCGGGACCATCGATTTCATTTCAGGGCGCCCGGATCGGGCGCCCTTTTTTTGATGGCAATTGGGCCTTGAGCAGTGGGCAATGGGGAGTGGGAAGTGGGGGAGATGGGAAGAGGGAGATGGGGTTGGAGGGAAGGAGCCGGTTTGGCGGTGGGGGAAGATAGCTTGATGCAAATTCGTCTGCTTGACAAATTACTTTGCATCATAAAGTATCGCCGCATCATGAATCGATACCTTCCGCAAGAGATGCACCGACCCCCCAGCCTGGAGAATCGGGTCGCCGGCCGGGTCGAGTCCCGCCGGGCCCTCCTGATCAACCCCTTCTATCCCAAGGATCCATGGGGCAGCTTCGGCAAACACGTGCTGACTCCCAGCCTGGCGCTGACCGGTGTGGCAGCGTCGACGCCGGACCATTGGGACGTGCACTACTGGGATGAGAACCTGCTCCAGGGCCCTCCGCCGTGCGATCCGGTGCCGGAGGTGGTGGGCATAACGGTTCATCTGACCTTTGCGGAGCGAGCCTACGAGCTGGCCCGCCTCTATCGTGGTCTCGGCTCGAAAGTCGTCCTCGGGGGCCTGCACACCGAGTCCTGCCCCGAGGAAGTGGCACCTCACGCCGACGCCATGGCGGTCGGGGAGGGCGCCGTCCTCTGGCCCGAGATCCTCGCCGATGTCGAAGGCCGTCGGCTGAAGCCCCTCTACCGGTCCGACTATCTGAGACCCTATGCTGCCGCGCCCGCTCCACGTCGCGATCTCATTCCTCGAGATTCCTTTCTGACCACGGCCAGCGTCATTGCCACCCGGGGATGTCACAGCCGCTGCGGCTTCTGCTACCTCTCGACGGAGGGCCTCAAAATGCCCTACCAGGTGAAGCCGGTCGAAGCGGTGGCCGAAGAGATCGACGCTACCGGCGAGCCTTATGCGGTCTTCATCGACAACAACCTGGGCTCGCGGCGCGACTACCTGCGTCAGCTCTGCGTGGCGCTGCGGCCGCTCGAGATCATCTGGAGCGCCGCGGTCACCATCGATGTCACCGACGATCCCGAGCTGGTCCGCCAGATGGCGTTGGCCGGCTGCACGGGGGTCTTCGTCGGGTTCGAGTCGCTGATCGATCGCAACCTGGTGGCGGCGCGCAAGAAAACCCCTAGCTCGGACGACTACGCCCGCCGGGTAAGGATCCTTCACGATCACGGGATCCAGGTGAATGGCAGCTTCGTGCTGGGATTCGATCACGATGATCCCGAGATCTTCCAGATCACCCAGCAGTGGATCGAACAGAACCGTCTCGAGTGTGCCACCTTCCATATCCTGACGCCCTATCCAGGCACACCGCTCTTTCGCCAGCTGGAGTCCGAAGGGCGGATCCTGCATCGCGACTGGAACCTCTACGACACTTCCCACGTGGTCTTTCGTCCGCGACGGATGACCATCGAACAACTGCAGCAGGGCTACGAAGACTGTTATCGGCGTCTGTTCTCCCACCGCTCGATCTGGCGCCGCCGGCCCACCGATCTACGAGCGATTCCGGCCTACATGGCGGGCAGCTACCTCTACAAACGGAGCAATCGGCTCTGGGTGCAGCTGATCCGCCACCGTCTGACCCACAGAGTCTGGTCGCCCCTGGTGGAGCTGTCTCGCCGGAGGCATCTGACGTTTCGAAGGCGGCTGGTGGACCGAACTTCAGGTAGACAGGCGATCCGCGCAGAGTCGGTGACCAGTGCCGGAGTTTGAGGGGCAGGGGGTAGTGGGCAGTGGGGCAAGGATGGACTGCGGGCTTGGAGGCATGGAGGTCTGAAACTATCGGCACAGAGGCCGGCCGCGAAGAAGATCAGCAAGACTGTCCAGGGCATTCCCGTCTATCTGGGCATGAAGCCAATATCTCGACTCGAAACCAGGCCTCCGAGCCGCGGGAATCGTCTCCTGGGCTCCTGCAAGCAGAGCGGCTACCCGGTTCATGTCGTCCTCGGGACCTACAAAAGCCGACCGCTCTTTCGAGCACCGGCGCTGGCAGCGCCGCTCTTTGCCATCGTCGCCGACCACTCGCAAACTCGCGCCTGTTGTCTGATGCCCGATCATCTCCACTGGTTGATGGCCGATGCTGCCCGGATGCAGCAGCTGGTAGAGAGCTTCAAGTCGTATTCGGCCTACGCGGCTCGTACCCTCGGTCATCGGTCGCGGCTATGGCAGCGATCTTATTGGGACCACGTGATTCCAGAGGGGGAGAGCCTCAGCGAGCTAGCGGACTACATCGTCCACAACCCGGTTCGTCGAGGAATCGTTGAGGAACCGGGTGAATACCCCTATCAGCTGGCTAGGTTGTGACGATCGGCCCAGTAGCCTCCGGTGTCGGCAACCTAGGTCTGTTGGTCGACAGCCCGCTGCTCACTGCCCGCCGCTCACTGCCTACTGCGTCGGTACCAGCTCCTCGAGCTTCTCGAACCAATTCAGGATCACATTGATCTCCCGGGGCCGGTCCTCATCGGGGGTCTTGACCATGATGAAGCGGCCGTCGGGTGCCACGTCGTAGTCCCAGCGATTGGTGGCGGACTTGTACTCTCCCGAGAAGAGCTCGACCGGATCGGTCGCGGTGAATCGGTCACCGGCCGACACCTTGCTGGCCATCATCCTCGGGCCGTCGCGAAAGTAGATCTCCCGGCCATCTCGCGACCAGCGGGGCCGGTGACCGCCTTGGAGTGACACCTGGAGCTTGCTACCACGCTCCGGAAAGCGGTCGACGTAGATTTCGCTGCGGCCGGTCTCGTCCGAGGCGTAGGCAACCCAATCGCCGTCTGGCGAGAAGACCGCGAGATCCTGGTTGCCAGGTGCTTCGATCCAGGGGTGCGGGTCGCCCGCACCCACCAGCGACACGGTCCAGAGGTCGTAGTTGGTGTCATTGGGTGGGTGGGTGGAGTAGAGCAGAGTCGTACCGTCTGGCGAGATCGAGCGGGCCTCGCTGTCGGCCGGGTTGTCGATGATCAACTCCGCCTGCCCTGAGCCATCGGCTCGACGCCGATAGATGTTGTAGGGCGGATCGTCCTGGGCGTAGAGGATCTCGTCTCCCGCCGGCATCCACTTGGCGCCGAACTGGGTGTTCGCTTCGAAGGTTAGCCGGCTCAGGGTGCCCCGCTCGAGCTCCAGGGCCCAGAGGTCCCAGGTCTTGTCCTCAATGGTCAGGGCGATCCGAGATCCGTCCGGCGAGATGCTGGGGTGTCTGTATCGCCGCAGTTCGGGAAACGGAGACTCGGCACCGGTCCTCTCCACCCAGACCAGCTCGCGCAGGGGCTTCATCGCTGACCCACTGACAAACGCGAGAGTTCCGTTGTCGGCAAAGGTCGCGGGAACATCTCCTTGACCCAGCTCGGGTCGGAGATCGGAGACCACCGGCACCGGGGCTCCGGTCGTCTGCAGTGTCGCCGGATCCATCCTGACCGCCATCATCGTCTGGTCGCGAACAAAGAGTAGGTGACCCGTCGGAGCGTACCGCCCCCAGACACCATTCTCTTGCAGGACCGTGGTCTCACCGCTGGACAGATCGAGAACCATGATCTTCGATCGGACCAACGGCACCGCGAAGTTGGTGAAAACCACCTGCTGGGCATCTGGAAGGTGTTGCGGAAAGAAGTGCCCCAGCTCACCCATCTCGAGATCGGGCCGGGTCAGCTCTTCTGAGCTGCCACCGCTGACCCCGATCCGGTGCAGGCCGCTGGTGTAGTACGGGGTGAAGATGATGGTGTCGTCCGGCCCCCAGGCGCCGGCTCCCCAATCGCTCTCGGTAATCGTGCTGGCAGTTCCGGTGGCGAACGTGAGGACCCGCAGCTCGTCCGTATCGTTGCGGGTGAACCCGATGGCCTGGCCGTCGGGAGAAAAGAAGGGATTGTTGCCGGTATCGGTTCCCGGAATGGCAGCGACCTCGTCGCTCCCGAAATCGCGCAGAAAGAGCCTCTGCACCCCGTCTTCGATGCCCACGAAGACGAGCCGGCGGCCATCGGGGGAGAGAGCCAGGTACTCATTGTCCTTGAGGTAGATCTCGGGCGGCAGATTGATGGTGAAGCGCTGAACGGAGCGATCTTCGGAAGAGTGCCGGGAGGCCGACAGAGCCAGGTAGCCCGCGACGACCGCGAGGACGGCGGCCAGGCCCCAGGGAATAGCGCGCGACCAGAGCGGAGCTGCCGCTGTCCCGGTTTCCGCGGGCTCCGGTTCGATGTGGCTCGTCAAGATCAAGCGGGCGTCGGCGATGTCGTGGATTCGCTGGCGGGGATCCTTGGCGAGACAGAGGTGGAGAACCTCCCGGACACCGTTGGGAGTGCCGGCTGGCAGGGAATCCCAGTCCGGCTCTTGCGAGACCACCGCCGCCATCACGTCGGTGACCGTGCCACCCGGGAAGGAGAGTTTGGCCGTCAGCATCTCGTAGACCACCGCGCCGAAGGCCCAGATGTCGGCCTGCCTGCCGACCTCCTCACCCCTGGCCTGCTCGGGACTCATATAGGCGGCGGTCCCCAGCAAGACCCCGGCCTGGGTCATCTGGGCGGTCAGGGTGGGGGAGAGGGAGAGCTCAGCGTCGGTCCTGGATGTCGGGTCGAGGGCCTTCGCCAGACCGAAATCGAGGATCTTGACCTGACCCTCGGGGGTCACCTTGATGTTGGCCGGCTTGAGATCCCGATGGACGATCCCCTTCTCGTGGGCGACTTCCAATGCCTCGGCAATCTGCAGCACGATCGGCTGGGCCTGTTCGAATGGCAGCGGTCCCCGATCGAGCCGCTCTTTCAGGTCCTCGCCCTCCACCAGCTCCATGACCAGGAAGTGGACCCCCTCCGACTCTTCCACTTGATGGATGCCGGCGATGTTGGGGTGGTTGAGCGACGCGAGCACTTTGGCTTCGCGCTCGAAGCGCGCCAGCCGCTCGGCGTCCTGCGCCACCTCTTCGGGCAACACCTTGATGGCTACCTGCCGACCGAGCTTGGTGTCCTCGGCGCGGTAGACCTCGCCCATGCCGCCTTCACCCAGCTTGGCGGTGATCTCGAAATGCGCTAGCGAGGTGCCGATCACTGAGTCTGTTCGGCGTGCCAGTTGAGAACGATGGTCGTGGGCGGGGTGGACTCACCCTGTAGCGAGCCGAGGAGCAGGAACCTCTCACCGTCCGGGGCCAGCCAATAGCGGCTCTCCGTGGTGATAGGTCGAAGGCTGATCTGGAACACAGGCTCGGGGATCCCCGCTTCGAAGGTCTCACCCGTCTGGACGTCGACCCGCATCAAGTTGGTGTCGGGAGCCAGGTAGTAGAGGGCGTTTCCGCTGGGATGCCATTGCGGCTCGGCCCCTCCGTCCGTTGAGATCTGCCACTTGCCCCCGGGGCCGGGAAACGCCTGCACATAGATCTCGCCGCGGCCAGACTCGTTGCTCTGATAGACCACCCAACGGCCGTTCGGTGAGAATCGAGGTCGAACCTCAGCGAATTGCGATTTGAGATACGGGACCCCCTGCCGCTCTGGCGCCTCCAGGTCCAGGTACCAGAGATCCCAGCTGGTTTCCGGATGTCTGTCGTAGAGCAGCAGATAGCGACCATCGAGCGACCAATCGGCGGGATACTGCGCGGTCTCGCTGGCGAGCAACAACTCGGGTTCCCCGGTTCCGCCGACCGCCTTCAAGAAGATGTTGTCCTGATTTTCGTTCTGGGATGAATAGGCGATGCGAGACCCATCGGGATCCCACTTGGGGTTTGCCTCGTCCGTCTCCTCGAAAGTGAACCGTGAGGTGACACCTCGGACCAGGTCCCGAATCCAGATGTCGGTGGACTCCATGGATCCGGCGCTCATCGCCATGGCCAGCCATCGGCCGTCGCGAGAGAGACTGGATGTCCGGATCTCACCAGGGTCTCCCTCGGCTTTCAGGACCTCGCCCTGCAGGTCGGTCCAAAGCAGTTGTCCGCCGCCAGCCTCACCGCCCCGGTAGGCCAGAACGCCGGTGTGGGAAGCGGAGAAGTGAGCCAGGCCGACTGTATCGATACCCAGGTCCTCGGCGAGAGGCACAGGCTCACCGCTGATCTGACCCGAGTCGGCGTCGAAGGGCTGCGCCACAAGAGTACTTTCGCGAACGTAGACGAGGTAACCAGGGGGCGCGTATTCGACTCTGGATTGGCCGGGCAACACGGTTACGGCCTCGCCTCCGCCGAGGGATGAGAGCTTCACCGCAGGCTCAGCTCCTTCGAAGCTGACCCAAAGGAACCTCTCCCCGCCCGGGAGGAATTGAGGCCATCCGATTGACAGGCCGCCCTCACTTTCACCGGGATCGATCTCGGTTGTCGGAATCCCGCCGCCGGAGGAGACCCTTCGGATCGGGTCGGTGCCTGTGCCGTCGTAGAGGATCACGCCACTCTCGCCCCAGGATCCGTCCGCTCCAGTCGGAGCATCACAGATGGTTTGCGCCGGCCCACCACTCACCGCGATCTTCTTGAGCTTGCCACCGGCAAAGAAGCCCAGGTGGGTACTGTCTGGCGACCAGAAGGGCCGCGTCGTCCCTTCAGTCCCTGGCAACGGTTGGGCCTCCAGAGCGTTCAGGGGTCGGACCCAGATCTGGCTGGTACCTTGCTCGTCGATGGCGTTGAAAGCCAGATAGCGGCCATCTGGAGAGAGCTTGGGCGAATCGATCACCGGTAGACCCTCGGGGTATCCGACCTCGAACCGAACGACTTGCAGTGGCTCAGGAGCCCGTTGGGTCCACAGAACCGCGAACAATCCGGCGGCGATCAAAGCCAGCGCCGCCGCTGCCCAAGCGATCCGCTCGCGATTCTTGCGCTTGGCGGAGACCGGAGCCGGGATCCCGACCTGCGAGCCGCCCTCGGCGATCCACTGCAACTGCAACTTGAGATCGTGGGCGTTGGACCAGCGCTCATCGGGCTCCTTGGACAGACAGGTCTGAATGACCCGGTCGAAGGCGGGTGGCGCCAGCGGTACGACCTGCGACACGGGCTCGGGGGCCGAGTGCATGATGGAGCCGATGAGGCTGGCCTGGGTCTGGCCGGCGAAGGCCTTCTTGCCGGTGGCCATCTCATAGAGCACGGCGCCCAGCGAAAAGATGTCGCTGCGGGCATCGGCCTCCTGGCCTTCAATCTGCTCCGGGGACATATATTGAAAGGTCCCCAGGATCGTGCCCTCGACGGTCAGGGGTGCGCTGGCCGGGGTCTCGGTGAGCATGCGCGAGAAGCTGGCGCTGGAAACCTCGGCTTCGGGCATCTGGTACTTGGCCAGCCCGAAGTCCAACAGCTTGACCCCACCCTCGGTGAGCATGACGTTGCCCGGCTTGAGATCGCGGTGAACGACGCCGTTCTTGTGCGCTTTGTCCAGTGCATCGGCGATCTGGATCCCCAGGCTCAGCACCTGATCCATGGGCAGGGGGCCCTGCTCAAGCCTCTCCTGCAGGGACTCACCCTCCAGGTGCTCCATGACCAGGTAGTCCACACCGTCGTCGTGGCCAACATCGAAGAGGGTGCAGATATTGGGGTGCGACAGCGAAGAGATGACCTTCGCCTCGCGCTCGAACCGCTGTTTGATCTCCTCCGAAGCGGACAGGTGCTCGGGCAGGACCTTTATGGCCACCGTGCGATCGAGGCGAGTGTCCTTGGCCGCATAGACTTCACCCATTCCACCCGCACCGAGAGTGCCAAGGATCTCGTAAGGACCCAGTTTCGACCCGTTTTCTAACGTCATAATTGGTGGAGCGAAGGATAGCAGATCGTCGGCAACCCTCCGCTTCGACTTCGAGTCGGCGTTTTCGATGTGTCGGCAGGCAACCGATCGAGTCGGTTTTCTTCTCTCCCTGGATGGAGGTCAATTGCAGGATGCGGTATCGGCTCGGGAAGGAGTATGATCAGAGCTACCCTTCGGGGTATTGCCAGGAGAACTGCCAGTTGGTATCGGTAGAGTACCGATTGTCTCGGGGCTGTGGGCCCCGGGTAGGCCTCGGTTTCAATTAGAGGGGAGGAGGAATCATGGACCACCAGTCCATCTATCAGCTGTTTCAGGAAGTCTCCACGGTCAACGGTTCCAAGCTGGCCTTTCAGCACAAGAAGGACGGCAACTGGTTCGACGTCACCTGGACCGAGGCCCGGGAGGCGGTGAGCAGGGTGTCCAAGTCCCTCATCGCCCTGGGCGTGGCCAAGGGTGACCGCGTCTGCATCCTGAGCGGTACCCGTCTGGAGTGGTCACTCTCCGACTACGGCATCGTCGGCTGTGGTGCGGTGACGGTGGGCATCTACCACTCGCTGCTGCCGCACGATTGTGCCTATATCGTCAACCACAGCGACGCCGAGCTCCTCTTCGTGGAGAACGGCGAGCAATTGGACAAGATCCTCGAGGTCCGGTCCGATCTGCCCAACCTGCGCCAACTGGTCATCTTCGACGGCGAGTCCAACCCGGCCAACCACGTCCTCAGCTGGGAAGACTTCCTGGACAAGGGATCCGACATCTCCGACGAGCAGGTCAAAGCGCGGGGCGACGAGATCGGGCCGGACGACCTGGCCTCGCTGGTCTACACCTCGGGGACGACGGGTGTGCCCAAGGGCGCCATGATCACCCATGAAAACCTGCTGTTCACCAGCCAGTCGGTGATCGACAGCGTCAGCCTGATGCCCCACTACAAGACGCTGATGTTCCTGCCGCTGGCCCATGTCTTCGCACGGCTGATCGCCTATACCTGTCTGCGCTATCCGGCGCCCATGGCCTTCGCCGAAGACTTCACCACCGTGCCGCAGAATCTGCGCGAGATCAGACCCCATTTCATGGCCAGCGTGCCGCGTCTCTACGAAAAGGCCCAGGACAAGATCCTGGCCGGAGTCGAAGAGGCCGGTGGCATCAAGAAGGTGTTGTTCAACTGGGCCGTGGGTGTCGGACGAAAGGTCAGTGAGAAAAAGCTGAACAAACAGCCGGTAACCGGTCTGCTCGCCGCTCAGCATGCCCTGGCCAACAAGCTGGTGCTGCACAAGATCAGCGACGCCCTGGGCGGCCGGCTCGACTGGGCCATCTCGGGAGCGGCGCCGCTCAACAAGAGTATCGGCGAGTTCTTCCACGCCTGTGGAGTGAACATTCTCGAGGGTATCGGTATGACCGAGAACACCTCGTTCTCCCATGTGAACCGCTCGGACAACAATCGCTTCGGTACGGTCGGTCAGCCCGGGCCGGGGATCGAGGCGGAAATCGCCGAGGACGGCGAGGTTCTCATCCGCGGCAAGAACGTCATGAAGGGCTACTTCAAGAGCGAAGAGGCTACGGCCGAGACCATTGACGAAAACGGCTGGCTCCTCACCGGAGATATCGGGGAGATCGACGAAGGCGGTTTTCTGCGCATCACCGATCGCAAGAAGGACCTCATTGTCACCGCAGGTGGCAAGAACGTGGCACCGCAGCGGATCGAGCAGATCATGCGCACCTGCCCCCTGATCGGTCAGGTGGTGGCCATCGGCGACAAGAAGAAGTTCATCTCGGCGCTGGTCACGTTAGATCCCGACGCCATCCAGCAGTGGGCGGTGGAGAAGGGGATGGGCGACAAGAGCGTCGAAGAGTTGGCGGCCGATCCGACGGTGCGCCAGGTCATCGAGGCCGAGATCATGGAGCGCAACAAGCAGCTGGCCTCCTACGAGTCCATCAAGACCTTCCACATCGTGCCGCGGGACTTCACCATCGAAGGGGGTGAGCTGACGCCGACGATGAAGGTCAAGCGGAAGGTGGTGACCGCCCGGTATCAGGCCGAGATCGACGCCATGTATCCTGAATAGTCCTCATCCGGGTACTTCTGCATCAACGGCCGGCTCTCATAGCCGGCCGTTTTGGGAATGGAGCAGTGAAGCAGTGAGGCAGTCGAGGCTTGGAGGCGTGGAGGGGGTGTGCGGGCTCAGTCGTCTTCCGGTTTCTGGCGCATCCTTTTCTTGTCGGACAATCTCTGGCGATCCTTCCGCTCTCGTTTCCTGATGGGCTTGCTCTTGCGAGTGGGGACTCGTTGCGGGTCCTCGTGAAAGTGCTCGATCAGACGCTCGCGCAGTCTCTCCAGGGCGATCTTGCGGTTTCTCAGCTGCGATCGGGAGTCGGAGGCTGTAACGACGATCCCGGTAGGCAGGTGTTTCGCGCGGATGGCCGAAAAGGTGCGATTCCGATGCTGCCCGCCGGGGCCAGAGGCCTGGTAGGCGGTGAGCTCCACCTCTGTCTCGAGCTGCTCGAGATCGGGGATGTCGGACGAGGGTTCTTCGTCGGCCATGGATACCATTCTAGCGAGGAGGCGTGGAGCGGGCGGCGCCGTATCCACGTGGCTATGACCTGGAAAGCGGAGAATCTGGCCGACGAATTCCTGGATCGACAACCGAGCCTGGCGCCACGAACCGTTTACGCTACAATCCGGCGCACACGATGATCGGCAAAACACTTTCCCGCTTCAAGGTGACTGGCAAGCTCGGTGAAGGCGGCATGGGGGAGGTCTACCGTGCCGAGGACACCGAGCTCGACCGCGAGGTCGCCCTCAAGCTGTTGCCGGCCGATATGGCCGACGATCCCGAGCGGCTCGAGCGCTTCAAGCGCGAGGCCAAGTCGGTGGCAGCTCTCAATCACCCTAATATCGTCACCATCTACAACATCGAGGAGAGCGACGGCACCCACTTCCTGACCATGGAGCTGGTGGAAGGTGAAAGCCTCGACCGGCTGATTCCCAATGACGGTCTGCCGTTGCCCAAACTCTTCGATATCGCCATTCCCATGGCCGACGCTCTGGCGGTGGCCCACGAGAAAGGCATCGTCCACCGGGATCTGAAGCCAGCCAATGTGATGGTGACACCTGACTGTCGGGTCAAGGTTTTGGACTTCGGTCTGGCCAAGCTGGCAGCGGCTCCCAGCGGCGAGGATGGTGAGATCGCCGAGATGGCTACCCGGACGGCACTGACCGGTGAAGGCATGCTCATGGGGACCGCCCCTTACATGTCGCCGGAGCAACTGGACGGCCGGCCGGTGGATCAGCGGACCGATCTCTTCGCCATGGGTGTGGTCCTCCACGAGATGGCCACCGGCAGACGGCCCTTCCAGGGTGACACTTCGGCGGCCCTGGTGACCAGTATTCTGCGAGATCAGCCGGAAGCGATTACCGATGTCAACGAAGCCCTGCCGCGCCACCTTGCCCGGGTGGTGCAACACTGTCTCGAGAAGAATCCGCGGGATCGGTACCAGTCGGCCCTCGATATCCGCAACGAGCTCCGTGGCCTGCGCCGGGAGGTCGATTCGGGTGTGGTGCAAACCGGCAGTGGCGGCATACCGGCGCCCGGCGATCGCCCCGAGTCGCAGAAGAAACCACCGGTGGCCCTCTGGGCGGGCATTGCCGCGGCCGTGGTGGTGCTTCTCGGTCTGGGTTGGTGGATGGGTCGCGGCTCAGGCGGCGAAACCGGGACCGGCGGCGAGACCAGCACCCTGTCGACGGCGGCACCGGCCAGCGTCTCCAGCCTGCCTTCGGTCGCCGTGCTGCCGTTCGTCAACCTCAGCGCCGACGCCGAGAACGAGTTCTTCGCCGACGGTCTGACGGAGGAGCTGATCCAGGCCCTCGGGAAGGTAGAGGGGCTGCAGATTCCGGCGCGGACCTCGGTCTTCGCCATGAAGGGCTCCAACCTGTCGGTGCAGGAGGTCGGCGAGACCCTCGGTGTGGGCAATGTGCTGGCCGGCAGCGTGCGCAAGTCCGGCAACCAGCTGCGCATCAGCGCCCAGCTCATCAAGGTGGCGGACGGCTTCGAGCTCTGGTCGGAGACCTACGATCGCGAGCTGGAGGATGTCTTCGCCATCCAGGATGAGATCGCCAGCAATATCGCCGGTGCCCTCGAGGTGACGCTGAGTCCCGGCGAGCAGCAGGCGATGCAGAAGAGCCGCACCACCCACGTCAACGCTTACGACTACTACCTGCGGGGGCGCGGCTACTTCCGGCGACGGACCCGGGAGGACTTCGAAGCGGCTCGAGAGATGTTCGAAAAAGCCATCGAGATCGACCCCTCCTATGCTCCGGCTTACGCCGGTCTGGCGGAGACGGACACCGAGTTTTGGCGCAACTACGAGTCGACCGACAAAATCCTGGAGACGGCGGTCGAGGCCAGCCAGAAGGCGGTCGAGCTCAATCCGGAGCTCGCCATCGGCCATGCGGCGTTGGGATTCGCGCTCGGGCAGCAGCGCCAATTCGAGGAGGCCGAAGAGGAGTTTCAGCAGGCCATCGTTCTCGATCCCAAGCTCTTCGAGGCTTACTACTACTACGGCACCGTGACCTTCACTCAGGGGGACATGGAGAAGGCAGCGGTCATGTTCGAACGGGCCAGCGAGGTCGCGCCCGACGACATCAGGGGCTTGAATCTCCTGCCGCAGGTCTACCGCACTCTGGGCCGGGAAGAAATGGTGAAGGCTGCGAGTCAACGGAGGCTCGAGCTGTCCGAGCGGCTCCTCGAGCTCGATCCCGACGACTATCAGACGCTGCTTTACGGTGCCAATGCCCTGGCCGAGCTGGGCGAGAGGGAGCGCAGCCTCGAGTGGGCGGCGCAGGTTCTCAGAAGCGATACGGATGATGCGCTTGTGCTCTACAACATCGCCTGCTTCTATTCCGTGGCTGAGCAGCCGGACGAGGCCATCGAAGCGCTGGAGAAGTCCTACGCCGCCGGTCTGGCCGATCCTGAGTGGATGGCCCAGGACAGCGACCTCGACAACCTCCGGGATCTGGTCCGTTACAAGGCCCTGGTCGAGCGCATGGAAGCCAACCAGTAGAGGCGGCCGCCGTCCACGAGACAGCGTCGTCGAGGCCGTTCGGGCCCTCGGCCGCTACTCCGTGATCCCTGTCAGATCCAGCATGAAGGCGTACTCGAGCGCCGTCTCCTTGTGCTTCTTCATGCGACCAGTGGCGCCGCCGTGTCCCGCCTCGAAATTGGTCTTCAGGATCAGCAGGTTGTCATCGGTTTTGAGATCCCGCATCTTGGCGGTGTACTTGGCCGGCTCCCAATACTGCACCTGGGAGTCCTCGAGTCCCGTGGTCATCAGGATGTTCGGGTAGTCCTTGGCCTCGATGTTGTCGTAGGGCGAGTAGGAGAGCATGTAGTCGTAGTACTCCTTCTCCCGCGGATCGCCCCACTCGTCGTACTCGCTGGTGGTCAACGGAATGTCGTCGTCGAGCATGGTGGTCACCACATCGACCCAGCCGACATGATTGACAATGCCCGCAAAGAGCTCGGGTGCCATATTAGTCACCGCACCCATGAGCAGACCGCCTGCACTGCCACCCATGGCGAACAGGCGCTCGGAGCTCGTGAACTGCTGCTCGATGAGGAACTTTGCGGAGTCGATGAAATCGGTGAAGGTGTTCTTCTTCTTGAACAACTTGCCGTCCTCGTACCAGTGCCGACCGAGCTCCTGGCCACCCCGAATGTGGGCGATGGCGAAGACGAAGCCCCGATCGACGAGACTCAGGCGGGCCGAGTTGAACGAGGCGTCCATGCTGGCGCCATAGGAGCCGTAAGCGTAGAGAAGCGCCGGGTTGCTACCGTCCCCCTTGAACATCTCGGTGCGATAGACCAGGGAGATGGGGACCTGGACACCGTCGCCGGCGGTGGCCCAGAGCCGCTCGGTGGTGTAGTCATTCCTGTCGAAACCGCCCAGGACAGGATCCTCCTTGAGCAGCGTCTTCTCGCGGCTCTTCATGTCGTAGTCGTAGGTCGACCTGGGAGTGGTCATCGAAGTGTACTTGTACCGTAGGACCGGAGTATCGACCTGGTGATTGTCTGAAACCCAGGCGTCGTACGCCGGCTCGCCGAAGTCGAGGTAGTGCTCCTCACTACCGTCCCAGGGAATGACTCGCAGCCGCATCAGGCCGTTCTGGCGCTCCTCCACGACGAGGAAATCGCGGAAGGTCTCGGCGCCCTGTAGAAAGACATCCTCCCGGTGCGGTATGACCTCGGCCCAGCTCTCCTTTCCGGGAGTATCTTCCGCGGCTTTCACCAACCGGAAGTTTTCCGCTTCCCAATTGGTCTTGATGAAGAAATGGTCGCCGTGGTGGTCGGCGAAGTATTCGTGGTCGGCCTCGCGCGGCTGAATCACCCGGACCTCACCGGCTGGATCGTCCGCGTCCAGATAGAGAAACTCCGTCGACAGCGTCTGGGTCGAAGCGATCATCAGGTACTTGTCGGAGCGGCTCTTGAAGACGTAGACGCTGAACTCCTCATCAGGTTCCTCGTAGACCAGCGGGTCTGCGGCCGGGTCGGTTCCCAGCTGGTGGCGATAGATGCGATGCCAACGCAGGGTCTCCGGATCCTGCTTGGTATAGAGATAGGTCTGGCTGTCGTTGGCCCACTCGCCGCTGTAGGTGACGTTCTCGATCACCTCGGGCAGATCGTCGCCGCTTTCCAGGTCTCGAAAGCGTAGGGTGTTGAATCGCCGACCGACGGTGTCGATGGCGTAGGCCAGGGTCTTGCCGTCGGGGCTCACCTCGACTCCCCACATGGTGAAGAACTCGTGGCCCTCTGCCAGCTCGTTGGCGTTGATCAGAATCTCTTCCTCCGACTCCAGCGATCCCTTCTTGCGGCAGTAGATGGGGTACTCATCTCCCTCTTCATACCGGTGGTAGTAGTAATAGCCGTCCTTGAAATAGGGGACCGAGTCATCGTCCTGCTGGATTCGACCGACGATCTCATCGTAGATCTTGTCCTGGAGCTCGGCCGTGTGGGCCATCGCCGCCTCGGTGTAGTCGTTCTCGGCCTCGAGATAGGCCATGACCTCGGGGTTGTCACGCTCCCGGAGCCAGTAGTAGTCGTCGGTACGGACGTCACCATGGGCTTCGAGCTCGTGCGCCTGCTTGGCAGCGATGGGTGGGTTCATGGACACTTGGGGTTCTCCTTGGTCGTCGGGTGTGGCACAAGCCAGTGGCACCACGCAGCATAGGACCAGCGGAGCCGGCAATCTGGATTTCATGGTATTCCCCCCTGAGAAAAAGGACAGCGAGGTCGAGGCGCAGCGAGTATAGCCGGTATGACGTGGAGAACCCCAGGCCTGAATGACAAGACCCGGACGATGCTGCTGTCCGGGCGGGGGGTAGGGCTTGGGGAGAGTGTCTGGCTGGATTCAGCGGGATGTGTTGCGGTGGGCCATTTGTTTCCTCTTACGACGCCCGAAATCGTACAAAACGTTCATACATTTGTCAAGCGGATTCTCACAGAGAATCAGCAGGTACTTCTAAGTGTCTTTAAAGTGTTATAGATACAGTCGATCTATGTAGAGTTAAATTCACTCAAAACAGCCATAGAATGATGGAAAGCGTGGTTCTTCGGTGCTCTTTGCGTGAGGTATCCTGACTGTCGAGCCGTTCGGGCCGTCCTACAATCCATCTCGATGAGGCTGGAAGACTCACAACCGCCGACGCGATCGCCGACGCCGTTTCTGCTAGCCGCATTCGGTCTGTTTCTGATCTGGAGCAACAGCTTCATCGCTGCCTCCTATCTGCTGGGCACCGAGGGGCAACCGGCGCGTGTCGACTTCGTCAGCCTATCGGTGGCACGCTTCCTACCGATACTGCCGCTGTGTCTGATCTTCTGCTTCGGCTTCTATCGACGGGAAAGCGTCGAAATCCTCCGGCGGCATCCGTGGAGGCTGCTGGCTTGCGGGCTGCTGGGCTCACCGGGCTACAACCTGGCGCTCTATTACGGCCAGCAGAATGGCGTGCCGGCATCGGTGGCGTCGCTGACCACCGCGCTGCTGCCGCTGTTCGTGATGTTGCTCGCGGCGGTCTTCCTCGGCGAAAGGCTGACGCGCAGACGCGTGGCAGCCTTGTTCATCGCCTTCATCGGCCTGGTCGTGATCGCGATTTCAAAGGGGGACCCGCGTGAGGCTCTGGACTATGGGCGAGTTCTGGCGATCACGGCCCTGGCGCCGTTGTCCTGGTCGATCTATTCGATCCTCGCCAAGCCGGTGATGGCGACATCGTCGCCGCTACTCTTCACCTACCTGGCAATCTCGATCGGCACCGTACCGTTGCTGATGGCCTTTCCCTGGCGGGGTAGGGAGGAGTTGGTGGTCATGACCTCGGATGGCTGGGTCGCCATTCTCTATCTGTCGATTCTCTGCACCTTCATCGGCTATGCGATCTGGACCTGGCTGTTGCGTCATCTGCCGGCGTCGACATTGGGCTTCACGGTGTTCTTCAATCCACCCTTGACGACCACCTCGAAGCTGGTCCTGTCAGTCCTGTTTCCAACACTGTTCCTCTGGCAGATGAATCTGCTGGAGTGGCTGGGGGGCGGCCTGGCGCTGGTCGGATTGGCTCTGGCTGTCTGGCCGCGTCGATGAGCTACCAGCTATAGATGCCGGAGATTGAGATCGTGTCTTGTCGGTCGGAGATGTCGACGCCAAGATCCAGCTGGAAGCTCTCGAAGGCGGCGCCGAACCCGAATGAGAAATGCATCTCGTCGCCGCCGGTTCCGAGCAGCGGCAACAGGATCGGGTCTTCCAGGGAGCTTCGTACCTGGTGATTCGGATCGAGCCACATTCCCGCCCGCAGGGCGATGACGGGACGGATCTGCAGGAAGGCGTACTCGGCTCCGAGGTGGGTCTCGTCACCGTCCGGAATGAATTCCCCCGAGGTGGTGGGACCCAGGCTCTCGAAAATACTCGAGTATTCGACTCGGTCCCACTCGAAGCTCAGGGTGAGGTGACCGCCGGTGGAGCGGAAGGCGACGCCTGCCCCGTAGACATCGGGGTACTCGATGGTATTGCTCCGCGACACCCTTTCTCCCGGTAACAGATCCTGGCCTATCGCGGCCGGACCGCCAACGATCGTGTAGTTGAAGTCGAAGGAGGGGGCCCGACGATAGACCAGGCCGATTCGCCAGTTGTTCGAAGCGCGCCACAGCAGACCGGCACTCCAGGCCAGATCGGTTCCGTCGGCATTGAACTCCGAGCCAGTCACCAATCGGCTGGGAAGAAACGACGTGGGTCCGAAGTAGCCGGACGGTGAATCTTCATCCCAGAAATAGCTCCCTTGAGAGCCCCTCAGGGTGCCGTCGAAGTAGTTCAGGCTCAGGCCGAGACTCAGTTGCTCCACGACCTTGAAGGCCCCTGAGAGACCATAGGTCACCACCTGGAGCTCGGTTCGGTCGCGGCGATCGAACAGACGTGCGGTCTGCTGGGGAAAGCCTTCTGCCTCGGCGAAGAGACCCTGGGTCTCGGTGAGGACCTCGAAGTCAGCCATCAGATGCCAGTAGAAGGCCACGGACCAGTTCTGTCGAGGGTAGACGAAGGAAAGGAACGACAGGCCGGTCACCTCGTGGTCGTAGGTTATGTACTCGATCCCAGAAAGGGTATCGAGCCCGATGTTGGTGGGCGCACCCGTCAACCTGCCGCTATGGGTGACGGGTATGGGGTTGTCCCAGTGCCGAAGCTCGGCGGAAACCTCGGGTTCGACGAGCTGGACGAGACCCGCCGGGTTGGCGAAAGCGGCGGTGGCATCGTCGGCGAGCGCCACGAAAGCACCTCCGAATCCCATGCTCCGCGCTCCTGGATTCGACAGGCTGAACTCGAAGGCGATGCCGACCTGGCCGCTGGCGGTGGCAGGAAGCCAACCCAGCAGCAACAGGACGACGAAGACTCTGGCCACGGTCGTCATGGACTCTGACTCTCCGGTCATCGTACGGGCCGATTCCTGCCAATTCTGAGCGCCGAAGGACCGCAAATGAAATACCCGGGCGCGTGGGCGATTAGCTACCCTGCAAGGTGGGTTTCGCATCTGGACTCGAAGACTTCTCGCCTCTCGAGCTTGAACGCGATCTTGGTGGCAGAACTCTGCAAGTGGGCCTCGGTTCCTGCCGGTTGGGAACCGCTGGTCGAATCGAATAGGCTTGATCGCACAACGCAGGAAACGGGGAGGAGAGCCATGCATCGTCGCATCCTGGGAATTCTCGGAGCACTGCTGATCGTGTCGCAGTCGTTGGCCGTTGCCGCATCGGAAGAACAGAGGGAGCAGCTCTTCGCCGCCGCTCGGGCCGGCGAGGCGGAGACGGTCGAGAGTCTGCTCGAGGCCGGCGTGCCGGTGGATGCCTCCGACAAGTACGGTGCGACAGCCCTCATCATGGCGGCCAGCAACGGCCATGCAGCCGTGGCCGAGCTACTGCTCCAGCGCGGCGCCGACCCCGATCACAAGGAGTCGTTCTACGGCGCGGACCCCATGGGTATGGCTCTCTTCCAAGATCACCCGCAGGTGGCGCTCGTTCTGGTGCAGAACGGGGCTGACAACCGCGAAGGTGCCTTCGGCTTCGGAGTTCAGAAGAAGGACGAAGCGCTGGCGCGGGCGGCGGTCGAGTCCGGGCCGTTCTACGAGTCCAAGCTCAAACAGATGCGGATGACCATGATGACGGTGCCGCAGGTCTACAAGGATCTGCTGAAGGAGGCCAGGAGCAGGCCCGACCCGGCGCCGCCGACGTACACCGCCGAGGAGATGAAGCCGTTCGAGGGCAAGTTCGAGGGCTGGGACACGGGTTTCGAGGTCGTGGTGGCTCTGGCAGGGGAGCAGATGACGGTCAGTCTCAACGGCGAGAAACCTATCGGGGTGGCAGTTTCGGGAGACAAGACCTTTCGCTCGGCTGACGGAGAGGTCGAGGTCTCCTTCTCGGGTAGGGCCGGCGAGATCGAGGGAGTCGTGGTCAGTCAGAGGGGGAGCGCTCCGATCTACGGGCGACGCAGTGTGGCGGAGCCCGTGGGTGCCGAGGCCTACTCGGCAAAGGCCGACGAATGGCAGGTGAAGGAGCCGACCGTACATTGGCCCCAGTTCCGGGGCGAGAACGCCGCCGGCATCGGCGATGGGGCCGACACCCTGATCCATTGGGATCTCGAGAGCGGCGAGGGTGTCCGGTGGTCCACGGCGCTTCCCGGTCTCGGGAACTCCAGCCCTGTGATCTGGGGCGATACCGTGATCATCACGACCGCGGTCGCTGAGGGAATCGAGCAGAACATCAAGACCGGCCTGACCGGCGCCGGCGACGGCATTCCGGAAGAGGTGCCCCACAGCTGGCGGGTCATGGCGTTCGACAAGAAGACGGGAGAGAAGCGCTGGGACACCGAAGTCTCCAACGCGATCCCCAAGACCCGCCGTCACTTCAAGGCCACCCAGGCCAACTCGACGGTCGCAACCGATGGCCAGTATGTGGTTGCGATCTTCGCCACGGCCGGTTTCACCTGCCTCGACATGGAGGGCAAGATCCTGTGGCAGAAGGATCTCGGCGGCTTGAATGCCGGCGCTTTCACCGATCCGGGTATCCAGTGGGGGTTCGCCAGCTCGCCGATCATTCACGGCTCCAGGGTCATCCAGCAGGTCGACATCCACGAAGGTGCCTACATGGTCGCCTGGGACCTCGAGACCGGTGACGAGATCTGGCGGGTCGATCGAGACGTGGCACCGTCCTGGTCGACTCCGGCGATCCTGAAGACCGACGCGGGTGAGGAGCTCGTCGTCAACGGCTCCACCATCCATGGCTACGACCCGAAGACGGGGGAGGAGCTCTGGAGCCTGGCCCCCAATTCCGAGCTGGTCATCGCAGCACCGGTGGTCGGCGAGGGTGTGGTCTACGTCTCCGCCGGTTATCCTCCGGTCAAGCCGATCTATGCCGTCAGAGCTGGAACCCGAGGAGACTTGCAGGTCGATCCGCGGGGCGATGACGAGCGCCTGATCTGGAGCCATGGCATCGGCGGCGCCTACATGCCGACGCCGTTGCTCTATCGCGGTATCTACTACGTCGTCCACCACAACGGCCGGCTGGTGACCTACGACGCCAAGACCGGCGAGGCGATCTACAAGAGTCGCTTCTCGAAGAGCGGGGTCTTCACCGGCTCACCGGTGGTGGTCAACGGCAAGCTCTATCTGCCCACCGAGGAGGGCTATCTTTATGTCCTCGAGGCCGGTCCCGAGTACAAGGAGCTGGCCGTCCACGAGTTCGGCGAGCCGTTGATGGCCACGCCGGCGGTCTCCGAGGGAGTCCTGTTCTTCAGGACGCCATCGAAGCTGATCGCCGTCGGAAAGTGATCGCGGCGCGGCCAGGTCGTCACAGATTCGGATCGATCCCCAGACGCTGCATGCGGTCCTGCCATTTCTGGCGGGCCAGGCGGCGGAGGTCGTCGATCTGGTCGGCTTCGTCGACGATCTCGATACCGATGAGGGTCTCCACCACGTCCTCCAGCGAGACCACGCCAGCCAGGCCGCCGTACTCGTCGAGGACCAGCAGCAGGTGGAGCTTGTGCTCGAGCAGCTGCTCGGAGACGTGCTCGAGGGAGGCGGTCTCGGGAACCGCGAAAATTTTGCGGCTTAGCTCGGTCAACGTCTTGTCGCCGTGGCCCTGCAGTTTCTGTAGCAGGATGTCCGTCTTGAGGACGAAACCGGTGACGTCGTCGCGGTCTTCACCGTAGATCGGAATCCTGGAGAAGGGCATCTCGGGGTGCTCCTCCATGACTTCGTCCAGGGTCATATCTTGCTGGAGCGCGAAGACCACGGTCCTCGGCGTCATCACATCCTCGGCCCGCAGCTCCGGTAGCTTGAAGAGATTCTTCAGGATTCTCGACTCGTCCACGTCGATCTGCCCCCTCTCGACACCCACATCGGCCAGGGCGGTGAACTCGTCACGGCTGAAGCCGTGGACGCTCTTGCCTCGGGTGATGAGTCGGGTCAGCAGCTCCGAGACCCAGATCAACGGATAGAGGGTCCAGATCAGCACCTGGACGAAGCGGGCCGTCGGCCCCGCCAGCTGCCGCCAGTAGAGGGCGCCGATAGTCTTGGGAACGATCTCGGAAAGAAACAGGATGAGCAGTGTCAGGACTGCCATGGCGATGCCCACATACCGATCGCCGTAGTAGGCGGCGGCCTCGGCGCCGGCACCCCCGGCTCCCAGGGTGTGGGCGATGGTGTTGAGCGTCAGGATGGCGGCCAGGGAGCGGTCGATATTGGCTTTCAGGCTCTTCAGACGCACGGCGATGGGTTGGCCCTGCCGCTCCAGGTTGGCGATGAATGAGGGGGAGACACTCAGGATCACGGCCTCCGCCACCGAGCATAGGAAGGAGAAGACCAGCGCCACAGCGGCGTAGAGGATCATCCTGGTGAGGTTCTCGGGCTGCCCGGTCTCACCTGTCGACGAGGAAGGGATTCCGGCAGCGGAAGCGGCCACTACCAGGACCAGGACGGCCAGAACCGCCAAAACCGTAGTGCGTCGACGCATATTGGTGAAAGGATACTGCAGGGAGGGACGCGAGTGTGATGACGACGATCGACGATCTGACCCGCAAACAGTTGCGAGACCAGTTCCCGGCCCTCGAGGGGTCGACGATCTTCCTCGAGAACGCCGGAGGATCGCAGGTTCCGGCTACCGTGGCTGGCCGCATGCACGACTACATGTTGGGGAGCTATGTTCAGTTGGGCGCCGGTTACGGCCTCTCGCAGCAAGCGACCCGTCTGGTTCAAGAGGCCCACGACTTCGTGCGTCTGCTCATGGGCGGGCAGGAAGGGGAGGTCATTCTCGGGCCCTCGACCTCGTCCCTGATCCAGATGCTGGCCGACTGCTACGCCCGGGTGCTGGTGCCCGGTCAGGAGATCATCGTGGCGCAGACCGGACACGAGGCCAACGTGGGGCCGTGGGTGCGACTCGAGCGCCGGGGACTGAAGATCCGCTGGTGGGAGATGGACCCGGAGACCTTCAGCTGTCCGCTCGAGCGGTTGGACGACCTGCTGGACGAGCGCACGGCCATCGTGGCCCTGCCGCACGTCTCGAATCTCCTGGGCGAGATCGTCGACATCGAAGCCATCACGGCCCTGGCGCACCAGGTTGGCGCCAGGGTGGTGGCCGACGGGGTCGCCTTCGCACCGCACCGGGCCATGGATGTGGCCGGTTGGGGAGTGGACTGGTACGGCTACTCGACCTACAAGGTATATGGGCCCCACATGGGGGCCCTCTGGGGAAGCGCCGAGGCCGTCGCAGAGCTCACCGGTCCCAATCACTTCTTCATCGAGGACGTGCCCTACCAGTTCGAGTTGGGTGGCGTCTGTCACGAGGGCTGTGCGGGCATTCTCGGTCTGGAGGACTATCTGCGGACCGTGGTCGAAGCCGGTCCAGAGGTCGAGTTGAGTCGCGGCGAGTTGGTGCAGGCGTTCGAGATCATGACGGCTTGCGAGCAACCCTTGATCGCGATGCTGATGGGCTATCTCGCCTCCCGTTCCGATGTGCGGATCATCGGTCCCGAGCACGCCGGTCTGGACCGGGTGGGTACGGTGAGCTTCGTCCACTCCGAGAAGAGCAGTCGCGAGATCACCGAGGTCGTCGATCGATCGGAGATCGCCATCCGCCACGGGCACATGTACGCCTACCGTCTCTGCGAGGCCGCCGGGCTCGATCCCGACGATGGCGTGGTGCGGATCAGTCTGGTCCACTACAACACCCCGGCCGAGATCGACCGGTTGATCGAAGTGCTTCATGAGGCCCTCGGGTAGACTCGCCCCCATGAGCTTCCCCAACGGTCTGATCGCCTCGGTGCTTCTGACGCTGGCCGGGGCTGCGAGTGTCGTCGCGGAAGAGAGTCCCGAACCGCCGCCTCCCACCATGGGTGCGGTGCTGGCAGCAGCGCAACCCACCGACTGGATGCCGTTGGATCAGGAGAACACCCTGTACCTCGATCTGCCCCCGGGTCAGGTGGTGATCCGATTGGCCCCCGAGTTCGCTCCCGAGCATGTGGCCAACATCAAGACCCTGGTACGGGAGGGTTTCTTCGACGGTCTGGCGATCGTGCGCTCCCAGGAGAACTACGTCGTCCAGTGGGGAGACCCAGCAGAGGAGGAGGCCGATGTACGACCGATGAAACAGGGCAAAAGGGCGCTTCCGGGAGAGTTCGATCGGCCGATCGGAGAGGACCTGCCGGTGACAGTCCTGCCGGATGGTGACGTCTACGCGCCGCAGGTCGGTTTTGCGGCAAGCTTCCCGGTGGCCCTGGATCCCCAGAGCGGTCGGATGTGGTTGACCCACTGCTACAGCATGCTGGGGGCCGGTCGGGCCGAGAGCCCCGACTCGGGGAGTGGCGCCGAGCTCTACGTGGTCATCGGCCACTCACCGCGCCATCTCGATATCAACGTCACCCTGGCAGGTCGTGTCGTCCAGGGGATGGAGGTTTTGTCGACCCTGCCGCGGGGAACCGGAGATCTCGGGTTCTACGAAGACTCCGAACAGTATGTCCCCATCCGATCGATCCGGGTCGGGAGCGATCTGCCAGACGCCGATCGGGCACACCTCGAGATCCTGCGCACCGACACGGCGACCTTCGAAGCCTTGGTCGAGTCTCGGCGCCACCGGCACGAGTCCTGGTTCGCCAACCCAACCGGCCGGATCTCGCTCTGTAACGTGCCCATACCGGTGCGTGAGAAGGGCTGAAGCGGCCGGTTGGGTTGGCGAACCAGGACTCGTGCCGGTGGCGCCGAGACTCGACCAAGGCTTCGAAGGTCGCCGTGTCGGTGCGCAGGATCTCGAGGTGTGCCCGATCGGCGTCTGGCAGATC
>CAJHZZ010000137.1_pt1 | contig 39050 bp, 37 predicted proteins | sample 9199071 | NCBI WGS metagenome assembly CAJHZZ01 (sample SAMEA7708275, study PRJEB35096) | sediment metagenome | biome: marine neritic benthic zone biome [ENVO:01000025]; feature: sediment [ENVO:00002007]; material: shallow marine sediment [ENVO:03000034] sea grass bed [ENVO_01000059] ...
GCCAGGGATTCTCCCTCCTGCAGCGCCCCCGGAATCAGTAGCAAGCGGGCGGCGTCGTAGGTGTCTTCGGTCTTCACGACGCTCATGGCCTGCTCCTCGAGGATCGGCCGAATGGCCTCGGATTGGAACGACCGACCGAGGTTCTCCACCGCCAGATCGAACGCCTCCTCCCGCGAGACACCCAGATCCTCGAGCTGTTCGTTCTGCAGGTAGGCGACGCTGTTCTCGTTGTCGAGGACGAAGACCACCTCGAGTCCCTCGGGCCCCAGGGGCAGAGAAGGCAGCGGGTCACTCTGCAACTGTTCGGCTGCCGAAAGAGCCCAATCGCGGCGTACGATTCGCGGAAACACGCGATCACGATCCTTCTCCGCATCGACGGACAGACTCTCCTGTCCCTCCAGAATCATGCCGGCGAAGCGGCCGAAGAGCTCATTGAAACCATCCTCGTCTTCCAGCTCGATGTCGGTCGACAGCTGATACAACCGATCGAGAAAGAAGGCACCCTCGCCGCCGTCCTCGGTCTTCACTTCGATGCTTTCGTCAGTCACGTCGCCTACCACGATCTCCGGGTGCCTCTCGGCCAGGTAGGCCAGAAACTGATTGCGAATTCCGGTCCGGTAGTGTTTCCACGAACCGAACATCACAAAGAACACCGCGACGAGCACCGCGAGAATTCCGAGGACCCAGCCCCACCAGGGAATACCCATGACGACACCTCCTGAAGTCGGTCGACCGCCTGCGCTATCCAGAGCGCGATCTCTCTATCGATTGTAGGGACCGACCGCGTGCGAGTCTGCGTCCGATGTCACACCGTCTGCCAGGGCACCTGGCCGCGCGACTTCAAGCAATCTGTTTGACGCTCCCCCATTCCGAGGAGTATCGTGGATGCAATCTCAATCTTCGTGATTGGAGTCTCGAAGCGCCGGCTCGAGTTGTCGCCGGCGGCTGGAGCGTGGGTGTGCCGGGAAGGGGTGGCCCACGCAAGGAGGAAGGTAATGCGTCAACGGAAGCCCTATCTATCTGCCGGCACCGCCATCGCGGTGATCGCAGTCCTGCTGGTGGCCTCGCCGCTGCTGTTCGCCACCGAGGAGATGGACTGGCACTTCAACGGCACGGTCATCGAGGCCTGTAGCTGCAAGATGTTTTGTCCGTGCTACTTCAACACCGAGCCCGCCCTGAACCACACCGAGCATGGTGCCGAGCACTTCTGCAAATTCAATATGGCCTACAAGGTCAACAAGGGTCACCACGGCGAGACCGATTTGGCCGGGGTGAAGTTCTGGATCGCCGGCGATCTGGGGGCCAATTGGAAGGAGGGCGACACCGAGTGGGCCATCGTCACTTTCCAGAAGGGCACCACTGAGGCCCAGAAAGCCGGTGTCGCCAACGCTCTGGGACACATCTTTCCGGTGAACTGGAAGTCCTTCGAGGTCGCCGAGGACGACGATATCGAGTGGATGGCCAACGAAGATCGGGCCGAAGCCAAGCTCGCCGGTGGCGCCAAGGCCCACACCATCCTCAACAAGTGGGAGGGTATGGGTGGCGAAGCCGGGATGCTCGAGAACATCGCCTACTTCGCCGCTGCTCGCAACGACGGCTTCAAGATGATGCCCAACGAGATCGAGACCTGGAAGGTCGGCGACAAGGCCTTCGAGTTCAAGGGCACCACCGGCTTCATGATCACCGTCGACATGAAGTCGAGCGACGTCGCCCAGTAGACTCAGACCGCACCTGGAGGCGGGGACCAATGCGGGTCTTCGTCTCTAGGAGTGGTGGGCCACTTCGAGAATCGGGTTGAGACCCGAAAAGACCGGCTCCAGCACCACACCCAGCGCGTCGCCGAACTTGCTGATGGCGATGTACTGGGTAATCACGTAGGCCGCCTCGACGATCTGCGGCTCGGTGAAATGCTCGTGTAACCGCTGCCAGAGCTCTTGCGAGACGTTGTTGGCGTCGACGCCGATCTGCACGGTCAGGTCCATCAGGGCCTTCTCGGCCTCGGTGAAGTGCGGGCTGTCCTTGTAGCGGTCGCCGCCGATGTCGTTGATCTTCTCTTCGGAGATACCCAACCGCTTGCTCAGGGTCTCGTGCTGCACCACACAGTACTGGCACTCGTTCCGGTGGGTGGCCTTGAGAATCACCAACTCCTTGCTGATCCAGTCGAGCTCCCCGTCCTTGAGCATCGCCATCACCGAGTCGGTGAAGACCGCTCCCAGCTCCGGCGTGTGGCCGAACACCTTGAAGATGTTGAGCAGCATCTCGAATCGGTCTTCCGCCTTGTCGTAAAAGGCGTTGGTGGCGGTATCGGCTTGCTCTCTCTCGACGTAGGACACACTCATGATCGCTTCCTTTCTCCTGGGTTGCGGTTCCAGCTCGACCCCTGGGGATCCGCGTTTCTGACTCCCCGGCCGACGCCTCCCCTCGAGCCGCACCAAGGCGGACTCTGATTCACCTTTGAAGAGGATTACGGTGCCGCTGGGCTCGCGGCTCTATCGGAGTCGGTGTCTCGCTCGGCCAAGCCCTTCAGATTGAGCAGTTGCCGGCGCATCATGATCCAGTCGAGGGGAGGTAGCAGGACCTTCGACATCCGATCGCGGAGCCCAGGCCCGAGGCGCGAGATCAGCTTGACCACCAGCCGGCACCCCGACTCGTCGACGGGCGTCACCGCGTAGGTCAGGGCGATCGGCGGGAAGATTCGCGGCTGCCGCATCTCGAGGGTCAGGTGACGATCGGTCTCGAAGGAGACCAGATCGAAGATCACCATGACGGGCTGGCCCACCTCGAGCCTCTCCACACCGGGTGTCAGCTCCTGGGGACTTCGGCGGCCCAGATTGTCGATCCAGTCGTAACTGTAAGGCGCCACCCGCATCTGACAGAGCCAACGGAAGACGGTGGCCGCCGGTGCCCGCACGCTGACGGCACGAAACAGCGCCTGGCCAGGCTCCGGGATGACCTCGTCGCAGGGGTAGTGACGCTGCCGCTCTTCGGCCGTGCTGCCCCAGAGATGAAAGGTGTCGCGGAGGCTAGCCATCCAGGTCATTCTATTGCCGGCCGAGACTCAGCCGACGGCTTCAGCCTGAGGACGTTCTCGTGAGTCACCTCCGAGCGTTGCGCAGTCGGCGCCGTCTCAGAGCAACGCCTGGATCTTCAGCACCGTCTTCCAGTTGCGGGTGGTGACGGCCCTGCCGAGGGACTTCTCCACCGCGGCGGGCAGCTGGCTCTGGAGCACTCCTTCGGGGCACCAGAGGTAGGCGGCGTAGGTGCCGAGGGCGAGGGTCTCCGCTCCCCAGTCGCCGTCCAGGAGCGGCGCGAGCTTCTGGCGATCCTCCGGGTCAAGCAGAAAGGAGACCAGCAGCCGCGAGGGATCCTCGGCTTCGTCTTCGAGGGTGCATTCGCCAACGACCTGCGAGAACTCCTCGGCGCTCAGGGCCATGACCGGGGCGGCGACGCCGAGCGCGGACTCCATGGCCGCTCCTATCCTGGCGGCGGCCTCGTCAGGGCTGCCCTCCTCTGCCGTGAACACGAGGTTGCCGGTGGCGAGCAGGGTCTTACAGTCGGTGTAACCGAGGCTCTCGACCATGGCACGCAGATCGGCCATGGCCACCCGCTTGGCCTTGCCCACATTGATCCCCCGGATGAGGGCTATCTGTCGTTGACTCATCTCGGCCTTCAGTCGCCGACCGGGTTGTCGATGGTGCGCAGAGCCTGGCGCACGAAGCGGGACTTGACCTGCTCGCTGGCCAGCAGCTGCTGGCTTGCCGGGAGGCGGTTCAGAAGCTGGAGCGCCTGGTTCAGGAAGGCGCTGCCGCGACCGGCCCCTTCGTCGAACAACAGATGGGGCAGCTTGCCCCGTTCGATGGCCATCCGCAGCGCCCGATCGAGGGTGTTGGCGGGGACGTGACGCTGCCGCTCGCCCCGTTCCATCTCCAGCGCATCGACACGGCAGGAGTGAGAGCAGACCCCACAGCCGATGCAGCGGTCCTCGTCGATCTCAGGTCGCAGGGACCGTTTGCGCTGCACACTTCCCCGGACCGGCAGCATGGAAATGGCACCGACCGGACAGACCCGGCCACAGCGGGAACAGCCGTTGCAGAGCTCCTCGTCCAGCGACGGGGCGAAGCCGCTGGGAACCACGGCTGGAAGATCGAACCGGTTGATGGCATCCAGCTGGCCGCAACAGCAGCTGCAGCAGTTGCAGATGTAGGTAGGTCGGTCACGCACATTGTCGGCGATCTGCACCAGCCCCTGGTCCCGGGATTCGGACAGGATCTGCTGCGCCTCCTCACGTGTGATGAGGCGCCCGAAACCCCGTCTGGCGACAAAGGTCGCCCCGGCGTTGAGCGACAGGCAGACCTCTTTCGGCGCATCGCAGTCCTCGCCCAGATGCTCGGCCTTGTGGCGGCAATAGCAGAACGACACCGAAATCTCCCGGGCGTCATCGATCAGGGCGGTGGCCCGTTGCCAGTCGAGGACCTCGGGAAGCGGGTCGCCGGCCAGCTCTTCCTCGTTGACCAGAGCGCGACCCATGACGGTCTCGCTGGAGAAGACCTCGCGGGCAAAGGTGTCGTCACCCTGCATGTAGGCGTGCATCGCCTGGGCCAATTCTTCACGGGGGAAGTCCTCGTGCGCCCGCATGAAGCTGAACTCGAAGAAGCCGATGACCGGAGGCGCCAAAAGATAACGGATCTCGCCGGTGTCGGGGTGGACGAGATCCATCACCAGGCCCTTGTCACAGAGCGGCTCGAGCCTTTCTTGCAGCTCATCCGGGGGCAGCCCCACCCGCTTGGCCACAGTGTCCAGAGTGGCCGGCCGGACCGGCATCTTGGCCGCCAGGGCAGCCTCCTCGGGAGTGAAGAGGATCTCCAGGATGCGACGCCAGCCAGCCTGGGCCGCCTCGTCCTCTGGCTCGGGCATACCCACTAATCCCGCGTCGAGCCGGGATATGAGCGACTGATACTCCGTCTTGAGATGGCCGAGGTGTCCCATGGTCTCCTCCCGGGTTCGAGCCCCGCGGTGCGTGGCAAACTGGGTTGTCCTCGACTCTTGTAGCACCGTAGTCCCGACTGCGGAATACCCGAATGGGTAGGTGCCTCGAGACAGGACCTGTCACAGCTAGGGCACGCTCAAGGTCCAGGCCGAGGTGTCGCCGGATTCGAAGCCGTCCAACAGGATGTTGAAGTTGTGGACATGGGGATCGGTGCCCGCCTGATACTCCTCGAGGTTGGTCAGACCGTCCGCGTCCGGGTCGTCATCGGCATCAGTATCGTCGAAGGGATCGAGGTCGTGCAGCTCCTCCCACCAGTCGGGCATGCCGTCGTCGTCATCATCTTCGTCGAACACATCGGCGACGCCATCCAGATCGAAGTCGACAAAGGGATGGATCAGGACCAGTGACGACGATGTCCGCGCGGGCAATCCGCCCTCTAGTAGCTCGACTTCCAGCGGGATGATGGTGCCCTGGGCATAGGTGTTCCGCACGGTCTCATCGACGGTGACCGCCGTGCTCTGATCGCTGCCGAGCACTCCGAGATCCCACTCCAGGTACTCTCCCGCTTCACATCCCCCACCCGGGCAGTCGCCACCGACGGTGACGGTCGGAGTGTTGTTGAGCTCCTCAGGCCACAGAATCCGCAGTGTCAACGTCCCTGTCGTATCGCCTGGGGGGTTGATCACCGTGATCTCGGCGTTGAGGTTGTCACCACCCAGCAGCGGGTTGGGAGCCACCTCGACATCGAGACCCAGGGGCCCATCGGCCACCCGACTGACCGCCATTCCACGGGCCGTTCGAAACAGCGCGTTGATATTGCCCGAGATCGTCGCGGCATCGACGACCAACGGTGTCCCGGTTGGCAAAGCGTCGACCTGCACCGTCACGAACTCGCGGCCTCCGGAGTTGGCTGCCAGGCTGCCGAAATCCCAGCTCACCACACCGTCGACCAGGGCACCTCCCCCAGAAGCGGACACCCATTGGGTACCAGGTGGTATGGGGAACTCCATCCAGGTGTCCTCTGCACTCGAATCTCCGGCATTGCCGTAGACGATCTGGTAGACCAACTCGCCGCCCGCGACGACCGGATCAGCCAGGGGCTCGACTGCGATCTCGAGGGGAGAGTCCTCCTGGACGATCAGGGTGTGGCTATCGTTGCGTGCCGGCACACCACCCTCCAGAAGCTCGATCTCCAGTGGGATGAGAGTGCCGCTATCGATGTTGCGCACCACCTCGTTGAAGCTGACGGTACGACTGACCGAGGGACCCAGCGTCCCCAGATCCCACGAAAGGTACTCGCCCGCCTCACAACCGCCGCCCACGCAATCGCCACCGCCGGCGATCACCGGCGTGATGTTGAGCTCTCCCGGCCAGAGCACTCGCAAGGTCAGAGTCGCCGTGGTGTCCACATCCGTGTTGCTGATGGTGACCTGGGTGTCGGCGAGCTGGCCCGGTTCGACCCGATCCGGGTTGGCCTCCAGATCGAGCTCGATGGGCTGCTCGCCGACCCGGCTGACCGCCATCGCCCGAGCCGTTCGATTCTGAAAAGCGACTTCGCCCGACAGCGTCGCGGCGTCCACCACCAGATGGGCACCCTCGCTCAGGTCATCGACCTGGACCATCACCCGCTCCCGCCCGCCGGTATTGGCGTCCAGGCTCCCGAGATCCCAGCTTACGACTCCGTCGACCAGCACCCCGCCTGCTGTATCGGAGACGAACTGCGTCCCCGCCGGAACGGGAAAGCTCAGGACAGTGTTCTCCGAGCTGTTAGATCCGGTGTTCGCATAGACCACCTCGTAGATCAGCGTCCCTTCGGAGATCACGGGATCTGAGAGAGGATCGACAGCAATCTCCAGCGGCGAGTCTGTCTGCGCGATCGATGTGTGACTCTCGGTGCGCACTGGTAGGCCCGCCTCGAGAAGCTCGATCTCCAGCGGAATCAGGGTGCCGTCGTCCGTGCCCCCGCGCACCCCCTCGTTGAAACCCACGCTGCGGCTGGCACCGCTGCCGAGCGGCCCCAGATCCCATGACAGATATTCGCCAGGCTCACAGCCACCACCGGGACAGTCGCCGCCACCGGTGACCACTGGCGTCGTGTTGAGCTCCGAGGGCCACAGCACGCGCAGAGTCAGCGAGCCCGAGGTGCTGCCGGTTGGATTGCGAATCGCGATCTGGGTATCGGTCATTTCGCCCGGTGCCACCCGGTCCGGATTGGTCTCCATGTCCAGATCGAGCGTCCCTCCACCTACGCGGCTGACGGCCATCGCCCTGCCTTGCCGAGCGATGAAATCGACATCGCCCGACAGGCTGGCACCGTCGACCACCAGGAGAGAACCGTCGTCCAGGGCATCGACCTGCACGGTGACCCGCTCACGGGCGCCGCGATTCGGACCCAGGCTGCCCAGGTCCCAGGTCACCGAGCCGCCGGCGAAAACACCGTTGCCGCTGGCCGAATCGAAGACCGATCCCGCAGGCACCGGGAATTCCAGCACAGTGTCCTCTGAAGCACTGGCACCCGTGTTTCCGTAGATCACCTCGTACACCAGTGCACCCCCGGGGGGCACGGGGTCCGTCAACGGATCGACGGCGATCTCCAGCGGCGAGGCGGAGTGCACCTCCACAGTCAGGATCAGACTATCGACCTCCACTGCGTCCTCGAACAGCTCGAACTCCAGATTGAACACCGTGCCGTCGGCGATATTGCCCCGCACCAATTCGTTCATGCCCACGGTCACGTTGGCGCCGGCACCGAGAGTGCCCAGGTTCCAGGTCAGAAACTCCCCGGGATCGCAGCCGCCCCCGGGACAATCCCCACCGCCAGTGGTCACCGGACTCGTGCCGAGCTCAGCCGGGTAGAGCATCTGCAGGGTGAGCGCGCCGGTACTCTCGGTGGTGAAGACAGTGATCTGGGTCTCCAGGAGCTCACCGGGATCGGCGGGATCGGGATTGGCTTCGCCCTGGAGGTCAAACGCGGCTCCGACCGGGCCCGCGCCCAGGAGCGCCAGACTGCCAAAGACTAAAGAAAGGGTGAATCGACGATCCAAGAGTGCACAACTTCGCATGGTCCTGTCCTCCGGCTTGGGAGTTGTTGAAGGTCACCGGAAGATCGAACCGCTTGGCAGAGATGGATCCACTTCACTGTCACAACCACCGGCACTGGCAGCTGGCGAGTGGCGCGCGTCTGCATTCAGCTGGCGAACGAACGGAGATTCCGCCACACAATAGAAGAATCTCAACGGGACCCGTCGAGGCCCTGTCCCGATCACTCGCAATCTGTCGATATTAGAGCTGAGAAGACCCTATCACGGAGCCGTATGGTTTTGAAGCGAAAGAGTTTAGGCGCCTGTCGGATTGTGGCAGAAGTGTATGCGACCCACCGACGGCGCCCTCGACCGCTACAATCAACGGTATGAGGCGCCGATCGATGGGATGGTCTCGATGACCCGAGAGGATTCAACACCGTTCGAGGTCGGCGACAAGCTGCAGATCGCCGAAGAGCTGCGCGAGGGAGATCTGATCTCTTTCGAGCGGCTGGAGCCCGGCCAGGTCAAGGTCGAGGTGGTCCGCCTGGGTGATCTCGATCCCGACCGGCGGGAGCTGTTCCGTGTCCACTCGGGCCAGGGCGGTCCGGAGTTCATCCCCGTCCGGGAGTCGTTCGAGGATCTGTTGGCCTGGGAGCGGCTGCGCCATCTGGGAGCGGCGGCCGAGGACAAGGGCAGCAACTGGGGCCGCTTCGCCATTCCCATGGAGGCCCTGGTGATCTACGCGCCGAGTGAGTCTCTGCCGCCGAAGAGGACCCTGGAAGACATCGACATGCCGGAGGACGCCCGCGCCAGCCTGGAGGGGTATCTGCTGCTCAGCGGCAAGATCCCGCCGCCCGCCGAGCCTCTGCGGGTGCTGGCCGGTGTCCGCCTCCATCCGGGGCAGATCTCCGAAACCAGCCGTAACGATGTTCTTCAGACCATGTTCGAGACCGACTCGACACTGGAGCTGCGCGGTGTGCTCTCGGCCTCCGCCGCGACAGAACCGCCGCTTTTCGCCGCCGGCATCGACGGTCTGATGATGGACATCCTGATCCACGACGCCGCCTTCATGTCCCGGGTCACCGGCTTCAAGCGGGAGGCGGAGTTCGCGCTGCCGCTGGACTGTCGCTGTCGGGTCACATCCTTTGAGCCCGGAGCCACCCACGAAGTCACCGGCGGACACGTCTTCCATCGGCCTACCCTGCGGCTCGAGCAGCTCGACTCCCCCGACTAGAGATCTGAAACCTTTTCTGACGGTCGCTTCTCTCCCTTACAAGGTGAGGAGACGACCATGCGATGGACAACAGAAAAGAGTCTCGACCGGTGGCAGCAGGAGGGCCTGCTGACCGGTGAGAAGGTGGCCGAGCTCAGAGCCAGTCTGGCCCAGAGCGCCTCCGTTCGGGGAATCCGGATCTTCGCCGGCCTGGGTGCAGTCCTGGCCGGCCTGGGAGTGATCCTCTTTGTAGCCAGCAATTGGGCCTCCATGGGGCCGGTCTCCCGAATCGGGGTGTTGCTGGCCGCCTACGGTGTGGTGGTGGTCGGCGCAGTCTATGCCGGCCGACACGATCAACCGCGGGTCTCCGAGGCTCTCTGGCTCCTGGCCACCCTGGTTCTGGGCGCCAACATCTTCCTGGTCGCCCAGATCTTCCACTATCAGCTGACCTACTGGCAGGGGACGCTACGCTGGATGCTCGGGGCACTGGTACTTGGATGGGCTCTGCGCAGCCGCTTCCAGGCCGCCGTGGCAATTCCCCTGGGGCTCCTGACTCTGGGCTGGCTCGACACCGGGGAAGGCTGGATCCTGATGGGCCAGATGGAGTTTCTCTTCTCCGACGCCAGCCTGCGGCCCATCCTGCCGCTGATCGGTATCGGTTTGATCTCATTGTCTCTGCTGGTCGCCCGCGATGAGCGCTGGGACTTCTTGCGGGGCAGCACCTTCGGCTGGGGTCTGGCCCTGACCATCGTCTCGACGGTGGTCTCCACCATCGAATCCCAGGTCGCCGAGTGGTTCTTCGGCTTTGCCGGTCGGAGTGCTCAATTCATCATTCTCGGAGTCGCGGCGGCCCTATTGGTGGCCGCACTCAAGTTTGGCGACTTTCGCTGGAGGGGCTCGCGTTGGCTGCTGGCCGGAGTCGCGGGACTCTTCGCTCTGCTGGTGCTGCCCGTGGCCACCCAGCACTGGGTGGGCGAGGAGCTCGCCGGCCTCCATCTGCCTTTCTTCTTCTACGTTCTGGTGGTCTTCGCCTTGACCCTGGTGACAATCTGGGCAGGCGTCGAAGAGGGCCGGTCGGCGCTGGTCAACGCCGGCATGGTGACCAGCGCCCTGTTGATCCTCACGCAGTACTTCAGCTGGTCCTACCAGCTGCTGGATCGGTCGCTGGTCTTCATCTTCGGCGGTCTGATCCTGTTGGCTCTAGCCGTGGTACTCGAAAAGAACCGTCGCGCCCTCCTGGCTAGGATGAGCGTGACAGGAGGTGAGACGTCATGACTCGGAAGCTCTGGATCGCGGTGGCGGCACAGATCGCCCTGATGCTCATCGGCCTGGTGTCACCCTTGGCAGTGATGATCACCGGTACCAAAGCCTATCTGGAGACGGCACCCGTCGACCCACGGGCACTCTTTCGAGGGGACTATGTGATCCTGGGCTACGCGGTCGGACAGGGCCTCGTCGAGCCTGCGATGGTCGCCGAGGCCAAGCGAACGGGTGAGCCCGTCTATGTCACGGTCACCACCGATCGACCCGCCAGACTCGTCGCTGTCGGCTTGGAGCGGCCGCACCCGGGACCCGACGAGGTCTGCCTGGTGGGCCGGCTCCGCCGGTTCGGCGCCGCGGGCACGGTCGATTTCCCGCAGATCGCCCAGTACTTCGTGCCCGAGGGCGAGGGCCGCGAGCTCGAGCGCCAGGTCGGCGGGAATCTGTTGGCCGAGGTCAGGGTCAGCCGGCGCTGCAACGCGGTGCTAGTGGGACTGGAGACTCGCTAACGGCCCTCGACGCCTCCACCACCCCACACTGCTCCATTGCCCACTGCTCACTGCTCACTGCCCACCGACGCATTGCCCCAGTGCCCACTGCCTCAGTGCCTTAGTTGTCTCCCATCAACATGTCGCCGAGGCCACCCAGCACCGAGCCCTCGCCTTTGCGCTTGCCGCCCGCTGCGGGAGCGTGCCTGAAGATGCGGTCGGCCATGCGAGAGAACGGCAGACTCTGCAGCAGCACCCGCCCGGTACCCTGCATGGTGGTCAGAAACGCCCCTTCCCCACCGAAGAACATGGATTTGAGGTTGCCGGCCATCTGGATGTCGTAGTTGAGGCTGGGATCGAAGGCCACGATGCAGCCGGTGTCGACCCGCAGGGTCTCACCCTGGAGTTGCTTCTCGATCACCGTGCCGCCGGCGTGCACAAAGACCTTGCCGTCGCCCTTGAGCCGCTGCAGGATGAACCCTTCACCGCCGAAGAATCCCGCGCCGAGCTTCTTTTGCAGCGCGATACCGATATTGGTGCCCTTGGCCGCACAGAGAAAGGCGTCCTTCTGGCAGAGGAGCTCGCCACCACTGGTCGACAGATCCACCGGAATGATCTTGCCCGGGTAGGGAGCCGCGAACGAGACCCGCTTCTTCCCCTTGCCCTGGTTGGTGAAGTGGGTCATGAAGATCGACTCCCCCGTGAGGGCGCGTTTGCCCACCGACAGGAGCTTGTCCATCATCCCCTGATTGGGCACCGAGCCGTCGCCCATGTGGGCCTCGAAATGGATGCCGTCCTCCATGTAATTCATGGCACCGGCCTCGGCGATGACCGTCTCGCCCGGGTCGAGCTCGATCTCGACGATCTGCATGTCGTCTCCGAAAATCTGGTAGTCGATTTCATGGCTGTTCATGGATTCACCTCTCGAGTAATGGGTTTTCGGTTTCGTTGGTCAATACGGATTCCGGTGGTGCCAACCGCCATGGCGACCCTCCGATCCAATTCTGTGGCTGAATGACGCGTCGCTCATTCTAGCCTCGTTGAACCGTCCCCTGAACACTCTTCGAGCCTGAGCAGCCCAAATCGCGACCGATTAGTGCCTCGGGGAAGGGCCCACGCCGACTGAAAAACAACGATGGCCGGTGCAATGACCGGCCATCGGAGAGCTGCGAAGCGGCGCCGCGGGATCATCGGGGAGCGCAGATGAGCATCAGGGCCAACAGTGCCGCCAGTGCCGCGACGGGCAGAAACAGACAGAGAATCGCTCCGGGGGCCGAGGTCCGTTGACCCGGCTCCCTGACGACGACCGTCTTGGCGATGATGTCCAACGCGCGCTGTTTCTTATCGGTGAAGGGGATGAACAGCGCATCGATCCACAGCATCTCGAAGAAGAGCGACAGCCGGCGGACGAACGCCTGACCGAGACCGATGGGCGCGCCGCTCTCCCGCACCACCCGGATACGCATCAGATGCTTGCCCAGGGTTTTGCCCGAGTGCGCCTCCAACAGCGGAAAGTAGAAGATCCACACACCGAGCAGCGCCAGGAAGAGCAGAGCACAGAGGGCGATCGCCAGGATCGTCGCACCCGTCGGCTCCTCACCAACCACACCCAGGAGAATGCCTGCAGCGACGACCGGCAGGGTCAGCCAGATCAGCAACCCGAAATCGCCGAGAAAGGCTACGAATCGCTGCCAGAACCCGGCATAGTCCATGGCCCGCTCGGCGTTGAAAGCGGTGGCCACCTCGTCCGGGGTTCCCAACCCGTCGATGATCTCGCGGACCGTCCTGCCTTCGGCCTCGCCGGCGGAGAAATGGGATCGCAGATCGGCCGCCAGCCGCTGGCGATCCTCGGGTCTGGCCAGCACACTGCGCAGGACTTCGTCGATATAGCGTTCTTCGGGTTTCATGATGATTCCTCCTCGGGCTCGACTCCGGTGAGCACCGCCTCGATGGCGGCGGCAAAGCTGCGCCAGGCTTCGGTGGTCTCGCCGACGCGCTGCTCCCCCGCCGCGGTCAACCGATAGACCTTGCGGGGGACACCGCGCGCCGGCTGATCCCACTCCGGCTCCACCAGACCGGCGTCCTCCAGCCGGTAGAGCACCGGGTACAGCGTCCCTTCTTTGATCTGGAAGTGGCCACCACTTCGCCGGCTCAGCCGGCTGACCAACTCGTAACCGTAGGTCGGCTCATCGGCCAGTATGCGCAGCAGCAGCATCTCCAGGGTGCCTCTTTTTAGCTCTCTTTGCAGGGATTCCATGGCAATAACCTCGTCTGACTATATATACGGTACAACCATATACTTTGTTTCGCTAGGTATCAACTCGAACAGCGATCGTGTACCCTTCTGCGAACTCGATCGAAACGATCAGTGGGACGTGGATGCAGCAACGGGCGGAACGAACCGGGGACCGACCCGTCGCGTACCAGGGGATGACCGATCGCTAACAAGGCATGAGGGAGAGCTCGATGAGGCGACGAATCAGGAGAGTGGCAGTAGTAGGGATTCTGGCGGCCGGGTCCATCCTCACGATGGCCCGTGCCGAGGAGCACACGGTCCTCGCCCTACCCAACAACACCTTCGATCCGGCGCAGCTGACCATCGCGCCCGGCGATACGGTCACCTGGACCAATAACGGCGGCTTCCACAACGTCCGGGCCGACGACGACTCGTTCCGCTGCGCCAATGGCTGCGACGATGACAAGGGCGATGGCTCCCCCTCCACCGACGCCTGGAGCTTCTCGCTGGTCTTCACCGAGATCGGCGCGATCCCCTACTACTGCGAGATCCACGGCGGCGCTGGCGGCGTCGGCATGAGCGGTGTCGTCGATGTGGAGGACGCCGGTCCCATCTTCGCCGACGGTTTCGAATCCGGCGACACGAGCGCCTGGACCACAACAGTGCCCTGATCATCTCCGGGTACTCTCGGTGCATGGAACCACCTATCGAGATCTCGTCTCGCCTCCGTGAGTGGTGCGACCTGTGGGAGGTCGGTGACCTGGCGTCGGAGATCACGGTGGAGATCAGCAGCCGGATGACCCGTTCGCTGGGCCGCTGTTATCCCGACCGCCAGCTGGTCCGCATCGCCCGATTCGTCACCGAGGAGTCCGAGGAGCTATTCACCGAGGTCCTCTGTCACGAAGTCGCCCACGTGGCCGCCCACCATGTCCACGGCCGAGACATTCGGCCCCATGGCCCAGAGTGGAAGACCCTGATGGCCCATGCAGGGTATGCGCCGACGGTTCGATTTCCTGAATCTGCCCTCTCCAGCCCACGCCCCCCAAAGAGGCGAAGAAAGACGCAGCGAACGCTCCTCGAACGACTCCGTTGCCAGATTCTCCGGCGGGCCCGCTCGCTGGCCTTCACCCAGCGGAAGGTCTGAAGCGCTACTCGATTCCGCCGCCCTCTAGCAGACCTTGCGGGCTGGTACAGTCCGGTCGCGGAGGTGACGATTGAAGAGGATTCTGCTGGGGCTACTGGTCGTGGTTCTGGTTCTGTTGGCGGTCATGGCTTTCCGGGCCTCGACCCTGGAGAGCCGGCAGCCGGTGGCCAACGAGACGGCCTCGATCGAGGTCGACATGGATGCGATCACGGCCCGCTTCTCCCAGGCGTTGACCATCCCCACAGTCTCGCATCAGGAAGAGGTCGATCGACAACCGGAGGTCTTTCTGGCCTTCCACGCCTTTCTCGAAGAGAGCTTCCCAGCTCTTCACTCGACCCTGGAGCGCGAGACCATCAACGAGCTCTCGCTGCTCTACACCTGGACCGGACGGGAGCCGCAGATCGAGCCCGTCTTGTTGATGGGACACATGGATGTGGTGCCGGTCATTCCGGGAACCGAGGAGGACTGGCGCCAACCGCCTTTTGGCGGCCGTATCGCCGACGGTCATATCTGGGGACGTGGAGCACTGGACGACAAGTCGAGTGTGATGGCCATCCTGGAGGCCATCGAGCATCTGGTGAGCGAGGGTTTCCAGCCGAGGCGGACGATCTATCTGGCCTTCGGTCACGATGAGGAGGTGGGCGGCCACGAAGGGGCGAGAGTGATCGCCGAGACCCTCTTCGAGCGCCGTCTCGACCCGTTCGCCTTCGTTCTCGACGAGGGGGGCTTCATCGGCGAGGGCCTCAGCGACCAGATCCCGGGCAAGGTGGCGGTCATCGGCATCGCCGAGAAGGGATTTGTCAGCCTGGAACTGGTGGTGGAGGCGGACGGCGGCCACTCCTCTACTCCACCCGAGCACACCGCCCTCGGCATTCTTGCCAAGGCGGTCACCCGCCTGGAGGAGAACCAGTTCCCGGCCAGCCTGGGCACCACCACCGAGGCCTCGCTGGGCTACGTGGCCGCCGAGATGCCCTTCATCGCCAGGATGGTCATGGGCAACCTCTGGCTCACGCGGCCACTGGTGACCCGCCTGATGCTCACCGACAAGGCCAGCGCCGCCATGGTCCGCACCACCACCGCGGTCACCATCATGAACGGAGGGGTCAAGGAGAACGTACTGCCCATCGAGGCCCGGGCCGTGGTCAACCACCGGATCATTCCGGGCGAGACCGTCGAGAGCGTCACCCTGCGGGTCCGGCAGGTCATCGGCGACGACCGGATCCGGGTTAGCCCCCTCGGTTGGGCCGGTGAGCCTTCGCCGGTCTCCAACCCCGACTCGCCGGCCTTCGGGCTCCTGGGCCGCACACTGCTGGAGGTGGCACCCGACCAGGAGATCCTGGTGACCCCTTATCTGGTGATCGGGGGCACCGACGCCAAGTACTACTCGGGCCGGTCGGACAACGTCTTCCGGTTTCTGCCCGTCGCCAGCGGCGACGACGTCATGGAGATGGTCCACGGCACCAACGAGAAAATCAGCCTCGAAAGCCTGGAGCTGGCGGTGCGCTATTTCATCCAGTTGATCCGCAACACCGACGAGCTCGCCTGAGCTCTTGGATGTTGCTTCAATTCACAATGGAGGGACGACGATGACGAGATTGGAATCCCCGAGATCCGCACGGTCCTGGATGCTGGCACTGCTGGCGCTGTTGATCGTCGCCGGTACCGGCGCCTGCGCCCCGCAGGAGAGCGTCCCGGGGTCGACCTCTGAACTACCCACCGATCCTCCGGCGGAGACCGTGGTGCTATTCGACGATTTCCTCTACAGCGAGTTCGAAGAGATGACCGGCAACGGCTGGCGGGCCCGCACCGAGCCGGGAATTCCGGGGGTAGTGGGAGCCAGCTTCGGTCCGGAGGGGGTCTCCTTCATCGAGGACCCGGACAACCCCGGTAACCGGCTGCTGCGCCTGACCTCCGAGACCGCTGGAACCGCCGAGACCACCCATCAGGTCCAGATCTGTCACGAGCGCAAGTATCTCGAGGGCACCTACGCCGCCAGGGTCCGGTTCGACGACGGCCCAGACTCGGGTCCGGACGGCGATCAGATCGTCGAGACCTTCTACACCATCAGCCATATGGACGAGCCGGCCTACAGCGAGGCCGACTTCGAGTACCTGCCCAACGGCGGCTGGGTCGCGAGGAGCCCACCTTCTGGGTCACCACCTGGGCACCCTGGGATCGCGTCCGCGCCAAGCCCGAGGACGCCGAGCACGCCCACGACAACACCAGCAGCCAGCAGGAAGGGAGCGTTGCCGGCTGGCACCTGCTGGTGATGCAGGTCTTCGACAACCAGGTCCACTACTTTCTCGATGGCCAGCCCTTCGCCACCCACGGTGACGGCTACTCACCCACGGCACCGCTCTCCATCAACTTCAACCTCTGGTTCGTGGACGGTGGACTCATCGATTCTTCCGAGCCGCGGCGCTATATCGAGCACATCGACTGGGTCTACCACCAGGCGGGGGTGACACTCAGCCCGCAGGAGGTCGAGCAACAGGTCGCAGAGCTGCGGGCCGAGTCCATTTCGTTCCTCGATTCGATTCCGGAGTGGGAACCACCGCTGCCTTCACTTTGTGACCTGTAGGGCCGCGACAGATCGCCCTGTCAGTTTCTGACAGACGATTCCGGCATCCTTGATGCATGGGTTCTCTGGACCTGGTAACGACCAAGGAGGTAGCTGCAATGCGGAAATCCGTCCTGTTGGTACTCGTAATCCTCTCAACCGTGGTGATCTCAGTGCCGGCGAGCCAGGCGCAGACCACCACGACCACCGGCACCGCCCAGGAGATCGGTCCTTTCACGTACTACGACTTTCGGTCGAGTGACGGCACCACCGTCACCGGCACCGCCCAGAGGTTGGGGGCGTTCACCTACTACGACTTCAACTCCAGCGACGGCTCCCGGACCTCCGGCAGCGCCCAGCAGCTGGGCTCCTTCACCCACTACGACCTGCGAGAGATCGAGGTCGGGCTCGGACGCTACAGCCAGAAGAGCACCCGGGGATCGTCCTACAACCTGGGCCACTTGACCCACTACGACTTGCAGACCTCGGGGACCGACGAGGGTCGATTCGAATCAACCAGCACCACCGGGACCTCTCAGAAGCTGGGGCCGTTCACCTACTACGACTTCCGCTCCAGCGACGGCTCGACACTGCGTGGCGACAGTCAGACCCTGGGTAGTTTCGAGTACTGGAACCTGACCAGGACCGAGCCAGTGGACAGCAGCGATCCCTTCGGCTCGCTCTGGGAAGACGACTAGGACTGGCCCACGTTGCCCGCTGGGTGGGCACGCGGAGCCTGACAGGGACGCTGGCCCGGGCTAGACTGCAAGGGAAGCATGCTCACCCGCCCCATCGCCGCCTTCGATATCGAGACGATCCCGGATCCAGATCTGGGTCGACGGGTCATGGGTTTCGAGGGCGACGACGAAGCAGTGCTGCACGCCATGGTGGAGCAGCGTCTCAAGGAGACCGGTGGCGGCACCGAGTATCCGCAGCTCCCCTACCACCGGATCGTCAGCATCTGCGTCTCCTGGCTCGATCCGGAGACCGGTCGATTCAAGATGGACGCGGTCGGGGACGCCGCCATGGACGAGCGTAGCCACCTCGACGGTTTCTTCAAGCTCTTTCGGGAAGCCAAGCGTTCGCCCCGGCTGGTCTCCTGGAACGGCGGCGGTTTCGATCTACCGGTCATCCGCTATCGGGCCATGCAGCACGGCATCGCCGCACCCGAGTTCTACCGGCTGGACGGCGAGTGGAAGTGGAACAACTACCAGAACCGGTTCCATGACATGCACGTGGATCTGATGGATGTGCTCTCCGGCTACGGCGCCTCCATGCGGATCGGTCTGGGTACCCTGGGACCGATCCTCGGCCTCGAGGGCAAGAGCTTCCTCGAGGGCCCCTGCTACGCCCACATCCTCAAGGGCGACGAAGCCCTGGTGCACGAATACTGCAAGCTCGACACCCTCACCACCCTGCTACTCTTCCTGGTTTGGATCCATCACCGTGGCGACCTCACCACCGAACAGCTGCGAGGCTACGTGGCGACCCTCCGTGAATCGGTTCAGCAGGAGGAGTTCGCAGCCTGGCGAAAGGTGGCAGACGGACTCGAGGGCTGGCCCGAATGGGCCGGCTAGAGCGGCGCACCCGCTCCGGCCGTCAACTTCGCCGCCAGCTCGCCGGTAGGTACCGCGGCACCCGGGCGGCGTAGTCGCGGTAGGCCTCTCCAAAACGCTCGATCAGCTCGCGCTCCTCGAGCAGCACCACCAGATGGATCACCGGCAGCGTCAGTAGAGCCAAGATCCAGCAGCCCAGATAGTTCGACATGGCGGCGTAGCCGAAGACCGCAAAGACGATCTCGACATATCGTGGATGGCGGATCCAGGCGTACGGACCTTCACTCAGGAGCTCGCCCCGCTTCTCTTCGTCGGATTCGACCTCCGGGACTCCGGCCAGCACCCGCATGGTCAGGTACCGTTTGCGCTTCCAGCCGATGGCGCCGGCCACCAGGCACAAGACCAGCCCCAGTCCGAAAAGTGCCCAGTGGAGCCCCAGGTCGGGGCCCAGGAGGCGGTCCCGGATCACCACCAGCCCTGCCAGAAGGACCACGAAGTAGAGGGTCATGACGATCATGGTGGTCCGGGCGCCGAGACCCCGCCAGAAGCCGACGAACGGATGCACCAGAAACCACCAGGTCAACCCCGGTGGGATTCCCACCACCAGCAAAACGCCCACGATGTAGCGGAAGGTATCCATGGAGAGCCCCGCAACCGGGTCGGGCCGACTCGAAGCCACCAACTGCAAGCATATCGAGGGCCACCGGCCAGTCCAATCCCCTGCCAAAAGGCACCTCGACTTCTCTTCTCGAGAAAAAAGAGTACACTGTCAACAATGGATCGCCTGCGGGTGGTTCCACCGTACGGGAAGAGCTTTCTTCAGCCGGTGAAGCGAGGCTCCATGGTCATCGGCCGCTCCACCTCTGCCGATCTCCACGTCTCCGACCGCTTTCTCTCGCGTCAGCACGCCCGCCTCTACCGTGACGGCGACACCTGGTGGGTCGAAGATCTGGGCTCCCGCAACGGCTCCTGGATCAACGGCAAACGTATCGACCAGCCGGTACCCTTCCGCGCCGGTGACCGGATCCGCCTCTCCAACACCTACATCGTCTCCGGCAGCGAGCCGCAGGAGCTCGAGAAGACGCCGACAGACTTCCTCACCGCCGACTCCAAGGTCTCTTTCAGGCCAGTCCACGAGGTGACCTCCGGCGAACATGCTCGGGAGACCGTCGAGGCGGCCTCGACAGAAGCGCTCAAGGCTCAGGCCGATCATCTCCAGCTACTCAACCAGATCCACAAAGCGCTGACCGAGCCGGTAGACCTGGACAATCTGCTGGAGTTGATTCTCGACCGCTCGTTCGACGCCCTACGCCCCGATCAGGCGGTCATCTATCTGCGACTGGACAACGGCGAGTTTCATCGCGCGGCCGAGCGCTCGGTCAGCGCCATGGCCCACGAGCATCTGGAGTCCGACACCCTGCTCGAGAAAGTGGCGGTGGAAGGTCTGACGGCCCATGTACAGCAGATGGATGCCCACCCCGAGTGGAACAACTCCGAGAGCATGCTGGACCAGGGAGTTCGCAGCCTGATCGCCGCTCCGCTGACCGACGCCGAGAGCGCCCTCGGGATGATCGCCATGACCTCCCACGAGCCCGAGTCGCCCTTCGACGACCGCGATCTGGAGTTGCTGGTCTCCATCGCCTCCATCGCTTCGCTGCGCATCCGCAACCTGATGCTGACCGAAGAAGCGGTTCGCAAGAGCCTGCAGGCGGAGCAGCTGGACCGCGATCTGATGTTGGCCCGCAGGATTCAGGTCAGCCTGCTGCCTGCCGCCATGCCCGAGTCCGAGTGCTTCGAGCTCCTGGGCTCCTCCAGACCCTGCCGGAAGGTCTCCGGGGACTACTACCAGGCCGTCACCCGTGAGAACGGTGAAGAGATCCTGGTCATGCTGGCAGATGTGGCAGGCAAGGGTCTGGGGGCCTCGCTGTTGACGGCCTCGCTCGAGGCCCTGGCCGCCGGCCCCATCGAGGTCGGCCGCTCACCGGTGGAGATCTGCAATCGGGTCAGCCGACGTCTCCACGAGCGGACCATGGTCGGCCGGTTCTCCACCCTCTTCATCGCGTCTCTGAGGAACTGCAAGACCCAATTCACCTTCGCCAACGCCGGCAACTGCCCCGGTCTGGTGATCCGGCGGAGCGGCCGCGTGGCTCAGCTAGAGGCCACAGGCCCCCCGCTGGGGCTCTTTGAAGAGGTGGAGTACCTCCAATCCACCCGCCATCTGCGACCCGGTGAGCTTCTGGTTCTCTTCTCGGATGGTTTCATCGAGGCCGCCGACCCAGACGATCAGGAGTACGGCATGAGTCGCATGATCAAGGTCTGCAGGGACCATCGCGACGAACCCCTGAAAGAGATCGTTAGGGCCATCGACCATGACACCGAGAGTTTTGTTCGGGGATTCCCGTTCGAGGACGACCGCACCATGGTTCTGATCCGCCGGACCCGCTGAGCCGGCAGCTGACTGCAGACAGGGCTTCCCCGATGTGGCAGGACGAATGGCCCTCTGCCTCCGTCGGTGGCGTCAGCTGGCCAGATGCTCGCTGGCCTCGCCGATCGAATCGAAGAGCCGCATAGCCTCATCGAAATGGGTGATCCGAAAGATCTCTCGAATCCTTGGATTGGGATTGGCGATCACCAGTTCGGCACCAGCCGCCATGGCCTCCTTGTAGGCCTCCAGGGTCTGCGCCAGATCGCTCGAGTCCATCCGTTTCTCGTGCACCAGGTCGAGGACCAGTCGAGTCCGCCCCTGCGCGATCTGAGCCTTTACGGCCTCATGCAAGGGAGCGTCCTTGAACTCGATCCGCAGCGTCTCGAGCTCGGTCTCCTGGTCTCCCATCGACGATTCGAGAACCACAAGATCTCGCGGGACCCCCAGACGATCTCGGGGCTCCGGGTAACGGAGAATCCAAATCTTCATCGTGACTGACCTCTGGAGGGATCTTACCCCCGCTGAGTCGTCTGGAAAAGAGAGACTCGACTACGTGGTGGCCGTCGGTACTCCGGGAATCTGAAAGTGCTCCCGAATGGACTCGAGCACGGCGATCTCCAGCTGCTCGATCCAACCCGTACTGAGACCCTCCGAGAGCTCATCCCCGTAGAGGACCATGATCACCGCGTCATCCACCCTGACCGGCAGGGCCACAGACTTGCTAGACGAGGGGCCTCCCAGCGCATCGAGAATCTCGGCGTCTCCATCAACCTCGTCCAGCTTGCGCAGGATGGCGTGCTCGCGATCTGCCGCCCGCGCCAGGACGCTGGGCTCATCACGGGGAATCACCAACTGCGAGACCCGCTTGCCCACCGTCCCTTCACCAGTATCGAGACCGAAATGGCCCACCACACGGAAGTTGTTGGTGTAGGCCGCAAAGAGAACACAGCGCCCGCAGACCTCGCTCATCAGGTCCAGGAGTCGGTAGGCCGTCTCGCCACCGATGGTCCGTGAGCTGACTTCGTCGATCAGGGTGTCCAGGAAGTCCTCGCCCTGATCTTCGGTACCCTCCGATTCGTCTACCTGGCGGGCGGCGTCGAGCAGGACATGGGTCGACTCCATCCCCGGCCCGACCAGGAATTCTTCCGTGTCGACCTCCACCTCGCCGTGGTCGGCCAGCTCGCGGCACTCGAAGTCGAAGCCGCCCGCATCCCAGTGAAAAAAACCCGAGATGATGCGCGAGAACTGCTCGCGTATGACCTCCTCGAGCTGCCCCTGCGAGATGGCCTCCATGTCTACCAGGACATTGCCCAGTCGCCGGGTCTCGGAGCCGGATTCCTTCCGCTCCAGCGCCTCCATCAGCTCGCTCTCGCTGATGAGCTTGCGCGCCAGCAGCAGGCTACCCAGGTTCTCACGGACAGAGGAGCTGGCCACGAAGATGATGCGACCGCCGCGAAAGACGATGGTGCCTTCCTTGCCGGCCCGTTCCAGCTGCAGCCTGCCGCTCTTGCCCAGAAGACCGATGACCTGGATCAACTCCCCAGGATTGAAGTCTTCAAGCTTTCCCTTCACACGTCGCCCCGATTGCCTGGTTTCGGTTCAAGGACCTCGCCCGGTCCAGCCCTTCGAGGAGCATATTACAGCGAAACCTGATTCCGATCGAAGGGCCGTGGAGGTACCAGCCGGGGAGTGGAGGTGCCAGAGTCCGCAGCTCGACCAAGCCCTGCCGAGAGGGAGCCACACCTCCGGCACAAAAAGAGGCGGCCGGCTCGATCGGGGCCGGCCGCATCACAAGGAGGATGGAGATGAACGAGTCTTAGAGGATCAGGTCGATTCCGGCCCGGTACCGAGCCTCGGTGGCCAGGGGAAGTCCTTCGACGATGCTGCACCAGCGGACTTCGCCGAACAGCTCCATCTTGGACTTCTTCCCCTGGGCTTCGAAGAGAACGCGGGTGTCGATCCGCAGCGGGCGGCAGATTTCAACGCCCATGCCCTGCTCGCTCCAGTTCATGATCTTGCCGGGCGCCGGGACGCGGAGATAGAGACCGTCGACTGTGCGACGAGCGTATCGACGAGCATCGTTTTCGAATTGCGGACCGGAGTCGGTGACCAGACGCCATTCTCCATCTCGATCGGTCAAGGACGGCATGTCGTCGGCGATGAACTCCAGAGTCTCCTCGGCGTCCACCATCCCGTCCAGCGGTTCCGGCCAGACGGGTCCACCGACGGCGATCTCCTCTGCCCGACAGCCGAGGTGCGCCGCGGCCAGCTCCACGGCTCCGAAAGCGTCGGCGCCGAGCTCGATCGGCAGCCGTTCGCTGCGTGGCCGGCCGTCGATCACATAACGGATGTACCAGCCAGGTGCGTGGGAGCTCTTGCCCACGAAGTCGAGTCGTGCGACCGGAGTCAGGTCTGAATCTACAGTCATTCTGCCGCACCATTAGTACCAGAAGAGTTTCGAATCGTCACCTCCGAGATCGAAATATGCAAATAGCTCCAGAATAAGCACTTACACTACAAATCCAGCAGATTGATGGGCAAGAAGGCCTTTTTGGGAGGGTCCTCGACGGCAAGAAAAAGCGGCCGGGGTATCACCCCGGCCGCCTGCACAGCTCAACTCCTGGAGCGCCTACTGGGGTTCCAGCGATGAGGAGTATCGCACCGCTATCTGGATGGTCTCGTCGATGGCCTTGAAGAACTCCTCAGCCTGCTCGTTGAGGGCTGCCGCCTCGTCGTCGAGCTCGGCAATTGCGGACGGGTTCAGATCGTTGCCGAGATAGCGCACCTGGTCATCCAGGGCGGAGATGAAGGAGGCGAATCTCTTCCCGGCCTCCGTTCCGGCCTCGAAGATCTTGCCGTAGCTGTCCTTCGTCTCCTGCAGCCGTTCGGCGCTCTTGGCACGCATCTCTTCGCTGTTGAAACCGGCCAGACTCTCTTCCCAGTTGCTGAAGTAGGCGTCGGCGGCCTTCTGCATGTGGTCGGCCTTGGCCCGCACATCCTCGCGGGAGCTCTGGCACTTGGCGATGTCCTTGACCAGCTTCTTGTACTCGGCGCGCGTGTCCTGGGCCTTGCCCTGCACGATGTAGTTGTAGGACTCCAGAGTCTTCTTCACCTGCAGGTTGGTGGCCCGGATCGCCGATGTGGTCTGCTGCGCCCGGTAGATCAGTTTGTCTGCCTTCTTGTGGCCGTCGTTCTGGGCGACGCTCATCCCGGTTCCTGCCACGAGAATCGCCGCTACGGCGGTCATCAGTATCGTCTTTCGCATCGTCAGCTTCTCCTTGTAGGTTCGAAGAGGCGATTATAGAGGGCGGAACGAGATTCGGCGATCCGACCGGTCTGTGCCGGATTGCCGACTGGTTCGACCTCTGGAGGACGTCTAGTATCCGAACAACGTCGGCCGATACAGGAAGGTCATGTTCTCCATTCGCTTCCTCTGCTTCCTGGTGAATCTCTCGACGCAGGTGTCGGGCGAGTAGTCCATGAAGTTCTCGATGGGATCCATACCCTCCTGAGGGCAGGTGTCGCGGGGTATGCAGGCGTACGAGGGCTCCGCCTCGTAAGGCGTGTCGCTGACCTCGTCACCCGGGGGCTCGCAACCGACGGGGTCGTCCGGGAGTCCGGGATGAAAGGTGTGCCAGAGGCCGAAGTAGTGACCGACCTCGTGGATCAGCGTCGCACCCTCGTCGTAACCGAAATAGGGGCCACCGTAGATAAAGTCATGATGGACGATGATGGCGTTGTTCGGATCGTCCTCTGCCAGGAATCCTGCCGGCACGCCGAACCCAGCGATACCGCTGTGCGGCTTGCAGGTGTACACATTGACGACCGAAGCCGGATCCACGGCGTTGCGGCGGGTCATCTTGAAATACTTCTTGTTGAGATTACCGTTCTTCTTCAACGGCATACACTTCTTGTACCACCCGTTCTTGACGATCTCTTTCACAGTCAGCACATAGAATTCGGTGCCGAACCTCCGGTAGGCCTTGTTCATCAACCTGACGTTCTCGGCAAGTCTCTCGTTGGAGACCGACCCTTTGCCGTCTGTCCTGCGGACGATATGGAAGACAATCGGAACCCTGACCTCCACATTCTTCAGAACCACACCTTCGGCCTCGGTCGCGGTTTCCAGCAGCGCCAGTTCCAGGCGGGACTCGCGGAGAAACTCGGAGGTCGGCGGCGGAGTTCCGCACCGCCGGGCCCAGCTGTTGCCATGCTCCTTGTGCTCGACCAGAAACTCCGGCTCCTCGTCGAGATTCCACTCGGCGAAATGGGCCGCCAGACGATTCATTCCCGAGACGTCGGGTTCTTCCGCAGCTTCAGAGACGGTCGGTGCCAAGACCAGCCACGCCGCCAGGATCATCGAGATAGAGACGGTGACGAGTGCTCTCATAAGGAGCTCCTTTCCTGCAGCTGAGAGTGCGTGTCCAGCCTACACCCATGGAGCCGTCGGCGCCAGGAAACCGCAGACTGGGAGTCTCTTTACCGTTCTGAGGAATTCCCGGTGAAGGGTTTCGTCTCCGCTCGACAGCGACTCTTGATAGCCTCGCGCCATGGCCAAACAGAACTCGTTCGATGTCGTCTCGGAAGTGGATATGGAAGAGGTTCGTAACGCCGTCAACCAATCGATGAAAGAGATCATCCAGAGGTTCGATCTCAAGGGCAGCAACTCATCGATCGAATTGGAGGACCAGGAGGGGCAGCTCACTCTGGCGTCGGCGGATGAATTCCGCCTGCAGGCGGTCAAGGACATCCTGCAAAAAAAGCTGGTCCGGCGCGGTGTGTCACTCAAAGCTCTGAGCTACGGCACGATCGACCCGGCGGCCAAGGGCACGGTGCGGCAGGTCGTCACCCTGCAGCGGGGCATTCCCATGGAGAAGGCCAAAGAGCTCGTCAAGTACATCAAGGGAACCAAGCTCAAGGTCCAGGCTGCCATCCAACAGGACATGGTTCGGGTCTCGGGCAAGGACCGAGATACGTTGCAGGAGATCATCGCCCAGCTCAAGGAGCAGGATTTCGGCATCGACATGCAGTTCACCAACTACCGCTCGAACTGAAGCGACCGGCCATCGGAGCCGATTGGTCGGCTGCAGGCGGATAGGAGAAGGAACCATGATCAGAGTCTCGATCGCCGTCGCTATCGCCGGAGTCCTGGGTCTAGCGCCTGACCTCCCAGCCGAGCCAATCTCCGCAGACCCGCGGGTGGCCGATGCCGTGGCAGCCTGGGAGGCCTGGGTCGAGTATCACCTGGCGACCCAACGGATCCCCGGTGCCGCCACCGCCGTGATTCACGATCAAGAGGTCCTGTCCATGCGGGGCTACGGTCTGGCCAATCCGGACGAGCAGATCCCCGCCACTCCCAGCACGATCTTCAGTATCTGCTCCATCTCCAAGCTGTTCACCTCGGTGGCCCTGATGCAACTGCGGGATGAAGGCGCGGTTCGCCTCGACAATCCGGTGACCGAGTATCTGGAGTGGTTCGACCTCCAGGACACCTTTGCCGACGACGAACAGATCACCGTGCGGGGTATCCTCAGCCACTCCTCGGGGCTACCCAGAGAGTCGGATCATCCCTACTGGTCCGATCCGGACTTCGTCTTTCCGACCCGTGAAGAGATCATCGATCGCCTCGGTGACCAGACGACCCTCTACCCGGCCGCGCGCTATTACCAGTACTCCAATCTGGGGCTGAGCCTGGCGGGTGAGATCGTCAGCCAGGTCTCGGACGAGGACTTCCATCAACGGATTCGGGGCCAGATCCTGGAATCTCTGGGGATGAACGACACCTTCAGCGAAATGCCTGAAGAGGAATGGGGAAAGCGTCTGGCCCTTGGCTTCAGCGAGTTGGGACGCGACGGCACCCGTCGTCCATTACCGCTCTTCCAGGCCCGTGGCATCGCGCCGGCGGCCGGGTTTGCCTCGACCGCCGCCGATCTCTCGCGGTTCGCCCACTGGAATTTTCGGCTACTCGACGACGGCGAACAGGAGATCCTGAAGAGTTCCACCCTGCGAGAGATGCAGAGGGTCCAGTGGATGGATCCCGACTGGGACACGACCCGGGGTCTCGGTTTCGGGGTCTACCGAAGCAACGGTCGAACCTATGTCGGTCATGGCGGCTCGTGCCCGGGGTACCGCAGTCGATTTCTCCTCGACACCAAGAGCGAGATCGGGGTCATCGTGCTGGCCAACGCCACCGGTACTCCGGTGGATCTGTTCACCGAGCGAGGCCATGAGTTGATTCGCCCGGCAGTCGACAAGGCGAAGAAGTCTCCCGAGGATCTACCGGAAAGAGACCTCGACCTCGATCGCTATGTGGGGATCTACGACTCGGCCTGGGGCCAGACCGCCATTCTTCGCTGGGAAGAAGGTCTGGCCGCATTGTGGCTCGGCACCCGCAATCCCAAAGAAGACCTCTCGAAGCTCGAGAGGACCGGCGAGCACATTTTTCGTCGACTTCGCCAGGACGACGAATCGCTGGGTGAGGAGTGGTTCTTCGAGGTCGATGATGACGGTTTGGTGGTGCGCCTCAAGCAGCACGGCAACTGGGAGACCAGGATCCGCTAGAGAGTCCTACCCGGAACAGCGGAATTCCTCCCGCATTCCGTGCAAGACAGTCCAGATGCTGTTCCGCCTCGGCTGCGGCGTCAGCAGGAAGATGGCCGCAAGACGTCCATGCTCGGGGCACTCCAGGAGATCCACCTGCACATTGAGCCGCACCGGCCGTCGGGTGGTGAACACATCCAGGGTACGGGCGGTACCCCGCCACCGGAGCAGATCTCCCGCCTCTCCGTCCGGCTCCAGCTGCACCTCCACCTCGAATTCGGGCAGCTCGAACTCCCGAGCTTCGGCTACCGCCTTGTTGAGACCCTCGTAATAGACCCTCAGATCGGTATTCAGTCGATCGGTGTCGAACTCGGTCTCCTCCGGGACCCACCAGACAAAGGCGTAGGACCAATAGTCGACCTTCACCTCCTGAAACATTCCCGGCGAGAGTCGCAGCTCCTCCAAGCCCTCGTAGGTGAGCTCCGAAGCGAAGTCGAGGGGGAACGGCAGGGTCTCGGTCCGCCAACCTTCAGGCACCGGAAGATGGAAGGGCAACTCTTCGCCGCCCTGGCCCACCGCCGGTCCCGCCCACAAGAAACCCATGACCACAATCGCAAAGCCCTGCTTCACGATACTCATGACGACTCCTCTATCCGGTACCTCATCATAACCCCTGAAACCGACAGCGCCAGCGTCCGTATCCATACCGACGACGAACAAGGAGTGGCGATGATCCGAGATCTGGGACCCGTGGTGCTCGTACTGTGTTTGCTGGTGGGGGCTTGCGACGCGAATCCAGCGGAGATGACTTCTTCCTCGGTGTCCCCGGCACCCGCGACCACCCAAACTGCGGTGGCCAACCTGTTCACATTCGGGCAACAGGCGGCTCAGGCCAAGGGCGAAGGCGAGTGGGAGAGGGCTCGCGACATCTATCTGCAGGCCCTGCGGGTGGCTCCCGGTCACCCCATCGTCTACGAACGGATCGCCGAAGCCGAGATCCAGCTCGGTAATCTCGACGCCGCCATCGCCTATCTGGCGGACATGGCCAGGATCGGCGGCACGACTCCACAGATCGATCTGGAGACCTTCGAGCCTCTGGTCGATCATCCACAATTCGAGGAGGTGGCCAGCACCCTACGGGCCAACGGCGCTCAGCAGGAGCCCGCCGAGATTCTACTCACCTTCGATGACAATCGGCTATCACCGGAAGGCATCGCCTGGGACGCTCAGACCGGCGATCTTTTCACCGGCAGCTTCCTGTTGCGCAAGATCGTCCGCATCACTCCGGAGGGCGAGGTTTCCGACCTGGGTGAGTCGGCGACGCACGGTCTGGGCGCCGTCCTCGGAATGTGGGTCGATGCCGAGCGCCGGGAGCTCTGGGCCGCCGCGGGCTCCACTTCGATGCAGGAGACCACCCACACACCGGAGCTGGTGCGCTACAACGTGGACACTGGCGAGCTGGTCGCCCGGTACCCGGCACCGGCATCGGATCGGGTCCTGCTGGTCAATGACGTGGTGGTCACCGCCGACGGCACCGCCTGGATGACCGAGAGTCTGGTCGGCGCTCTCTACCGGGTCTCGCCCGGAAGCGAGGAGCTGGAGCTCTTTGTCGAGCTTCCCCAGTTCGGCTTCGCCAATGGCATAGCCGCGTCGGGTGACGGCCAAACGATCTATGTCGGTCACGCCGAGGGCCTATCCGCCATCGACCCCCGGACTGGAGCCGTCGAGCTAGTGGAGCCCTCGGGCGACTTCACACTGGTCGCCGCCGACGGACTGAGCTGGCACGAAGGATCGCTCATCCTGGTCCAGAATCAACCCAGCCTCAACAATCGTGTGGTCCAGGTCCAGCTAGACCGGTCCGGACGGCAGGCTCTGAGCCTGCGGCATCTTGCCATCGGTCTACCTCCCGGTCTGGAGCCCTACACCAGCGCCGTGGCAGAGGACGTGGTCTTCGTCACCGCCTCGCCGCCCATCGCTCCCGATGCCGATCTCAGCGCAGCTCCGGCGCCGGCCATCGTGCGTCTCTCCCTCTCGTAGCCGAATCGAATCGAGCCGTTCTTCGGTGTGCTACATTCCGGCACATTCTGGAGGTCCAATGAGCGTGATTCGAGAGCCCCGCCGGGGGTCAGCCCTGTTGCCGTTGTTGATCGTCAGCCTTCACGGATTCGCCTGCGGCGGTCCCGAACCGGAGAGCCCGAGCCTCTTTCTGGTCGACCGTTTCAATGAGGCGACCGTCACCGGCTCGATCGAGGTCGACAACGATCTGACGCCGATCGAATGGAGATTCGACGAGGATTCACCCAAGGTCGAGTGGCAAGCGGTGACCGGTCTGGCCGACGTCGTGGTGCAGGACGGGCGACTGACCGGCCGCACCACTGGCAGCTCGCTCCTGGTGATCCCCGGCCCGGCTGATCCCGATACAAACGATCACTTCCACGCCATCGAGATCAGGCTGAAGGCCTCCGCCGGAGAACGGCTCGGCGTCTCGTTCGCCTCCGATGAAGAGCTGAAACTGGACGAACTGGTCGAGGACTACAAAGAGGACGGGTTCTTCGACTTCAATATCGACCTCGAACCCGGGGACGAGCTCGAGACCTACAAGATCACCGGCTCGCACGCGGTTTTCCGCACGACGGTACCGCTGGCCAACACCCGATACGTCTTTCTGCGCCCGACCGATGCGGCAGGGGCCGATTTCGAGATCGAGTCCATCCGTCTGATCACGGTACGGGAACACCTGGCCTCCATCCCCAGCGGCATCGGCTGGCAAGGGCTGGACGAGGTCTTCCGTGAGACTCTGGTCTCGCGGGCTCCCGAAAGGATCACCTTCGAGCTCGATCTGCCCTCCGACCCCTTTCTGGATTTTGCCGTCGGCTCCGTCGATCCCAACCCCATCACCTTCACGGTTGACGCCACCGTCGACGGCCAGGAGTCGCGGATCTTCCGGCGTACGGTATCCACCCCCCAGCGCTGGGAGCCCGAGGTGGTGGATCTGCGCGAGCTCGCCGGGCAGCGGGTCGGCCTGTCCTTCTCCATCGGCTCCGATCGGGCAGGAACACCCGCCTACTGGGGGACCCCGGCCATTCGCAATCGGGCCGGCGAGGCCCCCCGAACCGAGAGCTCGCCGGCACGCGCCGCCGTTGCCGGGGACCAGAAGCCACCCCAAGGAGTGATCTTCATCATCGCCGACACCCTGCGCCGGGATCATCTGGACGCCTACGGCTACGAACGGGCCACTGCACCTACCGTACGTTGGTTCGCGGAGAATGGCGCGCTCTTCGAGGACACCATCTCCCAGGGCACCTGGACCAAGGTCTCGGTCTCCTCCATCGTCACCTCGCTCTATCCCACCACCCACGGCATCAAGGACATGCCGGACAGACTGCCGGCCGGGGTGACGACCCTCGCCGAGTCGTTCCGCAACGCCGGCTACGCCACCTTCGCCACCTCTTCGGTGCCCTTCACCGGCAAGCTGACCAATCTCCATCAGGGGGTCGAGGTCCTGCACGAGAGCTCGTCGGTGCCCGACCTCGATCACAGCGGGTCCAAGACCTCGCGGACCTACACCGACAGGTTGCTGGAGTGGATCGACACCCACCAGGACGTACCCTTCTTCGCCTTCCTGCATGTCTTCGATCCGCACAGCCCCTTCGAGCCCTACCCGCCCTACGAAGCCCTCTGGATGGACCCCGACGAGCTGACGGCATTCCGCCAGGACATGGAGACGGTCAAGGAGTTCATCGAGGAGCCGTTCATGCAGTACCAGGCACTGCCCGATGCCGAAGAGATCGCCAAAGCCGGGATCGATGTGGAGGCCTATGTCCGACGAGAGAAGATCTGGTACGACGCTTCGATCCGCGCCATGGATCTGGAGATCGGCAGGATTCTGGAACACCTGCAGCATCTGGGACTCGATGACGACACCATGATCGTCTTCACCAGCGACCACGGTGAGGAGTTCCTCGAGCACGGGCGTCATTTCCACGGCTACCACGCCTACGGCGAGATGCTGAACGTGCCCCTCATTCTCTGGTGGCCCGCCGGCATACCGGGTGGCCGGGTCATCGACACCACAGTGCAGAGCATCGACATCATGCCGACGGTTCTGGAGCTCAGCCTGCTACCGGTACCTGAAGGCATCCAGGGACAGAGTCTGCTGCCGCTCATCGCCGGCTCGAACCCGACTTCTCTGGGCTGGAAGCCCCGGCCGGCGGTGGCCGAGCGGGCGCACGCACCGGCAGCCAACGAGGGGGAGAAGAACGCCGAGCTGGAGGCGCTGGCGGCAGTGGATGGCGAGTGGAAGCTGATCTGGAACACCTACATCCCGGACGATCGACCCGAGTACGAGCTCTTCGATCACGTCAACGATCCCATCAACATGACCAACGTCGCTGACCAGCACCCAGAAGTGGTGGAGCGCCTCGCCACATATCTGAAGAACTGGCAGGAGGCCGCCCTGGCGGCCAAGCTGGAGACGGAAGCCGCGGCCGAAGAGATGAGCCCCGAGGAGTTGGAGAAGCTGCGGGCACTCGGTTACATCAATTAGCCGGCGATTCGACCTCGAAGATCTCGGCACCCCACCTTTCCGAGGCCAGGTGCTCGACGACCAGAGCAGCGAGCTCGCTCCCGGAAGGTGCTCGAAGCTCGAGACTCGCCGCCAGCAATCCGTCCCTGAAAGGGCAGTCCACCGCGACCTGCTCGATCCCCTGGATCTCGTCCTCGGCCAGCCAGGCGGCAGTCAGCCGGCACCTCTGGCTTACCTCACCCGGCTCGAGCTCGTCACCACCGGTAGCCAACGGAAGCTGGAGCTCGAGCCTGGCGAGATCGGTGTCCGCCGACCACTCCAGGCGAGCGTCCAAAACGAGATCGGGCTCGACTGGACCGCCGCTCGCCAACAGGCGGGCGCGGGCGATCGACACGGTCGGTGGAGACCCGAATCGCACCCAGAGCGGACCGCGAACGATCAGCTTCTTGTCCGAGATTCGGGCCACTACCGGATAGATCTCGCCGGTCGGCACCCCTGGTATCTGTAGGGTCAATCGCAGGCGTCGCCCGAGGCCCTGCAGCGACGTATCCAGGTCCTCTTCTTCATACAGCACCCGTCCGGAGGTCTCCTCGGCGATGAGGTCGAGAACCTCGGTCGGCTCCAGCAGGGTGGCTAGAGCTCCGGGATCCTCGCCTGCGATCGTCGGGTCGAGCTCGCCAGCCATGGCGCGCATCGATCGAGCCTCGTCCTCGAGTCCCTGCTCACCCAAGGCATCTGCCAAACCCGCCAGAGCTCGAGCCTGCAGGGTGGCGGTCCGAGGGTCACCGTGAAAATGATGCAGGGCCAGCTCGAATGCTTCCTGGGAGTCTTTCCACCGACCGGCCGCCAACAGAGCCTGACCCTTCTCGAGCTGAGCCTCGGCAAGCTCGGGATCGCGCTCGGATTCACGGCTGAGCCGCACGCCGAGGATCCGTCCTCCGGCCGGGCCGGCGAGGCGCCACTTGCCGATTCGGAGGCCTGGCACCAGCGGGCTCTCTCGAGGCGGGGCCGCGATCGGAAACGTGATCCAGCCGTACGCTGCCAGAGCCGCCGATGTCGAGCGAAACGGCTCTTCGAGCCCCATCGACTCGGAGGGTCCCGGTGGATCCTGACCCCAGGAAGAATAGAAGTTCCCGGGATCGCGATCCGACTGTAGACCGGTCAGGAGCAGTATCCTCTGCCTACCCGGTGTGGCCTGGCCTGCCAAGAACGAAAGCAGCAGATCCAAGCGTTCTTGTACGAATCGCTCCTCCTGGCTCGAGAAGGTGCGCTCGAGCTCCTCGAGATCCATCTCCGTATCGGTTTCAGCCAGGGTCTCGAGGAACGCCGCGCGCAGGGCCCTGAGCTGATCGCCGGCCATCTGTTCCCAGTCCTGTGAGGAGAGGAGATTCTCGAGCAGATCCGGAGCCGTGGTCTGGCGCAGAACGAACCGCGGTTCGGGGTCGGCGATGACAAAGTCCACCGAACCGAGCCCCGACAGTTGAGCTGCATTCGAAGCGAGGAGATCGATGGCGCTGGCCAACTCGCGGCTGTCGCTCATCGTCGGATCGACATAAATCAGGATCTGATAGGGCAGCGGCCCTGCAGCGGTCACCGGCGACAACCCGACGAGGGGCCGCGTCTGGCCCCCGATCAGGATCTCGAAATCCTGGGCAGTCAGGCGCGGGGAGGGCCTACGCGCCGGATCGCCGGACCTCGCCGCCGACCGCAGCTCGACCGCCAGATCGATGGCGGTGACCAGTTCCGTATCGTCGTAGGACTGGGGCCGCACCCCGACAGGGACAATGCAGAAAAGAGAGAGGGTGACCCAGACTGGGGCGATCTTCGGCATACGAGGCTTCCACGCAATTGCCGCGCCAGTGACAGTCTACCTCGATGACTCGACTATCATGGGCGCGCCGTGCAGCCCGCAGCGCTTTCCCACCGCCTGATCTCGCTCGATGCCTTCCGGGGTCTGTCGGTGGCCGCCATGATCCTGGTGAACAATCCGGGTACCTGGGCACACCACTACCGTGCTCTGGGTCACGCCGAGTGGCACGGCTGGACCCCCACCGATCTGATCTTTCCGTTCTTTCTCTTCATCGTCGGCGTGGCCATCCCCTTCTCGTTCGCCAAACACCAGGGGACCCCGAAGAGGGTGCTCTACAGGAGGATCCTGCGCCGCTCGGCGGTGATCTATCTGCTCGGTCTCTTTCTCAGCCTCTTCCCCAACTTCGACCTCTCGAGGGCCCGTTTCGTCGGGGTGCTGCCCAGGATCGCCATCGTCTACCTCATCACTTCGCTACTGGTGATCCACCTATCGAAGAGAGCCCTCGTCTGGGTCACCGGTGCCCTCCTGGTCGGCTACTGGGCGCTGATGACACTGGTCCCGGTTCCGGGCCATGGCGCGGGAGTGCTGACACCCGAGGGGAACTTCGCTTCCTGGGTCGACAGTCATCTGGTACCGGGTCGCATGTACCAGGAGACCTGGGACCCGGAGGGATTGGTCAGCACCCTCCCCGCCGTCTCCACGGCCTTGCTCGGGGTCTTCACCGGCCTCTGGCTACGCTCCCAACGAGAAAGGCAGGAGATCGCCTGGGGCCTGGCAGCTGTCGGTAGCCTGGCCATCGCCGCCGGGTATGTCTGGCATCTCTGGTTTCCCATCAACAAGAACCTCTGGACCAGCTCGTATGTTCTCTTCAGCGCCGGAGCGGCGCAGATCGTGCTGGCAGCCATGTACTGGCTGATCGATGTCAAAGGCTACCGACGGTGGACCCGGCCGCTGGTGGCCTTCGGGGTCAATGCCATCAGCGTGTTCGTCCTGTCGGGGATCGTGGCCCGACTGCTGATCAACACCCAGGTCGGGGTCGGCGAAGAGGCGATGGCCTTGAAACGCTGGTTGTACGAAGGCCTCTTCGCTCCCTGGGCTTCGCCCGTCAATGCCTCCCTGGCCTTCGCACTGGTCTTCCTGCTGGTGATGTGGGCAGTGGTCGAGCTCCTCTACCAGCGCCGGATCTTCATCAAGGTGTAGGCTTGGGATCCGATGGATTTCGAAGAGGTCGCCCGCTTCCCTTCCCGCCTCGAGGCCGAGGCCGTGGGTCACGCCCTCGACCAGTACGACATTCCCTTCCTGGTGCAGAGCGCCGATGTCGGCATGTTCGGCCCGGGAATGACCGGCTGGTCTCCGGAAGGCGCCCGTCTGCTGGTTCCGGCGGACAGGGTCGAAGAGGTTCAGGAGCTGTTGAGTTGTCTGGCCCCGGTGCCGGATGATGAGGAGCCACCAGAACCGCTGGATTCCTAGCCCGCCAATCCTCTACAATCCCCCAGACAATTCGAACCCAGGTGCCCTCGAGGGGGAGTCAAGGAGGAATTCATGACCGATCATTCTGACGGATACGCTGTTCTCGACGCCGCCACCCAGGAGTGGGCCGATGCCTTCAACCGCGGAGACGCCGCCACCATCGCCAGCTTCCACTCCGCCGATGCCCAGATCATGCCGCCGAACGGTTCGATCATCGAAGGCCGTGAGGCGATCCAGGCCTTCTGGCAGGGCTTCATCGACACCGGTGTAAAAGGCAGCTTGACCTCCATCGAGATCACCGTCGATGGGGATATGGGCTACAAGGTCGGTACCTTTCGCATTCTCGATGCGGCTGGAGCCGAGCTCGATCACGGCAAATTCCTCGAGATCTGGCGTCTGATGGACGGCAAGTGGCAATTTCATCGCGATATGTGGAACAGCAGCGTGCCGCTGCCGGAAGAGGACTAGGGTTCTCACCCTAGCGCTTTCGTCACCACCAGTCCCGGGACTGGCTGGCGAGGGTGAAGCAGTGGGAAGTGAGAAGTGAGTAGTGCGGAGTGAGCAGTGAAGCAGTGAACGGAATCATCAACTGGGAGCAAGCAACCGATGTCTTTGATTCGAATGACCTCGACCCTCACGCTGTCGACTCTGTGCCTGGTGTCTCTGGCACAGGCCAATACCACCTGGCCGGGCCTGCGAGGCCCCAGCTATGACGGGGCGGTACACGACGCCCAGTTGATCGACGGCGATGCAGCGGAGCTGAACATCGGCTGGAAGCGAGAGCTGGGATCCGGCTACTCGGTGGTGGCCGTGGACAGCCGCCGCCTGGTGGCCGCCTTTCAGGCCGGAGCCCAGGACGTGGTGGCTGCCTTCGACCTCGAGCACGGCGACGAGCTCTGGCGTCAGCCCATCGGGGAGGCTTACGCGGGCCACTCAGGCTCCCACGATGGTCCCATCGCCACTCCGGTACTCCACGAAGGACGGGTCTTCGGCCTCGGACCCCGCGGGGACCTCTACGCTTTCGATGCCGGCAACGGCAAGGAGATCTGGCGACTGAATCTGGTCTCCGACCTCGAGGTGGAGGCGCCGTACTACGGCTTCGCCAGTTCGCCGCTGGTGATCGACGGAATCCTCATCGTGCAGATTGGGGCCGGCGAGGGTAAGGCCTTCGGAGGATTCGATCCCGAAACCGGCGAGCTGCTGTGGACCGCCGGCACCGATACGGTGCGGTATCAGTCTCCCATCGTCACGTTTGTCGAGGGCGAGCGACATGTCGTCGCGCTGGGCAACAAGACCATCACCGCCCTGCGACCTGCCGACGGTGAGGTCCTGTGGAGCTACGAGCACAACGGCGATGAACGCGACATGGGCGGCAACACCATTGTGCCGATTCCCGCGGGCGAAGGCCGGTTGCTGCTGATGAACACCCACCCGACCTCCGCCATGCTGCAGATCACCAAGGGAAACTCCTACGAGGTCACCGAGCTCTGGTCAGGAGGTTCCATCAAGAGCTCCTACGTGCAACCCGTCTACCACGACGGCTACCTCTACGGCATGAACAGCAAGATCTTCACCTGTGTCGACGCCGCCACCGGCGAGACGGTCTGGCGCTCCCGAGAGGCCGGCGACGGCTTTCCCACCATCGTCGGGGATCACCTGGTGATCATGAACAAGCCCGGCACGGTGCGGGTGGCCACGGCCACACCCGAGGGCTATCAGGAGGTTGCCTCGCTCGATGTGTTCACCGATCACTCGTGGTCGGCACCGGCCTACGCCAATGGCAACCTCTACCTGCGCAGTATGAGCGAGCTGGCCCGCATCGATATCGTGTCCAGTGAGGGCAGCGCCACAGAATCCGCCAACGACTGGATCGCCGCCACGGCCTTCGGTCAGTTCCTCGCTGAGCTCGAGGGCGCGGACGACAAGGCGTCCGCCATCGACGACTTTCTCGCCGCCCAGGAATCCTTCCCCATCATCGAGCCCTCCGGTGCAGTGCATTTCGTCTATCGGGGCGAGGGGACCGACGTCGGCATCGTCGGCGACATGATCGGATTTCGCCGAGAGGATGCCATGAACCGCGTGTCGGGCACCGATTTCTTCCACTACTCCACGCGGCTCGAGCCGAATGCGGCGGTCGGCTACGGCTTCATCGTCGACTACCAGGAACCGATACCCGATCCCCGAAACGACGCCCTCAGCGATGGCATGTTCGGTGAGGTCTCCTGGTTCTCCATGCCGGCCTGGCGGGCTCCCGAGTTCGTCCAGGAGGCGGCGGCCGACCGCCGGGGATCCCTCGAGTCCTACGAATGGGAGAGCCAGGTCAAGGAGGGTCAGACCCGAACCGCCAAGATCTATCTCCCCGCCGGGTACCAGGCCAGCGGCGACCGGCGATACCCGACCGTCTACTTCTTCGATGGCGGTCGTGGACTCGACGACGGTCATGTGGACACCATCCTCGATAACCTGATCGGCACCGAGATCGATCCGGTCATCGGGGTCTTCGTGGTCACCGACCCGGAGCAGCACCGGGGAGAGTTCTGGGATCCTGTCGGCTATATGCAGATGATCGTCAGCGAGCTGGTGCCGGTGGTCGACGAAAAGTACCGAACGATACCCGAGCCCAGGGCGCGGGCCGCTACCGGTGCCCAGAGTGCGGGCGATGCCGCCTTCGTCGGCGGCTTCATGCACCGGGACACCTTCGGACGTGTCGGCAGCCTGTGGCCCATCATCTTCGGACCCGAGCTCTTCCAGGCTATGCCCAATGCCGATGAGGTCCCCCTGGTGGTCTACCACTCATGGGGGACCTACCACCTCCGTTCCCCCCACGAAGCCTGGGACCAGGTGGTGGATAACCGCGCGTTTCATTCACAGCTGCGGGAGCACGGCTACCGACCGGCGGGTGGCGAAACACCCGAGGGTGTGGGCTGGCCAATCTTCGACCGCTACGCCGGCGAGATGCTGATGGCGCTTTTTCCGGCGGACTGATCGACCACCCAGGACCCCGACGCCTCGAGTGCTGTCTCGCTCAGACCCGGTAGAAGTCCGCCCGCCAGTTCTGGACCGCCTTCTTGATGTCGTTCTCCGACATCTCCTCCTCGGCAGCCCGTTTGGCCAACTCGCCGAATTCCTCGTCGGAGGCGAACCGCAGGCCGATGATCTGGCGGGTGTCGAGCTTCGGGTCGAGCAGTGAGCCGAGCAGCACGAAATGGCGCAGATTCTCTTCCGCCCGAATGGCCCGATCCTGGGCCTTCAAAGCGAAGACCCTGAGATAGAAGCCTTCGATGAAGACGATGACCACGAGGATCAACACCAGTACGGCTTCGCCACGACCCGAGCCTCGACCCCAGGCGCGGTAGACGTTGTAGAGCGAGCCACCGACGGCAACCAGAAGCAGCAGGGCCAGGACGAAGTGATACATCGGCACGAGCCGACGATGGTTGGCGAAATTCTGTTGTTCCATGAGTGATCCTCCTTTGGAGAGATTGTGACAGATATGAGGTAAGCGGTCGGCCGCAAAGCGTGGAGGCTTGACGCAGTGACGCATCGTAGAGGGCGGCTGCTATTGCGATGCGCCGCGTCTCTGGTCCGTTCGGGTCCTCGTAACCGCCTCGAGGATTCGACAGGCCTCTTTGCCGGCCGTTGGGAGGACCCGTCAGGGACGGGTCGCGCTCATGGCGTTTGAGGGTCCGGCGCTCCCCTGCGCTCTCCGTCGCACCGGATCAGACTGGTATTCGAAGGCCTTCGCCCTGTGCTCGTCGAGAGCCCCGTTCCGGCGTCCTCCCAACGACCGTCTACAGCGGCCTCCCAGGGATA